>Ga0115011_10000284_pt1 | contig 44838 bp, 42 predicted proteins | sample TroAtlMetagenome_2_FD_88705 | JGI IMG/M metagenome (GOLD analysis project Ga0115011, IMG submission 88705) | Marine eukaryotic phytoplankton communities from Atlantic Ocean - Tropical Atlantic ANT8 Metagenome | ecosystem: Environmental > Aquatic > Marine > Oceanic | place: Tropical Atlantic... | reverse complement strand
CCACGACCTAAGCTTATTACCTCAGGGATCTCCTTTTAACTCCACGCGTTACACCCCCAACCCCATTGGTTTGTTCCCAAACGGTTCCACGCAGGTGATCTCTCCCGAAATTTCTCCACGGGTTGTCGAACTACTGCAGCAGAACGAAACAGGACCTGTCAACTCGACCATCCATCGAACTGGAGTAGGGCTTGGGGCTCCGATCGATACTCTGGCTGGGATGGACCCCAAAATCAGGGAGCTTACAACGATGAAGGAAAACTGGGGGGAGGCTTGTGGAGAAGTAACCCACTGTCTGCAACGCATTGAAATCGCCCCTGAGAATCTGGGTTCCAATGTTAACACGGACACGATTTACGAATGGCTCGAAGATTTTCGCCTGTTCAATAAAAACAACATCGCTACCACAGAAGTTTATAAACCCGGGCCCTTAGATTTCCCTTTGCCTGCAGATGAAAGCTACGCCGTCTTTACGGTTCGCACCCTGGACATTTCCGACAGGGATGACCCTTACTGGAAAATGCTGAATACGCTCCAGCTTATCATCAATGACAAAGACATCGTGGTGAAACTCTATGGTAACCCTGAGCATCACCAGCTATCCGCAGTCACGCTTGAGAACCACATGCTTGTCGGTGTTCGAGTTTGGAGGACCTATGAAACGCACGCGGGGTGGCTGCGTATCGAAACCGAAGCACATGAGCAGCGTAACGGCTTTATCAACAATCTGGCAGCAGAAATGGCGGCCAGGTCAGTCATGGAAGAGGTTTGGAGTCGTTACCTGGTTAATCTAGGTAACGCCGCAACGGGTGGCACCGGGCGTTATGCCAAACGTCCAGCCCAGTGGTTTCATTATCCAAAGGGGCAGGAAAATCCCTGGCGAAACCCCAAATCTATCCCAGCCCCCAATCCAATTCCGCCGAGCTTTGATTTCCGCTCCCCTCAAACGACCCCTTGAAACGAAAGGCCTTGTGATATGTTCCTAACATTTGCATCAGGACTTCTTGCCGGCGTGCTGTCGGGAATACTCTTTGCGTTCGCATTTACGTGGGATGCTATAGGGGAATTCGAAAGTGGATCGATCCTATTTACGTCCATGACGTGGATCGTCCCCACCATCTATGGTTCCGTCTTCGCCGTGGGCTATGCTTTTCTAGCGACCAGTTGCGTTATGATCATTTTACCACTGGTAACGCGGATAATTCCCCAACCAAATCTTTCACACGCTTTCACAACCTACTTCGTTTTGTGCGTAGCTTTCTATCTGTGGCAAAGCCCAACTCCCCCCCATGCCACGATGATCGAATTTGGAAGTTATAAGGGATGCTGTTTCCTGTCAGCAGGATTAGTGACTCAAACGTCTTTCTGGAACTCAGGCAAATCCTAAATTTCTAGTGCGTGATTCCATAAGCCACTCTTTCCATGATTCTTATTAACTCCTGAGTTGAAGGCAGCGCAAGCAGAGAGCCTTCCGAAATCAACATTCGGAAGGCTCTTCTTTGACTGAGCGGAAGGCACGGGACTCGAACCCGCAGCCCGTAAACGGGTACATCATTTCCAATGATGCTGCTAACCAATTCGCTTACCTTCCAGTTCTACTATTAGGTAACACCATAGTATCGACATGCTCAAGAGGGAGGCCGAAGGAAAAACCGGAATCCAAACAGGAACTACCGACAACAACCATCATGTCCTATTTTAGTCGACTCCGCCCCCACGAGCGTTGGTAATGAGATCAATGAATTCACCATTGGACTGAAACCCTTCCAGCTTTCTTGTCAGCTGTTCCATGGCATCCACATGATGCATGGATGCCAACGACCGACGAAGCATCGTAATTGCATCGTGCGTCTCTTCAGGCAACAACAACTCTTCTCGCCGAGTACCTGACTGATTGATATCAATCGCTGGCCAGACACGACGGTCGGCCAACTTTCGATCCAGCACCAATTCCATATTACCGGTACCTTTGAACTCCTGGAAGATAAGCTCATCCATTCGGCTCCCCGTATCAATCAAGGCAGTCCCAACCACTGTCAGAGACCCGCCCTCATCAAACGCCCGAGCTGTAGCAAACAATTTCTTTGGAATGTCCATCGCTTTAATATCAACACCACCAGACATTGTTCGCCCAGTATTGCCAACCCACTTATTAAAAGCACGAGCTAAACGAGTAATCGAATCCATCAGCAGGAATACATCCTGCCCCATTTCAGCCAATCGGCGACAGCGTTTAACAATCAACTGGGAAAGGCGGACGTGACTCTCTACATCTTCATCGAGACTGCTGGCCACGACTTCGCCATCGATATTCCGACGCATATCGGTGACTTCTTCCGGGCGTTCATCAATCAACAGAACAATCAACTTCAATTCCGGATAATTCGTGGCAACCCCCTGACTGATATGCTGGAGCATGACGGTCTTACCACTACGTGGCGGAGCAACAATCAACGCCCGCTGGCCTTTACCCAAGGGTGTCAGAAGATCCATCACACGAGTTGTTAATGGTTTCGGGCCGGTTTCTATGGAGAGCCACTGCTCAGGATTAATCGCCGTCAATTCATCAAACGGTACGACCTTCCCGTAATCTTCAGGAGCGATCCCATCAACATCGACGATTTCTTTAATACGGGGACCTTGAGATTTACGAGCGTGTTGCACAAGCCCGCGAATCATCACTCCTTCACGCAACCCATACTTCTCGATCATTGTCCCTGGCACAAACGGATCACTGCGTTCACGTGAATAATTGGACTTGGGACTACGTAAAAAACCATACCCGTTCGGGTGCAGTTCTAACAAACCGTAACCAGGTTCAACGAGCCCAGTGCCACTATCCGGCATCGACGCATCGGATGGACGATTTCTATATCCACCACGACCACGCCCTCGTCGACGGCCTCGTCCACGACGCCCTCGTCCACGGCCTCCGCCTCCGCCGCCTCCACCTTCAGAACGGTTATATCGATTTCTACTCATTCTCTACTCGGTCAATCTTTTCTTTAATAAATCAACATTCCAGAATGAACCTCTATCAAAAACACCTAACACTTCGCGTCAGGTTTTCTATTGAATTCAGAGGATTCACTCATCTATTAGTCTCATTCCATCAGCAATCTTCATTACCGATTCCCTTAGCTAAAACTCATCTCCTGCGGCCTCGACCCCATTACGGGCCAGCGGTGCGGACAATTCATCCGTCATTCGTTTGACGAAGATGGAGTGGGCAGGGTCTCCTACACTTAAACTCCGGTAGCCAAGGATTTCCACATTTTCCGTGGAGGCTCGAAACGTCTGTTCAAAACAAGCAACATCTAGACTTTTGTATCCGTTGGCAGGACTAAAAATCAATGGCATTCATACTTTTCCAAGCAGAATTAAACTGACTCTTCAACCTACGCCGTACCTTAAATCACTGGGATTCGTCTGACGCTTTTGGAAGAAAGCGACCAGAGCACTGGCGAACACTTAAAGCAATGTCACTAAGCAGACATTTCGAGGTTTATGGAATAGGCAACCACTAAAGAGAACTTTAATCGTCAACTAACCAAAAACCATTAGCACTAGGGCTAAATGTACCTAAAACACCCCACATGTCAACACGACCTACGTTTTTTTGGCGGTTGCGACGCTAAAATCCTAACCCTAGGCTTTGGCCGCAAAATCCGAATTTTTCATACATTTTAACATTCCGCTATTCCGATAGTTCCTAATAACTGTGCCCGATATGCGGCGCTGGCAAGACGTTCGTTGAGAAAGTACTAAGAAGAATGACCGTGTCTGTTAAAAAACACTTTGTCCTGTCGATGATTTTCCTGGTGACTGGAACTCTACTGACCCAGGCCAGTGAGCCCATTCTAAACACCACATACCAAAGCTCCGTTAAGCCTGATCTCAAGACGATCAGTTACACGGAACCCTCTCAGATAGCAGCGGTGCAGGCAAAACCCCATAGTATTCTTTGGCTGGGAGATATGGAGCACGCCACCCAACTCTCACTGCAGACAGGTCGGCCGATTCTGGTACACTTCGAACAACCCAACTGTCGAGGAAGTCTGCATGTTAACCAGACCACATTTCGGCACCCCGAGTTTATTCAGGTAATCTATAACGATTTCGTTCCGGTACGAATCAACGTTTTGGCCAAACCAGAACTTGGAAAGAAGTTCAAAATCACTCAAACTCCTACAGATATCATTCTCGATGCGGAAGGAGAACTAGTTTACCGAGGTATTACGGAACCAAATGCCGCTAGCTATGCCACTAAGCTGGCAACTTTTGGAGCCGTCAATAATAAACACAAAGAAACACTCGATATCGACGTCGGCTTCGAAGTCGACACCGTAGATTTCAACACATCGCAACCAATGCCCCCTGACGTCGCGCCTGCTAATTACCCGCAGGCGATTCAAAATCAACCACGTTATCGCCCTCAGCACCAACCTCAGGCCAACCGAGCCTTACCTCAATACCAAAATCAACCAGAAGCCAACTACGTTCCTCCGCAACATCTTCAGCAAGTACCGCTACCACGAAGCGGTCAGGGGTTACCGCCAACTTATCCACAACAACCCGTCTTACAACCTCAACAACAGATTGACCAGGCACCAACGGAAGCGCGACTACAACCGCCGAGGGTTCAATTCCCACAGCAAAACCAACCTAGGCTTGGTCTCAGCGGCTACTGCCCGGTTTCACTTTCCGATCTTAACAACGGCGGAGCCCAATGGGTAAAGGGGGATCCTCAGTTTGGAATTATCCACCGTGGACGGCTTTATCTATTCGCCGGTCAACATCAACTTGATATCTTCAAAAAATATCCGGAACGACTAGCGCCCGTCATCTCGGGCTATGATCCTGTAGTTTTTACTGACCAAAGAAAACTCGTTGATGGCATCCGTGAGTTGGGTGTTTCCTACAAAGGCAAGGTTTACCTATTCAACAGCAAGCAGTCTCTACAACAGTTCTGGACTGCTCCTGATCGCTATGCCAATCAGGCCAGTGCCGCTATGCAACGCACTCGATAAGCCTAAGACTGATCAGGACGCGTGATCGAGCTTAAACGAGCCCATGTATATAAGCCTGTGTCATGGCCATCGGTCCAACTGATCTTTAAGGCATAGTTCCCCTTGAGTTCCATACTTTCGATAGCAATATCGTCCGGAACTGTATCCGGGTCCAACAATGGCTTTCCTGTCCATTCATCAACGCAATGGGCACAGTGACAAGCTAACCGTACCACTCGGTAGGGAACCATAACATCCACGCCATCAGGCCAGACAAACTGAAGACATAATTTTTCGTCATGTCGATTAATTTCCGAAGGTACCAAGAGCTCTTCTTCCTGCTTTAATCATCCCATTGCAACGAGCGGGCTACCGCTTTCTGCCAACGTGCCTGTCGCTGTTTCCGAACGCCCTCTGAACAAGCAGCGTGAAACTCCTTATCCAACACCCAGTTGGATGCGATATCCTCAAGACTGCTCCAGACGCCCACAGCCAACCCGGCAAGATAAGCAGCGCCTAACGCCGTGGTCTCGGCAACAACAGGCCTACGAACGACCACATCTAACATATCAGCCTGAAACTGCATCAAGCCATCATTCACACTAGCCCCCCCGTCCACCTTGAGTGTACCTAAGGGCTCACCTAAATCACTGACCATGGCATCCACCACATCACAGGTTTGTAAAGCAATCGCATCCAATGCAGCTCTGGCAATATGAGCATCGGTCGTACCACGAGTAATGCCCAAAATGGTCCCTCTTGCGCCGGGGTCCCAATGAGGAGCACCTAACCCGACAAACGCGGGGACTACTTCAACCCCTCCCGAATCGTCCACCTCACTAACCAACGACTCAATCTGGGAAGAACTGGAGATAATCTTAAGGCCGTCACGCAGCCACTGCACGACAGCCCCGGCAATAAACACTGCGCCTTCTAGGCAATAGGTTACTTCACCATCAATTCCCCAACCAATCGTGGTCAACAAGCGGTTTTGGCTGCCAACTGCCTGAGCACCGGTATTCATCAAAATAAAGCTGCCCGTTCCATAGGTATTTTTGACATCCCCAACCTCAAAGCAGGCCTGTCCAAAGGTAGCTGCCTGTTGATCACCGGCAATTCCAGCCACCGGAATCTCTGCTCCAAACAAATCTACAGAAGTGACTCCAACCACTCCGCTGGAGTCCACAACTTGCGGCAACATTGCAGCCGGCACATCAAACAGTTCCAGCAACTCATCATCCCAGGTTAAGTCGTGGATATTGAAGAGCAAAGTGCGTGAGGCGTTGGAATAGTCTGTGACATGCTGCCTGCCTCCCGTCAGTTTCCAAATCAAAAAACTATCGATCGTACCAAAGCACAATTCACCAGCCTCGGCTCGCTGCCGCAACAGCGGGTCTCCATCCAAGATGTACTTTATCTTACTAGCCGAAAAATAAGCATCTAAAATCAAGCCGGTCTTCTGTTGAATTAATTGCGCATACCCCTGACGCTCAATCTCCTTGCAGATACCGCTAGTGATTCGGCTCTGCCAAACAATCGCATTCTGCACCGGCTGCCCCGTCGCTCGATCCCAGATAACTGTAGTCTCACGTTGATTCGTGATACCAATGGCTTTTACATTTTCGAGATCCACACCGGAATCACTAAGAACCTGTTGAGCCGTGGCAAGCTGAGTCTCCCAAATCTCTTTCGCATCATGTTCAACATGACCGGGTTGCGGAAGAATTTGCTCAAACTCCTGCTGAGCTACAGCGACGATCGCACCGTCCTGACGAAATAAAATTGACCGACACGATGTCGTTCCCTGATCAAGTGCTAAAACAAATTCAGACATAACATGAATCCCGCAAAGAAGGCCGGTTGCCATTAATCTTCATCTTCATCCGGATGAAAACGAGTAATGAGTTGGTCATAAGCAGCGACACCTGCGACACCCCCTAATACTGGGCCAATAATCGGCACTAAATACCAGAAGTTATCCGGTTCTAAAAAGACGGACGACCCCCAACCGGCCAGAAAAGTAAACAGCCGAGGGCCAAAATCACGGGCCGGATTAACCGCATAGCCGCAGTTCGCGCCAAATCCCATCCCAATCATCATCACGATAGCTCCAATGGCGATCGGTGCCAGACTAAAGTCAGGGCCGGCATTCTTCTTATCAACCACAGCACAGATCACCAATAGCAACAAAGCTGTGCCAACAAATTGATCCAACAAACCAGTCCAGTTTGTAACTCGGTTTTGCTCATCAAACTCACGGGGATAGGTTGCGAAGATTCCGGCCGTCGCCATCGTGCGACGGCCATCCATCACTTCAACCTGAATTTCCAACCCTTCTTGCGTGACAACAGGCAACGCCTGTGCATTCTTGATTGCCTGCGTTTGGGCTAACTGTTCTACATATTCAATCTGTTCGAAGTAGACTAAATAGACAATACATGAAGCCACGATAGCCGCGACCACCTGAGCTGCCACATAAGCCGGGACCTTGGCCCAGGTAAGTTTTTTACGAAATGCCATTGCAACTGTCACGGCAGGATTGAGATGAGCCCCGGTAATCCCCCCGGCGACATACACTCCCAGCATCACAGCCAGTCCCCAGCCAATATTGAGAGTTAAATAGTCACCATAGGCATAAGTCGTGACCGCCCCATCCCCGACAAACGTGACCGCTTTACCTACCGTTACCTGAGCATTAACAGCCAGGCCAAAGAGCATGAGTACCAGCGTTCCCAGAAATTCAGCGTTAATTTCTTTGAGCGAAGCCCTGTGATCTGTTTTCACCTTTAGATCCCTGATGCCTGTTTACGACAAAATAAAGCAACCGTAAAGTCAGTCGCCCATTCTTTTCAATAGTTCGTAATATAACAAACAAACAAACAAACACCTAAAGATTAGGAAATCCTTAAGGTTTGTGCGTGAGAGAAAGATGGTCAGCTTATTGAAATTGCAACACTTTCTTAAGAGCATACTGCCGCAGAGACGTCGTAAGTTGCTTGTAGGATGCTCGATATTCAGCAGGTGCGCGTTCAGACCAAATCGCTAAATTCCCCATCAGTTTAAGCAACTGCATTTGGCTTCCGCCGGCTGCTGATTCCGAACCGCCGACCAATATTTTTTCCAACTCCCAGTCTTTCACTGTTTCCAGTTGAGCATCCAAATAGGGCTCACGCTGAGCTGAAGCGAGTTTCACAAACTCCAGAGAACGGTTTAACAACCAAACTTCCACTAAAGAGAATGCATTGGACTGCAGCTGCGATTGATGTGCCGTTGTTAATGCTAATAACTCCGCGTTATCGCTGGCTCCACCTCTCAATGCCACTGCAATTCTCTCAGCCAGTTCACGACGGGTCTCCAAGGTGAGCGATTCGACACTATTCGTACTTAGCCAATAGAGTACGCTATGGTGCATGCCAAGCTTCAACTCATCTTGCTTATCCTGATCTGCTTCCTCGATCCAGCCATCGAGTTTATCAAACAACTCAAAGGCATTCTTCTCAGATGCTGCCTGACCATCATTCTGGACCTGGCTATAAACATCAGCCCACAACAAAACCATATCAACCTGCGGCCTAACGAATTCCAAACGCTGTTGAGCGTTAGCAACCTCCCCATACTGTTCGCATCGGTAATAAAACCAGTCGCGTGTCAAAGTCTCGATATTATCTGTAATCTTCTGCTGATACTTTTCCAAGGCACGCCCCGTCTTGGCGTCCTGACCATCTAACGGTTGCCAGCCTCGCTTCAATTCATCCTGCAAGCGGTCAACCAAAGCCCTTCTAACCGAGACCGTCTGGGAATCGAGGTCAACCAAAGCTAGCCAGTGTCCCAATTGATCAGTCTTGGTTTCCGCAACACTCGGATAAGAGCCGACTAACCATCGCCACTGATCAAATGTTGCAAACCCCAACACTAAAAACAGCGTTAAAGTGATCACCAAGATTCGTTTCTTAAGCATTCAACTTCAATTCAAAGATGGATAAACAGCGGTTATCTAGAACAGACCCACCGATAACCTATCAGAATAACGACTTTTATCAGGATCCCCAATAACAATGTTTGTTAAGCGAGCCCGAGAGAGTCTAGTTAGTGTCGCAAATACCGCAACTATGTGTTAAACAAGAAAGAGTCGTTTTCGTTTCGCGAATTCAAAACCGCAGTTAACTACCACTTCCTTTGAAAGGTCTATCCTCCGATGCCCGGTTTTTTGACAGCAGTTGACCACTCACTCGGCCAAACCGAAGCCCAAGCACGTGTTAGCACGTTTTTGGATCAGGTGCAAAACCAATATCAGGACATGGTTTCCTCCTGGTCGGGAGAATGGGAAGAAAACGAACTAAATTTTGAGCTTATTGCAATGAACATGAAGGTCACTGGTGTCCTTGAAGTAACCGAAGATGCCGTACTCGTTGGCGGTAAAATCCCCTTTGCCATGATGATGTTCAAGGGAAGAATGGAAAACACCATGCGAGAAGAACTACGAAAGCTCTTAGCATGAAGCGGGTGTTTAGCATGCGTACTATGGCCGTCGCCACGATCCTACTGATTGCTGGACTGACAACGACAGCATCCGGGCAATCCACGAGATGGCTTTCCGGAGCTCAATTTGAGGCCAAGCTGAAGGCTCCCATTACTTCGACGTGGAAGCAACCACTACGAGATGTCATTCATTCGCTGAGAAACAACTTTGGGATCTGCATTTTCACTGACCGACGGATCGATCCTGAGCAATCTATCGAATTGCAAGTAGAAGCTCTGAGCCTGGAACAAACACTTCGCCGCCTGGCGCTAATGGCCAACGCCGACTTGAGTTTCATTCGAAATGTCATCTACCTTGGCCCCCAAGAAACGACGACTTTACTGGCGACCGTTGCCGAGATCCAGGCTCAGAATCTCCAAACCGCACGCACGACTATCGAACCAGCGTTGTTCAGGTCTACATCAATCTCGTGGAACCGTCCCGCCAAACCTGGTACCATCCTCGCTGACGATGCAGACCGTCTGAAGCTGACATACTCCAACCCCAAAGAGATCCCTTTTGATCTTTGGGACTCGGGAGAACTCGCCGCATTGCCATATGCATATCGCACAACCATTCTATTGGCGGGGTTCGGCAAGACATTTCAATTTATCGACAATTCCACGCTCCGGGTGATCGACTTCCCGCAAGAAGCGACGTTCCAAACGACGATTCATCGCAAGGTTCCGCCCTCAACTCTAGCTCGTGTACGCAAACAATTCCCCACGCTTCAAATCAACATCAACGCCGACAAACTGACAGTGCAGGGGAGATGGGAGGAAGTAAGCCAGCTAAAGCGTCTTTTGAATACCGGGACGATCACAACAACGAAACCCGCAACGCCGGACAGTCAGGTCTATACACTCACCGTCGAAAACCAACCCGTGCAGGCAATTATCCAAGCCATCGCTCAACAAGAAAAACTGGAAGTCAATGCCACAGAGCGAGCACAGCAGTTATGGTCCAAACGTATTTCCATTGAAGCAAAACAGTTAAGTTTAAATGAGCTTCTGTCGACTGTTACTGGACAGGCGATGCTCACTTTCAATGTCGCAGATAACATACTGACAATCGACGCTGCGGACAAATAGAGCTAGCTATCCAGAGGCCCCTACTCAGGAATCTTGGCTGAGTCGTCGTAGGTATATCGATCCTGCGGATGCCAAAGCGGCAAACCTGCATTAATGCGTTCACTCAATATGGCAAGCTTCTCTTCAGAACCGGGCAGTGAACTTGTCGGTTCATATTGCTCGTCATCATTTACTTCCTGATCTTCCGGGTCAAAGTCCCAGATCCCCATTTTGATTGCATCAAGAATTGAACTAGGCACGAAGGAACTCCTGTAGGTGCAATAGGTTGTGAGATGAGTTTTAAGAAAAGCTAAATTCTGAATCACCAACCAGCCGAAAAGTTTTCCGCTTAGCTAGTTCCGCCCCGCAACTAACGAAAAGCAACGAGGATTCAATCAATATCTGACCGCCGCCTTGGTAAGTCAACAATACCCCTCCAATTTTTTGAAGATAAGCTTCCCTTTTTAGAATGCCTCCACGAAGGTTACTTTCTATTCGTCATAAATCCGGCTTTCCCGCCCCTTCCCCCGGCTCTATCTCAAGCTGTGTTTGTGTGATAAATTGAGCTTCGACGGTTCCGATCACAAACAAACAACGCAAGGCATAAGCATTGTCTAATACCCATTCCGGCAAGCGAGACATTTGGATCAGAGGGAATCGTCGTGCCTTTGGCGCCGTCCTGTTTCCAATGCTTCTTCTGTTTGCGGCTACTGCATTTTGCCTAACACCTGCCGTAGGCGAATTGCACATTGCCTTCAGAGTTATCGCGGCAATACTTGCCGGTTTCAGCTTGGTAGTAATCCTTTCTTTGCTGTACTGGATTTTCAAACCTCTGCTGGCTTACCAGAACGGACACCTACTTGTTTACCTAAACCCACCTAAAGTCATGAAGGTCCCCATCGATCTCGTTGAGGTCTTTTTCGCGGGACAAAGCGATAGCTTCATGCCCAACCCCATGTCCAATCGCAGGGAAGAGCTATCAGAATCGCGAAATATCGTCATCCGCTTGGCTGAACGGGCAACAGACTATCACAAACAGAAGGTCAAACCAATTTTCGGGTCCTGGGAAGATGGATACATCGTGATTCGAGGCACTTGGACCGAACCTATCAATAAAGAGACGTTCCGTTTCCTTAATCAGAGTCTGGTAGCTGCCCATCGTCAGCAAAAGGAAGCGTCGAAAGCATGACGGGACTCCTCATCAGTGTTCGTAGCCGGCAGGAAGCCGAAACGGTAATCACTGCCTGCCCGGATCTTGATATTCTGGATATCAAAGAGCCCAACATCGGTCCGCTCGGCGCCGCAATTCCACAGGTCTGGCTGGATATCGCAAAAATCACTCCCGACAACACCGCCCTTAGTGTCGCTTTAGGTGATCTAAACGAAGTATCAGCCAACGCCTTGGCCGATCTCCCGGCAAATACTAAGTACGCAAAAGTAGGCCTTGCAGATCAACGTGGTCTTAACTGGATTCAGGACTGGCGTGCTATCCATGTGCTGCTCTCCGATACCACAGAACTCGTCGGCGTCATCTATGCAGATCACGACGCTGCAGCAGCCCCCCTCCCAAATAAAATTGTTAAATCGCTTCTTCCTGAAGGCTGTCAAACATTCCTCATTGACACTTACAGAAAAGACGGCTCTAACCTATTTGACCACCTTTCCCGACAACAATTCATCCAGCTCAAAAGCCTTGCGCCTGAAGCGACGTTTGTCATTGCAGGCTCACTCACAGAGTCCTCCATTGATCGTGCCAAGCAACTGAATGCCGAGTTTGTGGGAGTACGTGGAGCTGTCTGCGAGGGCTCACGAGAGGGCCAGGTGAGTGCCGAAAAATCGAGACAGATCCTTAAACTCGTCAAGGCGATCTAAAGAATTCACAAAGAAAGAGCTTTCGTGTCCTACGTAATGATCCAAACCTCTGAACATCTGCAGAAATACCTTACTGCACATTCTCTATGCCCACTGGTAGGTTTTGATACCGAGTTTGTATCAGAGGACACCTACCAACCGGAACTAAGCTTGATTCAGATTAACGCTGACAATGAAATCGCATTAATCGACCCCTATGCCATCGAAGACCTTACACCATTCTGGAATTGGCTCATCGACGACCTGCGTACGGTTGTCGTACATGCATGTCGCGAAGAGCTACGCTTCATTTTCCACGCTACCGGGAAAGCCCCTCGTGATTTGTTCGATATTCAGATTGCAGCTGGTTTTCTTGGCATGGAATACCCTGCAAGCTATGGGAATTTGGTCAACCGTCTGAGTGGGGTTTCCCTGCAAAAGGGCGAGACACGTACCAACTGGCGTCACCGACCTTTGACGGAAGGCCAGTGTAAATATGCCGCCCAGGACGTTGAGTTTCTTTTGAGCATCTATCACCTCATTAGTGATCGCCTCAAGCAACTCGGGCGATTTGGCTGGGTGACAGAAGAAACTCAACGTCAACAGGCACATATCATTGCTCAGGAAACCACACCCCGCTGGCGTTCAATTTCCGGTATTGGTTCCCTCCAGCCTCGCGAACTGGAAATCGCTCGTCAGTTATGGCATTGGCGAGACGATCTTGCCCGAAGCGAGAATCGCCCACCTCGACGTGTTCTTCGTGACGATCTTATTTGTCAGTTATCCCAACGCAAGTCGGCAGATCGTGCGCAAGTAAAGCTGATCCGAGGTATACAACATCGCCGCATCCAAAAGCAACTGGATGACATCTTAGAAGTCATTGCCCATGCATTAGCCGTGCCGGACAGTGACTGTCCTCAACGCAACAGAAACAAAAAACCACCTCAGCGATCAACTCTGGCTCAATTCACCTACACCGCTATCTCGGACTTTTGCCAACGCAATCAAATGGCTCCCAATCTGGTGGCCACCATGTCCGACATTCGGGAGTATCTGGAGCAGGAAATCGGGAGTCGGCACAGAAACAAAAAACCTCCAGCGATTAAAAAAAGCCAGCCACTTATTACAAGTGGCTGGCGTGGCGAGTTTATTCTTCAACTAGTTGAAGATGTATTAAGCGGAAAGCTAGTGGCCCACGTTGCTAACCCCACGTCAGATCAACCGTTGTCTTTTGCCCCCCACTCAGCGATTAACCCCTCTTCCAACTCTGACGAATCCTCACAGTAACCACATCCCCCACGAATTAAAGATGTGGTCACTGTTGATGATGAGTATCTTTCAGTTTTGAAAGAGATGCGTCCCAGACGACCAGACTTTCCGCATTAACTCTACTAAACTCTCCTCTGTTATCGACCCGCACCGTCAGCTGTCAAAATCACTGGCCCATCATCTGCGGATTCCTCCGCACTGTGAAACCAAGTCATCTCTTCCTGAACCAACGCTGTCTCAGGATTAGAACTCTTTACGACCGCACGAAATTTATGACGACCGGCTTTGCTTGCTTTGGCATAGACTTTCAACACAACTTCTTCACCTGGCCCTAAAGAGTCGATCGGATTAAATACAGCCTGCCCCGGAAGCAACTCAGCACGTCGACCTTCGGTTTTCACCGGTTCAACACCGTAACCAAACTGCCCTACAACATCGATATTCTTGGCTACCTTGGTTCCTCGGTTGACAATTTTGATTTCATAAACCGCTAGTTCGTCCAGCATCTTCGGTCCTGGAGGATCATTAACGATAAGCTTGAGGTCAGCAACACCGGTGACGGTAGTTCTAAATTGGCCTGTACGACTCTCCGCAGCCGCTGCTTCCACTCGTACTGTCAATTGGTTTAGCCCGTCCTGCATCAACACACAGCTAAATTCAAATGCACGAGTTGAAGCTGGCGCGATGGAACCAATCTTCCATGATAGATTTCGATGCCCTGTCTGTAATTTATCATTACCGTCTTTGTATTTCGCTTCAGGAGGTAATACAGCCGAGACAACAATATCTTTGGCCGTAGTATCACCAGTGTTCGCAATTTCGATCCGATAAGTTACCGGATTTCCGGCAAACTTCTTCGCCGGGCCATCCACGGTGACCGCCAACTCTGGGCGTTTGATCTGAATATCCAGAGACTTCTTATCATGCTCAACTCCACTAACAGACACTGCAGCTTGGATCGGCATAGAGCCCGGCTGTTCTGCGGTTAACTCCAATTCAACAACCTTGCTGGCTCCCACGGGAAGAACCCCTATACTTTGACCTCGCTCGATCCCGGGGCTAATCTTCAAGACAACATCTTCTGCGTCTCCGTTACCCGTATTGGATACCCGAACAACAACAATTTCAGTATCTCCGTAGGTCATCACTTCCGGACCGTCTATTGATAGCTGTAATTCAGGCTGAGTAACCTCGATTTCATTTACAATGGTTTGCGGCTGAATTGTCCATTTGATATCCATTGCGAATGGACGGTTTTTCTCGGGCGCGAGTTTAATTTTCCAGCTAGCTGTCTTACCCGATTGCAAACGTCCGACGTTCCACTGCAATTGAACACCGTCGGTGGTTGGAAGTTGGTCCACTTCCCCCAGGTCACTTGCCAATGAAGCAATCTTAACCCATTCAGGAATGTGGGTTACCAGGAACAGGTCTTCTGCGATCGAGGTTCCACTGTTAGTAGCCGTGATAACATATTCACCCGTCTCACCAACGCGAACCACGGTTGGTCCCTGAGAGGACACCGTGACTGCCGGAGCCTGCACATTGATTTCCTGCATCCCGGCGTTAATCATCACTTCTTCACCATCAAACGTTGGCACCACATCGTCTGTTGTCGGCACTGGCAATACACTACCTTGGTCCGAGAACACCTGAAATTCCAATCCCTCAGAATCCGGAGTGACAATCGGAGCATTGGCTTGCGGAGCTTCGATTTCCGTGCCGGATGAAACAGGAAAGGCATCCGTATTAGAAGCCTCAGCAGGAACAAAGGTATCAGGCGTGTCCGGCGAGGCGCTAAACCCCAACTCAGCTGGTGGAGCAAATAACATCGGCTCTTCTGGTACGATCTCAGTTAATGCAGAGTCACTTCCACCCGACTCGGGTAGTAACAAGTCTGTATCAGCAGCAGTGACCGTAAGAACCGACGTCGTATCTTCAGCCACGACTTCTGCCGCAGGCCCGGACTCTTTTTCCGCAAGGATAATCGGACTTCCTGTTTGGGAAACCTGAATGGAAGCCGGAGCAGGGGCGGGAGCCGTTGTTGTCGGAACATCGTCCGCATTGCCAAAGGTAGCCAATAATCCAACCATTAACAGGAATGCACCAGCAATCGTGAGTTTCCGTGTCATGATAAACACCTATAATATTTTGAGTGTGGGGGTTTTTGTGAGCCTTGAAGGCTAACTGATTCACGAGGAATCGTTACCTCCAATCGTCAGCCCCCCCGAACTACGCCAACAATAATTGACAAAATTGGCAAAATAACAAAATAGGTAAAACAACAAGATGAGTGAAACCACGAGGCGACAGCAAATCGAAGCTATGTTGCAAGAGGAGCCGAACGATACATTCCTGCAATATGCATTGGCCATGGAACTTGAAAAAGAAGGGGCACATGACGAAAGCCTGAAATGGCTCGAGCGACTAACCCAATCTTCACCTCCCTATGTCCCGGCTTTCTTTATGGCGGGACAACAACTAGCCCGTCTTGATCGAATCGACGAAGCACAGAATTGGCTTACTCGCGGGATTACACAAGCTCAGCAACAAGGGAATCTACACGCTGCTGGTGAAATGACCGAATTCCTGGGGACGATTTCAAACTAGAACGCTATTTGAGTCAAAGACTAAGCTAGAACTGTCGAGAAGCCGAGACGACAGCTTGTACCGTGTGTCCCACGAACTGTACACACAGAGGGAACCCTTCTTTAGACAAGCTCTTAGGAACTGATAAAGACGGTAAACCTAAGAAACTCCACGGCGAATTGAATAGCGGATCCCCTGTTGTTTCCATCCCGGGGGGCAAAGAAGTCGTTGCCGGCATTACCAATACCTGATCTTTCCTTAACCACGTACTCACAGCTTGCCGTTGTGTTTTCTGATAATCCAGTGCTTCTTTATAGTCTTCACCGGATTGTTCTCGCCCCAACTCAATTTGAGATGCCATATGCCTGCGATAGCCATCACGATGTTCATCAAATTCCAGTTCATGTACATCTGCTGCATCACCAGCCATTAGGCGTTTATGCATCGTCGTCAATTCGACGAAATCCAAAGGGCAGTCAACTACATCCAAATGTCCTGCTACGACATCCATCATCCCATTCACTTCCACCTCACCCTGACGAAAGAAGCCATCCATCCTAAGTACATCAATATCAACGGACAGCATTCGTTCTGAGGGAAGATTCCGTAAGGCCTGATAGCAAATCACTGCATCATCTACCGTATTCGTGATAGGCCCCATGTGATCCAAATTTCGACTTAGCGGGACGACTCCCACAGTAGAAACTTCACCAAAGGCAGGTTTCAAGCCAACTACCCCACAATAACTCGCTGGGCGATTGATTGAGCCACCTGTCTGGCTACCAATGGCTGCAATACACATCCCTGCCGCCACAGCCGCTGCGGAACCACTACTGGAGCCTCCAGGGGTTCTACCGGGAGCAGCTGGATTGCGAGTCACAGACGGATCGAAACCGGCAAATTGCGTTGTGACCGTCTTCCCTAACACAATGGCTCCTGCCTCCAGCAAATTCTGAACCAACTGAGCATGCTTCCTACACGGTTCGGTTCGCCAATCAGTACCAGCCAGGGTGGGGTAGCCAGCAACATCGACTATATCTTTTATGCCTAGAGGGATTCCATGCAGCAATCCACGATCCTGCCCCGTGTCCATTTCTGCTTGGAGGCGTTGGGCTTCAGCTAATGCATGATCCTTATCGACGGAGACCCAAGCTCCAATTTCTAAATCAACTTCCTCAATGCGATCCAAACAAATCGTCACTAGATCTGAAATCGTCAATTGCTTAGAACGAATTCGCAGTGCCAATTCGGCAATACTTGGGATTTTCATAGAATCTTATCACGAGCCTTAATGGCAAGCGTTTACAAGTGCACAGGTAGAGCAACCGCCCTCACCACAATTCCCGGCAGCAGCTTCCGTACCGCAATCGGGGCCACAACCGGCCACCACGGCTTCTGCAAACCTAGAAAACTGAACTTTGGAATCATAGCGAACTGCCAATTCAGCGGTTAACTCCTCAAGCTTTGGCGAAACATCGCCAAGAAAATAGAAATACAGTGAACTGCCATCAAACAACTGTTCGACATCCAGCAGCACATTGCTTATCTTCTCTGAATCGAGAAGTTCACAGCAGGCATCAAACGCCTCATTTCGATTCTGATCCAGCCGAGCTAATAACAGATCATCTTCAATCGTTACCTGGCGTAGAACTTCCCCATCACATTCCTGACCAGCGACCGATTCCACGTTTGCCAAAATCTCTCCAATCTCGAGACCACGCATTGTACGACACACAACACGGCTATGGCGATTAAACACAACGGGATCCACTGCCGTAAATCTTCCAACGCTGCCCATAGCGCCAACACGAACTAAGAATTGTGGAAAAGCAGACATATACCAAATTACAGATAAATGAAGTTGCGAACAGAATCCTTTATAATAGCATTAACCACAGGTGACCGTAAAACAAACCATGTTTTGCATCACCATGGTCTTGCAGCAAATCGGGGAAACCATCATTATTTGTGTGACAACCACTGCATCATTCAACAACGATATGTGAACATGGCAACAACAGACATTCTCCAATCGGCAACCATCACTTCCTGGGACGATTTAGCTGAGTCCGTACTAAACGGCCATCAAGTCACTCGTGAAGAAGCCGAAGCGATACTCCACTGCGACGATGACCAACTCCTGACACTCCTGTCAGCAGCCTTCAAGATTCGCCATAGATACTTCGGTAAGACTGTCCAGCTTTACTTTCTCATGAATGCCAAAAGTGGCTTATGTCCTGAAGATTGTTCGTACTGCTCGCAATCCAAAGTGTCAGATGCCGAAATTCCTAAATACAACATTCTCAGTCGAGCCAACCTGCTGGAAGGCGCCAAGATCGCTGCCGAGCGTAATGCAAACACCTACTGCATTGTGATTTCAGCTCGGGGGCCGAGCGAACGAGAAATGAAAGCTGTCGAAACTATTGTTCCTGAAATTAAAGCCGAACACGATCTGAAGATCTGCGCCTGTCTGGGGCTGCTTGATGATGAACAGGCTGCCAGACTCAAAGCCGCCGGCGTCGATCGGGTAAATCACAATCTCAATACCAGCGAATCACATTATGGCGAGATTTGCTCAACCCATACATACAAAGATCGAATGGATACTTTGCATTCCGTTCGCAACGCAGGCATGGAAATCTGTAGTGGCGGAATCATTGGAATGGGTGAACAGATTGCCGATGTTGTGGACATGGCTCTTTCGCTACGCGAAGTGGAGGCTGAGTCAATACCTCTAAACTTTCTGAATGCCATCGACGGTACTCCACTGGAGGGCATCAACACACTGACACCTCAATACTGTCTTAAAGCGCTGGCAATGTACCGTTTCGTAAATCCAGACAAAGAACTTCGAATTGCAGGCGGTCGTGAAATCCACCTTGGTAGCCTTCAACCACTTGGACTGTATGCTGCCAACTCACTTTTCGTTGGCGACTATCTTACTACCCAGGGTCAGGCTCCCGACGAGGACTATAGGATGATCGAAGAATTGGGATTTGAAGTGACTCGAAACATCGACTAATACTCGATCTTAAATACCAATAAAAAACCTCGCCACAGAAGTCTGCTGCGAGGTCTTTTATTGGTAATGTTGGTACCAAATAATTAGAGATTAGAGATCTTCAGTAATTTACCTGAAGTTCCTTCCCCTGAACCAACCACTGTCACGTAAACGTTTCCGTCTGCGTCGACAGCAATGGCAGTCGGCTTATCTAATTCTATGATCTTCGTCACATCAAGCGACTGTTTCTTCTTCGTGTACTTAGCCGAGATCTGAAACAATCCCCCCCCGCTGGGATCCGACCAGGAGAAGTCCGTAGCCAGCAATTTACCTTTGGGGGCATAAGCCAAACCTGTAATATCGCTCAAGCCAGTCTCAAAGTTAGCTAGTTTCGAACCGTCTTTAGGGTCATAAAACGTTAATAACCCATCGCCTGGCAATGAGATCTCCCCCATCTGACCAACTGCCAAAGAACCATCCGGTGCGACAGTAATTGCAACCGGGGCATCTACTTCTGTCAGCTCTTTCGTGGCAATGGCTCGCATGAACGGGCCCACTTTAGCACCTTTGACGCCAGCTCGAGAGATCCAACCTTTTGTATCATCTCCATTACAAGTAACGAACAGTGCGTCCCCTGTGAACGCAACTCCATAGAAGTTACCCTCACCAGCCAGTTTATCTGTCGCTGGCAGCTCCAACGCGGATACATCATCATCGTCAGCTTTCAAGGCTGCTTCGCCAGCAGCGGGAACATTGTAAACACGCAGCTTATCTTTCGCGTCCGGGTATCCACCGCCACCGACAGCCAACACATTCTCTTCAATAAATGCCAGACCAAGTGGCCCGATTGGATAAACCGGCCCCTTGCCGTATTTATCAATGGGAAAGTCAACAATTACATTTTCAATTTCACCGTCAACAATACGTACTACCCGCCCCGCCGCACTATCTGCCACAAATACGTGGCCTGTACCGGGCTGAACAGCTACTCCGCAGGGTACATTCAACCCTTCCGCAACCGTCTCGACTGTGGGCTCAGCCAGCAACACGCTGGTCATCGCCAAAAACAGCACCGCTGTTGTCATTGCTGTAAATCGTTTCATTTTTATCTCCTCGAAGTATTTTCTGGCTAACACTGACTGGTTAGCCGGTTGTGTGTTTATGTTTTAGTCTTCGTCATTAGGGTAGTTCCGGTGGGTCCACATGTGGATATTTAGCACTCTTGAGACCCTCCTTCATGAAGATCACCAAATCCGCGACGTCCTGCTCGGTTAATTTCAGCGGCTTCATTTCTTCGTCCAACTGAGCGTTCTTCACACCACCTTTGTTATAAAAATCTACCACTTCTTTCAAGGTCTTGATACTTCCATCATGCATGTAGGGAGCTGAGGTGTGAATATCTCGCAGTGGGGGAGTCTTAAATCGCCCCTTGTCTCCTTCAAGTTTGGTTACTTCAAAGCGTCCCAGATCAGGATTCTCTTTGTCATAACCAACTCCCAGATTATGGAAAGCCAGATCGGTAAAGCTATGTCCTTTGTGACAGGCACTACATTTCGCTTTATTGAAAAACAAGTCCATACCTCGTTTGGCCGCCGGCGAGAGGACGGATTCATCACCAGCTTTGAACTGATCGTAGGGAGCATTACCGGACAAGATTGTGCGTTCAAAAGAAGCAATCGCCTTGGCGATCCCATCAGCTGTAACTTCAGACTTAAAGACCTTGCGGAACTGTTTCTTATATCCTGGGATCGCGTTTAAGCGTGCAACCGCCTGGTCAATCGGAAGATTCATCTCGATGGGATTGGCAATCGGCCCCAAGGCCTGACCTTCGAGTCCTTTTGCTCGGCCATCCCAAAACTGAAGTGGAAAATATGCCGAGTTGATAATCGTTGGAGCACTTCGCCCGCCCATTTGGCCATCGACACCTGTTGCGAATGCCGCATCGTTGGACCAGCCCTTACCAGGATCATGGCAAGAAGCACAACTTACGGTATTATCACTGGAGAGACGTTTGTCGAAGTATAGCTGTTTACCGAGATCGATCTTCGGGTTTGTGAGTGGATTGTCGGCCGGAACCTTGAATGCCTCTAGCCCCAATGGTAATTGCACAACACTTTTTTCTTTAGCTTCAACAGTTTCAAGGTTTGATAACAAAACTACGCCTGCTACCAACCCCACAACAACGGAGGATAACCATCGCAACGGCAACTTTCCCATGATCTCCACTCTCCTTAATCCCAACTACTAATTAGACCTGTCCGAAACAAGTATCTCCCTATTTGACTACCGAAACAAAGTACAGTCAAGCAAATCCGAGAACACCTAATCCCCAGGTTAGCCAGAGGATTCAGACGTTTTGCCGAGCCTCTTCAAAGGCCGTTATTTTGTCTTGGTGCTCGAGCGTTAGTGCAATATCATCGAGACCGTTTAAGAGGCAATGACGACGAAAACCATCCACTTCAAATGGAATTTCCACACCTCCCTCACCCGTAATCAGCTGTTTCTCTAAATCAACCGTAAGTTCAGTGCGACCGGTACTACAATTAGCAAAAAGTTGCTCAATCGTCTCCGCGGGAAGAACAATGGGCAACATCCCATTCTTGAAGCTGTTATTAAAGAAGATATCTGCAAAGCTAGGAGCAATCACACAACGAATTCCATAGTCCGTTAGAGCCCAGACAGCATGTTCTCGTGACGAACCACTTCCAAAGTTTCGTTTCGCCAGCAAGATACTCGCACCGGCAACCTCGGGCTGGTTCAGTTCAAATTCTTGGTTATCTGAACCATCATCATTGAATCGCCAGTCAAAAAACAAGAACTGCCCGAAACCTGTTCGTTCAATTCGCTTCAGAAACTGTTTCGGAATAATTTGATCGGTATCAACATTGGCCCGATCCATCGCGCCAACGACACCAGTATGTACAGTAAAAGCTTCCATCAGATGGTAACCTCTTATATTATTCTTGCCTGCAACGCGGCGGGCTTCGGATTGTTTAGCCTTGAAATTCCCAGTCTCGAACATCTACAAATGAACCTCGAACTGCCGCAGCGGCAGCCATCGCCGGAGATACGAGGTGAGTGCGTCCCCCTTTACCCTGCCGACCTTCGAAGTTTCGATTGCTTGTTGAAGCACAACGCTCCCCGGGTTCTAGTTTGTCTGGGTTCATCGCAAGGCACATACTGCAGCCTGCTTCACGCCACTCAAAGCCCGCTTCAGTGAAAATCTGATCCAAGCCTTCCTTTTCGGCCTGTCGTTTGATGATCCCACTACCTGGAACAACCATCGCATGAACGGAGTCTGAAACTTTATAGCCCTTGGCAACCGCAGCAGCTGCCCGCAGATCTTCGATTCTTGAATTGGTGCAGGATCCAATAAAGACACGCTCAACGCCGAAGTCCGTTAACTTCCTACCCGCTTCCAATCCCATATACTCCAAAGCTCGGGCCGTAGTTTTCTGATCGACTTCATCATCAAAGTCAGCAGGGTCAGGAATCGGAGCCGTCACGGAGATCACCTGACCAGGATTTGTACCCCAGGTAACCTGCGGCTGAATATCGGCTCCGTTGTAAACTTTGCTGACGTCATAAACGGCTCCGTCATCGGATGGCAGCTGTCGCCATCGTTCAGCGGCTGCATCGATATCCTGAGGAGCAAATTTGCGTCCACGAATATATTCGATCGTCTTTTCATCGGGAGCGATCAAACCAGCACGCGCCCCCGCTTCGATGGACATATTACAAACAGTCATCCTCTCTTCCATCGACAGTTGACGGACAACTTCACCGGTGTACTCAAGCACATAACCGGTTCCGCCTGCTGTGGTCAGATCTCCGATCAAATAAAGGACAAGATCCTTCGCTGTGACACCGGGCCCTAATTTACCATCAATACGCAGTTCCATTGTCTTCGGCTTGTATTGCGGGAGCGTCTGAGTGGCCAATACGTGCTCGACTTCACTGGTACCAATTCCAAATGCTAAAGCACCGAACGCACCATGAGTCGCAGTATGACTATCACCACACACGATCGTCATGCCAGGCTGCGTGTAACCTAATTCAGGACCGATTACATGAACAATTCCCTGATTCTCCGAATCGATATCGTAAAGTTTTACTCCGAATTCTGCACAGTTATTTCGCAATGTGTCGACTTGCAATGCGGCAACCGGGTCCGCAATTGGCAGGCTACGATCAGTTGTTGGCACGTTGTGGTCCGGAGTCGCAACCGTACGTTCAGGACGGCGTATTTTTCGTCCGGATAGCCTCAGGCCTTCAAATGCCTGTGCACTAGTGACTTCATGAACCAGTTGCAAGTCGATATACAAAAGTGTTTGCTTACCTTCTTCAGCATGTACCACATGCTGCTCCCATATCTTCTCGAACATAGTACGAGGCCGGGAGCTATCTGCATTTACATCAATGCTCATAGTTAATTACATCTCTTGGGCTGATAATTTAAAAGAGTCCTGGCAGACCCCAATGCCTGCCAATAGCAATTGCGAGTCTATTAAGTATAGTTGTCACCTTAGAATCTAAAAGCCGCTCATTCCGGTTGTTTTCAAGTCGTCTGAGACAAGAGAAACCCTATCCGACCTGAGCCGTCCAAAAACCGCGGCCATCAAGCTTTAATCACGCTCGCTCGAGACGATTTCGTCGCCGCCATCGCATTACGGGTATCAATGACCAGGGCTGCATGATCGGCGATCAATTGGTAATCGAAGATAGTATGATCTGTCGAGATTATTACTGCATCCAAGGATAAAAGATATTCAGAGGTCAGTGGCTGAGCAATTAGTTCAGGTACTTCAAAGCTTCGCATCCGGGGTAATTTCGGAATGTGTGGGTCGACATAACTCAAATCTGCCTTCAACTCGCCTAACAACTCCAACAAGCGAAACGACGGACTTTCTCGCGGATCATCCACGTCTTTCTTGTACGCAATCCCAAGAATGCCGACTCTGGAGCCGTTTACAGCTTTTCCTACATCATTCAATGCTTCCACCAGTTTTGAAACAACATAGTTAGGCATCGAGGCATTCACTTCCCCTGCTAATTCAATGAACCGTGTTTCCAACCCGTTCTCACGTGCCAGCCAACTCAGGTAGAACGGATCGATCGGAATACAATGCCCCCCCAGTCCTGGCCCCGGGTAGAACGGTTGAAAACCAAATGGCTTTGTTTTTGCCGCGGCAATGACTTCCCATACATCAATTTCCAAACGGTCGAATAGAGTCTTCAATTCATTGACCATCGCAATATTTACACTGCGATAAGTGTTTTCAAGAATTTTGCACGCCTCGGCGACCTCACAATTCGACACGGGCACCACTTCAACCACGGCACTGCCATAAAGCGTGACCGCCAACTCACGACTTTGCTCGTCAATACCACCGACGACTTTCGGAATCTGACGAGCCGTAAACGTTGCATTACCCGGGTCTTCTCGCTCCGGACTGTATGCGAGAAAGAAATCTTCGCCAAGCTGCTTACCTGTCGCTGTCAGCAGGGGCAACATTACATCCCGGGTCGTTCCCGGATAGGTTGTACTTTCTAGGACGATCAATTGCCCGCAACGCAAATGCTGAGCGATCGTTCTGGTTGTTCCAATGACATACTGAAGATCCGGATCGCGGTCAGAATCCAAAGGCGTGGGCACACAGATAAGAATGACATCCACTTCGGACAAACGATTCATATCCCCGGTGGGAACAAATGTTTCCGCTGCAATCGAAGACGATATCCATTCGGCTGAGATATGGGATATGTAACTTTTACCAGACAGCAACTGATCTACTTTTGACAGATCAACATCGAACCCCAGAGTATGATAGCCCGCAGAAACAAATGCCTGAATAAGTGGTAAACCGACATATCCGAGGCCGATTACCCCGACCTTGGCCTGACGAGAATCAATGGAGTTGAGCAAAGTCTGAAACATAAGATTCAACATTCAAGATTACTAACAGCGACATTTCGTCTTGGCGACCTGATATACGTCATACGGCTAAAACACCAATTGGTTCAAATGCTTCGCTTCTTATTAAGTTCGAGTTATTTGCTCACGGTCTTTAGCGAAAGACTCTTGAGAAAAAGCGCTTCGTAATTTGGCACATCCCGAACTAAACGGTGGCTAAGGTTACCGGCAGGAATCCCTGCCTGCAAGTCCTCCAAATATCGCCTCCAAACACGATGGCAGGGCGTAGAGCGGTCTCCAAGAAACCGACACCAGGCCCAACTCGCAGCGTACGACAATGCATCTGCCTTGGTGGTGGTTTTGATGCGTTCGATAGATGTCAATTTCAACGGGACTGCCAACGCCGTACGTTGGTCTCCCATGATTGCATTGATCAGATCACCATGCACCTTCGTTTGTTCACTTTCATCCGCTTCAAACAACTCAGCCATACCTTCATCTAACCACAACGGGAATTGCTCCGAACCAAACGTTGCAAAGTTTACGGCGTGCACCGCTTCATGCAGCAAGTCGCGTTGTAATGACGGGCCATCGGCGACCAAAATAGTCGGCTTACCTCCTCGCACAACAAATAGTGATGTACGACGAGGCGCTTTGGGAAGGGTTTTTTTCAAGTGTTGCAGATAGGCCTCCCGGTCAGAAAAAATGATTACGTGCACCGGAGACACCGTCAATTTATAACGACAAAACTCAGACAGACGATCCGGCAGAGTTCGTAACTTAGCAAGGATCCCTGAGAGCGATTTAGGTTCGCGTCCATAATGGAAATAGAGCCAATCCTTTTCGACAAACCCCTGCGTTCGATTTTCGGGAAAAAAATAGGTATACCCGAGCGTGGCCAGCAGAGTTCGCGAGCACCATTCTCTTCGTGCTATCAATGCACGAAAGCCGTTGAAGCCCGCAATAGCGGCTTGTTTTTGCTCCGAATCCATTCTCTGACAGCTCAAAAGGAAGAAGGGGTTTGCAAACCTGAACAATTGACCACTTCGCAGTTCGCGTGTATCGTAAGTTCTTTACAGGATACCAATTATTGAGTGCCTTGGAGCACCTCCTGATTGGGTCCAATAGTCTTTATGTATGATACAGGTTTAGACAGGCTCGGTGAAACATCGGCCCCATCATCAAACCTCCGGGAATCTATCTGTGCAATACGCTTCGATCGGACCTATCGCTCTCCATTTTCCCGAAAAAGTTGAGTCCATCGATACCCTTCGTGATGAATTCCCACGCTGGAATCTCGACCTGATCCAAGAAAAGACGGGCATTTATCAACGTCATATTGCAGCAGACGACGAATATGCCTCGGATCTGGGGGTTGCTGCCGCGGAAAAACTGTTGGAGAAGTTCGAGATTGATCGCAACTCGATTGACTTCCTACTTTTTTGCACACAAACTCCGGACTGCCCATTACCCACCACATCATGCCTTATGCAACAGCGTCTGAGCTTGCCAACCTCATGTGGTGCGTTGGATTTCAATCTCGGCTGTTCCGGCTATGTCTACGGACTGGCAATGGCGAATGGTTTAATCAATAGCGGAGCGGCAAAACGAATTCTATTTATTACTGCTGAAACTTACACTAAATACATCGATCGCAAAGACCGCAGTCTGAGGACGATCTTTGGAGACGGAGCTGCCGCTTCTCTTATTGAAGCCAGTGATGAACCAGGGTTGCAACACTTCAAGTTCGGAACGGATGGTACGGGGGCGGACATGCTGCTGTTAACCAAAAGCGGACCGAGGCAACCAATGGCTCCACGAAATCGCCATCGCTGGGACAGCGATCTCTATATGGACGGCCCAAGCCTGATCAGTTTCACGGTAGATGCTATCCCGGGTCTTGTTGACGAGATTCTGGCTAGTTCAGGAATCACTAAAACAGATGTTGATTACTACCTGATGCATCAGGCCACTCACAAAATGCTTTCCGAATTAGCAGCCAGAATTGATGTACCACAAGAGCAAGTCCCCATCCGATTGTCCCACGTTGGAAACACCGTGTCTTCAACTCTCCCGATCCTGATTCACCAAATGCGTGAATCAGGTGACCTAAAAGCTGGCATGCAAAACTTACTGGTTGGCTTCGGGGTTGGGCTCTCATGGGCTGGCTGTTATTGGAAAGAAACCTTCCAAGGATAATTTGGAACTGTGTGTCGGAGCCTTTCTACATGGAAACTCTTCAAGGCCAATTTTTAGTCGCTCCTCCCGGGTTAACCGAACCTAATTTCCACCGCACCATCGTACTCGTACTACAACACGACGAAAACGGAGCTCTGGGATTGGTCCTCAACCGGCCTACGAACAGTGAAATTGATAACATCTGGGAAGTAATGACAGGTACCTCTCTTTCAAATGAAGGCGTTCTATATATTGGCGGGCCGGTAGAAGGGCCGATTATGCTGCTACATACCCGGCCGGAATACAGTGAACAGCAAGTCATGCCTGGGTTGTACGTTTCCTCCCGAAAAACCAATCTTTCCAAACTCGTTTCGGAAAAGGCTCTGCCTTACAAAGTGTTCTCCGGATATGCTGGCTGGGCGGAAGGACAACTTGATGCCGAGTTGCAACAGGGCGGCTGGCTTGTCGCTCCAGCCTCCCCTGAGGACATCTTCAGCATGGAGGCTAGTGACCCCTGGAAATCACTATGCCAGCGACTAGGACGGGCTGTACTGCGAACGGCAACTGGGCAGGATCAGATCCCGCCCAATCCCGAAATCAACTAATTCTCTCGTGAACTAAAGTAAGTAAGTTGTCAGAAATCATATCGAACAATACTGGTCGTACCATTGCCATCGGAGATATCCATGGTTGCGCCAGTGAACTGCAGACGCTATTGGATTTGATCCAGCCAGCCCCGGAAGACACTATTGTTTTCCTCGGAGATTACATCGACCGGGGACCCGATTCAAAAACCGTGATTGAAACGGTCATGGCACTTCCCGAGCAGTGCCATGTCATTACTTTAATTGGCAATCACGAAGTCATGCTTCTTGACGCTTTGCAGCAACCTTTGATGCAATCACTCTGGATCCAATTCGGTGGACAACAAACACTCGACAGTTACGGTGGAGACATTTCGTCGATTCCCAAAGAGCATCTCGCATTTCTTCGGGAGTGTGTACGATTCCACGAAACCGATGATCATTTGTTCGTACATGCCAACTACCTACCGGCAACACCGCTGGATCAACAAACCCCGCAAATCCTCTTATGGACACATTTAACCGACCTGCGACCTCAACCACACGTTTCTGGGAAACGTGTTATCGTCGGACATACACCTCAAAAGAACGGTAAAATACTCGACTTTGGCCATCTCGTTTGCTTAGACACTTTTTGTTTCGGGAACGGAGTCCTGACAGCAATGGATGTCCACTCTAATGAAGTCTGGCAGACGGCTATCCGTACATAACCCCTTTGAAAAGTCTTGACTTTATGAAAAGAATACTCCTCTCTCTGTTATTTTCCTCCCTCACGCTAGCCACTACGCAAGCCCGACAACCAAACGTGATTCTCATCTACACCGATGACCAGGGAACCGTTGATGTCAATTGTTACGGCGCCAAAGACCTCACTACTCCCCATATGGATGGACTCGCAGAACAGGGCGTAAAATTCAATCAGTTCTACTCCGCGGCACCGGTTTGTTCGCCCTCACGTGCCGCGGTTATCACAGGTCGTTACCCACAACGAGCTCAAATCCCAGGCAATGTATCTTCGCATAAGGGACATGCCGGAATGCCCGCCAACCAAGTAACGATGGCAGAACTTTTTCGAGCCGCAGGCTATCACACTGCGCATATCGGAAAATGGCACCTTGGTTATGACGAAACGACTATGCCAAATAGCCAGGGATTTGACTATTCCTTTGGACATATGGGAGGTTGCATTGATAACTACTCACATTTCTTTTACTGGAACGGCCCCAATCGGCACGACCTCTGGCAAAATGGTAATGAAATCTGGAAAGACGGTTCTTACTTTCCACAACTCATGGTCGACGAAGCGTCCGCATTTATTGAAGCAAATCAGAAGAAGCCGTTCTTCATGTATTTCGCGATGAACATTCCTCACTACCCCTTACAGGGGACTGAGAAATGGAGACAACACTACAAAGATTTAGATGCACCTCGTCGCATGTATGCCACATTAATCTCCACCATGGACGAAATGATCGGCAAACTAGTTGGCAAAGTCGAAAGTCTGGGCCTAAGAGAAGACACCATCATCGTCTTCCAATCAGATCATGGTCATTCTCAGGAAGAACGAACCTTTGGAGGGGGGGGCAGTGCTGGAATCTACCGGGGAGCAAAGTTCAGTTTATTTGAAGGTGGTATCCGGGTGCCGGCGATCATTAGTTGGCCCGGGCACCTACCCGAAGGGGCATCTCGAGACCAGTTGGCGACCGCGGTAGATTGGTTTCCAACGGTTGCTAATCTGGCGGGCATCAAAAAAATCGACCATCGAATCGACGGAAAAGACATCACCGACCTGCTCATGTCAGCAGAGGCACAATCTCCTCACGAGGTCTTCCACTGGCAGACCGGAGGAGGCAACAATCCTCCCTGGGCAGTTCGCAAAGGTGATTGGAAACTACTGGGCAACCCGCGTGACACGAGCATGAAAGCTCCAATCACCCCGGCGGACAAACTCTTTCTGGCGAACCTTCGTAAAGATCCGACCGAAATGACAAACTTTGCAAAGCAGCAACCTGAGGTAGTAAATGAGTTGCTCAAGTTACATGAACAATGGGTCGTCGACGTCAAAAATCAGTCACTTTGAGAACTCCTCGCTTGCAAGCAAGTGAGTCGAGCCCTACCGTTCTGAAATCGTCGGGTTTTCATACCAAATCAATCCAAGATTATCCCGCTCTTCACACGTGATCACATCAAGGTCGCCGTCACGGTCGATGTCGAACAACTGCAACAAATCAAACTTAGTTCCTTGCAGATCACTTATCGGAAACACCTGCGGTGTCAGATCTCCGTCAGCCTTCCTTCTTAACCAAGTCACTCCCGGCTTTCTTGGTCCGACATTAGGTTCCGTGCTATGTACAAAATCCGCCACTCCATCTAAATCAATATCACCAACTCGAACAGACTTCCCTTTCTGCAAATCATAAGGAGCAGGAATCGTCGTGACTTTCGCGGCGGGAGATTGAAGCAGTAGAATTTCTTTTTGGTGAGTGGCCACTACGACGTCTTCCATGCCATCTGAATTAAAGTCAGCGTAGTCCATAAACATCACTTCATGATCTGTCCCGCCCAGTTGGTGGACTGTCCACTTAGCGGACTGCGGATCTCGCACTTCCTCAACTCCAGGATGCTGTAACCAATTCACCCCCCGGTTCGCACCTCGACGATCCGTGAACAAAACATCGTCAAGTCCATCGTGATTCAAATCTGCTTTTATCAACGACATTATCCAACCACTATTAGTTAGGCGATGGTACTTCCAGCCCTTAAGATCTCTTGGGTCTGCTGGTGCCTGCAACCATCCTACTCCGGCCTCTGCCGCTTTAGAGGATACGACCAAATCAATCCCATACTGGTTATCCACGTGCATCGGCATAGCAAACATCCATGCCTGCAGCCCCTGAGTTGCCGGGATAGGCTCCGTTTTCCAAGCAGTTGCCTGCAGATACTCAGCCGGATTGTTGGGAGCCCAGTGAACATGCATCGTTTTCACTGAACCTTCCGAACTACTGACAACATCAATTCTGCCGTCCTGATCCAAATCTACGAAAACTGCATCCTCCGGGGAAGCAACAGTTCCAACAGTCACTGCCGGCCAGGGATAGCGTACTCTCTGCTTTCCCGGATGCAGGCAAACGCGTATGACTCCGCCTTCCTCCCACGGCGTCACCAAATCAGGAAATCCATCCCGATTGACATCAGCCATCCGAGCGCCATCCGCCCCTCGTGATGTCCCATCGATCGTATGACGCTGCCAGCTAGTCGGTTGTTCTTCGCTGGCATTCACTAACCGAGCAGAGAGCACACAAATTACCAAAAGGTAATAACGCAAATCCATTTAGTCCTCCAAAGTATCCGGTGGTTCTGGAAAACTGCGAATGCGGCTGTACCTTGGATAGGACTCGAAAATATCTCCGCCATCCAAAACACGTGGGTCTTCAGTTTCAGTGAGGTATTGAACCATCGATGCCTGCAATTGCTTGCGGACCCGAACCACCGCTCGAGCATCAATAAGATTATTCAGACATTCGGGATCTTCTTGAATATCAAACAACTCCCAAGCCGGGCGTTTCTCTACAGACCAGTAGAAGAACGGCGCGAAGTCTTTTTCGGCACGATGATCAATCAGAAAAGTCAATGAAGGGCAGGCATCAATATCATGGTATCCGCCGTGCATCAAACCAAGTTTATTCGGGGCATCGTACTTTTGAGGGGCGCCAGCCGGCCAACGATCAGGCCGGAAGTTACGTATCAACAAATACTGCTGAGTCCGCATTGATCTCTGCGGATAAGTCCAGTTCATGTACCGCGATGACGAGTGACGCTCACGCGCACTATAAACCGCGTCACGTTTCTTCCATTTGGCACCTTCCCTGTCTCCCAAGAGTCCTAACAGGCTTTGCCCTGTCATTTCTGGAGGAATTTCAACACCTGCCACTTCAAGAAACGTTGGAGCTATATCTACGAAGCTAATCAAAACATCCGTTTGCTGACCGGGCTCGATACGATCCCCCCAACGCACCGCCATTGGCACATGAATCCCAAATTCGTATCCATTTGCTTTAGCTCGGGGGAAAGCCATGCCATTGTCGCTGGTCACAACGACCAAAGTATTATCCAGTTCATCAATCTCTTTCAAGTACTCCAGCATTTTCAGTAAGTGAGAATCAAAATGCTCTATTTCGGTATAGTAATCCAACAAGTCTGAACGGATGACTTCATGATCTGGCAAAAAGCCGGGCACGTCGACTGCCTCGATTTTTTTCCCCGTCCGCAAGCCAATCCCTTCTTCAAAAGCCCGATGTGGTTCGTGTGCGCCAAACCAAAAGCAAAAAGGCTGCCCTTCTTTACGCTGACTTATGAACTGCCTGAAATTCGCGCTATAATCAGTCGAGCTTATCGAACCACCTGGTGGCTTGGCTTTTTCTGAGCTGTAGGCTTTCCCGGCAGGATTTTGTTTTCGTCCGGTGAGATCCCAACGCCCAGGCCCCCATGGCTTCCCTGTATACCCCACGTGATATCCATGATTTACCAACAACTCCGGATACACTTTTAGGTGGGCTGGAAAAGAACTGGCATGCGTACCAGCATGTTCATTCTGCCAGGGATATCGCCCTGTTAACAATGTTGCTCGGGAAGGAGCACAGCCAGGAGAGCCTGCAATCGCGTTATGGATCAGTACGCCTTCGCGAGCCACTTGATCAAAGCCTGGAGTGGAAATCCCTCGCGTTCCATATGCGGAGGCATGGGGATAGGATTGATCATCCGATATCGCAAAAAGGATGTTAACCCCTCTTCCGCGGTCTTTTGATCGGCTGTGACGGATCGAAGCATCCGGTTCCCCTGCGTATATTCCACCAGACATCTGCCCCAGAAGCGGCAGGAACAATATAAATGTGAAAATTCGATTCATCTTATTGTAGCTCTCGAGTGTTCAGTCAATTTCATATTTCAACTTCACAGTATAGCAGTCTCACAGTGGGGTCGTTTGTAATTGCCCCCTACAACTTTTATGATGAATTCGAATCAATCGACATCGTCTCGCAAACCCAAGGACTTCCCACATGAAAACCTCCGCTCGCAGAACCTTTCTGAAGTCAGGCATCGCAGCCGGACTCGCTACCAGTTGCCTCCACTCACTTGCTTATGCTGCTCCTAAACGCAAGGGATGGATAGAACTGTTTGACGGCAAAACACTTGAGGGCTGGCACATAAATCCTGAAAAGATAGGACACGGAACAGGTGGACAATGGGAAGTTGAAAATGGTGTGATTGCCGGCCAGCAAGATCCTCCAGGATCCGGCAATGGCGGGATCCTGCTAACAGACCGCAAGTTTGAAAACTTCGTCCTGGAAATTGATATGAAACCGGACTGGGGTGTATGTTCCGGACTGTTCATTCGCGGCAATGACCAGGGGCAGTGCTTCCAAATGATGGTGGATTACCATGACGCTGGGAATGTAGGTCACATTTACGGCGAAGGAACAACGGGCTTCAACACCCGAGCCTTTGATATTAATGGAAAATACGATGACAATAAAAAGCTGATTGGTATCACGACTGACAAACATAAAGAGGCAAAGGATTGCGGTCTGGACTATACATGCACTCCGGAAGCGTGGGTCAAGACCTGGAAACTGACTGGCTGGAATACGGCTCGTGTTGAAGTATCCGGTAAATACCCACAAATCAACACTTTTATCAACGGGTTGAAGGTCGCTGAATTTAATGGCGAAACCTGCAACGCAGCCAACTATGACAAAGGAAAGATTCATGGCATGCTGGGTTCAGCGGGTAGCGTTGCTGTTCAGGTACATGGTGGAACTGGCTGGCCAAACGGATCGAAATGTCGTTGGAAAAACATCCGCATTAAACCTATGTAGTTCAAACCCCCGCACCAACAATGATCCGCCAAATATCAGAAAGGGCGCACATGAAATCGTTATTCCTCCCGATACTTTTACTTCTTATCAGCTGTTCCAATACTCGTTCCGAAACTAATTGGACTCAATGGCGGGGAAGTGGAGGTGATGGACTGTCCGATGCAGCAAACGTCCCAAAACGTTTCTCCGCTGACAATGTGATCTGGAAGACAGAAGTCCCCGGAGCAGGCCAGTCCTCTCCCATATTTTGGGAAAACATGGTGTATGTCACTTCTGCCATCAACAAAGGTGCCAGCAGAATTACCATCGCTATCAACCGCACATCCGGTAAGATCGCCTGGCAAACCACCGTGTGGACCGGGGAACCCGAAGAAACGCATTCGATGAATAACCGAGCGTCCAGCACCTGCGCAACAGACGGCAGGCACGTTGTCGCATTCTTTGGCAAAGGAGGCCTTCACAGCCTCGATGCTAAAACGGGCGAAATCCTGTGGTCACGGGATCTGGGAGTTTTTGAAGGTCCATGGGGAACCGGAGCGTCTCCTGTAATCGTCGACAATCTCGTTATCCAAAACTGCGACGCTGACAATGAATCATCCCTAACAGCTTTTAATCTTAAAACCGGCAAAACAGTCTGGCAAACATCTCGTGAAACGATCCGAGGCTGGAGTACACCGATTGTATTCCAAACAACTGCCCGAAAAGAGTTGATTCTAAACGGCCACTCCAAAGTGGTTTCGTATAACATCGCTACTGGCAACGTTTACTGGGAATGTATCGCCAGTGTAGGGCGGGGCACTCCCACACTGGCTCTCACCAAAGAGACTGTCATTTCTGTGCCGGGCCGTTCAGGAACGATGGTCGCTATTCGCCCGGGAGGTTCCGGCGATGTCTCAGGAAAACAGGAAGCCTGGCGAGTGCCTCGTACGGGCGGCCGTGACCTGCCAAGCCCACTGGTCGTTGGGGATTACCTGATTGTCACACGCCTACGTCCGGGGATCATCTCCTGTTACAACAACAAAACGGGGGAGCTGTTATGGCAACAACGAGTCGAAGGTGCATTTTCATCGTCACCAATTGCAATCAATGGCATCGTGTACACCGTAACTGAAGATGGTGTAACGCACGTTTTTAAGCCGGGAGACTCATACCAAAGCATTGCGAAGAATTCGGTGGAAGCGACACTAGAAGAAACTTTCCGAGCTTCACCCGCAGCTTTTGACGGCCACCTGCTTCTCCGTTCAGACAAATACCTTTATTGCATTGGCAACAAATAGTGAACCAGCCAATCCCAGAGCCTATCCGTCCAGAAGAGGTTCCTGGTCTGGCCGCCGATGTCGTGACGAGTGATCGTTTTCCTGTGCTGGCCACAATCGATGAAAAGACTCCGCGGGTGCGTCCTGTATCTCCGGTGAAGACCGAAGGATTCACCATATGGGTAGCCAATCTCAAGAGTTATCACAAGACGCAGGAAATTGCGGCTAACCCCAATGTAGAATTATGTTACGTCAATCAAAACCACGATCAGGTCCGCATCACAGGAATTGCGACAACTGAAGAGAGGGCCGAGGTTATTCAGGAAATCTGGAATACCAATCCACTACTACGGCATTATCTTAGCTCTCCGGACAATCCGATGTTAATCATCTACCGCATCGAGCCCACCCAGGTGCGTTACATGAAAGAATGGGCATTGAAGTACCACGAAGTCACCCTGTAACTGGCGTCTATTTTCGTTTGGGTGCTGCCTGCAAACGCTCCCAGTGAACGCGTGCCACGTCCCACATGTAGGTATTAATGCCGGGATGTCCAATCAGTGATTTGTCTGCGGCAAGTTTAATGTACTTACGCGCCAGTTCATCTTTCTTCAAGACTTCGTAATACAAACCTAAATAGAGATGAGCGTAAAACAATCGCCCCTTCAACGTACTGGCATCCGGCTCTCCACGCCCAGCATCGTTGAGGACATCCTGAGGCGTCGCCGTCCCCCGATACATTTCAAACACCTTCATCATAGGAATCCGGCGATCGTTTTTGATCGGCAACATAACGGCGCGTGCTTTTTCGACACCTGTTTCAGGCACCATGCAAAGGAATCGCCAAACAGAATTCTCCACATCCTGATCATGAAATGTCTGATACAACTCAAATTGCTCCGCACCTCGTTTATATTGCCGGGCATAATACATGCTGATTCCCCGTTCCCACTGTCGTGACTCGGCATTGGGGGCAGCTTTAACGTAGGCATCAAAACTCTCTACCGATGCTTCGAATTGTCCAAGGCGAAACTGTACGCGACCACGCAGATAGTAAAAAGTGGGAACCTCTTGGAGCTTCAGAGCTTTACTCAGCGTTTCACCTGCCTTCTGAAATTCCCGATCCCGGTTCTGAGATTCGAACTGCTGATAAAGTTCCTGAACCTTCGCCTGCGACTGCTCATCCATTTCCTTCTTTGCATCATCATCCTGAGCATGTAACGTAGCACTAACCATGTACACTACTGCCAATAGTAAAAAGGACATTAGCTGTCGCATCTGCTTAATCTTTTTCATCGTTCTCTTTCGTCTCCAACCTGTTTTCTTAATTTTCAAAAAAGGGACACACGGCTTACCGTAATCGCACCTGTCAGACAGCGGTGCACATCGGACTGTCCGACTCTTGGTCGATCGTGATAATGGCTTTTATATTGCAGATCGCCCTCAATCTCTGAATACTCGAGGGTTAACGGGCTCGGATCAGGAGCAACTTCAACCACCTCCGCCTTTCCCGTCTCAAGAAATTCCGAGTCCGGGAAATTCACATTCCAAAACTCACCGCCAAAAAGCTCTCGAGAATAATACTGATCAAACAGCATAGCACAGGCATTCGTGGCTGCCAGCCAGTCAATCGTTGATTCCGCGCGGTGATAGTGAGAGAATGCGAACGCCGGCACCCCCAAAATAGCTGCCTCACGAGCAGCCCCGGCGGTACCGGACATGTAGAGATCGACCCCCAAATTGGCTCCTGCGTTAACCCCCGAAAGTACCCAGTCGGGCTTCAGTCCTAAATGAGCCAAACCAACTCGAACGCAATCCACCGGCGTGCCGCTGCAAGCGTAATGCTCATCATCCAATTGTTTCAGTTCCATCGACTCGTACATCGTCGCGCGATGACTAAAACCAGAACGCGGGCCGTTAGGCGCCACGACAACAACGTCCCCCAATTGTCGCGCAAATGCCTCCAATGCCTGGATCCCCGGGGCGTCGATGCCGTCATCATTGGTAAGTAAAAATAACATTCGTCCTATCCCATTTGATCAAACAACTGCACAAGTTGCGCACCCACTTCCTCAAGCACAGAATCTTCGGCTAACAATACCGGATGGTGAAGCAAGACAGTTGTGTCTGAGGCACACTCGCTATTCCTGAGTGAAACGGGCTTGCCACAACGGCGTTCACTTCGTTTTGCAAATCCCTTAAATCCTTCAAACAATGGCAAGCCTAACTGCCGAGCTTCGGCTAACAACATTGCACGCTGCTGACATGACTTTAAAAGCCATGCCACTTTATAAAACACTGGCGTTTCACCTTCCGCATAAGACAGCCCTGAGACCCCATCGACCAATGCTGTACGATCAATGAGCTTGAGTGCATTACGTGTTCGCAAGGCATTGTCATCATCGAGGCTGTCAAGTTGAGGATTCAAAACAGCAGCCTGCAATTGACTCAATGCAAACGTATCATTACCGCGCTCTTTAAATACATTAATTCGCTGCCATACTGATTCAGCATTGGTTAGGACAGCGCCTCCTCGGCCTGCAGAGAGCAACTTACTGCCGCCAAAACTAAGCACTGCCACATCGCCAAAAGTTCCAACCCGATCGGTATTCACCACGGCCCCGGGCACTTGGCAAATATCTTCCACGACCAATATACCGTGATGTTTTGCAATCGCTGAGATCTTGGCAATATTGGCTAACCCGCCATGTAAACTACTCACAACAACGGCCTTCGTCGAAGGCGATATTGCCGCTTCGAAACTTTCCGGACACAAACTCCAAGAGGAGCTGGCAATGTCAGCTAACACGGGCCGGGCTCCAATGGCTTCAATACATCGAAAATTCCCCGGGAAGTCGTAAGCTGCCAGAACAACTTCGTCACCAGACTGAACCCCTAGACCGCGTAGTGCCAGTTCAATACCAATCGTCCCGGAACACACAAGATGTACATACGAACAATCGAAATACTCAAACAACTTTCCTTCCAGCATCGTCGTTTGAGCACCATGGTATCGTCCCCAGTCACCATCGCAATAAACGGACTCTAAGGCCGCAGAAATGCGTTCGTTCTGCGGTGGCCAGAGATGAGAAAAACGGTCGGACATAGGAAAAATCAGTAGGTAATCATCTTCTAAAAACGGATCTGAGCACCTCAGCCATCGTTTTATTTACCGGTCTGTATTGACGCGAAATTAAGCCGAGTGGTACTCTTCAAAGTCTTTATTGTAGTTCATGTTGCCTTTCTGCGTGATGACTCTTTTAATGCTCCGACCAGTACTAGGCCTACTCCGCGAATGGCTCTCGTTTGCACTGGTTATTGGTTCGATTTTGACGGCCTGCTCGATGGGTTGTGCCGATCGTGATTACCTCGTGGCCAAATCAGACGTCTTAGCGCCAATCAAACGGCCGTTTAGACCGGAAACCTGGGGGGGGCCGACGCTTTCACACCGCTCACTCAAAACACTTCAGCGTTTCAATCTAGTTGACCATGACGATAGCAACTGGGTCAGAAACTACAGTCGTAGTGAAACTCTGGAACGATTACAGGTGTCGATTCAACATGATCCCACACCGGAAAAACTCTATGCTTTGACAGAATTAGCATTTCTAGATTCTCAAACGCTGCTGAAGGAGGGTGAACACCACGCTGCACTGGAAGGATTCTCTTTGACACTTGTGTACGCCTATGACTATCTGTTCACACCGCAATTTGATTACCTGCGAAACCCCTATGACCCGCAGTTTCAGGAAATCTGCAAAATGTACAATCAATCGCTTGAGCAGGTGATGAGAGTGATTGCAAGAGACGACCAATTAAGATCCGGTGCGACATTTGGTTTCCAACTTGGTGAACAACAAGTCAACGTCGAAGTCCGATTCCCGAACCTAGGCCCAGAGGCCGAAATAGCTGACCTGCGATTTGTCTCGGATTTCAGGATTCAAAAGTTGCTTCGGCATCACCAGACCTTCGGCCTAGGAGTCCCGATGATAGGAATTCGCAACGGCAAGAGTACCATTCCAACAACTGAGCAATACTACCCGCCCGGCATGAGCCTTCCTCTAACCGCTTTTTTGAAAGTCACGAACAAAGGAACCTCAAACATCAAAAGTCCGGTCAAGCAGTGTGTTCTTGAATTTCATGATACGGTTGACCACACCGCAATCGTTATCAACCGGATGAAGATTCCGTTGCAAACCGACACGTCAATTCCACTAGCCTTTCTGCTCGACCAACCATCTCTTAGTCGGCCTCGGGATGCGGCAACCACCTCACTTTTGAATCCCACGGAAGCCGGGGCGGGGCTTTTTATGATGGAACCCTACGACCCACAGAAAATACCGGTCATCATGGTTCACGGTTTCTGGTCCTCGCCCATGATCTGGATGAATATGGTTAATGATCTCCGCAGTTTCCCGGAAATTCGCCAGAACTATCAATTTTGGTTTTACCAATATCCCACCAGCCAGCCTTTTTGGATCTCAGCCACAAAGTTCCGCACGACACTACAAAATCTTTATCGCAATCTCGACCCTGGACAACAGCATGCAAAGCTCCACCAGACAGTACTCGTCGGCCACAGCATGGGCGGACTGCTATCGCTAATGCAGACAATCGACAGCCAAAATCAAATGTGGAATCTCATCTCGAACAAACCATTCGGGCAACTTAAAGCGCCTCAACATATCCGACAAAGTCTGGCAAGCACGGTCTTCTTCCAGCCAATCCCATCGGTCAAAAAGGTTGTTACTATTGCCACTCCCTTCCAGGGGAGCAAGATGGCCAATGACTATACAAAATGGATCGGCGAAACACTCTTCCAACTCCCTGAACCGACAGATGCCATTGCACGCCAACTGGTCAAAGATAACCCCGGCCTGTTTCACAACACTCGTTTACTCGCAACTAAGACAAGTTTGGAATCACTGAAACCTGAAGGGCAGATCTTTGATTTCCTTCAATCGGCGCGCAGAAATCCAGATGTGAATTATCACAACATCTATGGTGATACCCAATCATCTACGCTCATCAAAAATCTGGCTTCCGCATCTGACGGTGTCATCACCACTACCAGTGCAAATTCAGTTCACGCTCACACGCAGATGGTTTTAGACGCGGACCACCTGGCAATTACTGATGTCACGCCAACAATCCTGGAAGTGCGTAGAATCCTTCAGGCGGATTTACGACAGAGGTAGCCAGTGTCTGTATCCCGACCAGCAAGCACGTTTTAAAACTACTTGTTATTGATCAGTTCCAGACAAATGACTTTATCGGAACCGCGTACATACAGCAGGCCATGAGAAACTATTGGAGCGGCCCAGGCTGGATAACTCAGGTCATAGGTTGTATCAAATGGCAACTCATACTCACCTTCACGATCACCTTTCTTAATATCCCCTGCCAGCGGCTCAAACTTCTTTGGATTCGCCTTAAACAGAAACAGGTGCCCATACTCACCCTGACAAAGAAAATGCCCGTCGATGAAAGTAAGAGAACAGCGTGTTGTTCGTGGAATACTCCACATTACTTTCCCCGTCTTCCATTGCACACATCGCAAATCTGCATTTTGAGTATGTCTTCCACTACAGCCGTACACGTATCCATTGACATGAACCGGTGTATTCCAATGAGCCTGCATAGCCTTCTCACGCGAGAACTCTTCGTCTTTCCACACCACACTTTTAGTACCCTTGTCAATTTTGAGCAACGTACTGCCCGGCCCATAGGTCTCTGAAATAAAGACTTCATCCCCCACAACAACCGGCATGGCAGCATTGACACTCTCGAGAGTGTGCGCACGCCATGGATATTCAAAATCCACAGCACCGCTTGCCGGGTCAAAACCGATCAAGCCGCCACGCGCAAAGGCAAAGCACCAACGTCGATCACCGATAGTAGCCAGTTTCAAACTGGCATAACTTGCCAAGTCATCAATCACTTGGTATTCAACTTTGCCTGTCGACTTATCAAATGCAACGATTCCCGTTCCGTTTGGAGTAACCAAATCCAATTGTCCTGGCGGGATCTGCTTGTCTTTGTCTGGACTACCGCCCACCATGCAAATCAACAGATCACCTTCTATGACTGGATTACTGCCAACCCCAAAGAAGTTCTGGATCACTCCAAATCTCTTAATCGTATCAACTGACCATTCCTCTTTTCCGGTGGTGGCATTCAAACAGTAAACCATACCTTCCGTGCCGTAAATAAAAACGCGATTGCGATCTACTAACGGAGAACACCTTGGCCCCGGATCATAGCCATACAAATCCTCATAGCCAGACGTGTATTGAAACTTCCAGAGTTCTTTCCCTGTCTCTGCATTTAAGCAAACAACAAATGCTTTACTATCAACACGGTCAAACTGATAATAACGCCCCTTGGATACTGTTCCCATGCCGTAACTACTACCAAGATCACGTTCCCAAAGTAACTTCAGGCCTTTTTCACCCCAATCCGTGATGATTCCGGTTTCTCTAGACTTGCTGTCGCCCTTAGGTCCTAGAAACACATTCCAATCATTGCCGGACTTTCTTGTCCCTAAATCCTCCAACTCGCCATCCGCTTCAACTGGAGCCACAACCTGAGTAACCTCTACCGTGGGGGGAGTTGGCACCGGCTCAGAACTTTCAAAGACTATGAAACCAGTTGCCAAAATCGCAACGCACAATCCACCCACAAGCATCTTAATATTCATCGAACACCCTTCAGACACACCAAAACCGAGTGGGTCTTTCTTTATAATGACATCAAACTCAATTCTCCTATTGTAACTTTTGACCGTCGACTTACCACTCAAGCCAGAGCAATCAACCGAGGAATTCGTTAGCACACGACAGACATGATCACCATAAATAACTCAATAACGATTCCCAGTCACGAAATCGAACTTACTTTTTCGCGGAGTCAGGGACCTGGCGGCCAAAACGTCAATAAAGTCAACTCCAAGGTTACTCTTCACTGGGACATCAAAAATGCCAGTAGTATTTCTTCACGTCTCCGACAACGGATCTTCAGCAAACATGCTGGCAAAATAAATAAAGAAGGTAAGTTGGTCATCACCAGCCAAAAGTCGCGGGAGCAATATCAAAACCGAACTGATTGCTACCAAAAACTGCGTCTGATCATTCAGGATGCTCAGAAAACACGGAAAGTTCGCAAACGAACGAAACCCACCAAAGGTTCAAAGCAGCGACGCTTAGATCATAAAAAACAACGCGGGCAGGTAAAAGCCGGGCGTCAGACTCGATACGAACATTAATCCCCAGAGGTTCGAATTGTTCTGTGATTCGGTGGTACACAAAATCGCAAAAATGGTTGATAATGAATAGTCTTTAAGCATCTGAACAACACTTATTCTATGACCGACTCCCGCAATATTTCTGACATTCTGGAAAACTGGGACTATGATTCCCAATCTATTCGCGCCCGTCTTGTGTCCGGGCAGAATGGAAACACCGATGTTTTGCAAATGCGCATTGAAATGGGGATCATCCAAATGGAGATTGAAGGTCGTCCTGACGGTTATCGCCCCGAAGGTTTTGCGACTTATCTGGACTATTTGTTGCAGGAAGAAATTGCCCATGGCGACGACTGGACTCTAAGTGACGAACATTGCATTGAGGTCGATCGGGAATTCATGCAATTCTATCAGCGTCGTATAAGTTGGCTTTCGATCAAAGAATACGATAATGTCATGCGAGATGCGGACCACACCTTGGCATTAATGGATTTTTGCAAGCGTCATTCTCCAGATGATGGCTGGACCATTGTGCACGAACAATATCGCCCGTTCGTCCTATTCCACAGAACACAGGCAGCAGCCTATCATCAACTCAACGAGACAACCCCTCAGGCTGCGATCGAATGCATCAACGACGGACTGGGGGCTATCCGAAACCTCTTCACCGAACATAATCTGGAAGAACATTTCGAAGAAGACGAATTAGTCACACAACTACGAGATATCCGCGAATCATTGCGTACGGAATATAGTGTCGGAAAGACCCTTCATGAACAACTAGCTGAAGCAATTGCCAGTGAGCAATATGAACGGGCGGCTGAGATCCGTGACCAGCTAAGTAAAAGCTAATCAACGCTTACCGTGGCAATAAGGTCTTCGTAGTACCGACAGCTATGTTCAATAATCTGAGGGTAGTTCAAAGCCTCAAGCTCTTCTCCCATCAAACGCACATCAAAGCAGCCATCATAACCATGGTCCACCAGTGTGGTGACCATCCTCTCCAGTGAAATACCACCTTCGCCCAGTAAGCAACGATTCTGCTCCTCGTCCGGACTGGCCGACGCATCTCCCAAAAAAACGATTGCCAATTGCGGTACAAGATCAGGAATTAACGAGTAAAACTTGCGGCTTCGCCCCCAGTGGTAAGTGTCAATTGCCATCTTGAAATGAGGGCTCCCGAACGACTCGACATACCTTAAGGTTGCGTCGAGGTCGGTCAAAAACGTCCAATCGGATCCTGCCTGGATGTGCATCGGCTCTAAGGCCAGAACAACGTCATTAACTTCGGCCACGGGTAATAGTTTCTCAAAGGCCATCTGCATCAATCTCTTCGCATGGCTCTTCGTGTGACCGGCCCGGGCACCCGTGTAAACAGTCAAGCATTCCGCCTGAAGTAACGCCGCTGTTTCGATCGCCTGTTCCGCATCCTCCACTGCTTCCTGAAAGCTTCGTCCGTCGTGCCCGGTAAAGCCGCCAGCAAAATAAACATTGCTAACATCCATTCCCATTTCTGCCAGGAGTTCGGCCCCCTTTTCCTCACCGTAGTCCGCAAGTTTCTGTCGCCAGACTCCCATCGCAGGCACGCCGTAACGCGCAAAGGTGCGGACGTCGCGCTGAAAAGACCAGCTATAAGTCGTGACTTCACTTATGGAAAGACGTGGCATGTCAAATCGAGGACTGAAAAGTTGGGATGGTAGGCACGTGAGATAACTCTATCATAACAATTTAAATTCGACCGTGGTGGCCAAGACTTAAACTACTCGCCTAAATTCCAGGCGTCCAACCAGACTTCGCCTTTACGTTTAAAGCGGAAGCGTTCGACCATCTTTTCTTCCATATCATCAAAGTGCCCCGCGCCATAAAAAATCCCGATCTTCTTATTGGCAGAATCCTGAAGTTGCTCTTCGAGTACTTCCAAAGCTTTATCATTTCGAAGGTGAATAATTGTTGAGCCATCCGGCCCACTCATCACATCAGGCAATCCATCCATCTGCTCGAACTGTTGGGCCATCATCGCCTTCATCTTTTTCTCGCGATCTTTGGAAAACAAGGCTAGAATCAGGTTGAAATCGTTTGATTGTCCGGGGGCTCCCTGCATAGCCAAGCCTTGACCGATCGAACGGAAGTACATTTTCATGAAACTCTCGTCCCGTTCTTCCATATGCTTTGCAAATTCTCTGGGATTCATGTCTGCGTGAACAAAATTATCGACGGTGTAATCAATCTGTTCCAACTGGTGCGTTAATCCCAGCAATTTTTGCAAGCCGGACTGAGAGCCGGCAACAACGTCCAAACTAACCCCTTGTTTGTGACCTTTCTCAATCACCGTTCCTTCAGGAGCAACTAACTCATAGAGCACGACGTCATATTCTTCAAACAATTTGTTAAGCTCGTCATAGTATGCCTTTTCACCAACGTGAATTGCCCCGATTAAATCCACTTGGATCTTTCGCTGCCCCCCTTTGGTGCCTTGCATTTG
>Ga0115011_10000282_pt1 | contig 44980 bp, 43 predicted proteins | sample TroAtlMetagenome_2_FD_88705 | JGI IMG/M metagenome (GOLD analysis project Ga0115011, IMG submission 88705) | Marine eukaryotic phytoplankton communities from Atlantic Ocean - Tropical Atlantic ANT8 Metagenome | ecosystem: Environmental > Aquatic > Marine > Oceanic | place: Tropical Atlantic... | reverse complement strand
TTGACCTCAAACTCCCAGCCGTTACCGGCCAGCGAATCCACGGCATAGACGTCGTTGACCTTGTGCCAGCCCGCGTCTACCGCGCCATACCAGCCGTTCGGCTCAGCCGAAGCCGCGCCTGCACCCAGTGCAAGTGCCGCAGCGGCGCTGGACGCCAGGAAAAAACTCTTAACACGCATCGGTGAATGCCCTCCGCAGCCTTCGTTGAATATGCGACGGACACGCCGCCTCGCGGTTCTAATAACAGCGGCAGCCATGCAGGTCGAGGCTCAACTGACTCGGAAAACGCCTAAACTGTGGCAGCGTGATACCGAAGATACAGCTTCAGGTCGCCTCGCCGGGACCCTCCGGACGAAGCCGGGCCTCACAGGCGGCGAATTCATCGGCGGTGTCCACGTCCCAGCCCCGCCCGACGGGCATCACATGGCCGAGGGTGCCCTCGGGGCGGAAGGTCCGGTCCCGGAAGAGCCGCTCGGGACGGGCCACATAGACCGCCCCGTTGACCACGCAGATCTGCGAAAGGTCGGCCGGCGGGGCCTCGATCCGGCCGTCCGGCTGCACCCGCACATGAAAACCGGCCGGCTTGGACAGGGGCGAGACGCTGATCACGGCCGGGGCCCCGCTCTCCTCGGCAAGGGCCACGGCGGCATCGATGTCCGATGCCTGTCGCAGGGGCGAGGTCGGCTGCAGCAACACGACATAGTCCCAGAGGCCGCCGACCTGGTCGAGCGCATGTTCCACGGCATCAATGACCGAGGCCTCGGGCCCCGACAGCGCGGCCGGACGCACAAAGGGGGCGGGACAGCCCATGGCCGCCGCCAGCTCCAGCACGGCCGGGTCATCGCTCGAAACCACGATGCGGTCGAGCACCCCAGACCCCTGCGCCGCCTCGAGGGTCCAGGCGATCATGGGTTTCCCGGCCAGCGGCCGGGTATTCTTGCCCACCATCCGGCGCGAGCCGGCACGCGCGGGAATAATGCCGATCACCCGACGGTCGCCGATCATGCCTGCCTCCCCGGCTCGAGTGTCGCCCCCGCCATGTGAACGCCCGCCGGCTTATGGACGGTTAACGCGCCTGGGCCCGGGCCCGCGCGCCTTGCGCGCCCCGCACCACCGCCTATCCTGCCCCCATGTCCGCGACCCCGCCCTCAACGGCCCTGCCCGGCCAGACCGGTCCCCTCCGCCACCTGTCGATCGTGCGGGCCCTGATGCTGCGCGAGCTGATCACCCGCTACGGCCGCGAGGGACTGGGGTTTCTGTGGGTGATCGGCGAGCCCCTGGTCTTCTGCCTCGGCGTGGTGCTGATGTGGAACCTGATCCGGCCCGAATACGAGCACGGCATCCGCCTCGGCCCCATGGTCATGACCGGCTATATGGCCCTGCTGCTGCTGCGCCATCAGATCAGCTTCAGTCTGTCGGCCCTGCAGGCCAACACCGGCCTGCTGCACCACCGGGCGATCGCTGTCCTGCACATCTATGCTGCCCGAAACGCGCTCGAGTTCCTCGGCACGACCGCCGCCTTCATGGTCGTCTATCTGCTGCTGGGGTTCCTCGGCGAGGTTTCGCCGCCGCACGACTGGGGCTTGGTCCTCGGGGGCTGGCTGCTGCTGGCCCTTATCGGCCTCGGCCTCGCCCTGATCTTCAGCGCCCTGGCCCAGAGATTCGCCTTCATGGAGCGGATCGTGCCGCTGCTGACCTATGCCCTGATCCCCATGTCGGGCGCCTTCTTCATGGCCTCCTGGGTGCCCCCTGCCTGGCGCGAGGCCTATCTGCTGATACCCCTCCCCCACGCGGTCGAGATGATCCGCGCTGGCGTCTTTGGCCCCTTTGTCGAGACCCATTACGACGGTCTCTATGCCCTCGGCTGGGGCCTCGGCCTCACCCTGCTGGGTCTTCTCCTGATCGCGGGGGCCCGCGACCGGATCGAGGCCGAGTGATCCCGACCGCGCGAACCGATAGCCTGTTGCGCCGTCACAGGTTATCAGTCGCAGCATGATCGATCCCGCGCCGGAATCCCCCCGAGACCGTCTGTCGTTCCGGCAGGGTCCGCGCCTGCCCGACCTGCCCCGCTGGGCGCCGTCCTGGCCGTTCCTGATCTGCGTGATCCTGCCGACCCTGCTGGCCGCCGTCTACTTCCTGCTGATCGCCTCACCGCGCTATGTGTCCGAGGCGCGCTTCATCGTCCGCCAGGCCGGCCAGACCCAGCCCGATGCCCTCGGCCTCACCCTGCAAGGGGTGGGCCTCAGCGCTACCCAGACCGACGCCTTTGCCGTCCATGACTATATGCGGTCCCGCGATGCCGTCGCCGAGCTGGACCGGTCGCTGGACCTGTCGCGCCTGCTCGGCCCGCCGGGCGCAGACATCTTCTCGCGCTGGCCCCGCCCCTGGGAAAGCCGCAGCCGCGAGGGTCTCCACAAGGGCTATCAGCGCTTCGTCACCGTCGGCTATGACGCCACCACCGGCATCAGCATCCTGCGCGTCGAGGCCTATCGGCCCGAGGATGCCCGCCGCCTCGCCGAGGCCCTGCTGGCGGGGGGCGAGGATCTGGTCAACCGGTTGAACGCCCGCTCGGTGGCCGATGCCGTCACCCAGGCCGAGCGCTCCCGCGACGAGGCCCGCGAGCGGCTCAGCGACGCCCAGGCCCGGCTGGTCGCCTTCCGCAACCGCGAGCGCTTCATCGATCCCTCCATGGTCGCCGCCGAGGGCGCCGGGCTGATCGGCGAACTGTCCGCCACCCTCGCCGGCCTGCGCGCCGAACGGGCCCAGCTGGCAGCCGAGGCCCCGCAAAGCCCGCAACTGCCCAGCCTCGACAACCGCATTGCCGCCTATGAACGCCAGATCTCGGCCGAGCGCGCCAAGCTCGCCGGCGCGGCGACCTCCCTCGTGCCCGCGGTCAGCGCCTATGAGGATCTGGTCACGGAGCGCGAACTGGCCGATCGCCAGCTGTCCGAGGCCACCGCCGCCCTGCTGGCGGCCGAACGCGACGCCCGGCGTCAGGCCCTCTATCTGCAGCGGATCGTCAGCCCGGGGCTGGCGGACGAGGCGACCCGCCCCCGTCGCTGGCTGTCGGTGCTGATCGTCCTGATCGGCAGCCTGCTGCTGTACGGCGTCGGCTGGCTGCTGTGGTCGGGCCTGCGCGAGCACCGGCAGCAGGGATGACGGCCGGGACCGAGCCGCCCTCCGACCCCGGCCTTGTCGTCACCGGCCTGGCCAAGACCTGGGCTCGCGGCCGCGCGCCGGTGTTTTCCGGGGTCGACTTTTCCCTGGCGCGCACCGGCCGGCTGGCCCTGCTGGGCCGCAACGGCCAGGGCAAGTCGACCCTGATCAAGGTGCTGGGCGGCGTGCTCCGCCCCACCGCCGGCCAGATCGGCTGGCGCATGGCGGCTTCCTGGCCGATCGGCTTCGGAGGCGGTTTCCAGGGCAGTCTCTCGGGCCTCGACAACATCCGCTTTCTCGCCCGTCTGTACGAGCGCGACTTCGACCATCTTCTGACCCGCGTCGATGACTTCGCCGAGCTGGGTCAGGCCCTGAAGCAGCCGGTCAAACACTATTCCTCGGGCATGCGGGCGCGGCTGGCCTTCGGCCTGTCGCTGGCGATCGAGTTCGACTGCTATCTGATCGACGAGGTGGTGGCCGTGGGCGATGCCCGCTTTCAGGAAAAATGCCGCGAGGAACTGTTCGCGCGCCGCGCCGACCGGGCCTTCATCATGGCCTCGCACGACACCCATCTGGTCGAGCGCGAGTGCGACCGCGCCCTGATCCTCGAGGGCGGACAGGCGCGCCTCTATGACAATGTCCATGAGGCCGTCGAGGCCTACACCTTCCTGCGGGCGGCCTGAGCGCCCGGCTCAGCGGCGTGACAGCCACAGCATCCAGTCTTCCGGCTGGTCCTTGTCCAGCAACTGGGCGCGGGTCACAGGCACCAGTTTGCTGTCAAAGGTGACCGTCCGCAGGCGTTGATAGACTCCGACCAGACGTTCCAGCAGCCCGAGGGGGTCGGAACAGCGCGAATGGTTGAACTCCAGCAGGATCTCGGGCCGGTCCCGGATGATCAACGGCCAGGCGCCCTCAAGCACCGCCTCCTCGGCCCCCTCCACGTCGATCTTGAGGAAGTCCACCTTCGGCCAGTCGGCCAGCAGGGTGTCCAGCCGCCCGCTCCTGACCCGGGTCATGCCGGGCTGCTCGGCCCGCTCGTCGCCGACAATGCGGGCGTTCTTGGGATCGTCGTCGCGGCGCTCAAAGGTGAGCAGCCGGTCGTCATGGGCCCCGACGGCCTGTTCGAACACCGTGGTCCGGTCGCCGAATCCGTTGACGCCGACCGTCCGGCGCAACAGTTCGGCTGTGTTCGGATGCGGCTCTATGGCGGCCACGCGGCCCCCGGGTCCGACCAGATCCGCCAGCAGCAGGGTGAAATAGCCGTGGTTGGCCCCGACGTCGGCGACCGCCATCCCGGGCTTGATCCGCCGGGCCAGGATCGGCGTCATCCACGGCTCCCAGATGCCGTCCAGCAGCAGATGCGGCGTAAAGCCGACATCCTGTGCGCTCAGGAACATCTTGTAGCGGCCCATGGCGCGGCACAGCATCACGCCGTCGCCCAGATTGACCGCCCGCGCCAGGGCCCGGCTCCGCCGCTCCAGCTCCCAGCGATCCACCGTCAGCAGCTCATTGTGACCGAGAAGGTTCAGTTCGGGCAGCGACGGGGATTCCACAACCATGTCCTTGGGCGAAAGGGCTGACCTGCGTCTCATGCGACCAAGCCCGGCGGGACGCAACCTCTGCGGCGGATCGGGTGCCAGATACAGAGCCGCCGCGCCTCTCTGGTTCTGGCGGTGCCGCTCTGCTAGCTCTGCCCGGACGGTGCCGAGGCCGTGTCCAGGGATCCCAATGGTTATCCGGTCCATCCTGCAGAAATTCCGGACCATGGTGCTTGCGACACGCGTGGAGGACCGGGCCCCGCCGGTCCGTGCGCCCCGACGGCGGGCCCGCGCGCCGCAGGTCTGGGCCCCGGCGCTGCAGGCGCGCGAACCCCTGCCGTTCGGCCCGGCCCCCGACGCTGCGACCACCACCCAGTCCCGCGCGCCCTTCCGCAGGACAGCGGCGCGCCTTGCCCGCGTCTGGGCTCCTGCCCTGCAGGCCCGCGAGTCCCTGCCCTTCGGCCCTGCGCCTGACGCCGCGACCACCACTCGGTCGCGCGCCCCCTTCAGCAGAACCCCGGTGCGGATGCCCCGCGCCTGGACCCCGGCCCTTGCCCGCCGGGTGTTCCCCACGCCGGTGGAGGACCTGACGGAGGATCTGGAAGACCTGATGCTGCCGGTCGCCGACCCGGTCCCCCTTCCCGAACCCGAACCCGAACCTCTGCCCGAGCCGGAGCCCGAGCCGGAGCCGGAGCCGGAGCCGGCGCCCGTCACCGTCCCTCCCGCCCCGGTCGAGACCCAGCGCTATTTTCCGATCAACGCCGACATGGGTATCGCCCGGCTGACCGATGGCCATTTCGTCTATGTGGATCCGCTGGATGAGGCCGTCGGCGCCCACCTGATTGCCCGGGGCTACTGGGAATCGTGGATTCACAAGGCCGTCTGCGACCTGATCCGGCCAGGCGACCACATCGTCGAGGTCGGCGCCAATTTCGGAGTCTACACCCTCGCCATGGCCCGGCTGGCCGGTGAGGACGGCAGCCTGATCAGCTTCGAGGCCAATCCCGACCTTGCGGCCCTTGTGGAGCGGTCGATCAAGTTCAACGGCTATGCCGGGCGGGCCCGGGTCGTGGCCAAGGCGGCCGCTGACGCGCCGGGCGAGCTCAGCTTTGGACTGTCCCGCCGCAATGCCGGAGGCGGCACCCTGTCAACCGACCCCCGTGGCCTCGGCAGCGACGCCCGGCTGATCACGGTTCCGGCCGCGCGGCTGGATGATGAGGTCGATCGCAAGGTGCGGGTCATCCGCATGGACGCCGAGGGCTCCGAGCCCCTGATCCTGCGCGGCGCCAGACGGCTGCTCCGCCGCCGCGACATCGTCGTGATCATGGAGTGGGACATCATCCAGATGGGCTCGCGCACGAGCGTGCCCGACCACGTCCGCTGGCTGGCGGGCATGAGCTTCCGGTTCTGGAAAATCCAGTACGACTCGACCCTGCTCGAGGTCCCGGCCGACGAGATGGCCGCCCTCGGCCCGTGCGATGTCGTCATGTCGCGCACCCCGCCGCCCGGAGGCTCGATCGCCTGATCGGCGGATCGCACCGACCCGAAAGCCGTGGCTGCGATGGCCCCCGCAGGAGAACGGGGAGGCGGCCCGGAGCGTATCCGGGCCGCCCCGGGTGTCCCTAGGCCCAGCCCCAGTCGTGGTTCGGGTTGAGGGGGTCGACCGGCTCGGCACCGGGGGTGTCGGCGAGGAAGAGGTGGTGACCCTGCTCGGCCCAGATGGCCATCTTGAGGGCGACCCCGTCGGGCAGGGCGTCGGTGTCGGCCAGTTCGTCCGCACCGGGCAGCACCTGCGGGGTCGTGTCGAGCGCCCCCTTGCCGAGGATGAAGTCGTCCTCGCCCAGACCCGGCAGGACCTGCGGTCCGGCGGCGTCCCTGGTCTCCGGCCCGGCCCCGGCCGTCGGCAGGACCTGCGGCCCGGCGACGTCCTTCGACGGGATGATGAAGTCATCGTCCGCAAGACCCGGCAGGACCTGCGGTCCGATCGCCTTGCCGTCGAGGACCAGGTCTTCGGGCGCCGACGGCAGGACCTGCGGCCCGGCCCCGGTCGCGTCTTCGGTCGCCGCGGCGGCCTGGGGGGCCGCAAAGCGCGGATCGTCGGCCGCGAGGATCCCGGCGAGGGCGTCGGCGGGCGACGCCTGCCCCGGGAAGATGAAGTCGGCGGCCGTCAGATTGGCCATCGTCACCCCGTGCAGGACGATGAAGTCGCCATTGCCCAGATTGATGGCCCCGTCCGCGCCGACCTGGCTGAAGTTGGCGGCCAGGGCGGCAAAGTTGGCGAAGCCGAAGGCCTTGAGGTCGATCCGGTCCTGGCCGATCGTGAAGTCCCCGATCACATCGCCGCCCGAGCCGGGCTGGAACACGAACACATCATTGCCGGCCTCGCCGAACAGCACATCATTGCCGCCGCGGCCGTCGATCACATCATTGCCCGCACCGCCCAGCAGCCAGTTGCCCGACGCACTGCCGATCATCAGATTGTTCAGCTCATTGCCGACGCCGAAGGCCGTGGTTCCGACCAGCACCAGATTCTCGACATTGGCGTAAAGATAGACGCCGGCATTGGCGACCCGCACATCGGCATAGACGGTGTCATTGCCGCCGCCCACATCCTCGAACGTCAGGTCATCACCGGTGTCGACCCAGTAGATGTCGTCGCCGCCGTCGCCGTCCAGCAGGTCGTAATCAGCCAGGCCGGAGTCGCCGCGCAGGATGTCGTGGCCGGCGCCGCCGACCAGGATGTCGGTGTGGAAGCTGCTGCCCCCCCAGAGGACGTCATCGCCGTCCTCGCCATAGAGGGCGTCCGCATCCCCGTCGCCGAACAGGACGTCATTGTTCGCCCCGCCGGCCAGATAGTCCACGCCGGCGCCACCATGCAGGGTGTCATTCCCCGCCTCGCCGAACAGGCTGTCATTGCCCGCCCCGCCATGGATGGTGTCATTGCCCGCCCCGCCCAGCAGCAGGTTGTTGCCGGTATTGCCGGTCAGGGTGTTGTCCAGGGCATTGCCGACGCCGAAGCTGTTGCCCGTGCCCGACAACGTCAGCGCCTCGATATTGGCATAGAGGTAGAAGTCACCGGCCGAGACAACCGTGTCCGTCCCCTCGCCTGCATTCTCGAACACCAGGTCCTGCTGACCGTCGACATGGAAGGTGTCGTTGCCCGTGCCGCCGTACATCCGGTCGGGCCCGGAGCCGCCGAACAGCTCGTCGTCACCCGCCCCGCCGTCGAGGGTCGAGCCCTGCAGGGTCAGGGGCACCGCCGGAGCACTGGGGACCGAGACATGGAGGGTATAGGTGCCGCCGGCCGGCGGCGTCTGGGTCACGACCGACGCTCCGCTGCCGCTCGCCCACCGCGAGACCTCGATATAGTAGGTGCCGCTGGCACCGAAGGTGAAGGTCAGGCCGGAGTCGGTCGCCGCGCCATCCGGGTTCAGCGCGTCGTCATTGAGCGCCAGCTGGATCCCGTCGGCATTGAGAATGCGCAGCACGGTATCAAAGCTGGCGCCGTCGATATCCAGGGTGACCTCATCGCCCGCCTCGACCGTGATGGCATAGAATTCACGGCCCGAACCATTGGCGGTCGCCCGCACCGTCGAGTGCGGAATCGAGGTCGAGCTGACGATGTCGGGATTGTTCAAAAGGTCGAACGTCCCGGCCAGCGACACAGCCGCGCCGATGCTGGTGTTGGCGGTCGACTGGGCCTTGATCACATCGGGCGCCGCAACCTGGGCCGGGGCGCCGGCATACAGGCGGTCATTGCCGCCCGCGCCATTGATCACGTCCACGCCGCCGCCACCGCGGATCACATCATTGCCGGACGTCCCTGTCAGATTGTCAGAGAAGGCCGAGCCGATGACTTCCTCGATACTGTTCAGGGTGTCGCTGCCCGCAGCACCGGTGACGACCGAGCCGTTCATGATGATGCCGCCGGTCGCCGTCGAATAGTCGGCGATGTCATAGCCGTTGCCGCCGTTCAGCGCGTCGCTGCCGTAACCGCCGATCAGGGTGTCGTCGCCGTCCCCGCCATTGATCGTGTCATTGCCGAAGCCCCCGTCCAGGGTGTCATTGCCGCCCAGGCCATTGAGCGTGTCATTGCCGCCGAGGCCGTTGATGGCATCCGCGAAGGCCGTGCCGCCGATCGTCTCATTGGTGATGTCGCCGGACACCACCAGACCCCCGGTCGGGGCAGCGGCGATGGTCTGGTCGGCGAACTGCAGGAATTCGACATTGGTGATCGTATCGGTGCCGTCCGGCCCGACCACGGTGCCGATCTGGCCGTTCCAGGTGATGGTGTACTGGCTGCGGTTGCCCGAGAAGACGACCGTATCGATCCCGAGGCCGCCGTCGATCTGGTCATTGCCGCCGTTGCCGCGCAGGCTGTTGTTGCCCGAGTTGCCCCGCAGCGCATCATTGCCCGAGCCACCGATGGCGTTCTCGATCACCGCGCCGAGCGCGATGGAGACGTTGCCGACCAGACCTCCGACGTTCGAGAAGGCCGCCTGGCGCAGGTCGATCACCTGGTTCTGGCTGTAGCCCGAGAAGTCAAAGGTGTCGTTGCCGCCCGCGTCCCAGACGGCGAAGATCATATAGCCGTTGCCATCGGGCTGGAACCACGGCTGGCCGGCGTTGGAGTTGAACCCATAGGTGGTGTCGCCGGTGCGCGTCGTCATATTGGCGCCGTACAGGCGCTGCGCCGCCGCGATGTCGTCCATCAGCGGCACGGCCGAATACTGGAAGAAGCCGCTGTTGCCGACCCAGCGCACAAAGTCCGCCCCGGTCTCCCGCTCGCTGAAATAGCTCATCAGCGAATACTGGCGGCTGTCCTCGAAATAGGTGGCATGGGCCGCATAGGTGATGCTGACGCCCTCCCCCGCATTGTAGTCTGCAGGGTGCAACAGGCCGATGGCGTGGCCGATCTCGTGGGTCAGCACCTGATAGCCATAGGCGTTCAGCACCGGTGTGGCGTTGTAGCCCAGGCTGTTGTTGATCCAGACGTCGCCCTGCACGGCACCGGCCGAGCTGTTGCCCGGCAGATAGGCAAAGGCCGCCGCGCCGGACGCCCCGGTGCTGTAGTTGCCGAACAGGATGGTGGCATTGTTGGAATAGTCAGAGCCGGTGTCGGAGACGCGCTGGAAGGTAATGCCGGCGACGTCCGCCCAGGACTGCAGGGCCAGCAGGGTCGCCGTGATCTGGGCGCTCGTGAACTGGCTGAAGCCGTCCGTGCCGTTTGGCATGCTGGACGGTGCCGTCGAGCGGAACGCAAAGGTCACCGTCGTTGGCGACCCCATGGTGCTGCCCCAGAACAGATTGGCACGCGTCAGCTGGCTGCCCGCGTCGATCGGTCCCAGGGAGGGTTTGCCATTGTCGCCGAGTCCGCCCCGGTCGTCGCCGTTCAGAATGGCCAGCAGACGCCCGCTGTCGCCGCCCGTATCGGTGGCGCCGTGGAACCGGCCACAGCCCCCGCACAGGCCATAGCTGGAGATGGCGCCGAAGGTGGAATAGGCCTCGCTCTCCGTCGTGTCCTCGACAAAACGGCCCGTATTGCCGGAGCCGCCGTAGACCGAAAGCGCGGTCGTCTGGCGACCGGTGAACAGGGTGTCGAACATGGGAAGGCCCCTCGCGTGAATATCCGGAATCCACCCTAGAGCAGGAATCGGGAACGACAAGCGTTACAGAGGCGGCCTGGATCAACTGCGGGTGAACAGCGATATGGACGCCACACGCCGCCCGCGAGGCCGCGCCTGCGGCTTCCGTTCCGCGTCGATCCGATCTAGTGAGCGCGGGCCATGGACGAGATCGAACGCCAATCCGAAGACCGCGCCTGGACCACGGCCCGAACCCTGGCCGAGGCCCTGCCCTATATCCAGGTCTATGACCGCGAGACGGTCGTGATCAAATACGGCGGCCACGCCATGGGCGAGACCGCCGTGGCCAAACAGTTCGCCGCCGACATCGTGCTGCTGAAGCTGATGGGGGTGAACCCGGTCGTGGTCCACGGGGGCGGTCCCCAGATCAGTGCCATGCTGGACAAGGCCGGGGTGAAGTCGAGCTTTGTCGACGGCCTGCGGGTCACCGATACCGACACCATGCAGGTGGCCGAGATGGTCCTGTCCGGCGCGGTCAACAAGGAGATCGCCCACTGGATCACCATGGCCGGCAAGGAAGCGGACGTCCGCGGCGTCGGCCTGTCGGGCAAGGATGCGGGCCTGCTGACGGTCGAGCGCACCCGCCGCACCCGGCGCGACCCCGACAGCCTGATCGAGCAGGAGGTCGACCTCGGCTTCGTCGGCGAGCCGACCCGAGTCGATGCCAAGCTGATCACCCGGCTGATCGAGTCCGACGCCGACTGGGTGCCGGTCGTCGCCCCCATCGGCGTGGCCGACGACGGCCAGACCTATAACGTCAACGCCGACACGGTCGCAGGCGCCCTGGCCGGGGCCCTGACCGCCAAGCGCATGCTGCTGCTGACCGATGTCGAGGGCGTCAGGGGCCGGGACGGCCAGATCATCCGCCAGATGACGCTGTCCGATGCCGAGGCCCTGATCGCCGACGGCACCGCTACCGGCGGCATGATTCCCAAGCTCGAGACCGCCATGGCCGCCGTACGCGCCGGGGTCGAGGCCGTGGTCATCCTCGACGGCCGCCGCCCGCATGCCATGCTGGTCGAGCTGTTCACCGAACACGGCGCCGGCACCCTGGTGCGCGCGTCATGAGCATCGAGCTCCACCGCGCCCGCGCCTGGATCTTCGACATGGACGACACCCTGTATCCCCGCGAACAGGGGGTCATGCGGCTGGTGCAGGAGCGGATCAACGCCTTCATGATGGCCGCCGTCGGCCTGCCGCAGGAAGAGGCCCGCGTGCTTCAGAAGCAGTTCCTGAACGAGCACGGCACCACCCTCGCCGGCCTGATGGCCAACTATGCCGTCGATCCCGAGGCCTTCCTGCATGAGGTCCATGACGTGCCGCTGGATTCGCTGGAGCCCAATCCGGGCCTCGACGCGGCGCTGCGTCGCCTGCCCGGCCGCCGCTTCGTCCTGACCAACGGCGCCCGCTATCACGCCGCGCGCGTGCTGGCGCGCATCGGCATCACCGGCGCCTTTGACGGCATCCATGCCATCGAGGACATGGATCTGGTGCCCAAGCCCGCCCCCGCCACCTTCCGCCGGTTCCTCGCCGCCCACGCCATTGAGGCCGAGGAAGCCGTCTTCTTCGAGGATACGCCGCGCAACCTCGCCCCGGCCAAGGCGCTCGGCATGACGACCGTCCTGGTCGGCGACGGCCACGGCCATGAGATCGGCGACTGGGTCGATCACCAGACCCCCGACCTGCTCGAATTCCTGACTGAAACTGCCCTCAAGGAGGCCGCATGAGCGACCCCGCCCATTTCAAATCCGTGATCGAACAGGCGTGGGAGGACCGCGCCTCGGTCTCGACCGCCACGACCGGCGACATCCGCGACGCCGTCGACCATGTGCTGGCCGGTCTGGACGACGGCTCGCTGCGCGTCGCCTCGCGCGAGGCCGACGGCACCTGGACGACCCACCAGTGGCTGAAGAAGGCCGTGCTGCTGTCCTTCCGCCTCAATCCCAACCGGCGTATGGGCGTGGCCCCGACCACCGGCGCCGCCCTGCCGGATTCCACCCCCGGGCCGTACTGGGACAAGGTCCCGGTCAAATGGGCCGGCTGGACCGAGGCCCGGTTCGAGGCCGCGGGCTTCCGCGCCGTGCCGGGCGCTGTCGTCCGCCACGGTGCCTTCATCGCCCGCGACGTTGTGCTGATGCCCTCCTTCGTCAACATCGGCGCCTTCGTGGGTGAGGGCACCATGGTCGACACCTGGGCCACGGTCGGCAGCTGCGCCCAGATCGGCCGCAATGTGCACCTGTCGGGCGGCGCCGGCATCGGCGGTGTGCTGGAGCCCCTTCAGGCCAACCCCACCATCATCGAGGACGGCTGTTTCATCGGCGCCCGCGCCGAGGTGGCCGAGGGCGTCATCGTCCGCGAGGGCGCTGTGCTCGCCATGGGCGTCTATCTGTCAGGCTCGACCAAGATCGTCGATCGCACCACCGGCGAGGTGTTCCGCGGCGAGGTCCCGGCTTTCAGCGTGGTCGTGCCCGGCACCCTGCCCGACCCCAATGGCGGTCCCGGCCTCTACTGCGCCGTGATCGTCAAGCGGGTCGACGCGCAGACGCGGGCCAAGACCGGCGTCAACGAACTGCTGCGCGCCTGATCCGTTGCCTCACCGCCCCTTCGGGCTTGGGAACCTGCCCCCCTTGCTTTAGGCAGGATGCTGCGGACCGGTTCCGCGATTTCAGGAGAGTGAGTCACGATGCGAGTTCTGGTTCTCGGGGGCGATGGCTTCTGCGGCTGGCCCACGGCCTTGCACCTGTCAGCCCGCGGCTGGGATGTGACGATCGTCGACAATCTGTCGCGCCGGAACATCGACAATGAGCTGGAGGTCACCTCCCTGACGCCGATCCGCTCCATGGGCGAGCGCATCGCCGCCTGGAAGGAGGTCTCGGGCCGGGACATCGGCTTCGTCAACATGACCGTCGGCAAGGAGTTCGACCGGCTGGTCGCCCTGATCCGCGATTTCGCCCCCGACAGCATCGTCCATTTCGCCGAACAGCGCGCCGCGCCCTATTCGATGAAGTCGGCCCGGCACAAGCTCTACACCGTCGACAACAATCTGAACGCCACCAACCACCTGCTGGCCGCCATGGTCGAGAGCGGCCATGACGTCCACCTCGCCCACCTCGGCACCATGGGCGTCTATGGCTACACCACCGCTGGCCTGCGTATCCCCGAGGGCTATCTCAAGGTCACCGTCGAGACCGACTTCGGCCCGGCCGAGCAGGAGATTCTGTTCCCGCCGAACCCCGGCTCCATCTATCACATGACCAAGACCCAGGACGCCCTGCTGTTCCAGTTCTACGCCAAGAACGACGGCCTCCGGATCACTGACCTGCACCAGGGCATCGTCTGGGGCGCCGAGACCGAGGAAACCCGCAAGGACGAGCGCCTGATCAACCGCTTCGACTATGACGGCGACTACGGCACGGTTCTGAACCGCTTCCTGATCCAGGCCGCCGTGGGCTATCCCCTGACGGTCCACGGCTCGGGCGGCCAGACCCGCGCCTTCATCCACATCCAGGACACCGTCCGCTGTGTCGAGCTGGCCCTGCAGAATCCGCCCAAGGCCGGCGACCGCGTCAAGATCCTCAACCAGATGACCGAGAGCCGCCGCGTGCGCGACCTGGCCGAACTGGTCGCGGGCATGACCGGCGCCGAGACCCACAATGTCCCCAATCCGCGTCAGGAAGCCGACGAGAACGAGCTGGTCGTCGCCAATGACCAGTTCCGGGAACTGGGTCTCAAACCCATCACCCTGGCCGAGGGGCTGATGCAGGACGTGACCGAGATCGCCCGCCGCTATGCCGACCGGGCCGACCGCTCAAAGATCCCCTGCATCTCCAGCTGGAACAGCCGGCGCGCCGAGGCCCTGAAGTCGGAACCTGTAGTCTCGACGACGGCCGCCGCCCACCTGCGCACGGCCTGACTCCGGATCACGCGTGAGCCCGTCCCGATCCCTCCAGTCCCCGTCGATCCTGATCTTCGGCGGCGGCTGGCTGGGACAGGCCATGGGGCGTGACGTCCTCGCCAACGGCGGCGCCGCCTGGCTGACCTCACGCTCGACCGACACCCGCGCCGGACTGGCGGCCGCCGGCTTCCAGGCCGTCGATCCGGCTGACGCCGGGGCGCTCCGGGATGCGGTATCCGCCGTCCAGGCCCTGCTGATCACCGCCCCGCCCGAACCCTCGGGCTGTCCGGGACTGAAGGCCCTGATTCCGGCCCTGTCGGCCTCGGGCGCCTGGCCCGACTGGATCGGCTATATCTCGTCCAGCGCCGTCTATGGCGACCGGGCCGGGGCCTGGGCCTTCGAGGACGAGCCGCTGCACGCCTCCAGCCTGACCGGCGCCCGCCGGGTCCGCGCCGAGGCCGAATGGCTGGAGGCCGGCCGCAGCATGGGTCTGACCGTCCAGGTTTTTCGCCTGCCCGCGCTTTACGGCCCGGGCCGCTCTGCGGTCGACCGGCTGCGCGACGGCACGGCCCGTCTGGTCAGGAAGCCGGGTCAGGTCTTCAACCGCATTCACGTCGACGACGTCGTTTCCGGCCTGAAGGCCTCGATGGACCGGCCCAACCCCGGCCGGGCCTACACCCTGTGCGATGACCACCCCTGTTCCGCCGACGCGGTGATCGAATGGACGGCCCGCCGCATGGGCCTGCCCCTGCCGCCCGAGATCGACTGGACCGACCCCTCGGTGTCGGACTCCATGCGCCGCTTCTACCTCGACAACAAACGCCTCTCCAACGCCCGCGCCAAGGCCGAACTCGGCTGGCGCCCCCGCTATCCCGGCTACCGCGAGGGGATGGAGGCGATTTTGAAGGCAGAGGGCTGAGTCTCGCCCTTCTGCGCAGCAGGGTTCATCACAAGGGCCACGAAGGGTTCACAAAGAACACAACGGCGTCGAGCCCGACCTCTACCCCCTTTGTGTCCTCTGTGCCTTCTTTGTGGTCTTTGTGATGAACCTCTTTCTTGAGGCGGGTGGATGTCGGGTCGAGCGCGTCAGTCATCATGGCCGCCGCCCGATTCCCCAGCCCTTTCAACGCCTCCACCGTTTCCCGGACCGTTCTTCCCGCCCTGCCCGGCCAGCCCCGCACACTGGCCGGTTGAGACACAGGGAGCACCCCATGGACCCGCACGACTCCAACGACACCGAAGGCGGCTACTGGCCCGACGACTGGCCCGGCTATGACCCCGACCGCGCCTTGATCGATGACGAATGCGCCGGCATCTTCGCAGAGCGTGAACGGGCCGCCTCCCGCTCCGGCCATCACCGCGCTTCCGACGCCACCTGGGCCCGCGCCCGGGCCGACTATCTGGCGGGGGAGTCGGCCGCCGTGGTCTGCGACCGCTATGGCATGCGCGTCTCGACCCTGCGCAACCGCGCCGCCGCCGAAGGCTGGCGCCGTCAGGACCAGCCCGAGCCGGAACCCGTCGACCTCGAAGCCGAACTTGAGGCGGGCCTTCCCGACTATGCCGACATGGCCAACCACGCCCTGATCCGCCTCAACCGCGCCATCCTCAAGGGCCACGCTACCGAAGCCGGCCGCTGGATGCGCCTGCACCGCACCCTGCTGGAGATGGCCCGCAAGCCGATGATCCTCCCCCATCGGGGGAGGGGGACCGCAGCGCACAGCGCTGGGGTGGAGGGGGCAGAGCCGCCGTCGCCCCCCAACCCCCTCATGGACGCCCTCGAAGCCCAGGTCGCCGAAATCCAGGCCATGGCGCGGTCGCTGGCCAACCCTCCCCCGTCATCCTCGGGCTTGACCCGAGGATCGGAGCGGGCAGTCGGCGTCCGTCCCCGCACAGACCCTGCCCCCATGGCACCCGTCACGGACGACACCGATCCTCGGGTCAAGCCCGAGGATGACGACCGCTATGGGGTCGGCACGATTTCACACCATTCAGACCATTCAGACGGGTTTTCCCCGCCCCTAGAACGGCAGCAGGTTCCGCTGGCGGCTGTAGGCCATGGTGCCGACATTGGCGCCGAGGCGCAGGCCCACGCCGGTTCGCACGGGCGCCAGGATGATGCCGTCGGCCTGCTGATAGTTCACGCCGAGCCCGCCGATCAGATAGGCCGAACCCTCGACCCCCGGATAGCGGCGATAGATCATGTCGGGATAGTAGAGGCCATAGACCAGGGTGAAGACGCGGCTGGCGTTTCCACCGACGTCCCAGCCGATGGAGATGCCCTGCCAGAAGACTTCCTGTGAGGCGCTGAGGTCCTTCATGTGCAGGGCACCGCGTCCGTAACGCACCCCGACGCCCATGGCCCCGGCGCCTTCCTCGCCCGCGATATAGGCGGTCGGGCGGTCGCCCTGATCGGCAAAGATGCGTTCGATCGCGCCGCCCATGGCCTCGGCGGCGATACCCAGTTCGCGGGAGCCTGCCGCAATCAGCTCCTCGGCCGTATAGGCCGGGGCCTGCTGGTCCGAATTGATCGGATAGGCGGGGCCGGCCGGCGCCTGTCCCGGCTGCGAGGTGGCGCATCCCGACAGGGAACCGGTCGCCAGCGGGGTGGCGGCGGCGAGGCCGGTCAGGATCAGCTTTCGACGGTCCATGGCAAATCTCCTCGGGCAGCGAGGGGCGCGCCCTGTCGCGGCCCACACTCTCGCGGCATTGAGTCAGACTTGCGGCGGCAAGGTTAACGCCAGATTGCCATTCCGCCTCAGGCGCGCAGCCGGGCGCCCAGCTTTTCGGCCGCCGCGACGATCCGGGCCGACAGGGCCTCGATCTCCCCTTCGGTCAGGGTCGCGTGATCCGGCTGGACCGTGACCTCGAGCGCCACCGACTTGAAGCCCGGCTCAACGCCCTTGCCCCGATAGACGTCAAAGACGGCAACCCCGGTGATCAAGGTCTTGTCCGCGCCCTGGACGGCCCGGACCAGATCGCCCGCCGGCACCTGCTCCTCGACCACAAAGGCAAAGTCGCGGCTGAGCGGCATCAGGGCCGGCAGCTTCGCCGGGCCGCGCGACTTGGTCCTTGCGCCGCGGGGTTCGGGCAGGGCCTCGAGGATCAGCTCGAAGCCCAGCATCGGGCCTTCGGCGTCCAGCGTCTTCAGCGTCGCCGGATGCAGGGCACCGAACCGGGCGATGATCGCCTTCGGCCCCAGCTGGATCCGGGCCGAACGGCCCGGGTGCCACCAGCTGTCGGTCGGCGCTTTCCCGGGGTCCTGCACCGTCTGCAGGCCGGCGGGGGCGCCGAGCAGACCCAGCAGGCGCATCAGGTCGCCCTTCAGCTGGAACAGCGGGTCATCGCCCGCGCCGCTCCAGTGGCGGGCCGCATGGGGGGCAACGACGACCGTGATCGCCGTCCTCTGGCCGGTCGGGCTGTCGTCGAGATAGACCGGCCCGATCTCGAACAGGGCCACATCGGGGTGGCCCCGGGCGGCATTCCGCGCCGCCGCCTGGATCAGATTGGGCAGGATCGACGGCCGCATACAGTCGAGGCCCTGGGCGATGGGGTTCTCGACCACCAGCCGGTCGTCTCCGCCGCCAAAGGCCCGGGCGATGTCCCGGCTGGTGAAGGACCAGGTGACCGCCTCGGCATAGCCCAGGGCGGCCAGCGCCCGCCGGGCCCGGCGTACCCGGGCCTGCAAGGGCGACAACAGGCCGGCGCTGGGGGCGCCCAGATCCGGCAGGAGGGTGGACGGCAGGGCGTCATAGCCGACGATCCGGGCGACTTCCTCGACCAGATCCGCCGATCCCTCGACGTCGGCACGCCAGCCGGGCGGGGTCACGGTCCAGGGCTGGCCCGTCTCGACGGCAAAGCCGAGCGCGGTCAGCACCCCGGCGATGCGCTCCGGGCTGACGTCCAGCCCGGTCAGCCGCCCGACGCGGGCCGGGTCAAAGGCAAAGGCTTGGGGCGCAGCCGGGACCTCGCCCGCGACCACGACCTCCGAGGGCTCGCCGCCGCACAGGTCGAGGATCATCTGCGTGGCCAGCTCAATCCCGGGCACCACCGTGCCGGGGTCGACCCGGCGGGCAAAACGGTACTGGGCGTCCGAGCTGATGCCCAGGGTCCGTCCGGTCTGGGCCGTCGCCAGCGGGTCAAACCAGGCGCTCTCGAGGAAGACGTCGGTCGTGGCGTCCGAGCAGCCGGTCGTCTCGCCGCCCATGACCCCGCCGAGGCCGATGGCCCGCCGGCCGTCGTCATCGGCGATAACGCAGATGTCGGGGGCGGTCGTATAGGTCCTGCCGTCCAGTGCGGCGACGGTCTCGCCGTCGGCTCCGCCCCGCGCGACCACGGTGGAGCCCTTCAGGCTGCCGAGGTCATAGACGTGCAGCGGCCGCGCCCGGTCGTAGGCGATCAGATTGGTGACATCGACCAGCCGGTTGATGGACCTCAGGCCGATGGCCGCCAGTCGCCGCTGCAGCCACTCGGGCGAGGGGCCGTTGGTCACGCCGCGGATCACCCGTCCGGCGAAGACGGGGCACAGGCCGGGCGCCTCCAGCCGGATGGTCACCGGGCAGGGGAAGCGGCCGGGAACCGGGTCGACGGCGGGGGTCTTCAGCCGCCCCAGACCGGCAGCCGCCAGGTCACGCGCAATGCCGTCAACGCCCAGCCAGTCGGGGCGATTGGGGGTGACCTCGAAGTCGATGACCGGCTCGGCCCCGAACACCTCGGCCGCCGGGGTGCCGACCGCGAGGTCAGCGGGAAGGTCGAGGATGCCGTCGCTGTCACCGGGCAGTTCCAGCTCGGCGGCCGAGCACAGCATGCCGTTCGAGACCACGCCCCGTACCGGCTTCTCGACCAGGGTCACGCCCAGCCCCGGCACCCAGGCCCCGATCGGGGCATAGATGGTCACCAGACCCGCCCGGGCGTTGGGCGCGCCGCAGACGATCTCCTTCGCCCCGTCCACGGTCTCGACCTGACAGACCTGCAGGCGGTCGGCATCCGGGTGGCGCTCGGCCGAGACGATCCGCGCCACGGTAAAGGGCGCCAGCGCCGCCGTCGCATCGCTGACGTCCTCGACTTCCAGCCCGGCCATGGTCATGGCTGCGGCCACGCCGGTGGCGTCGGCCGTCGTCTCGAGATGGTCCTTCAGCCAGGAGAGGGTGAACTTCACGAGGCCCCGTCCTTGCCCTTCTGCTCCGCCTGCTGCGCAGCCTTGTCGGTGATCTCCCGGGCGCTCAGCAGGCCGCGCTCCATCTCGGCCACCGTCTCCCCGGGTCCGGTGAAGCCGATCTGCGCGAACCGGCACCGGAGAAAGCGGCAGTTGCGGAAGCCCACCACGCCGGCGGCCTTCGGCCCGCGCGGCGTCAGCAACAGGGTCCGGACATCAGTCGCAAGGCCCATGTTGCAGCCATCAAACTGCACGTCATCGCCGATCCCCAGCACCGCGGGTCCTTCAATCAGGCAGTCGGTGAAAGTCTTGCCCTCGATCATGAACGTCCCGGCGTTCAGGTGCTGGGCAGCCATGACGGGCAGCCAGATGGCCTCGTTCTGGAAGGAGTCGCGCTCGACCAGTTCACGGCCGGTCGGATCGGTGATGGGGGGCGTGCTCATGGGAGATGTCCGGGGTCAGGGGTCAGCTCAGCCCGGCAGCGGCGCTGGGGGCGGAAAAGGCGGAGAAGCCGTAATGGGCCAGCCAGCGGCTGTCGGCCTCAAACATGGGGCGAAGGTCAGGGATGCCGTACTTCAGCATGGCCAGCCGGTCGACGCCCATGCCGAAGGCAAAGCCCTGATACTCGTCGGGGTCGATACCGCAGGTGCGCAGCACATTGGGGTGGACCATGCCGCAGCCGAGGATCTCCATCCAGCTGTTGCCTTCATTGAGCTTCAGCACGCCGCCCGAGCGGTCGCAGCGGATGTCCATCTCGGCCGACGGCTCGGTGAAGGGGAAATGGTGCGGCCGGAAGCGCGCATCGATGCCCTCGACCTCGAAGAAGCGGGCGACAAAGGTCTCCAGCGTCCACTTGAGGTGACCCATGTGGATGTCCCGATCGATCACCAGTCCCTCGACCTGATGGAACATCGGCGTGTGGGTGGCGTCCGAGTCCTTCCGGAAGGTCCGGCCCGGGGCGATGATCCGGATCGGCGGGGTCGTCGACATCATGGTGCGGATCTGCACCGGGCTGGTGTGGGTGCGCAGCACCTTGCGCTCACCCGTCTCCGGATCGGGCGTCAGGAAGAAGGTGTCGTGCATCTCCCGCGCCGGATGCCTCGGCGGAAAGTTGAGGGCCGTGAAGTTGTGGAAATCGTCCTCGATGTCGGGGCCCTCGGCGACCGAGAAGCCCATGTCGGCGAACAGGGCGACCATCTCGTCCATCACCTGCAGGGTCGGATGGACGCTGCCGGTACGGGCGGCCCGGGACGGAAGGGTCAGGTCCATGTGCTCGGACCTGAGCCGGGCGTCCAGCTCGGCCGCTTCCAATTCCCCCTTGCGCGCGGCAAGGGCGGCCGCCACGCGGTCGCGCAGGCCATTGATGCGCGGCCCCTCGACCCGGCGCTCGTCCGGGCTCATGGCGCCCAGGCCCTTGAGCAGACCCGAGATGGATCCCGCCTTGCCGAGGGCCGCGATGCGCAGTTCTTCCAGGGCCTGCACACCCTCGGCCGAGCCGATGGCGTTGATCAGGTCCAGTTCCAGTTGGTTCAGGTCGGTCATGACGCCCGTCGTCTAGCGAGACGGAAGCCGTTCGTCACCCCGAAAGGCATTGCCGGCGCCGTCACGCCGGACGGAAGCGGCAGGTCACCGTATGCCGCGACCGCGCAATCCGTCCGCGGACTGACATATGTCTATGGTTTTGTTGCAAAAACTTCGAACTCGACGAAAGCCATCCTTAAGAGACCTGCGTCAAGGCTTGCGTCCTCAAGTGGGGAGCGAGCGGGCATGGCCCTGATCCGGGACCATCGAGTCGTGACCGAGCCGGTCGGGCCGGACGTCCCCGGGTCGGACGTGTTCGAGCGCTTCCGGGCCGAGCCCAATACACTCGCCATCGGGGTGGTGGACGCAGACGGGCGGCCCATCGGCCTGATCGAGCGCCACGCCTTTACCCTCAAGATGGCGGCCGAATTCGGTCGGGCCCTCTATGCCCGCAGACCGGTCTCGGCCCTCATGGATGCCTGCCCCATGGTCTTTGACGGCGCCATGGACGCCGCAACCCTCTTCCAGAGCCTTGATGACTCCGAACTCGGTGGCCTCCTCGGCGGCTTCATCATTACCGAGTCCGGCCGGTACAGCGGCGTCGGCTCCGGGGTCCAGGTCTTGCAGGCGGCCAGTGCGCTCGCCCGCCGCCGGGCCGACGAGATGGCGGAACTGGCCCGAAACCTCAGCCGGGCGGAAGCCGAGGCACGCGCGTCCAGTCGCGCCAAGTCCGAATTCCTTGCGGTGATGAGCCACGAGATCCGCACCCCCCTCAACGGCGTTCTCGGCGTGGCTGCCCTGATGGAAAGGAAGCTCATTCAGGAGGACCTCAGGCCGCACGTACGCACCATCCTCGACTCGGGGCAGAGCCTGCTCCGGCTTCTGACCGATGCCCTCGACATGTCGCGGGCCGACGCCGGAATCCTGACCCTGGAGCCCACTCCGGTGCACCTGCAAGGGGTTGCCGATGACCTGTTGGCCCTGTGGAAGGCCCGGGCCGAGGAGAAGGCCCTCGCCTTCGACGTGGTCTGTGAAGGCGACCCGATCTGGGTTCAGTGCGACGAAATCCGGCTCAAGCAACTGTTGAACAACCTGATCGGCAACGCCCTCAAGTTCACGCCGGACGGTCAGGTGCGCTGCCTCCTGAGGGCAACCCCTGCGGGCGACCGGGTGAGGATCGAGGGCGCGGTCGAAGACAGCGGACCGGGAATCCCGGCCGACAAGATCGATCAGGTGTTCCAGCCCTTCAACACCGGTGACGCCGGCCGTGAGGGGGCAGGCGCCGGTCTGGGCCTGGCCATCTGCCGGCAGATCGTCGAGCGCATGGGCGGGATCATCTCGGCCGGGACATCCTCCTTTGGCGGCGCCCGCTTTACCTTCACTCTCGATCTTGAACCCGCCTCCCCGGACGACCTCGAGGCCGTTCAATGCCGGGCGGAACCGACACCCCATGACACGCTGCATGTGCTGGTCGCAGACGACCACCCGACGAACCGCTTCCTCGCCGGCAATCTGCTGGAGATGTTCGGCTGTACCTTTGAGGCCGTGGAAAATGGTGCCTTGGCGGTGGACGCCGTGCGCGAGAGGACGTTCGACCTGGTCCTGATGGACATAAAGATGCCGGTCATGGACGGGGTGGCGGCGACACGTGCGATCCGTGCCCTCAGTGAAGGCCGCGGCTCCATCCCCGTCCTTGCGCTCACCGCCAATGCGGATGACGAGGATGCCCGCGCCTATCTTGCCGCAGGCATGAACGCCGTCGTCTCAAAGCCCATCCAGCCCGACATGCTGCTGGATGCCATCCGCCGGGCCATGAGCCTGCCCCTAAGCCACGCGGCCTGACTCACCGTCCCTGAGGACGAAGGTGATCTTGAGATTGACGCGGTACTCGGTGATCTGGCCGCCCTCGACGACGACCTTCTGCTCCTGGACCCAGGCGCCGCGCACCTGATCCAGGGTCTCGTCGGCGCGGGCGATGCCCTTCTTGATGGCATCCTCAAAGCTAACGGTCGAGGACGAGGTAATCTCGGTTACGCGGGCGACAGACATGGGACCCTCCTGTTTACGGTGTCCTTGTCCAACGATGCCGGGGCCGCCCGGTTGCCTGGCCTGTCACCTCATGAGAACGCCCGCCCCCATGGAAGGAGGCGGGCGCTGTCAGATCGTCAGGATTGGCGGGTTCAGGCCAGGGCGGCGCGAACCTTGTCGGCCACGGCCTTGAAGCCGGCCTCGTCGGCAGCCATCGCGGCCAGAACCTTGCGGTCCATCTCGATGCCGGCCTTCGACAGGCCGTGCATGAACTGCGAATAGGTGAAGCCTTCCAGACGGGCGGCGGCGTTGATGCGCTGGATCCAGAGAGCGCGGAAATTGCGCTTCTTGGTGCGGCGGTCGCGATAGGCGTATTGCCCGGCGCGGTCCACAGCCGCCTTGGCGGCCCGGATGGTGTTCTTGCGACGGCCGTAGAAACCCTTGGCCTGTTTCAGAACCTTCTTGTGCTTGGCGTGCGAGACGACGCCTCTTTTGACGCGAGCCATTATATATCTTCCTTCGGAAGGGCCCTAACGCGCGCGACGCGGTCGCTTGCTGCTTGAGGGCCTCTGTTCAAATTCGTTCGGTGCGATGCGGTCAGTCGCAGGTGCGGCTACGCTCAGGCGTAGGGCATGTAGGACTTGATCTTGCGGGTGTCGGCATCGGACATCACCTGCGTGCCGCGGTTCTGCCGGATGTATTTCGAGTTGTGGCTGATCAGGCGGTGACGCTTGCCTGCCACACCGGCCTTGACCTTGCCGCTCGCGGTGAATTTGAAGCGCTTCTTGGCGCCCGACTTCGTCTTCAGTTTCGGCATTTTCCATTCCTTTTTCGGCGACCGGTCTCCGGACCCGAAGGCCTGAAAGACGGAAGCGCTGGTTCTGGAACCGCCCAGGCATGCCTGTTCGCCCGGCGGTTCGGTACGCGAAGGCGCGGGTCATACGGCAAGGCCTCGCCAAACGCAAGGGCGGGGGCCCTCAGTCCGGCGGGTTGTGCTCCAGCAGGAATTCCCCAGTCTCTTCCAGCATCCGGCGCCGGGTGGGACCAAAGGAGAGCCAGTGATCCTCTCCCTCGAGGACGATGAGGCGCGAGTCCTTACCGGCGGCCCGCAGGGCGCGGTGCATGATCTCGCTCTGGTTCAGCGGTACGACCGTGTCATCCCGCCCGTGGATCAGCAGGATGGGCCCCTCGACCGCTGCAGCACGGCGGGCGGGCGACAGCTCGGCCAGTACGGCGTCGCGACGGCTGTCTGCCCCCATGAAGCGGACCCAGTAGCGGATCACGGGGTTGTTGTTGGTCCCGCCCCCCAGACGACCTTCGGCTTCAAGCATCTCGGGGAGGTCTGCGACGCCGGCGACCGACACGCCACACCGATAGACGTCGGGCTGGGTGGTCATGCCCTGAAGGACCGCATAGCCACCGTAGCTGGCTCCGACGATGCAGACGCGCGCCGGGTCAACCATGCCCTGCTCGACCAGATGGGTCACACCGTCCGACAGATCGGTCTGCATCTTGCGGCCCCACTCGCCATATCCGGCCTCAAGGTGAGCCTCGCCAAAGCCGTCAGACCCGCGGAACTGGGGCTGGAAAACGGCATAGCCCCGCGATGCCATCGCCTGGGCCCACCAGTCGAACTGCAGATAGTCCCGGGCCGCCGGGCCGCCGTGGGGCATGACGACCAGCGGCAGGTTCGTGGTATCGCGACCGGGCGGCAGGGTCAGATAGCCCATCAGCGCCATGCCGTCCGACGCCTTGTAGTTGATGACGAAGATGGCGCCGACCGCATCCGGGCCGATCCCCGGATACGGTCGGCCGACTACCGAGACCGAACGGGCCGCGCCGTCATAGAGAAAATAGGTTCCGGAATCCGAGACCCCTTCACTGCGAACGACGATGGTCCCGAAGTCATCGCTGAAGGAGTAAAGCCGCAGCCGACGCCCCTGGAGACCCTGTGTCATGATCTTCCAGCCCTCCTCAAGCCGGGGCTCGAAGAAGGTGTAATCGGCATCGTCACCATAGGTGGTCATGGCAACCAGCCGTCCCCGCCGGTCATAGAAGGGACCGGACGGGTCATCCTCCATACTCGTGCGTTTCACCTCTTCGCCGGTGTCGAGGTTGATCTCGCTGAGATAGGCCTGACCGTCCTCGAGGGTCGAGATCATGACGTGGTCTCGATCATGGCCGAATCCCCAGACGGCCGGGCCGTCCAGCTGGCTGACGACTTCGTACAGGGTGCGCCAGCCGCCGGAGCCGTCAGGCGCCGTCAGTCGGAAGCGGGTCGCGTTATCTGACTCGGCGATACGCGCCGCGATGCTGCCGTCCGGCCGGATCAGATAGCCGCGCGTGTCGCGCTGGCCCGTCGCCACCCGGCGCCCGCGACCGCTGTCCAGGTCCACGCGATAGATGTCCCGGGTCACATGGCCGCCCTCGATCGTATAGGCCTCGACATGGATCACCGGATCGCGTCCGGCATCGACCCGGGTAACGCCGTAGACCGCATTGACCACGCCCCCCCGATCGGTAGACCGAAGTGCCTGGGCCACATTTCGCGTTCGGACATTGACGATGTCGAGCTGGGGCACGTGACTGCCGCCGGTCAGGCGCTGCTCGAGCACCAGCGACCCTATGCCGACGTGGTCGGGCGACAGCCAGCGCAGGCCGCTGTAACGACGGTCACTGACATCGATCGTGGTCAGAAGCTCGCCGCTGGTGGTCTGGACGACCACAACCGACTGATCGCCCTCGCGCCGGACATAGGCAAGACGCGACCCGTCATCCGAAACGGTCACATCGGCGACGGCGGGAAGGGAGGCCCACGTCTCGAGGGGGACATCCCGCGGCTGTACCTGCGCCCGTGCCGGATCAGGCCCGGCCACGGAGAGCCCGACCGACAGTGCAATCAGCGCCATCAGAAACCTGCGCATCACCCACCCCAAGTTGTTTGCTGCGTCGGTGTTAACTCCCGCTGGCGGAAACCGCCAGCCCGGCTGCCTGCCTGCCAACACACAAACGCCCCGGCGCAGCGGGCGCCGGGGCGTCAGGACGTCTGTGTTCTCGCCCGTGATTAACGGGGCGCGAGGATCATGATCATCTGGCGGCCTTCCATGCGCGGGGCATATTCAACCTTGGCCACTTCCTCGAAGTCGGCCTGAACCTTGTTGAGCAGCTTCATCCCCAGTTCGGGGTGGGCCATCTCGCGGCCCCGGAACCGGAGCGTCACCTTCACCTTGTCGCCATCCTCGAAAAAGCGATGCATGGCCTTGGCCTTCACATCGTAGTCGTGGGTGTCGATGTTGGGACGGAGCTTGATTTCCTTCAGCTCGACGATCTTCTGCCGCTTGCGCGCCTCGGCCTTCTTTTTCTGCTCCTGGAAGCGGAATTTGCCGTAGTCAAGAATCTTGCAGACCGGCGTCTCGGCATTGGAGACGATCTGGACCAGGTCCAGCCCGGCTTCTTCGGCGGCTTCCAGGGCGGAGGCCAGGGGCATCACACCCTGCTTCTCACCATTCTGGTCGATCAGGAGCACGCGCGCGGCGCGGATATCCTGATTCATGGGCGGCCCGTCCTTGACGGGCGGAGTTTGCATCGGGCGGCGAATGGGCGTCGTTTCCTTATGTTGTCGAAAGAGGGCGGTCGGCGGTCACAGCGAAACGCGCGGCGAACCGCCCCGTTTCCTGACAGGGGAATATGCCTTCGCAGCCCCTGTTCTTCAAGGGACGGAGCCGGGGCGGCCGGCCGGCCAGGTCTCATACAGGTCAACAACGGCAGAAAAGACACGCTCGACGGTCAGGTCCTCGATCGGTGCGAACTGACCCCGGGTCTCGTTGGAGGCCACCGTGCGGGTCCGGGGCCCCCAGGGGCCGTACAGCCACCACTCCGTCGGCCCGAACAGGCCGAGTGTCGGGCGGCCCAGGGCGGCCGCAACATGCATCAGGCCGGAGTCATTGCCGACGAACAGGGTCGCACGGTCGATCGCCGCAGCGGAGCACAGGATGTCGCCCTTGCCGACACAGTCGATGCCCCGCTCTCCGGCCGCTTCGAGCGCAGGCGTGGCCGGAGGTCGATCGCCCGGTCCCCCGACCGGCATGAACCGCCAGCCGTCGAACCGGGAATCGGCCCGAAGACGCTCGACCAGATGGCCCCAGCGGTCGGCCGGCCAGGACTTCCCCGGCTGGTGGGCGATGGGAGCGAGCGCCAGAATGGGGCCGGGGCCGGATCCCGTATGAAGCTGGGGGTCAATGACAGCCGCCGCCTCGGCGCGAGACTGGTCATCGAGGAAGATTTCCGGATCGAGCGGGACCTCGCCCCCCATCAACCGCGAGACCATTTCGACCTTGCGCAGGCCGGTCTCCCACTTCCGCGTGTAGACTACGCGGCGCCGGGCAGGAACGGCCCAGGCCAGGGCCGACCCCCGGATATCGATCACGAGATCCCAGGACGTGCCCCGGACCTGTCGCCAGAGGTCGAACCAGTGCCCGGACATCGGCTTCTTGTCGAGGATGATGACCCGGTCCACGCCGGGCGCGGACCTGAACAGGGGAGCCGGAGGGCGGCCCGCCGCCACTGTGATGCGGGCGCCCGGCAGCTGGCGCCCGATCTCGCGGATCACGCCGGACGATATCACGCAATCGCCGATGCGATTTGAGCTGACGAACAGGACCTTCGGGGCGGATGTCATGCGATTCCGTCTTCGCTTCAGAGGTCAGGTCTGGCTATCAGGGTCCGGCACCCAAGGCGAGAGGAGCCGGCCATGACCGAGTCGAACCCTGAGTATCTGACCCGTCCCGACGGCGAGCGCCTGGCCCTGAGACGCATTGAGGGCGAGGGACCCGTCATTCTGTGGATAGGCGGTTTCCGCTCGGACATGGAGGGGACCAAGGCGCTGGCGCTGGACGCCGCCGCCCGGGAGCGCCACTGGGCCTTCGTCCGTTACGACCACTTTGCCCACGGTCAGTCGTCGGGCGAATGGGAGCAGGCGACCGTGGGGCGGTGGTGCGACGATGCCTGCGCCCTCGTCGACCACCTGACCGGGACGACCGGCAGGCCGGTGTTGCCGGTGGGCTCATCCATGGGCGGCTGGGTGGCGCTGAACCTGACCCTGGCGCGCCCGAAGGTGATCGCGGGTCTGGTTCTGATCAATCCGGCACAGGATTTCACCGAACGACTGATGTGGCCCGAGCTTGGCCACCGCCGTCAGGCCGAAATCCTTGAGACGGGTGCCACCCTGATACCCGACGAGGGCCTCGGTCCCTATGTCCTGACCCGCCATATGTTCGAGGAAGCGCGAAGCCGCATGCTGCCCGAGGGGCCGCTTCCGATCCGCTGCCCGGTCCACATTCTTCAGGGTCGTCAGGACGTTTCAGTCCCGTGGAAACACCAGCTTCCGCTCGTCGACGCCCTGTCAGCGGCGGATGTGAGGCTGGATCTGATCGCTGGCGGGGACCACCGGCTGTCGGGGCCACAAGACCTTGCGCGCATGATCGCCGCAGTGGCAAGCCTTCGCACAGCCTGAGCCGTGCACCCGCCGGTGTCAGGCGCCGACGCGACGCAGGCCGCCGGCGGATGCCGCACGCCGTTCACCCCCGGAGAGGATCACGCGATCGATCCGGGTCTTCTCGGCCCGGAAGGCCGCCAGGTCGGCACCGCCAAGGATCGTACCTTCCTGGGTCTTGACCCCGGAGGGATTGATACGGCGGCCGTTCTGCCAGATCTCGTAGTGGAGGTGGGGGCCGGTCGATGCCCCGGTGGACCCGACATAGGCGACAACCTGGCCCTGACGGACGCGGACGCCCGCCCGGATACCCGAACCATAGCGGGACAGGTGCGCATAGCCGGTCTCAAGACCATTGGCATGACGGATACGCAGCCAGTTGCCGTAGCCGCCCCAGCGGCGGGCTTCCACCACGACCCCGTCGGCCGGAGCCAGCACCGGCGTACCGGTAGGCGCCGCGAAGTCGATCCCCTGGTGCATCCGGCGGTAGCCGGAAATCGGGTGACGACGGTAGCCATAGGAGGAACTGACGCGAGCCCGGTCCAGCGGCGTGCGCATGAAGGCCGACCGCATATTCTTGCCCGAGGCGTCGAAATACTGGGCCTCGGCCGAGCCGGCCGGCTTGAAGCGGTAGAAGACCTGACCCTTCAGTTCGGCATAGAGCAGCTCGCCCGCCTCGACGACACGGCCGCTCTCGGTCACGGTCTGGCTGAAGACCAGCACGAACTCATCCGTCGCGCGGATTTCGCGGTCGAGGTCGAACTTGTGCGAAAACAGCTGGGCGGCCTTGCGGATCACCGGCCCGTTGGCACCGGCCTGACGCGCCGTGGCATAGATCGAACCCTTGACCTGGCTGCGGACGACGACGGTCTCGTGGGTGACCTTTTCCTCGATCGCGCGCAGACGGAGGGCGCCGTCGAAAGTCCTTGAAACGGTCAGTTGGCTGGCAGGACCGGTCCGCATGGTCAGGCCGATCAGACGCGCCCCGCCCCGGCCTCCACGCGGCTGGGCGATGGCGGTTTCAAAACGCAGTCCGGCGCGCAGCTCGGTAACGTCATAGGCGTTGGCGATGGTCTGGGCCACGGCACGGGCTTCTTCCTCGGGGATTCCGGTCCGACGCACAGCCTGTTCGAAGGTCTCGCCCTTGCGAATCTGGACGGGGATGGCTTCCGGCGTGCCCATGCCGACCGGCGTTCCGGCGGCCGCGATGGCCTGGGCCTCGAGTTCGGTGATGGACTCGGCGCTGACAACGAGGGGCACCTCTGCTCGCACAGGCTGGTAGACCCGGCCGGCGAGAAGGGCGACGACAAGGGCCGCACAGGCGGTGAATACATGCGGCGCAAGGCGCATCGGTTGGCGGCGCGGATCAAATTGAGCCATCGGTTCCCGACATATCGACGACGCCTGTGGCGCCACGCGTGATACCAGCAAGTTCCGCGCCGAAGACGCCCCTCCGGCACCGGAGGTCCGCCTATAGCCCGTCAGCCCCCCAATGTGAAGCGCAAGGGTTACGAAGTCTTAATGGCCAGGCCTGTTTCCCGGTATCGAGACGGGAAAGCGTGAGAACAAAGCGGGACGGTTCGAGTTATAGTGGCCGGCATCCACACAGCGCCGCTTGTTAATCGCCTGCCCGTCGCAACATATCGCCTACCCCAACAGTGTTTCTGAGGCAACTATACAGTGCCCATTGCGCCACATGACTGTCCCGCCCGCGCGGCGTGCCGTCCCGGTCCGGGACAGGGGATGAGCCGCGCGTGAACGCCCCCTCTCGCCCCGCAGACACCACCGGGGAAGGTCCGCCGCGCGGCGCGACCGGCCGGCCAGTCCGCCTTCTGGCCGGAGTTCTCATCGGCGTTCTGATCCTGATGGCCGCGCTCTACCTCAACCGGCGCCTGGTCGCGCGCGAGGTTCTGGTCGGCTGGCTCGATCGGCAGGGGATTGCCGCCCGGGTGGAGGTTGAGCGGGTCGAGCTGGACGGTTTTGTCGGGCGGATCGAGGTCGGTGACCCCGGGGATCCGGATTTCGTCGCCGAGCGTGTGGAGGTCGACTACAGCCTGACCGCACCATGGTCGAGGACCGGCTTCGGGGCCCGGCCAAGCCGGATTCGGCTGGTCGCCCCCTCGCTGCGAGCCCGCTGGGCCGAAGGGCGGTTCAGCTTTGGCAGTCTTGATCCCCTGATCGAGCGGTTCACGGGGCGACCGGTGCAGCCCGAAGCCGGAGCTCCCCTCGTCCTCATCGAGCGGGGTGAGCTGAAGCTGACGACCGCCTACGGACCCGTGCGGGTGCTGGCGGATGCGCGGGTCGAGGACAGCCGTCTGGTCCGGCTCTCGGCCCGCATGCCGAATTCTGCATTGGCGCTGGGCGATCGGTCGATCCGCGGCGTGACGGCGAATCTGGACCTCGCCACTCGCGGCGACCGCACGTCCCTGAAGCTGACCGCCGCCGCGGACAGTGTGGCCGGCGCGGACATGATGGGGCGCGATCTGACGCTCGGCCTCGAAGCCGTCCTGCCCTATCCCGACGGCACCCCCCTGAGGCTGGACGGGCCGGGTCGGGTCGAGCTGCTGCTGGAGGCGGCGGACTATACCGCCGGCAATTCCAGGGTGCAGGCTCTGGCCATGGACCTGACCGCCGAGGGTGAACTCAACGGCACGCTGACCCGACCCCGGTTCGAGGGACGCACCCGGGGATCGGCCGCAGCCGGGCGATTGACGGTCACCGGGTCCACCCTGACGGACATGGGGGCTGTCGTCGATGGGGCTGCAATGACCCTTGACCTGTCCGGCGAGGCGGCGCGCTGGAGCCTCGTCGGCCCGACCCGGATTCAGGCTGCCCGCCTCGACAGCGAAGCGCTCGGCGGGCGCGACATCGACCTTGGGGCTCCCCGGCTGGTCGCCGGCGGCAGCGAGCGCCGGTTTGAGATCACCGGCTCCTGGCAGGTGGCAGCGGAAGGTGTGACCTCGGGCGAGCTGAAACTGGCCGGGGTGTCGGGCGGCCTTGACCTCGATCTGGTCTCGGACGGAGCCCTGACCCTGACCGGACGACTGGCAGCGGAACGGGGCCGCTGGCCCCTCTTCGGCGCGGCCACCCCAAGCGACGTCCCGGAACTGGCGGCGATGAAGGTGGCGCTTGGCGACTTCCGGCTGGAGGCGCCCGGCATCCTCTATCGGTCCGGGGTTGGTGGCGGGCGCATGGAGCTGACCCGCCCCCTCGCCATCCGTCCGGGGAACGGCGGCCAGCTGACGATCCGGCAAGGCGAGTCTCCGGTTCTGGTGTTGCGGGACGACGAGGCCGCCGGGGGGCAGTTTGAACTGACGTCAACCGGGGCAGCGGGGCTGCCCGAGGCAGAGGTGTCCGTCTCTCGCTGGGCCCTCGTCCCGGGCGGCTTCGTCGCTGAGTTTGACGGTCGCGCCGCGCTCGATTTCGGGCTGGGTCGGGGCCTGACGCTGACCGGTTCGGGACGTCTGCAGAACGGCGGCGGCGTTGTCAGCCTCACCACGGCCGACTGCCTCGCCGTGACCGCCGGGCGACTGGAACTCGGCGAGAACGACGTCACCGACGTTCAGACAGGCTTGTGCCCGACCGGCAGCGCGCCGCTGGTCCGGATCGCGGACGGCGGCTGGCGGTTGAACGGGCGGCTGGCGGGCGGTTCGGGGCGCGCCCCCTTTCTCGCGCTGGGGGTTGAGGATGTGGCCGGCTCCCTCGAGGTCATCGGGCGCCCGCAGGGCCTGTCGCTCGATTTGATCGTGAGCGAGGCGCGCATCGAGGATGCGACGCGCCCGATCCGCTTCCATCCCCTGGAGGGACAGGGCGTCGCCCGGCTGCGCGGCGAGTCCTGGGCGGGCGACTTTGTGCTCAGCCGGAACGGCCTCGAGGTGGGGCAGCTGGGTCTGGTGCACGATGGCCTGACCGGGAGCGGCGGCATCGATATCGCGACCCGGGATCTGATCTTCGCCGAAGGGGGGCTTCAACCCTCGACCCTGACGCCGCTGGCCGACGACATCGTGGGGGAGCCAGTCACCGGTTCGGCCCGATTTGACGGGCGGGTCGACTGGACGGCGGTCGACGGCACCAGCGGCGGGCGACTGGCACTGCGGGACCTGACGTTTGACAGCCCCGCCGGACAGGTCATGGGCCTCGGAGGCACGGTCGACTTCACCAGCCTCGCCCCGCTGACGACCGCGCCGGACCAGTCACTGACCGCCCGATCGCTGGAGGTGATCGGGGGCGTGTCCGACCTCGGCGTAACTTTCACGCTGGACAAGGCGGCGCTCTCCGTCACCGGCGCCGAACTCGTCGTCGGGGCCGGACGGGTGACGGTCGAGCCTTTCGACATTGCGCTCGATCCGACCGTAGCCTGGGGCGGGACCATCCGGCTCGAACGGGTGCAGCTGGGCGATCTCGTGGCCGGCGCCGGCTTTGGCGACAAGGTGACACTGGACGCGGTGGTTTCAGGCCGCGTTCCGTTTGTTCGACACCCGGAGGGCAGCATCCGCATCTCGGGCGGCGTGCTTGAAGCCGTCCAGCCAGGCCGTCTCTCGATCCAGCGCGAGGCGCTGTCGGGCCTTGAAGCCGGAGGGGGCGGAGAGGAGATCCCGCCGGGCACCGTCGAGGATCTGGCCTATCAGGCCATGGAGTTTCTGGCGTTCGACAGCCTGACCGCACGCGTCGACAGCCTCGACGGCGGGCGTCTGGGCGTCCTGTTCCGCATCGTGGGCCGGCACGACCCGCCGGAGCGCCAGGAACTGCGGCTGGGACTTCTGGATCTGATCCGACAGGATTTTCTGGGTCAGACCCTCGCCCTGCCCTCTGATACCGGAATCCGGTTGACGCTGGACACCACCTTCAACCTCGACCAGATCGTTTCGGATATTCTGGCCTACAATCGGGCGCGCCGGGGGGAGGCTGTCCCGCCAGCTTCCGACTGAGTCGCACACTTTGCCAGCCTGTGCGTTCAGACCCTGTTCACCCCCGCGGGCGCTGTATAGCCGCATCGAATTGAGGAGACTTCCGGATATGAGGCCACCCTTGCCCCTCCGACTGGCGCCCGCCCTCGTGGTGACCGCCACGGCCCTGTCGCTTGGCGCCTGCACGCCGACGGTACGGCTGGAGGTCGCCCCGATCGAGATCTACGCCAAGCTGGATGCCGATGTGCGGGTCCGTCTCGATCGGGAGCTGCAGCAGCTGCTGATCGAAAATCCGAATCTGTTCTGATGCCCCAAACCCTGAAGGGTATGACCATGTCTTTCCGCAAACTCTTCGTCATCGCTGCCGCCGTTGCGGCCCTCGGCGTGGCCGCGACCAGCGCCTTCGCCCAGTCCGCTGAACAGAAGGCCATGGTGGACCGGGCCAAGGCCGAAGGCATCGTCGGCGAGCAATCCGACGGCTATCTCGGCTTCCGTGTCGCCTCGTCGAACGCCGCCCTCAACGAGGCCGTCGAAGCCATCAACCAGGGCCGCCGTCAGGCCTATGCCCGCAGCGCTGCAGAGGCCGGGACCACTCCGGCCGTGGCCGGCGCCGTCATGTTCGAGAACCAGCTTCTGCCCCGGATCACGTCGGGTCAGTGGTACCGCACGTCGGACGGCCGCTGGGTTCAGCGCTAGACCGTGATGTCCAGATAGCTGCCGGGGCGCAGGGGGCGATCCGTCGCCCGCGCTTCGCTGCGTGAGGGCTCCGCAGGAGCCGCAGTGGCGGGCCGTGGCGCGGCCTGTTGAACCGTCTCGACCTGTGCGAGCGCCTGCCTGAAGAAGGCGGCCTGCGCCTGCCGAACCCCCGAATCTGGTCCGGCGGGTGGCTGGACAGCAGGGTTCAGGGGCGTGAAGGGGCGGATTTCGCTCATGGCTGAAAGGTTAACGAACGGGGTTCAGAAACCGTTAACGCCGGGATGCCCTTGATGCCTCACGGCCGTTCGGCGGGCGCGTTGAGCGCCTCGACCAGACGGCGGACGTCGGTGGCGTCGGTCAGCGGGCCGGTGTGTTTGGCCACGACCCGGCCATAGGCATCGATCGCATAGGTTTCGGGGACGCCCGCTATGCCGAGATCCAGCCCGGCCCGGCCCTCGGCGTCGACCAGTACCATCGAATAGGGATCCCCCAGCTCGTCAAGGAAGGCACGGGTGGCGGCTGGCTCGTCCTTGTAGGCGATGCCGACGATGGCGATGCCTTGCTCCTCAAGGTCCATGAGAACGGGGTGCTCGATCCGGCAGGGCGCACACCAGGAGGCAAACATATTGACCAGCATGGGTCGTCCGACCCCGGCCGTCCTGATGTCCACCTGTCCCGGCCCGGCGACGGCACCGGTCAGCATGGGCAGGACGGTGTCCGGCACCGGCTGGCCCACGAGGGCGTCGGGCTTGTAGGCCGGATCGCGGTTCAGTGCCCAGGCGCCGAACAGGATCGCCAGCCCCAGCAGGACGCCGAGCGGAAGAAGGGCCAGCCAGCGCTTCACCGGTCCCGCTCCTGCTCACGGTCGAGCTCACGGTACCAGCGCCGCGCCTCGGACAGGCAGCGCAGTACGACGGCTGCGAGAACCGCCACGGTGATCGCCCACGCCGGCCAGATAAAGATCGCATACCGGCCCATATCCAGATCAAACATGGCGGTCCTCCCGGGCCTTCCGCGCGCGAAGCGCCAGCACACGCCGGCGCACGATCTCGGTGTGGATCGTGGTCAGCCAGACGGCCAGAAACAGGACCAGCCACGCCGTCATCATCAGCAGCAACGGCCACAGATAGGCCGGGTCGAGGCTGGTCCCGCCTGCCCTAAGCAGGGAGGCCGGCTGATGCAGGGTGTTCCACCAGTCGACCGAGAATTTCACGATCGGCAGGTTGATCAGGCCGACCAGACCCAGAACGGAGGCCGCGCGGGCGGCGCGCCCCTCGTCGTCGAAGGCCCCGCGCAGCACGGCATAGGCGATGTAGAGCAGGAACAGCACCAGCATGGAGGTCAGGCGCGCGTCCCAGACCCACCAGGTGCCCCACATGGGCTGGCCCCACAGCGCTCCCGTCACGAGGGCCAGACCGGTGAAGGCCGCGCCCGGCAGCACTGCCGCCCGAGCCGCGGCATCCGCCAGCGAATGCCGGAAGATCAGATAGAAGAGGCAGCTGATCCCCAGAGAGGCATAGACCGCCAGTCCCAGACTGGCCGCCGGCACATGGATGAACAGGATGCGGACAGTGTCGCCCTGGAGCGCGTCCTCGGGCACACGAAAGGCCCAGACGGAGCCCACGGCGAGAAGCATCGCCGCGATGGCCCACAGGGGGCCGACCAGCGGGCGGGTGACCCGCATGAACCTGTCAGGATTTGCCAGACCGAACATGGGCGCGGCTTACCCCCCGGACCCGAAGGCGGCAAGCGGCCCGCATGTCGCGCCCTCCCCTCTCATGTGCGGCTGCCCCTCAGACCTGCGGCCCCGGCCAGCACACCGATCACCGCCGCGACAAGGGTGCAGGCGATCAGCAGGGCGAGTGCAGGGGCCGGCGAGCGGCCCTCCGCCTGGGCGACCAGCGCCCCGGCCCCGAAGATCACGGGCGGGAGGAACAGCGGCAGTACAATGACCGCGATCAACAGGCCGCCCTTGCGAGCCCCGATGGCAAGCGCCGCCCCCAGTCCCCCGGTAAAGGAGAAGGCCAGCGCACCCAGTCCGGCCGTCAGAGCCAGAAGCGGCAGCTGTCCGGGTGCGAGCCCGAGGCTGATTCCGACCGGCAGGGTCATGAGCGCCAGCGGCAGGCCGATCGCCAGCCAGTGCGACAGCACCTTGACCCCCACCACCACCTCGTCGGCCAGGGACCCGAGTGCCAGCAGGTCGAGGGTGCCGTCCTCGAAATCGCGTTCGAACAGCCGCTCCAGCGTCAGCAGGCTGGCAAGCGACAGCGCCAGCCAGACCAGTCCGGGCGCGAGGTGGGCCAGCTGATCCAGCCGGGGCCCTGCGCCCAGCGGAACAATCACGGCGAGACTGAGAAGAAATCCGCAGGCCAGCAACGGGCCGCCGCCCCCGTTCCATGAAAGAGCCAGTTCACGTCGCAGGAGGAGCAAGGCCGCGGTCATGCCGCCTCTCCGACCGGGCAGGTTCGCGCGGGAAGCGGCAGGGGATCGTGGACGGCGGCCAGCACGAGGCCACCCCCCTCGAGATGAGCCTCCATGATCTGGCCGACCTCGGCGCGCCACCGGGCATCGAGCGGCGACAGGGGCTCATCCAGCAGCCATATCGGACGGGGGGCCGCCAGCAGGCGCGCGAGGGCCAGACGACGCCTTTGCCCGGCCGACAGCCGTCGCACCTCGAGCGGCAGCAGGGCCGCCAGCCCGAGTCGGCGTACCGCCCCCTCCATGGCTTCGGCCGTGCCGCTGCACCAGCCGACCTGGAAGGCCAGCTCGTCCGCCGCCGTCCTGCCCGAGCGAAATCCGTCCTGGTGTCCCAGCAGGTGCAGATGTCGGGCGCGGGCCTCCGCCGGATCGAGAGGCTGGCCGCCGCGCTCGAATCGCACCTCTCCGGAAAGGGAGGGGAGGAGGCCGGCCACGACGCGCAGCAGACTGCTCTTTCCCGCACCATTGGCCCCGGTCAGGACCACGGCCTCGCCCGGACCGACGCTGAGGGTCAGCCCCTCGAAAAGGGTGCGGTCGCCACGCCGGACCGCAAGGTCCTTAAGGGAAACGGCGATCATTGATCCGGCCCGATCTTGCGAGCGGCTCTCAATGTCCATGACGCTGACAGGGATACATGGACGACGGCCCGGCTGCGGACTATATCCGCGCTTGCCGCAGCAGGCTTTCGCCGCGCGCGCCGGGGACCTGTGTGCCCCTGCGTCTGTCGCGCGATCGCGCAACCGGATGTCCGGGCGGCCTTTGCCAGAGGAAGCTCTCCATGCCGTCAATCGACACTCACTCCACCCGCCGGGATCTCGCCGTCGGGCGTAAGAAGTATGCCTATTACAGTCTTGCCGCCGCAGAGGAAGCCGGTCTGACCGGGATTTCCCGCCTCCCCCGCTCCATGAAGGTGCTGCTGGAGAACCTCCTGCGCAACGAGGACGGGGTCTCCGTCACCGCCGAGGATCTGAAAGCCGTCGCCGCCTGGGTCGAGAACAAGGGGACGGTCGAACACGAGATCGCCTTCCGGCCTGCCCGCGTTCTGATGCAGGACTTTACAGGGGTTCCTGCCGTGGTCGATCTGGCCGCCATGCGCGACGCCATAACCGCCCTGGGGGCCGACCCGTCACGCATCAACCCGCTGAACCCTGTGGATCTGGTCATCGACCACTCGGTGATGGTCGACTATTTCGGAACACCGCAGGCCTTCGAAGCCAATGTGGCCCGCGAGTATGAGCGCAATATCGAACGCTACAAATTCCTGCGCTGGGGGTCGTCGGCCTTCAACAATTTCCGCGTTGTGCCGCCCGGCACCGGCATCTGCCACCAGGTGAACCTGGAGCATCTGGCGCAGACCGTCTGGACTGCCGAGGAAGGCAAGAAGACCGTCGCCTATCCCGACACCGTGGTCGGCACCGACTCCCACACCACCATGATCAACGGCCTGTCGGTCCTGGGCTGGGGCGTGGGCGGCATCGAGGCCGAGGCGGCCATGCTGGGCCAGCCGATCCCCATGCTGATCCCCGAGGTAATCGGCTTCAAGCTGACCGGCCGGCTGCCGGAAGGGGCCACCGCCACCGATCTGGTGCTGACCGTCACCCAGATGCTGCGCAAGAAGGGCGTCGTCGGCAAGTTCGTGGAATTCTTCGGCCCGGGCGTGAACGTCCTGACCATCGAGGACCAGGCCACCATCGCCAATATGGCGCCGGAATACGGCGCGACCTGCGGCTTCTTCCCCGTGTCGCAGGCCACCCTCGACTATCTGACGGCGACCGGCCGCGACAAGGCGCGGGTCGCCCTCGTCAAGGCCTATGCCGAAGCCCAGGGCCTGTGGATCGATGAGTCATCCGAGGACCCCGTATTCACCGATGTTCTGGAACTGGACATGGGCGAGGTGGTCCCCTCGCTGGCCGGTCCCAAGCGCCCGCAGGACCGCGTGGAGCTGTCCAATGCCGCCCCGGCGTTTGCCACCGCGCTCAAGGACGTCTTCAACCGCGAGGGGGATGCCCCGCGTGTAGCGGTCGAAGGCGAGAAATTCGACCTGGGCGACGGCGACGTGGTGATCGCCGCCATCACCAGCTGCACCAACACCTCCAACCCGTCGGTGCTGATCGCCGCCGGTCTGGTGGCGCGCAAGGCCCGCAAGCTGGGCCTGTCGGTCAAGCCGTGGGTCAAGACTTCGCTGGCGCCCGGCTCGCAGGTGGTCACCGACTATCTGACTGCCGCCGGCCTGCAGGAAGACCTGGACGCCATGGGCTTCAACCTGGTCGGCTATGGCTGCACCACCTGTATCGGCAACTCGGGTCCGCTGGATCCCGCCGTGTCGAAGGCCATCAATGACAACGGCCTGGTGGCGACCTCGGTGCTCTCGGGCAACCGGAATTTCGAAGGCCGGGTGAACCCCGATGTCCAGGCCAACTATCTGGCCAGCCCGCCGCTGGTCGTGGCCTACGCCCTGGCCGGCTCGATGCGGATCGACATCACCCGGGAGCCGATCGGCCAGGACAAGAAGGGCAAGGATGTCTTCCTGAAGGACGTCTGGCCGACCACCAGGGAAATCGCCGACATCCAGAAGAAGGCCGTCACCCCGGCCATGTTCGCCAAACGCTATGCCGACGTCTTCAAGGGCGACCAGCACTGGCAGGGTATCCAGATCGAGGGCGGCCAGACCTACGCCTGGGACGACGCCTCGACCTATGTGCAGAACCCGCCCTATTTCGACGGCATGACCATGGAGCCCGCGCCGGTCACCGACATCGTCGAGGCGCGCATCCTGGGCATCTTCGGTGACTCGATCACCACCGACCACATCAGCCCGGCCGGCTCGATCAAGAAGACCTCGCCCGCCGGGGCCTATCTGACCGAGCACGGCGTGGATGCGCTGGACTTCAACTCGTACGGGGCCCGCCGGGGCAACCACGAGGTGATGATGCGCGGCACCTTTGCCAACATCCGCATTCGCAACAAGATCACGCCGGACATCGAGGGAGGGGTGACGAAGCACTTCCCGTCGGGCGACACCATGTCGATCTATGACGCGGCCATGCGCTATCAGGCCGAGGGGCGTCCGCTGGTGGTGTTTGCCGGCAAGGAATACGGCACGGGGTCATCGCGCGACTGGGCGGCCAAGGGGACGCGCCTGCTGGGTGTCCGCGCGGTCATCGCCGAGAGCTATGAGCGTATTCACCGCTCGAACCTGATCGGCATGGGCGTAGTGCCGCTGCAGTTCAAACAGGACGGCTGGACCCGTCTGGGTCTGACCGGCGACGAAATCGTCACCATCCGCGGCCTGTCGGACGCCAACATCGGCAAGCTGAAGCCGCGTCAGGACCTGTGGGTCGAACTGTTCCGCGCCGCCGACGGCAAGATGGCCCGCTTCCCGGTCCGCTGCCGCATCGATAATGCGACGGAGCTCGATTACTTCCGGGCCGGAGGCGTCATGCCCTACGTCCTGCGGAACCTGGCCCGCGACTGACAGTCCGCCGGACCATGACGGGATAAGGCCGGGGTTCGCTCCGGCCTTTTTCGTCTCAGCCACCCGCGGGGAAGGCCTCGCGACAGAGTTGCGCACCGAGCGCCTCCGCAAGCACCGTGCGTCGATCACCGAGATCGCCGGCCGGGCCCGGCAAGGTCACCGACAGGGGATAGCGCCCGAGAACACGCTCTCGCGAATCGACCAGGTCGACGCTGCCGGACAGGCGCGCCTGTCCCTGCGCGTCGAGCAGCGTGCCGCCCCGGTCAAGAGCATGGATGAAGACGACCGCCCGGACCGCGTCAGGGCCCCGGGCGCAGGCATCCGTCTGGCTGCGGAAGGCCGGAAGGAAGGCTTCCGAGAAGGCATCCGGCGGATCGTAAAAGCTGCTGCGGACCTCGATCCGGTCGATGCGAAGGCCGGTCGCCTGCCCGGGCGGCAGAGCAATCTGTGTCTCTGGATCGAGGTCCCAGAATTCCGCCGAGCACCCTGTCAGCAGGACGGCCGTCAGGAGGCAGGTGGTCAGGACGCGCATCAGTTCGGTGTGGCGTTGTGCGGGCCGGGGCGGCGCGGATTTCGCGAGAAGGCGGCATCGCAGAGCGCGCGGCCGAAGGCCTCGGCCACGATCATCTGGCGGTCGCCGAAGATGCCCGCCATGCGCCCGCCCGCATCGACCTCGACGATCAGCGGATAGCGTCCCACAACAAGATTATCGCGACGGGGATCGACCAATTCGGCCACGGCGCGGATCTGGTGCCGGCCCTGTCCGGTGAAGGCGACTTCCAGCCTTCCGGCGCGATCCACGTCCTCGACGTGAAGGCGCAGATCAAGTGGCCAGGTGCCATAGGCGCACATCCGCATCTCCTCACCGACCTCCTCCACAAAGGTGTCGGAGAAATCCTCCTCGACCTGGAGCCAGTCGCTGGACATGTAGATGGTGCCGATCGAGGCCGTCTCGGCCAGACCGGGCGGAAGATCGAGCGGCGGGCCGCCCTCGACGACCGGGGCGCAGGCCGTGCTGACCAGAACAAGCGTCAGGGCGGAGGCAAAAAGCAGCGGACGATGCATGCGGGTGATCGGGCTTTCAGGTTGACCTGATCCGCGTCATGCGACGACTTTCCGCCGGACACCAATGTATTTTCCGCAATGAATGCGGCCGGTCCGGAGACCGCCAGCGGCCGCACCTATCGGGTCTCGCAGACGACCCTGCTGAAGAAGTATCGGTCGCCGGTATAGGTCCGCCGATAGGAAACCACCCGGCCAAACCGGTCCGAAAGGGCGGCGCTGCATATGGCCGTGACCCGGTTGGCATTGGCGCTCGAGCTTTCCGACGAGATCGGCCAGATGTCATCGCCGGTCGTGTTTTCATCGGCCTCAAGGACGACGAGGTGCCGGCGCACGCTCTGTTCGACCGCATCGAGGCGCAGCATGATCGCGCTGTGGGCCTGGCTGGAGGGGTCTGTATCGGGCGCCCGGATGCCGGGTTGCTGGGTCGGCTGGGTGGCAGGGGCGCGGACCTGGGCGAGGGCGGGCGAGCCTGCCACAAGGGCGAGGGCCGCAACAGAAAGCGGGAGAAGCACAAGTCGGGTCATGGAGACCTCCAGAATTCCGGGCCGGGACCGGGGCAGTCCGTCCAACCGGCCGCAACGTAGACCTTGTTCCTAGCACGGAGGACAGTTCCGGCCAAACGACGGTATGTCAGTCCAGTCTGAGGGCCTCCGCCAGCAGGCGGGCCTCAGCCGCGCGGCTGGAGCCTGCGCGCCATGCCACAACGATTTCCCGCCGGGGCGAGTCGGCGCTGATGGGGCGGACGACGACGCCCGGATCGTCGGCGAGGCCCGCACGAACGGCCATCTCGGGCAGGAAGCTGACGCCGAGACCCGACGACACCATCTGCACGAGCGTATGCAAGGAGGTGGCGGCAAAGACATCCTCACCGCGCGGGGCTTCGATGTCGAAGGCGGCCAGGGCCTGATCGCGCAGGCAGTGACCGTCTTCCAGCAGGATCAGGTCATCGGCGCGCAGCGAGCCCGGCGGGATGGGGCCGGACCCCGCCAGCCGGTGGCCGCGCGGGGCGGCGGCGAGGATCTCATCATCGCCGATCCGGGCATGGTCGATACCCGGCGCGCTGTACGGAAGAGCGATCACGGCCGCATCGATCTGGCCGGCCTTGAGGGCTGCCACCAGACGCGGGGTCAGGTCTTCCCGGATGAACAGCCTCAGGGCCGGATAGGCGGTCTTCAGCCCGGGCAGTTTCGCGGGCAGAAGGAAGGGGGCGATGGTCGGGATCACTCCGAGTCGAAACCGGCCGGACAGGGGTTTGCCTGCATTGCGTGCAGCCTCGACCAGATCCTCCGTGCGGGCCAGCACGTCCTCGGCCCGGCGCACGGCCTCGGCCCCGACCGCCGTCAACTGGACCCGCCCCCGCGTCCGCTCGACAACCGGAGCGCCGAGGATACGCTCCAGCTCCTGGACGCCCGAGCTCAGCGCCGGCTGGCTGACGTGGGCGGCCTCGGCGGCGCGGCTGAACGAACCGTGCTCGGCCAGCAGTTTCAGATATTGCAGCTGGCGCAGGGTCGGCAGCATGCGGTGTCCTCCGGGGATGAGATCATCAGCATACCTGCTCGCATAAGCGAAATCTATTCGCAGGTGCGAAAGGATTGATTTGACTTCCCGGGCCCCAGCCCCCAAGTCCCGCCCATGTGGTCGGCTCCCCCCGGCCCGCGAAACCCGTTCATTCGAGACCAAGGAGAGCCCATGCTCGGCGTCGGCGAAAAACTGCCCGCATTCAAGATTATCGGTGTGAAGCCCGGCTTCAACAGCCACGAAGAGAACGGCGTCTCGGCCTTTGAGCCGATCACCGAGACCAGCTTTGAGGGCAAGTGGAAGGTCATCTTCTTCTATCCGAAGGACTTCACCTTCGTGTGCCCGACCGAGATCGCCGAGTTCGCCTCTCTGGCCCGGGACTTCGAGGACCGCGACACCGTGGTGCTCGGCGGCTCGACCGACAATGAGTTCGTCAAGCTGGCCTGGCGCCGCGACCACGCCGACCTCAACAAGCTGCCGATCTGGCAGTTCGCCGACAACGGCGGCAAGTTCGCCCGTGAGCTGGGCATCCTCAACGAGGAAGAAGGCGTGGCCCTGCGTGCGACCTTCGTCGTCGACCCGCACAACGTCGTCCAGCACGTCTATGTGACCAACCTGAACGTCGGTCGCGCTCCCGCTGACACCCTGCGTGTCGTCGATGCCCTGCAGACCGATGAACTGTGCGCCTGCAACCGCCCCGTCGGCGGCGAGACGCTGGCTGCGTAAACAGTGACGTGTGGCGAGTGATGAGTGGCGAGGCCTTCGTCGCCCATCACTCGCTTCGTTTCTTGTAATTCTTCGTGGCTCAAGCAGCGTGCAACCGCGTCGCGAGCGTTAGCCACGCCCCGAAGGGAAACCTCCAGACAATGTCCCTCGACGCCCTGCGCGACCTGATCCCCGCTATGCCAGGGATATCTCTCTGAACCTCAGCTCGCTGGCCAGCGAGACGCTGTTGAACGACCAGCAGAAGTGGGGCTGTTTCCTGGCCTCGGCCCACGCCGTGGGCACGGCGTCGGTGGTGCGCGCGATCGAGGCCGCCGCGGCCGAAAAGTTGACGCCGGAAGCCCTGAACGCGGCGCGGTCGGCGGCCGCCATCATGGGCATGAACAACATCTACTACCGGTCCCTGCACCTGATGAAGAACAAGGAGTACGGGACCCTGCCGGCGCGGCTGCGGATGAACGTCATCGGCAATCCGGGCGTCGACAAGATGGACTTTGAGCTGTGGTGCACCGCCGTGTCGGCCATCAACGGCTGCGGCGCCTGTATCGACGCCCACGAGGCACCCCTGCGCCAGCATGGCTTTACCGCGCCCCAGGTCCAGGCTGCCCTGCGCATCGGCGCTGTGGTGCATGCCGCCAGCCGCGTGGTCGCTTCGGCCGAGGCGCTGAACGCCTGATCAGAGGGCGGTGGCGCGAGCGTCCATATGGGCGATCCAGCGCGCGAAGCCGCCGCCGATCACACCGTCAACCGGCTCAGCGAGGGCACCGACGCCCGGCCCCTCCACAATGAAGGTCCAGCTCGGCAGGACGACCCCGTCGACCAGGGCGTATGTCACGACCAGCTCGGCCCGCGTGGCCATGGTCCGCAGCGGACCGAAAGGCGCGTGCAGGCGGACCTCGCCCAACGCCACCGCCTCGACCCGGCCATGATCGAAGCGGGAGCCATCCGGCATGGCTTCGCACCAGCAGCCGCCGGGCACGAGATCGAGGCTGAGGTTGGCCGCGTCGCCCGTGTAGCTGTGCGCGGGGTCCCACCACTGCTGGACCTGCGAGAAGGCGTCGGCCACTCCGTCCGGGCCGAGCCGCGTCTCTCCCTCGAACCTCAGGGTGAAGGCGTTCTCGCTGCGCGAGATGATCTCGGCTGCCGCGGGCGATGCCGTCACGACTGCCACGGCGAGGGTCGCGAGGATCAGGGAGATTCGCATGATCAGGCCTTCTCGAAGGTCAGGGGTTCGCCCCAGAAGCGTTCGACGCGTTCGCTCTGGCCGCCCGGCGAGCCAGTCGTCAGGAAGCGCAGCCGCCCCTGATCACCGAGCTCATACTCCGGATGGCGAGCGAAATATCGATCGAGCGCATCGGCGACGGCATCGGGCTGGCCGATGACCGGCGTGCCCTCGGGCAGGGCCTCGGCGAACAGATGAGAGACGATGCCGTAATGGGTGCAGCCCAGAATAACCTTGTCGGGCCAGCGCCCGATGCGGCGACGCAAGGCCTCGACGTGCCCATGAACGGTTGTCCGCAGGTCATCTTCCGCCACACCCGCCTCGATCTGCCCGGCCAGGCCGGGGCAGGGTTCGGTGAAGACAGCCAGGTCCTCACGGCGCTTGTCGATCTCGATCTCATAGACCCGGCTGTTGGCCGTCGCCTGGGTGCAGAACAGGCCCAGCACCTCGACCGCCGACTTGCGTTCGTC
>Ga0115011_10000280_pt1 | contig 45154 bp, 61 predicted proteins | sample TroAtlMetagenome_2_FD_88705 | JGI IMG/M metagenome (GOLD analysis project Ga0115011, IMG submission 88705) | Marine eukaryotic phytoplankton communities from Atlantic Ocean - Tropical Atlantic ANT8 Metagenome | ecosystem: Environmental > Aquatic > Marine > Oceanic | place: Tropical Atlantic... | reverse complement strand
TTGAAGAAAAGGTAGATGATATTAAAGAAGATACCAAAAGCATTAATCAAACTCTACTAAACATGAACAACAAATAAGGTGAGAAATGGTAAAATATATAAAATCGTTAGTATTGGGGCTTGGATTATTTACATCCTCGCTATACTCTCAATCTATCTCTTTGGATAGTTTTCAAGATGTGCAGTTGTTAAATGTGCAAAACTGTGCAGTAGTTCAGGTCAATGCATCTTGGAATTATGGAAATAGAGTAGATATCCAAGAACTAAGTAAACTATGTTATATAGCAGAAATAGATATTGAAAATAAAAATATCGGTGCTGTTATTGTTAAAGAATGGGAAATTAGTGTAGTGCCTACTATAATAGTATTGAGAAATGGTGAAGAGGTTAAAAGATTTGAACCTGGTATTAGTATGAAATTTAATCAGGAAGATATTTTAGAAAGCATTAGGAAGGAAGTTAGATAAGTTGTATCTTTGGCATCATGCGTAAAGTATTTGGAACAGGAAATGTTAAACACACTAATGGGAAGAAGAAAACACGTCAAGGAATGTCCAACAATACAAAATACGGAACTAAATGTAGTACTAAATATTACAAGAAGAGAAGTAGGGGACAGGGAACTTAATAACAAAACAGGAGACCAGTAAAATGGCAAAAGAAAAGAAAGTAGACTTAAAACAAGAAGCTATGGAAAAAATGAACTCTATGGTAGAACAACATAACGAACTTGTTAAAGAGCTTGAAAGTGCTAATGGAAGATTAGCCGAAATAAAACAAATGATTATTGAGCATCAAGGATATATGAAAGGCCTAGAAGCGTGCGAAGAATCATGTGAACCAACAAAGGAGTAACAATGGGACCGATATTAGGTAAATTACTTGCAAAACTAGGAACTGAAAAGTTACTAAAAGCTATTGTATTACATTTAGGAGAGCACTTAGTTACTAAGTCTTCAAATAAATTAGATGATAAGCTTTTTGCAGAGATTAAAAAAGCATTAGCATAGTTAATCAATAATAGGAGGTTTCTTTGAAACTTAAAAAACGTGGAGTAGTAATACCAGACCAGCATTATCCCTTAGAAGATAGAGCTGCTGTTGAATGTGTTAAGAAGGCAATACTAAAGATAAAACCTACAGTTTTTGTAAACTTAGGTGATGTCGGAGAGTGGGAGTCTGTATCGGCTTGGAGGTATAAAGATAAGAAGTTACCACCTTTAGAGTTTCAACTTCCTATAGTAGACGAAGATATAAGATTAGTAAATGAAGGATTAGATGAGTGGGATGAAATTTTGGAAGAAATCGGATGTAAAGAAAAGTATTTACTCCAAGGTAACCACGATCTCTGGTTGGATAATTTTGCTAATAAGTATCCTTATCTCAGTGATTATAATTTTTTTAAAGCATGTAAAATCAAAGAGAGAGGGTACGAATACACAGAATACAACTTACCAATCCAAGTAGGTAAGTTGGTATTCTTTCATGGTGCGTTTGCAACTACGTATCATGCAAAAAAGCATTTAGAGACATATGGAGAGAATGTAATGTATGGACACGTACATGACATTCAAAGACATACTATGACAAAGCTTAATAGTAATATTGGAGCTTGGTCTATGGGATGCTTGAAAGATATGTCCCATGAAAGCAATAAGTGGCTAAAAGGAAGATTACATAACTGGGGTCACGCATTTGCTATTGTTGATTGGTATGACAACGGAGAATTTAAAGTAGAAACCGTAGAAATAATAGACGGTAAAACTAGTGTTTGGGGGGAAATAATAGATGGGAACAGTTTATAGTACTAGCATTGGTGGAAAATGGAAAGAAGATGTCGATGATAATGACATTAGAAGATTAAAAAATACAAAGACTAAAAAAACAAAAGGGAAGTCTGGTGGCAAAAGCAATACTAAATCTAAGTAGTTATAGTGGAGGATTGAACGACAAGACAAATTCGAGAGATATTTCGGATATTGAATTTCAATCTTTGGATACTTTTGCTATTGATATTCCTGGTAAGCTAGGCGTAATGGGTGCTGGATATGAACACGGTATAACACCTTTAACTAGTTCTACCGATATACAGCAAGGAACTGATCTTTGGCATATGAATACTGATAGACGTGTTCTTGACGGTTCTTTATCTAATAGAGAGCTATTATTAATTAATGATAGAGCAAATACACGGCTGTCTGTTTATGATTTAGCTGCTACCAATCAAGATGCTACTATTGATTATGGAACAACCGCACAAGAATTAGAAGTAAATATGGTGGATGGAGTAGTAAGAGTTACGCCAACTGACCCTCAAGATTCTTTTATAGATTCTGGGGTTGATGTTGTAACGGCTATAAGTGACACAACAACAAGCACTATAATTGTAAATGGTTTTGTACTAATGTCATTTAGTACTGGAGAAGTTATATCTGTGACAGTAAGTGGAAACACTGAAAAAATGTACATAGATAGTATGAATATTTTTAATAACTCTTTAACAGTTGTTCGAGGTTATTTAAGCACAAATCCACTAAGCTCAATTCCTCAAGGTACAAGTATATTAAAAGATGGGGCATCAGAGAGACCTAAATGGTTTGGATATATAAATGAGATAAAAAATTTAGGAAATAATTATGCTGGAGCCTTAATTAAAAGTATATCAGGATGGAAAACTCAAAATTCTTACTTATATTCTCGCCTAGACGCTTTTGAGTATATACCTAGACCTTCAGGTATAGCTACATTGCCTAAAATTGGAGGAACTTCATTAACATTAATTGACGACTCTACTTTCCATGTAGTTACTCAGGTCAATTCTGGTACTAATATTGTAGTTACTAGTTCTGTTGGTGGATATTCTTCATCGGATTTGTCACGATATTTTTCAATAGGTTCTACAATTCAAATAACAGACACAGATAGTACAGTAAAAACATTTACAATAAGTGCAATAGACGAATCTAGCAACACTTCAACACTATCTGTTTCTCCAGCAATAGATTCAACTTTAGCAGCAAATGCAACTATTAACTATCTCAACTATAATACAAGTACAGGAAAAATATTACGTTTACCTGTAGCTAATATTCCTGATTCTAGTGATAATTATGGTAAAATAAATTTCTATATGTATCCAGGAGATACAACTGCAAATTCAGGTACTGGTAAGTGGTTTGATACTACTGATACGAAGCTATATCTATATCAACAATTAACTTATTTAGATAACCAAGAGTCTAAATTAGAATATATAGGAGAAATGGAAAGTGCAGCTGCAGATAAAAAACTATTCTTACAGATATGGGGTAGAATATCTAACAATGATAGAGTGAAAGGAATTAAAGTATTTTATAGAGAGTCTATTGCTGAAGCAAGCAGTATAGAGCAAGGAATTGCATTAGATACAGTTCCTAAGTATTTATTATTTGAAATAGACTATAGAAATGGTATTCGATTTAGCAATTCAGATAATTGGGATTCATTTGGGCATAATAACTTGATTGGAAATAATAATATTTATTTTTGGCCTAATTCAATGGTTGGAGCTACTGACAGTTATAATCTTGATACAAATTTATCGGGTGGAATCTGGCTTGGAAAAGATTCTTATTTTAAAAAACCTCCAGTTTCAGAAGTTGCTATTGAACGTGATGAAAATATTTTTGGTCAAGAAAAAACGTATTATAAAACATCTACATTATTGAATAGAAGACTATTTATTGGAAACGTAGCATATAAAGACCCTATTACTGGTGCTATTAAACACTCTAATGATACAGTATTTAAGTCAGTAGTAAATCAATTTGACTATTTTACATATGACAATCGCATTGATGTAGAGGTAAATGACGGTGAAGATATTATTAAGTTAGAGTCTTTAAATGGAAGATTGTATGAATTTAAAAAGAAAACGCTTTACGTTATAAACGTTACGAGAGATATAGAATACTTAGAACGTACTTTAGAGTTTAGAGGTATAGAAAATAAACATCACGCTATAAAGGGAGAAGGTTTTATTGCATGGTTCAATAAGAATGGAATTTATCTTACTAACGGAAAAAATGTTAAAGAATTATTGCTTGATCAAAAAGGTGAACCTCGCCTTAAAGACTGGAAAACTAATTATTACAATGATAATGCTATTATAAGTTTTTTACCTGAAGAAAAAATGCTAATGATTACTCATGCATCTGGTCAAAGCAATTCAGCTTCAGCAGATAAACAAAAAGTTTTATTATATGATTTAAAATCTGGAGCATGGTCTTATGGCAGTAAACGTATTCCAGCCTTAAATACTACAAATTTAATTGTTACAAATGATGGAAAAGTAAGTTGGATATCTAAAGATTCTACTAATTACAAGTTTAGATACTTCAATAGTGCTCCTAACAAGCTTCTGAATACCTCTACAATCGATGAAATGGCCCTTAAAACGAAGGAATTTACTTTTGGCAAGCCAAGTGTCGATAAAAAGATTATAAGCGTATATTTAAGCTATAAAAACGGTGACGGAGTTACTTTATATGGCTATAGAGAAGATGGCCAAGAAGAAATTTTAGCTACATTAGAAGGTGATGCAGAAACTTCATTTAAAACACTTCACATTAATATTAGAGAAGCAAAGACAGAATTTATTGATAAAAAATCATTTAATTCTGTAAAAAGTTTTGGATTGCGAATGTCTGGTTCTGATGTAGCTACTGACTTTGAAATAAACGATATACAAATAATTTTTAGAGAAAAGAGCGTGAAATGAATAGGAAGCTACTAGAAGCAATAGCAGATATGCAAGATGAAATGGATATGGACAAAAGAGAGGTAAGACATCAAATGTCTTCCCATAAAAAAATAGAACTTACTCCACCTGATAGCTCTCAAGGTATTAGCGGCGATGTAAGGCTAGTAGAAACTTCTGGTAAGGTATATCAGTATATAAAGATTAAAAGTGAATGGTATAAAATTGAATTGGAGAAAGCGTAATGGCAACAAGAAAGCACAGCTTATTAGCTGCAAATAGAAAAAATATGGGCTTAATAGAGGATGCATATTCTGAAACTCAAGCATTTAATGACCCAGTAGTACAGAGAAGAAAAATGTTTGAACATATGGCAGACACTACAAAAGAAGTATACGGTGGATGGAAAAAGATTAAAGAATCCGCACAGGATTATTATACTAGTGAACTACAAAAAAATCCACCTAAAAGACCTGATAATTTAGATGGAATAACTTCAGAAGAGGAGGACCTAGCAGGTGATTTGACTCTTGAGAACGTGACAGACGATATGAATTGGGGCGCTCCTGGCGGATATACTCAGGTAGATATAAGTGAAATTCCTGGTGTTGATGCTAAGCCATGGGACCCTCTTCCATTAACAGCAGAGCAACTTGCTGAACAAGAGCGTCTTAGAAAAGAGTCAGTAGGATCAAATCCAGCTGCAAGTAATATAGTAACTAGTTCACAAGGAACAGGTCCAACTAGTTATTCAAGCACAAGGAATACTGGAGATTTATCTATTTTTGAACCAACACCAGAAATTGTAAATTCTCTAGTACATGTTGCAGTAACTGGGCAAAAACCAGCAAGTTATCAATCGACAGATACAAGAAAGTCTTTATGGGCTATGACAAAAGATTTCTTTCAGTCGCATAAATCGAAAGAGTATGACCCTAATTATGAATGGCAAACAGGGAAGGGCTATGTATACATAGGAGAAGGAGAAGAGCAATGATGCAAGAAAAAAAGAATACAAAAATGGCTGAATTGATAGATTTTCATTTAGATAGGTTGGAAATAGACGATAAAGACAGAGCGAGACATAATTTAGCAGATGTATTTATGCCCGCTGTTCTAGAACTTGAAAGCTCTGCTGTTAGCAATCCCCAAAACTGGAGTATTAAAAACAAAAACTATACTGGAGACGACCAAGCAAAGGGAGGGTTTCAATTTAAACCACAATCCTTAAAAACTGCTCTAAATAGACTTAAGAGAAGACAAGGTTCAGAGCCTTGGATGGAAGAAGCTTATAAACATTTAGACGCTAGCCAGTTAACACCTCAACAGCAACAGTTAGTCTTTATGGCTGATATGTTAGAAAAAGATGGTAGCGATAAGTATATGAGAGAAGTAATGAAGGGTGATAAGCAAGGTGCTATGGACGCATATTATAAATTACATCATATGGCTGGAGAAAAAGGACCAGATGAAGCAACAGTAAATAGAACTAATAAGATATTTGGAGAAGTTTATGACGTATATAGAGAAGCGACATACAAAAGTAGCTTGCACTATAAAAATGAAACAATGGAAAAAACAATGATGGAAACAAACCAGGTCGTTTCAGACCAAGTAGGAAAGCAATTAGTTGGTTTTCAGGGCTTTAAAAGAACATTACAATTAATGTTCGGTTTAGAGCCAGGTTATAATGACGAAAAAAATAAAGGAGGATACTAATGAGTGATAACGATAGTGGCGGTAACTGGAAAACTAATGCAGCTAAATTTTTAGCTGGTGACTCTTTAAACCCTTACATGATTGGTGCAGGAGTTTTAATGGGAGGAATAAGCTTCTTTAAGTCTCGTAAGGCAGAAAAAAGAAGAAGAGCTAGATTGAAGAAGCAATATCAATCAGATGTAGAACAAATTCGTGCTGAAATACCAGAAATTACTCAAGAGTATAGAAGTACAGCAGATTTTTATAGAGATTCTGGAAATCTTACTGGTCAAAGAATTTATGAAAACGCTTTATCTAAAATAGAAGGTGGAGGCCAATCTAATTTGGCTTTCGGTGGAGAAAATAGAGCTAGAGGTCAAATGCAAGGTTTATTAGGAATGCAATTAGGCTCACAAGCATTACAAACACGACAATATGTAGATCAAACTCAAAATCAGTTAGGGTCTGAGTTGAATAGAGCTCAAGCTTCTGTTGACGATTTAAGAGCTGCATATGCTAAAGAAGGTATTTACACACCTGAAGTAGATTTAAACACTAACAACATGAAATATGTATAGGAGATATTATGGCAAGTAAGGATTTACAAACTTTAAGAATGGAGGCGTTTACTAAGATGGCTCGCTCTGGGAGAGGTCTTATAGATGAAATCACTAAAGAAACTCCATCCGAGAAAAGAGAAGAAGCTTTTAATGATTTTAAAAAACGTGCTTTATTTTCGCATAATTTAAAAGAAGAAGCTATGTATGGTGCAGATAAAGCTCTTAGAGACATTAAGCATAGAGCTATGATAGCTGAAATGGAATTTGCTGAACAATATAGTGCGTCAGATGCTACATCTGCTGGCTTAGTAAAATCAGCTTCAGACTTTGAAACAACTAAAGGGTTTTTTAATAAGGACGTTGAGCCAGGTCAGGACTTAGGCTGGTTACTTGGTATTAAAAAGTTTAAACATCAAACTATGGAAGGTGAGATGATGACTACCTTAGGCGAGAAAATGACTATATTACAAAACGAGATGGCTAATTTGAAACGATTTGAAGCAGGAAAAGCTAAGTATGGCGGTAGAATTACAGGTAAAGATGCAGAAAGAATTGCAGCTTTAAAAGAAGAGGTAAATTATTTGCATAGTAAATTTAGTAAAGATAGCTGGATTACTGATAAAATGCAAAAAAGAAGAGGTACTAAAGACGCTACTACACGCTCTACTTATAATGACTATGTAAACAATATAGAAACATATAAAGCATATTTAGATAGTTTAGGTAGATAAAAATGAGTACTAAGTTTGCATACTACTCTAGCCTTAGAGATAAGGGGTTGATGGATGAACAATCTTACTTCAACCTTTCTATGTCTGAGTATCAAAAAAATCCAAGCACTTTTACCGAAGAACAAGTTGGGCAAATGGAAAGCTTTGCAAAAGCTCAAGGTGTAGAATTTAAGCGTGACTTAGAAGATGATGAAAATAAAATTGTAGGTGCTATAAATCAACTTACAAGTGGTGTAGTAGAAGGTTTTACTACTTTCGGATGGGCAGACGACCCTAAAACTCAAACAGAAGCTATGATGAACAAGATTGGTCATCTTATTGGTTTTGCTCCTGATATTATTGCTGGTGTATTAACATTTGGAGCTTCACTAGGTGCTTCTGCTACTAAAAAAGGTGCATTCAGAGCAGCAAGGTTAGCTGCTGCTAAAAAAGTAGAGGATGCTCTAGTCTATGGAGGTAAGAAAATTCCTATCTTAGCAACTGAAAGAAATGGAAAAATGCAATTACGTTCAGTCCCTATGAAAGCTGCAGACTGGGTAATAGAACAAGGTAAAAATAAATTAGGTAGTTCAGAAGTTCTTCGAAATAGTTTTATTGGTAAAAAAGTATCTGGCTTAGACCCTCAGTTTTTAAATATAATGGAGCAGAGTGCTCATTTAAGTATGGCTATGGCTGTATCTTCTAGAAAAGAAGGTCCAGAAGGTTGGGCTCAAGCAGCTATTCACGGTGCAGCAGCAGGGGCTGTGTTTGGCGGTATAAGTAACTACGTAAATATCGGTAAAGCAATAGCATCTAAAAACCCAGCTAAAATAAACTTTGGTCATGCAAAAATTAGAGAAGCTGCTGATAAAATATTTAAAGATTTAAACGTAGCAAAGTTAGAAGGTGGAATATCTAAAGATACTGCTACTATGATTGATATGGGCGTAAGAGGTAGTATGGGTGCAGCCTTTACTGGAGGTCAATCAACACTGCAAGGAGCTTCTACTCCAGACCAAGTATATGAATATTTATTAGGATTCTTTTTCGGGGCAGCTGGTAGACCTGTACATGAAATTAAAGCTACTCAATTTATTGGTAAGAATATGGATAAAATCAATAAGTTTAAAAAAGACAAAGATGGCAATTTTGTATGGGAGCCTAATGAAATTAAGAAAATAGAGGGATTTGATAAGGAATCTAAAAAAACACAAGAATATCTAGAAACATTTCAAGCTGACTATATACTAGAAACAATGACCAATAGACCTGATGATTTAGTAGATACTTTCTACAGCTCACTTTCATCTGTTTTACAGGGAAAAGGTAAGAAGGGACAAAAAGTTTTAACTAAAAGAGAAGCCATTAAACAAGCTTTAGACAATAACGCTAAAATAAAAGGCAAAGTAAAGATTACAGCAGAACAGGTTTCTCAGATGGATTTAGATAGAGTTAAATCTAGACCTGACGTAGATATAGAAAATGTAAAAAAGGGTGATACTATAGAAGCTTTTGACTCTGCTACAGGAGTCCCTGTTCTAGCAAAAGTTTCTTCTGTTACTAAAAATGGAGAAATTCGTTTAAAAAGAGTAGGAGAAACGAAGTCTACAGTGTTAGACCAGGGTACTCTTGTTTCTAAAAACATATTTAATCCTAACTATAAAGTCCCTGCTAATAAAGGAATATCGGAAAAATATCATGGAAAACTTATTAATGAACTCTCAACGAAAGAATTAGAAGCTCTAGAAAAAGAGATATCATCTATGATAACTCCAGAATTGGTAAATATGGGAGATAGCTTTGAGGCGTATAAAAGAATTAAAGCTAAGATAGAGGAAAAGGGTGGAGATGTAGGCCCTCAAGATATTTTTAATATATTAAATTTATCTCACGCACACAAAGTAGCAGCATTAAGTAAATTGAGGTCTAAAAAAGATTTAACAGCTTCAGAACAAGCTGCTTTAGATGCTATAACAAATAAAGGAAAAGAGCACGGTGTTGAAAAAGACATTAAGAACAATCGTGAATCAGATAAGGAAGCAGGTTCTGAAAATATAGACCCATTTGAATCTTTAATGGAGGGTATAAAAAAAGATTTCCCAGATTTGAATGCTAGACTTAGTGACAAGTATCAAGTATATAAGTCTGCTGCTAAAAACGCTAGAAACTTTGAAGAATATCTAAAAGCCGTACAAGCAATAAATAAAGAAATTGGCTTTAATCCAGAGAAAGCTTACAGTAAAAGTAAACTTAAAGCATATAGAACAAAACTTATTAAAGACTGGAATGCTAATAGTCAAAAAATAATTAAACAAGGATTAACTATAGAGGTCGTAAAAGAAGGTTGGAAAACCAAAGACATTAAAATTAAAATAACCAGGTCTGTAGACGATGTTGGAAAACCTCTTAAAAGTGAAACAACCATAGATTACTATAATAAGTTTTATAATAAAAAAGACGGCTTATTTGAAATAAGTATAGAATATGCAGAAGTGACAGGAACGGCTAGATTACAAGGTGAAATTAAAATGGATTCATTTCTTCCTAAGCAAGAAGCTTGGCAAGCAATCGGTCCTTATGCAGATATAGGTAAAGCAATATATGATTCAGGAGCAATTATTATGCAGAAAGGTGGAGTAGATATAGTTCAACATCATCCATATTTGCATCACACTAATCCAAAAACACAACAAGCTAAAATTAGAAGCTTAGCTCAAAAAGATAAAGCTGCAGAAGGTGGAGAAGTTCCTAAACCTATTAGAAAAGATTTGAAAGATTGGTTGAAGGCAGATAAAGACTTTAGAAAATACTTAATTAACTATAAAACAAGATTTGGAACAGAAGAAACTCAATACAAGTCTAATAATGAAAGATTTTATGATGAGCTCTTGTCTAATGTGATATATGAACTTAGGGATGCTGGTTTAATATCTTTGTCTAATGCTGACATTAACTTAAAGACAGTCAAGAGAGCTTTTGACAAATATGTTAAAGACGGAATGAACTCATACTCTAGTATTGCAAAATATATGCAGTATAGAAAAGTATTTGACAATCCTCAAGCTAGAGCTTTAGAAATTAAATATGGAAAGAATGGGAAGCTAAACACATTAATTGTAAATGACAGTTCTGAATTGTTTCAAAACGCATTTAACTCTGGTGAAATAAATCCAGATGGTGTAAAATTTTATAGATGGAAATTACATGATGCTATACTAAAAAATCAAGGAAGAGACGGAGATAGATCAAATGATTATATCAAGGATATACTTATTCAAGCTCCAGACTTTGCTAATAGAAGAGGATTATTGCTTAATAAATCTGCTGCCCAAAGACCAGACAAAGAACTAAATGCTTTTATGGAAGCTAAAAATATAGACGTTATCATTATGGAGTCTGGAAGAAAAAGTAACTCTAGACATCCAATGGTTCAACTTGATTATAAAAATGGAATATATTCATCTAAAAACTCTTTAAGAAATTCTATTTTTGAGATAGACCAAGAGTCTATTAGGCTGATTGATTCCGAATATGATGTAATGGATTCTAGCTTAGGGTTTGAGTTTATGCCAGTTCAATCTATTTTAAAGAGAAATATGAATATGGGTAAACCTTTAAACGATGCTATTACAAAAATGATAGAAGAGTCTAGGCGTGGAGATAAATCTTATATGGAAGACTATAATAAGGCATTAGTTGATTATCAAGTCTCTCTACTAGCAGACCCTAATGCTAGATTAAAAGTCAATAATAAGTCTTTAGATATTAATAGGGTTGATCTTCAAACAATATTAGATGTAATGAACAATCAAATAAATAGTCCTTTAGCTAAAGAGTTTATGGAAGCTATGTTTAGAGACCATAAAAACATTAGAAATGAAATAAGTGAGAGTACTGGCGATGTACTAGATATTAGTGTTAAGGGTGTAAATGAGCTATTGGCAGGTTTTAATTATGACCCGATAGTTTTAACCTTGGGTAACAATATGTCTTTATTTGAGGCGTCTTTTAGAAAGCATATTATTAATAGGCTTACAAGACCTAGAAGTAATGCTGCTTTTTCCTTTACAAGAATGAAGGCTTTAACTCCTAGTGTTGCTAAAATGCTAGGTAAAGATTTAAAGGATAATAATTTTTATTTATACGAAGGACACAGAGATAAAAAGATTACATTTAGAAACGATTTTAAGGGTAAAGACTTAAAGGGGAAAGATACTGTAATATATGATGTTATGGTTGATATGTATGAACACCCAACTCTTAAAAGTACAAATGTTCGTACTGGGAAAAAAGATGCGCTTGATATATGGGTTGTAGACAATTTAGAACAGGCAAATAAACAGTTACAAAATATTTTACAAAACTCTAAAAAGAGAGGAGAGAAAAGTAATTTTTCAGATAAAATTAAAAAACAATCTGATGGAAGTTTTATAATAGAACACAAGCTAGGAGATAATAAGGTTATATATATAAAAGGTACTGAGCCTAAAGGTTTAATTAAGGATACAAAAGGTAGAGTAAAAGGAGAGTCTTATATTATAAAACAAAAAGATTCAACACCTAAAACACTTGGAGAAGCTTTTGATTTATATCAAACTTTAAGCAAACAATCTCCAACTAAAAATAAAACAGAGATAATGAATCAGATTAAAGAAGAAATTTTGGATATGATTGTAATTAGAAATCCAGTATCTGCTCCTTCAGGTATTAACTCTTTAACGTTAGGTGGGTTTATTGAAGGCTCTCAAGGTAGAGGTATAATTGTTTCTAGAAAAACTGCAGAGAAATTGGGTGGTGCTGATTATGACGGAGATGCCGTTGCTATTTACAATAACGTTCCTAAAGACTTTAAAAAAGGATTTGCAGACCCTAAAGTAGCAAATGGTTTAGATAATTTAATAAAAGGTGGCGGATTAACAGATGCTGGTCATAATGTAGGTTGGGGTTTTGAGCAGAGAATAAAAGGAAGAGAAGCTGGAATAAAAGACGTCTTTAATCCTCAAGAAAGGCTAGAGCAAGCCGTAAGCAACGCAATGGTATCAAAAAATATTGGAAAAGTAACAAACTTCAATCAAGATATTCATGACTATATGAATTATATTACTCAATCTGGAAATTCTGTAGCAGTAGAGTCCTTTAAGCCAGCAAAAAAAATATCTAATTTAAAAGAACATGTAAGTAAAGAAAAAGATACCTTATGGATATTTGGAGATAATAATGCTAGGAAAGGAACTGGTGGCTCTGCAGAAATAAGAGGATTATCTAATGCAATAGGAGTTAGAACAAAATGGGCACCCGATACAAAGAAAGAATCATATTTTATTGATGCTGATAAACCTAGAATAGAAAAACTTGTTCAAGAAGATATAAACACTATTATTGAAACTTTTAATAAGGGTGGTTATAAAAAAATAAAGATAGTGGGAGAATTAGGAGCAGGACTTGCTGAAGCACCTAAAAAACATAAAATGGAAGGTCAGCAAAACATATTACCTTGGATAAACAAACAAGTAATTGAAACAAAAATAATGTCAGGGGAAGGAAAAGGATGGAGATTAGATTTAGACGGTAATATGTTCTTAAAAACTAAAAAGGTTCACGAGAGAGTTAATAGTAAAGGTGAAAAAATTAAAAATAATCGTTCTGGTAAAAAAGAATGGACAGCTCAAGACCACTTAGACTATTTTAACGACTATGCAGCTCCACTTTTATTAAACTTGACTCTAGATGGAATGAAAAACTCTAAAAACCCTGACTTGGTGCATTTAAAGCAACAAGTATTTAATGAGCATTTTGAAATCACTAATGCAAAAGGAGAGGTTTTAATGTTAGCTACTCCAGAAAACAAAGCACGTAAAGATGGGCATTTGGCTATTCTGCCTTACCTCAGGTCTAATAAGAAACAATTAGACTTGGATGCATTAACTAGCCAAAGAATAAATACGAAAATAGAAGGCAAGGATGGTAATGAGAAAATATTTGACCTTGATTGGGCTCATAAGCAGAAGAATCCAGAGAATGCACAATCTAATTGGTTGAGTGAGCGATTCTTTCCATCTAAAGGAACTGACGTAAGACTTTCAAATATCCTTAGATCGGAAATGTACCACGGTAAGGTTTTTAGTATAAAATCTAGTGTAAATGCACTAACTCCTGTAGAGTGGATTGAGGCAAAATTGAAAAATAGGACTGTAGAACCTTTTACCGAAGCAATGGCAAAGCGATTACTTGATGGTAAATCTGTCAAGGTTTGGTCAGTAGATGTTCTTGACAAATCAAAGAAAGTACAAAGAGACTATACATTAACAGATAAAGACAAAGAAAGTATTAAAAAACAAAAAGAATCTACTCCTATAAGGGAAATAGAGTTTAAAGGATTGAATGATAAGGGCGAATTAACTGGACGACTATTAGATGGTCTTGGAGAAGATGTAAGTATTCCTAGAAAAGATATTATTCATTTAGATATTGAGCATACTTTCTTTAATGCTCTTGAAGCGAGGAAGGATTTTAAAAACGCAGTTAATCCTAAAGCAAAAGGACATAATATAAATGAAATAAGCGAAAAGGGAGATGTATTTTTAACTCAAATGACAAAGGATTCTGGGGTTGCAGATGTTTATTTAAATGATTCTTTAACTGACATTGCGAACGGACTTAGAATTGGTATGTTTAGAGAGGCTTCTATGCACATTAATCCTGAGATATTTCCTTCATCTAATCTCCCTACTTTGTTTTCTAACTTGTTAAAGGGTTTAAAAAATAGTAAGAACAGTCCTGTTTTAAGCAAATTGAGGGAGAATGGAGTATTAAGTCCCGAAGTAGAGTCTTGGATTAAAATTACAGAATTAATAGAACAGTCTGGAATGAGTACCGATAAAGCTGTTGAAGTATTTAATATGATTGATTCAATAGCTCCAAACCTAATGAATGGGGCTCAAAAAAGTCAGGCCATAGCCTATCAAGCTGCAAGTGCTGCAAGTGCTATTAGACTAGAATTGATGGCTTCTAGATTATTAGACCAAGGGAAAAAAGGAAACTTGATAGATGAAGGTTTTAGCAAAAAACAAATAGAGGATAAATTAACTGAAATTATTAATACTTCTTGGATGATAAAAGCTTCTGACTTAGCTAAATTCAAATCTGGCAAAGAACTACCTCAAAATGATTTTAATATCCATGAGGCTATAAAAAGATATAAAGAAGACTATCTTCCTTATATAGGAGAAAAAAGACTTAAGAATAAAAAACACATCGATGCATTTGAAGAGATATTTAGTCATATGATGCTATCAAATATATCTGCAGGTAAGCAAAAGATAGAATCTTTTTATAAAAATATGAACCAAGAACTAAACTTTGGCTTTGGTAAAGAATCTGAATCCCCTTTAGGGAAGCTAGATTTAACTAGCAGAAAAGTAAAGGTGTTCAATCGAAATACTCAAAAAAATGAATATAAAACTCTTCCAGAAGTTATGGAAATGTATGCTAAGCAACCTAATCATATAGAAAATAGATTAAACGACTTAAAAAGTATTATGAATAGTGGGAGGTTTAACAGTAACAGTGCTACAGCTGTAGACATTTTTAAAAGACTTATTAGTTCTACTAGAATGACTATGCTTGAAAGACCAAACTTGCTTAAGAGTGACTCTATTCCACTTATACATAAACAAAACTTTATAAAAGGCCTCAGGGATATGATTGACTATGGTATGGTAAAGAACTTAAAGTCACCTGAAGGTAGAGAAGCTATAGTTGTAGAGGTAGATAGAACTCCAGTAGAGTTTGAATCTGCTGTTAAAAAAGCATTAAAAGGTGCTGACTCTTCTTTGTTTATTCCTAAGAATGTAACAATTTCTAAAGAGCAAATAGTTAATAATGTATCTTATGACAAGAACGGTAAACCTATAATTAAAAAAGTTTCTAAGCCAGACCCTAAGAAAGAGGTGTTTATTACAGACGCTGAAGGTATAGATTTTGTCGCAGCTGTTATCAAAAATCAAAAAAGCAATATTAGTTTAAATCAGAATATTAAAGACTCTATTGTCTCTTATGTAAATCAGTTATCTCCAGAGCAAAGAGTTAAATGGTTAGATAGAAAAGGCTCTACTCCTTTAAATATAGTAGATTTAACAAGAGATATAGACTTAAGTAACTCTGTTATTAATGAGGTTCAGTTAGAGCAGTTAAAAAGATTTATAGACATTGTTGATAAAAACCCTAGAATAGCAGAAACAGTTGAAGGTCTTTTTGCTCAGTTTGGTGTTGATATAGGTATAACTGGTAGGCCTTATATTGGTAAAACAATTCAACTTATGAACGGAAACGATCTGAGAATGTTTAATAATATGTTAGAAGACCTATATTTAAAACCTACTAATATGTACCAGAAGTTTAAAAAATGGACAACTGAAAGAAAGATTAAGGTAAAAAAAGGCGAGAAGATTGAGAGACCTAAAAACTGGCTTGACAAAGCTTATTTTTATTTCTTCACAGAGCATGTAGGTAAAAAGTATCTAGAGCCAAGAGAGATGTTAGAACATCAAGTTCAAGAGCAAATTATAGAAGATGTTATTGAGGGTAAGGTTGTAATTGGAAAAAGAACTTATGTAGCACCTACTAATTCAATCGAACTAGTAAGAAGACAAGTAGATGAATCTAGAAAATTCTCTGCTGCGTTCCAGGATTTCTTTCAAAAAGATTTAAAAGAAAGATTTAGAGAGCTTGATGTAGAAGGTCCTTTAAAAGATTATATGGATGAAATGATGGAGATAGCAGTAGACTATCGTGTATATGATAATGGAGAATTTGGTGGAAGAAAAACTTTCTATAAAAAAGAATCTAGGGATATGTTTGAAGAATCCTTTAATAGGTCAAAAAAGAGACTTGAAGAGATTGCAAAAGAACATTCAACGTTTGAAATTAAAGATATTGCTGCTGGTGCTGGTAAAAGAAAGAACATAACTCCAGAAGATTTAGTTAAGCTGCTTAACAATAAAATTACCGATACATACCAAATGTTTGTTGACCAATTAATTACAAAAGGTATGGAATTAGATAGTAATGGTAAAGAATATAAGTTTACTAAGAAGACATTAGATGATGTAATGCATACTTATATAGATAAGGATGGAAATAGATACCAATTTATTGACTATAAAAAGATTAATAAAAGATATAAGACTCAACAGCACGGTATAACAGATATTGTAGAAGCGTTAATGGCACCTAAGGGGAGTAAAAAGAGTGGAAATCTTATTGGTATGAATGAATTGCTAATGTATCGTTATGAATATGAGCTTTTAAACTATGTTAAAGAAAAGTTTCCAGAGTTTGACCCAGCAAGAGAAGCTACTCACACAAAAGAAATATTGAATTTTGTTAAAAGTTTTAGAAAAGCATTACCTATGGAATCAAGTTTAATGTCACTAATAACTAAAAACGGTAAAGCTGACCCATATTGGCATTTCCAGGGACACTTAGATTTTAGTAAAAATAAAACAAATATTGACGCATGGATAGAAAGGTCTATTAAGTCATAGCAAGTAAATATTTCAAAGATGAACAAAGAGCAATTCGGTCGAAAATATAGAGTTCTTTTAGATGGTGAAGTTATTAATCCTGAAACAAAGAAAGTTTGGACAATACATGAAGTTAGAAAATTAATGTTATCGGACTACGCTAAAGGTCTCGGTCAAAGTCTACAAAGATTCCAACAAGAAGGTGCTGGATGGTCAGATTCTATGGCAACCTTTGTACAGGGACATAGACCTGCAATAGGAGGTACTAGGGTAGGTGCTCAGATGGCTCGTTCTCAAAATGTTATGCCAGGATATTCTAAGAGCAAAGATGTTCTAGAGATATACGCTAAAAACATGACAAAAGCTTATACAGATAATTTGGCTGGTCTTCGTGGAACTATGGTTATTGATAAGTTTATAGAAACTAATGCAATTAAAGATATTGACCACACTATGGCATGGAGTAACTGGATGAGAGACCAATTACAAACAATGTTAAATCTACCTACTTTCAGAAGTTTAGATATTAATGGTATAAAAAAGAGTGAAGTTAAGGTGTTAAACGATTTTATAAACTTAAAATTAGAGAAAAAAGATAAGCTGCCTTATAAGCATAGAAGATTTTTACAATTAGTTGAAGATCATATTGCCCCAGATTATCACTGGTATGAAACAGTTGGAAGGGATTTAAAAGGAAAACAATTAAGAGATGCTATACAAGAATATAGAATGGAAAAAGCTATAGAGTTAAGTAATAGTAAAAATATTAATAAGATTAAAAGATTTGGAACTTTATACAACTTTACATCAGATGAATCTGCTGTTAACTTCTTAAGAACTCAAGAAGAAAGAATAGGTAGGTTGTTTGGATATGAACAAGGACAGTTTAGTATGTTCAAAGAATTAAGAGGGCCTAAAACTGCTGAAAAAGGACCAGGAGGAGTAGAAATTAAAGTATCTGAAGAAGCTAGAAGAATAGCTTTAGCTAGAAAAGTAAAAGCTTGGAGTAATTTAGAAGGTAAGTTTGAAATGTTGTCATTGCTATTTCACCCTAAAACTATGTTAGCTAATTTTTACGGTGGTGGAACTAATATTTATGCTGACACTGGTTGGGAGCATTTTAAAAACTCTATGAGTGAAAAGTATTTATTGAATGAAGTGTTTGGCGATGCAACATTTAAGCATTCATTTATAAATCCTAAGACAGGAAAAAGAAAAACTGAAAATAGACCTTTCAATAATATGGGAGATATTGAAGCTTGGTTAGCTAAAGAGGGTATGTTAGAAGGTATGTATCTAGAAGAAGCTGGAATCAATAAAAACTTTCAAACTGCTAATCAAAGAAAATTTGCTAAAGAAGTAATTAGAAAGATATTTGGAAGAATAAATGAAAATCCTGATTTAGCAAATAATGCGTCAGAGCTAGAAAAAGTAAGAAATGGAACTATAATAGAATTAGGTAAAAAATACAATATAGATGACGCCGTTATGAAGTTTGGTTCTTATTTTATGAGAACTTCTGAAATAAAGCTTAGAAGAACTGCAGCTTTAGCTCACTATTTAAATGCTCGTAGAGCCTTTGAGCCTTTAACAGCAGAACTTGCTTTTGATTCACCTGTTTTGTTAGAGGTTGCTAGAAGAGGAATTATTGCTTCTCAGTATGTTTATCATTCTGCTTTTAGAACAGCATACTCTAATACTTCTTTAGGTCGTGTAATGACTCGTTTCCATCCTTATGCTTGGAATAGTGTAAAAAGAAGAAGACATTTATATAAGCAAGGAAAATACTCAGATTGGTTTAATCAAACTAACTCTACTGAAGTTGCACAAAGGCAGCTAACGGCAGATATGATGAGTATGGCTATGGCTGTTATATATGCAGGTACTTTGTTTGAATATGCTTTATCGCCTCCAATGTCCTGGCTTCAAGATACGTCACAGTGGTTATTTGGAGATGCTCAAGATAGAGAAAGAGCTTTCTTCAGTCAGTGGCCTACAACAGCTGCAGCACCATTACAAATTGTAACACCCCCAATAGCAAGATTTGTTTTACCTCCATTAAAGAGCTTAATGACAAATGACTGGGACAATTTCGTCCAATTCAATTTAGCTACATACGCACCAGGTGGTAGAATGATAAGAGATATATATAGAACTCAAAAGAATCCAGAAATGGCTGTAGATTTCTTAACTGGTATACCTATTCATAGGATTGGACAGAAAGTTAAGAAAGATAGAGCTGAACGTATCGCTCAAAACGAAGAAATTGAAGAATAGACGTTAAAACAATATCTGACGAAACTATCTTTGTTTAGCCTATAGTTATATCAATTATATTATTTTAACGCCTTTAAGCCCTATTCTCGCAATCTTTTTTTTGGATTTTTTAAATTTTATCCCTTTCCTATTGTTATTTTAAGTAGCCAACCAAATTAACAGTATTTGCTTTAATATAAAGAGTAAGAATGGGATTGGATACCCACCCGCTTCCTTTTAAAGCGTATTATGGAAAGGGATAATTTTACTTTTCTTCTTTAAACAGGTTATTGAATATATTTTCTATTATTCTTTTGATTACCATTTGTTCTTCATTAGATACAAACGGTGCTTTTTTAAAGTTCAATAGTGCAGATCGTATAATCAAAAGTTCTTCATTTGTAAATTTAATCATCGCAACACTCACAGTTTCCTACACGTGGTTGTGCGAATGTATCGTATGAATCTTCTGATTCTCGTATTATCTCTTTATCTGATTTCCCAGGGTTTTCAAACTTATATATTACATCTGTCAATGTTTCTACGTCTAGATTCTTAACTATTCGTTGCACTGATATAAGTTGAGACAATCCCTTCATAAGTTCTGCTATTTCTTTACTTGTTAGGCTTGCTTTTGCCATTCTCATACTCCTTTTCTATCTTAATTAATCTTATCCATTCTTTGTATGGCAATACTGCTAACGCCTCTTTTCTATCCATCCTTGTTACTACGATGTCTACATCTTCAGCGTGATTATCTGGATATAACCATTGGGCTATTTTTTTTCTTCTTTTAGCCTGTATGCAGTATTCCTCAACCATACAATCAACCTTTTCAGACTTGCCTAAAGCCCTACCATCAGAAGCATAGGCTCTCTTTGCTGAGAGCCCTTCTTCTTTAGCTAGGTTTACGCATTCCCTCTCAAGGTTGTTTCCTCTTACCTTGTTTCTGTGAGCCATAAGCGTATACTCCATTCAAATTCCATTGGTCCAAACCCGAAATTAAAAGATAAATGTTCTCCTTTTATACTAGAGTATGCAACTCCAAAGTGTATAAATAAAAACAATATTACCTTTTGCATTGTTATGCCTTTTTCATTCAGGGTTCTAACCTTAATAATATTATCTATCATATTGGTAGCCTTTCATGTTCGACTTTTTCAAAAGTCATTGTTTCATAATTGAACATAGAAAGCATTTCGAATGCTCCTTCATCTCTAGATTTAACAGATTCAACATTTCTATACATCTCATCTCTATGTCCTTTGATTAGGATTACTTTATCTGCTTTTTGAACAACATTAGACGAACCTTTTAATGAATGTAAACCTAAGTTTCCACCCATAGCACTTGATTTGTTTATATGATGAATAGCAAATATTATAGTATTATTTCTAGCTGCAATGTCTCTCAATCCTTCGATTACAGCATTTTGTTTCTCTATACCTTGCTTATACTGAACTTGAACATCTTCAGTAGTATCTACTACAAGAACATTGGGAGCATTTTCTGCAACTATTTTTTTGATAGCTTCTAACTCAGGCTGTATAGATAATATTTTAATATGTCTTAACAACTCCTTGAAAGAAGTTTTATCGTTGCTTGTATATGCATTATTAACCCATTCTTTATTTTTACCAGTAGCAATTTGTACAAATCGTCTCCAAGTAAGATATTCAGGCATTTCTAATGAAAGAAACAATGTATCTTTTTTAGCTTTTGTTACTATGTTTTGAACAAATGCTGTTTTCCCCATACCAGTATCACCTGAAAATACTACAAGTTCTCCTGGTTTAAATTCAAATGAAGGAACTTTCCATATTTCAGCCATATCGATTGAACGTTTTGAAAAGTCATTTTGAATGTAAATCTTAAATTGATCTTCAAGGTCATCTACACCTTTTACGTCTAATGTATAATTTCTATTTTTATAGTATATACATTTTGAATCACAATATTCATTCATTATTACATCATTGCAGCCATATTGATAATTTTGTTCATAAACGTTTGTTACGCTTCTTGTTAAATCATCAATACTTAAACTATCTCCATTCCATTCAACTAATGCTGATAGAGTAGCCAAGAACGGCATTCCAGACCTTTGATAACTACTAGCCAATCTAAGAACTTTTTGATGTCTTGAACCTTCTATTGGGCCTTCATTGTATACGTGTTGCATACAAGTTACCACAGAATTAGTTTCACCCACTTTATTTATTGTTTTTTTAATTACAGAAGGAGAATCTAATACTAAGTGTTGCAAATAAGGCTCAATAATAACGTTTGGCCCATTTAGTTCATCAAACCAATTTGAATATTCATTTGCAAAGAACTCATAAGATTCTTTTGATTTTGCAGCTTCATGTATTTGTTCCCAAGTTAAATCTTCTAAATATTTAATTGGAATGTAAACTTTATGAAGTTTTGTTTTTTGATTACAGCTCCACTTAGACCTTATTATTCTAGTTCTATCGTAAATACTATCTCCAAATTCAAACAATTTAGATAAAGTATGTTTTACTTTTTCGTGGACATTCTTAGCTGGTTGAAATCCGAAAACATCAAGTAATTCTACGTGGTATCCATTACCACTAAACCATAAATTAATATGATTTCTTTTAACTCCTATTTCCTCTACTTCTTCTATGCATTGTTTTACTGTTTCTAACAAAGCTTCATCGCTCATTGTATGTTTATCTATGTCAAGAGTTAGCCTATCTACATAGACTAACCCTTCATAGTTTTTAACAGTTCCATATTTTTCTACATATTCATATAGACTTTGGTCAAATGAATAATATGAACGATAAGATTCTTTATTAGATAGTGAAGTAGATTTTTCTGTTAGACTATATAGACTATGTTGTATAATACTATTTCTGTTTGAAATATTATTTTCTACATATTCTACAAATCTATTTTCTCTATTTTCCATCCTTTAACCTTTTTATTTTTATTTTCTGTTATTTCAATAAGTTTATATGCATAGCGTTCTAAAGTATTGTTTTCACGTAACTTTCTAAACGCTCTAGCATATGTACTTGCAGTATGAACCTTTTGATGTGCTAATCTTCCATATGTAGGAACTTCAGCTTCAAGGTTGTATGAATAAAACCACGGTTCTGGACTGTTAGCACGACTAGTCAACCATTTAATAACTATCTTTTCAGCAGTCATTAAAACGGTAACCCATCATCAGACTTTCCTTCAGCAGGTTTATTAATTAGAATTTCTTCTACTTGTTTTGCTGATATCTGTCCTTGTGCTTTTTCGTATCCAATGAAATCTTTAGGATACCCAGCTCCAACTGACTTTTCAAACTCTGCTGCTAAACTTCCGTGGTCCTTTGTAGAACCAACTCTTTGCCAAGTTTGTTTTTTATATTTACCATTTGATAGATAATTAATTACTGCAATTTCTTTTCCAGTAAGTTCATCTATATTTACAGTCCCATTATCAGAAACATTTAAGTCTGAATCAGTGTGTAAATAAAGTAAATTTAGGTTATCAGGATAAGCTAGTTCTTGAACGACTCCAGCTTTATCTTTTTTGAAATTCTGATTTACAAATAAGTTATAATTATACTCATTTGAAGTATCAGTTAATCTTAAATGCACACTACAGTCATGATATGGTGAATCAACAAGTTCTATACTGTCAATTCTACAATCATTAACAAAGTAGTTTTTTAATGTGCCTTGTCCCTGTTGAGGGACTTTTGTACCTGTAATAGCCATTATTTTGACTCCTTTTCTTTATCTGTGCTTTCTTTTTCAACTCTTCCGTGTAAAGTTATAAATGCGTTTTTAGTCATTTCAACTCTTGCTTTAGTGTCGAAGTATCCAGCACTTCTTTGTTTTGTATATTTCAACCAACCTTCTTCATTTAGACTTCCATTCTCTTTACATTGTTTTGCAAGAGTGTCAATTTCTTCTAATGATTTTATTGTTGGTTTTATTTCCTTCTGTTTTAGTTTAGCATTTTCTACTTCTTCTTTCGAAGCTATAGAGAATTCTCCACCAAATCCAGCAATAGCTAACGCTCTACCAACTGCTGATGTTTCACAATTTTCTAATGCACTTGTTTTATTAACAAATCCAGTATTGTCTCTTTCAGCTGCGTGTCCTGTGTAAAATATTTCAGGTTCTTGTAGAGGGTTTGGTGTTACAATCGCCTTTACTATATATTCATTACAATATTCACCAGTAGCACTATCACTTATTGGAGCGTGTGCAAGTAGCTCTGTATGTATAGTTGCTTGTGGATATTCTTCTGAAAATGCGATAAGACGATCTTTAACTTCGGTATATTCTTTACCTTTAAATTTCATATTTATTTCCTTTATGTTATATTAATTAATACCAATGAATTTATTCATTTACTATAAATAAATCAACAAGAAAAAGATACCGATGTTTATTTAATTAACATAGCTCTTATTTCTGACCTATCCATACGAATTGACTCCATTCTCTCATAATGCTCTTTCAAGTCTTCTACTCCAACTGGAATAATACCTGAATCTTCATTGCTTGCCCAATGTAATGCACCTGGTGAATTTCCTTCATCGTCTGAACTTAAATAGCAATGAGTCATATCATCAAGAACTATAACTAACCCAGTTCCTTCTTCTGGGTATTGTTCATCCCAAGTTCGCCAGAAAACGTTTGTTATTTTTCTGTTTCGTAGAACTTTTTCTGCTTCTACCATCCATTTTTCTGTAAGACATACTTTGTCAACTTCGACTTGTTGGTCTAAAAAGTTAACTTCGGTAGTTCTTTCTCTTTTTTCACTTCCCATGTAAATCCATCCTTTTTTAGTTTGTTTAAACATTTAGTACAATATTCATCTAATCCATCTTCTGTTGGATAGTTTGGCCAAAATTCTGCGTCAACTGATGCTGTATAATGTTTAACTGTTAGTATTTCCATTAATATCAATGCCGATTCTGGCATAGTATTATCCTTTGAGATTGTAACTTCATAGTGTTTGTTTCTCATCATTGTTTCTTCCTTTTATTTATTTTGACATTTCTCCCATAAGTAAGATAGTTGACCTTAATATGTTTTGAAATAATTCGTTTATTACTTTCATATCAACATTGTTTGAATCTTCCTTTTTTCTCAATAAAGCAGCTGAAAGATAAACTAACGTATCACATAATTCTTCATATGATTCGTAAATATTATTTCTTTCATTGTCATCAGCTTTATCAATAGGAACTTCTTCGTGATACTTTTCAGCACCAACATCCAACCTATCAGCAATGTCATCCAATAGGTTTTCTTTGTAATCATAACAATAAGAGCTAAAATTAATTGTAGACTTGTCTTCACTTAGTAAAGACTTTTCTCGTTCTTTTAGCTCTAAATTGTTTATATGATTCTTTATGTTTATTAGTATTCTAGCGTTATTAGTTAGGTGAACCATTCTTAATCCTTTCTTTCCATTCTTTCAAAGTTATAATCTCTATATCTTCGTAACAATTTCCACAAGAATCGTAATCATCATTTTCACTTAATTCAGTATCTCCTAAGTAGTTAGGATTAGTGTATGATGATGTAGTTACATCTGTTCCACCACAATAATTGCATACATATATATCCTCATCTTTGGGATTCAAATAATAATATATATTATCCTTTGTTTCTGAAAACGATTGATGATCGTGAGAAATATATATGTTATCTATCAAATGCAATGGTTCGTGCAACTCTTTTCTTGTTATCCAAAAAGACCTATCATTTAATTCACACATTCTCCAATATATCATTGCAGCATAATCTCTCAATCTTTGTGATACACAAAGAGCTGCAATATCGTGTAATATGTGTGTAGACGATGGATTTTCCATATAGCTTTTCAACTCATCGTTAATCATATAACTTACAACTTGTCCTGTTTTATATTGATTCTTAGTCACATTCTACTCCCTTCTGTTATTTTATCATATTCATCTTTATTGCCTCCACATTCTTCAGCAATCTTCTCACACCAATCAAAGTATGTCATTGGCATTACTTCATCATTGCAACAATTACACCAGAAATTAGTATAATCATCTGGTTCTGTAATCATACCAGTGTTCATATTAACCCACGCTTTTTCATCTACTTCTTCTGTACCGCAATAATCGCATACCCACATATCATCCTTATCTTTAGGCTTGTTTACTAATCCTGTTTTAAAGACGATATTATTCTTGTTTAATGGGCCTTCGTGTTCTATACTCCATGCTTTATCTTCTTTCATATTCTTCTCCGATTCTTTGGTATTCTTTGTTTTGAACATCAAGGAAGACATTATCATCCATTACCTCTCTATGATATTTAAGAACTTTTAATGCATATCTAAATTCATTTTTACTAGAGATTTCAAACTCATGGATAACTGCATCTGCATCAATGTCATATATTATGAATTTATAATCAGTTATTTTTAAGTTTGGATACCATGTTTTATTTTTAGGTGTTTCTACTTTCATCTTTTTCTCCTTATAGAAGACTGATGATTATAGAACATAAACTCAAAACCTAGTTTATCTAGTTTTTCTATCAACTTTCCTATCTTCTCTTGTATTTCAAACGCTTTTTCTGATTTACTCATTTAATCTCCTTTCCTGTATTTCTCAATCCAGGTTTTTTTATTTTTAAATTGTGCTACTCCTACAAACCACCACCAACCATTTCCATATTTTTTAAATGACTCTAGATGTGTTTGTTTTCTCCATTTATTTGTAAGTTTAGTTCCTTCTTTATATAATGGATTATAGTTTTTATCGTAAGACTTTTCTTCTTTCATTTGTTCTCCTTAATTTATTATTCAGAACTGAGGTGAGGCTTTGTTGGAATGATTTAATCGGTTTTCCTAAAGTTCCGAACCTTCCACCTCTGTTCTGATTTAAGTCACTCAGGAACCTAAATACAGGGACCTGTAATGTGACTACTTGTCGATATAGTACAATCGTCCTCGATCCCACTAATCTTTTAAACTACCAACTGCATTCATAGATTACAGTTTCGCCATCTTCCAATGCTTCTTTAGCAAATTCTACAAATTCTAAATCTTTATCTTTGTAGTATTCTGCTTGAGATTCTTGGATTTCATGACCCCAAAAGAATCCACCGTCACAGAAACTTCCACTATAATGATTATTTATAGCTTTTTCTAGTTTATCGATGTCTTCTTTTGAAAGTTCTATTTTATTCCAACTAACAGGATTTATCCAAACTTGACCATTACTGTCAATATCTTTTTCCCATTTGTCTTTAATCTTATTTCTTTCCATATGCAACTGGTTCATAAACTCTTGCAATCTTGCGTGTTTACGCCATTGAAATGGGCCTGCTTGTTGCCAGGTTTCAGTGAATGTTTCTCCGTTAGGTTTTTTATACTCATAACTTTCTTCACGCATTGTACCTGCATATTGGTCTAATCCCATTACTCTTCATCCTTTTTTTCTGTGTAAGCAACTTGTAATTCTGCTAACATCTTATGAAGTTTAGATTCCCAAGTAGGACTGTTTTCATCTGCTATTTCAAGATAATTTGAAACCCAAGATTCTAAGCTATCATAGTTTAGATTTGATGGAGCGTAATAATCTCCTTCTGGTTCCCCAGCTTCAATGTATTCATTCATACAATTAAGAAATGGGTCATCTTCTGGTTCAGACAACCAATTATTATGATATCCGCTTGTGTAAGGTTCTGGTTCATCTACTGAGGATATATCCCAATCAGTATCACGAACATAATCTTCTATCGCCTCTCTAATTTCATAATCCTTATCATCATACTCTAAAGGTTGTCCTGTTATTGCTGATTCATTTAAGTTATGATATGTAAATTCAACTTCTTCTGCTTCGTGTTGAGTTGTATTAAATTCAACTTCAACTGAAACGCTTGATGGAAGAATTCCTTTTGCAAATATTTTTTCTGCATTTCTGCTTACATTATTGTCAGTCATTAGTTTTAAGATAGAATGAACAACATTTTTAGGTTGTAAATATAAATCCAAATGCTTAGCTACTGACATTATGTAGTAGTATTTATTTGAAACGTTAACTAGCAATTCATTTTCATTGCCGTCTGTTCCTATTAATCTGTGAACTATGTACTCTAATTGATTAATCATTATTTTTAATCTCCTTATTATTATTATTATTATTCAAGAAAAAGGAAGTAATATTTTGTGAATCTGTATATTATTTATGAAGATAACATTGATTAGTTTAAAATATTAAACTTCCTTATTTCCTTTTTTGCCCACGAACAGGCAATTCTAAAGTTCTGCTTCGTACCAACAGTGACCATCTTTTTTGATTGCACCTACTATTTTCTTTCCTAGTGTTAGCCTAGCATACCAGACAAGTAATTTTCTTCTTTTTCCTTCATTCTCATCGCCTTCTAAATTTAATGCTTCTGCTAACGTTGTATCGTTGTATGAGTCTACTGAATTAAAGAATTTATTCATCTTTCCTAAATATCCACGTAACTCTTTTTTACATTCTTTTATACCTTCTTCTGCTAATTCTAAATTATCAGAATAGTAAGGTATATAACTAGGGTCTTGCTCTTCCATTCCAAAGAATTCGCCATCACAAGATGATTGAACTGCAAACCAAAACTTTCCTTCTATGTCTCCGTGATAATATCTTCCCATTTTATGTTCTCCTTATTTTTTCTGTTTCTAAAATACAAATTATTACTTCCATATATGGTTCTAAGTATTTATGTGGTATTTTGTTTTGTATATCTTTTTCTAAATGCCATATATAATCAACTAAATCAACATTCCAATTATCAAAACAACCGTCGCACATATCATTTACTACTCTACATTCTTCTGGAATATATTTATCCCAATCTAATTCCATATCCCATACATCGCTATTATCTGTAAATACTCTATCGCACCTATTACATTGTTTATTCAGTTCCATATACTCTCCTTTATGTTTATTATTAAATTACCATAGATCAACCTGCCCGCTGGTAGCCTCCCAACACGAACCAGGAATTACGAATCTATGGTAATATACCAGTAAATAGTATGAATACTATCTACTGTCGTTAGAGTAGTCTTTTTGCTTATCTGACCATACTTCATATCTCATTTCTTGGTCAACTTCTAACTCTTTCATTTTTTGTTGAAATTCAGATTCTAGCAAATCAAAATCTATATGCTCAAATCCGTCTTCCATATTTTGATAATGATTGATTGGAATACATATTACGCCACTTAAATCATTGAGTGTTTTAGCTGTATGCTTACTTTCAATATCCTTTAGTTTTGTATTAAGTCCATCTACCATTGTTTGAATAGTTTTATCTGACATTACGTTCATTTTTGTGCTATTATCTTTCATATTTAATCTCCTTTATTCTCTTCGTCAACACGCATTTTTGTATAGAACAAATCAAAAGTCATTTGACCTTTATCCATTAACCAAGACCTAACAACGTAATATTCCAATTCTTCAATTAATACTAATTCTATATTTAGTTTTCTACCTTCTATAGTTTCAATATCTTTTATTCTTTGCATAATAAATTGTTGTGCTTTTTTTGTAATGTCTTTTTGTTCTTTTGGTGTTAATTTTTTGAGATGTTTATCTTGATTTTCCATTATAGAATTTACCTCCATTTGCTTTCATAATCAAGGTATATGTCCTCCACAGTATCAAGAATTGTCTTATCATAGGTTGATCTTAACATTCTTAATATTGGCTCATTATTGCTGGATGAGGTGTCGTATACTACAATATATTCTTTATCGTTTTCTATCTCTTGTTGTACATCGTAATTTTCCCCAACAAATATTTCATATACTTGAGTCATTATGTTTGTTATACTTTCTTGTGCCATAATTAATCCAATAATACCATATATGCTTTAGCATTGTTTTCTCTGAACCAGTCTAATCCATTTCTAACCCCTTTTATTAATTCAGGATTTTTTTCATAACCAGGGAACATTTGACTTCCCATAATTACTGCATATACTGATTCTTCAACTCCAGTTAACTTGTAACTTTGTCCACTAAATGGATTTCTTATGGTTAGGAAGTCCTTATTGGACTCTTTATCGCAAGATATCATACAATCTGATACATTGTATGGGTATTTAGTATATTTCTCTTCTGTGGTCGTTTTTTCATTACAACAACCACAAATATATGTTATTCTTTCTTTCACTTTTATCTCCTTTGTATTGAAAAAGGGAACTATCAACTTATCTTTTGCTTAGAGCGATACTCTAAACTCAATGTGCGAAAAAAAATATCAAAAAAACGAGATATTATTTGATTGATAAGGATTTTTGTTCCCTTTTTACAAGTTTGGATACTATAATTGATATGGGTTACTAACTTCGGGTAAATGAAGTATAAGAATAGTATCCAATTTTATTAATTTATAAGAGGGTTTTGGACTTCCATATTAAATGATATTACTACTGTGCTATCTTCTTCTATGATTTCGTCTAAAATCTGATGAACTTCATCTCTCATTTGTTCTACAGATTGTTTTTCAACCTCTTCTTTGGCTTCCATACGACTTTCCTTAATTACCTCTTCTAACTCTTGAGTTTCCTCTTCTGTTAGTTCAGGTAATGTAGTGTGTTCGTCTGTCAACTCTTTTTCTAGTTCTTTCACATTCTTGTGATAACTAGATGTTTGTGTTTGCTCTGGCAATTCATTATTGCAAGATACTAGCATAAATACTAGATACGCTGCAAATAATAAACCCAATAGCGATAGATATGACTTATATTTCATTTCTATTCTCCTTTTTGTTTTACTTCCATAAACCACTTAAATGCTTCACTAACTGGTCTACCTTTTGGCCCTGGTGGTAACATTTTACCAGCTTCAACAAGTTCTTTATCTGTTACAAGATTACGTTTTATCATTTGCATTGCAACATTGTAATCTTTTCTAGACAATCCCCTGCAATATGCTGGGTCATTAGAACTTGGTCTTAGGCTCTTTTTACTTTCATTCATTGTTTTGCTCCTTTATTAATTGAATCTTGTTCAAGTTTACCGCCACTCTTCCATTCTCGTATCCATTCTTTAACTATATCAATTTCTTCGTTAAATTCTCCTTGCATAGTTATTTCATCAATATCTCCATTTGATGTAATAAGTATTTTACCTGCATTTTGCAGCCAAAACATTTCTCCTACATAGTTCTCTAACTTTTCTTCAAGAAATCTATCTAAATCTTGTGCTGATTTCTTTTTCCAATCGTTCATAGTTCTTATTACATACTCTTGATTTGTTTGAGTATCTTCAATTTCTTCTTTTGTAGGTATGTGAGGCATTGGATATTTCTCATACATTTTATTATCGCTCATTTTTATTTTCCTTTTACTGTAATTAATATACTTACTATTGCAGGTACATCTAGTTCTTCTTTAACTTTTATTAACTTTTCCATTAAAACATTCAGACCATTTTCTCCGCAATTTTCTATCAGGTAATTAAGTTCTTCGTAAAATATACAATGTTTGTTATCCATTGTATTATTTAATCCATTATATTCATAAACACCCGATGTGTCTCTTTCTTCTTTCATTTTTATATCTCCTTTATTATTTAAACATAAGGCAAAGCCTTATACGTCAAAAACTATGTAGGCGAAGCCTACACAATAACTTTGCAAAATACAATAAATCGTCTGACCGATCTACTGCATTTTGCTTTTAAGAATGATTATTAGAGAGATTTGGCTCACTCTCAAGTATGTTGATTTATTTGCTCCTACTCTTGCTTTGCAAGTGCAAGTGAAGCATTACTGAATATATAGCCCTATCAGACATATCGCTGTTTAGTTTGAATTGAGTATTCCTACTCCTAAATCGTTGATACATTATATATTGCATAGCAAGGCTCTACTGTGTTGACCTTGTTGACTATGCTTACAATAATCGTGCTACTAACCACCTTTTTCATATAGTGGGTTTCCCATCATACTACGAATAATTGCCTTTTGGCTTGGTTCTATACTTATAGCAGTCCCAATCTGTAACCAGTAATTATTCTACCTGAATTTGTAGCACACGACCACTAGCGTGCTTTATTCACAGGTTTTAATAACCTACCTCAAACAATGGTTAGCGAAACCAAAGAATGAGATATTCTTAAATAAAAAACTCCTAAAGATAAAAACATTTTAACACGAATATGTTTGTTTGTTTAGGAGTTTGGATTTGATTATCGCAGAATATAACATTTATGCAACCAATGCGTGGGAATTGAACCCTTTTCTTTGAACTATCGTTCATATCTAAATGTTATATTCTACAATAAAAACTATGTAGGCAGAGCCTACACAATTAAAAAAAAGAGGGTGTGGGAGATATGCTCTCCCACTCTCTAAAATTCCCTTAAATTATATCAGGAACTACGAAAAATAACCCACGATTTCCTTTTTGACTTTCATACTCTGATTTAAGTTCAAAAGGTCTTGATAAGTTACTTGCTTTCTGAATTTGCTCTGCTTTTGCAGTTGCTTGAGATTTTAAACTCTCCATATCAAATTCAGTCTCTCCCTTTTCAAGTTTTGCAGTTGCAAATAATTTGCTTTCCACGTCTGCTTGAGTTGATGTTAGGGATTGGTCGTTATTGTCTACTAATTGGTAATATACTTTCATTATATTATCTCCTATTTATGTTATGTTAAAATAAAAAAAACTACAAAGAAAAAAGTCTTTGAGATTAAGTTTTAAGCCCTTGAAAAGAACTACTTAATCCCTTTGACTTTAAAATCTTTGATTCTTTGAATACCATATTGCTTTTAATTGACTAATTTTCATAGCACGTATTTTAGTGATAGGCACTTTTTTATTTAGACTATGCACATATGATACTAAATCTGATTTATATATGATAGGGCAACGCATTATTGCGTTCCCTTTATTGCTCCCAATATAATATTGCTATTAACAACATATCTATGGGTTGCTCTAAATCTTTGTAATGCAACAAAAGCATTAGAGGCATTGTAAACAAATGGAGTTGGTTCTCCATTAAATGTAATTGTATACATAATTACTCCTTTATATTTATTATTTAAAAAAAAGCAAAAAGACAAAAGCCTTAATCTTTATCATTAAGGCTCTAGTTTATTGTCATCACTAGAAAGGCAAATCATCTTCTTTCTGTTTGAATCTTCGCTCTTCTCTTTCTTTATAATGCTTTTTTACTGCATTTCTGCAATAAATTATGTCTTGTTCATTAGGAGTATTTCCTACATACTTTGTATTATTCTCAAATAACCACTCTTTTTGGTGGTGGTCAAGATAATCAATTATATCTAGGTCTATTGGAACGTTATGTTGTTCATATTCCATTACTCTTAATACGTATAGTATTGATGTTTGAATTAATACGTCATCACTTATACTTTCTTTTTCTTTTAATATTTGAATTAGATTCATTTTATTTTTCCTTTATGTTTATTAGAGCAAGAGTGAATCACTATATCTTTTCAGAAGTGATATGGACACTTTTCAACCGTCTTGTGTTTATTTTTCTCTTGCCCTAATCTTTTAATTATTCATCAAGACAAAGTCACTTATACTTAATCTAAATATAAGCGTGTAATTAAATCTACGATTGACTCGTGGGCAGGGAACCCACGTGAAGAGGAGATTTTATTACTACCTATGTCTTTAAAAAAAATTGGCTTATACAATTACTCTAGTATAAGCCAATTTTTAAAATTACTTAATCAGTTATCTCTTTATATATTTCATACAATAACCTTTCTTCTTCTTCTAAACTATCCTTTAATCTTTCTATAAAGGATATACTATTAAATCTTTCTCTTAAACTCAGTATATCCTTTATTTCTTTTTCACTTAAAGAATCTTTAAAATTCATTTCATTAATAAATCTTTCTTCTTCCCAATCATCATATTTCATTAATTCTAAATTACAGGCTATTTCACAACAATAATCCAAATACTTTTCAATAATCTTATCCATTATTTTCTCCTTTATCATTTTAACTAAATCAAAAAAACAAAATCCTTACATACCTATCCCTTTGGCTTTCATTGGCTGTTACGCTCTATCTTTGTTCTTTACAAAGACTTTTTACTTTAAATCCACGTCTGTATCTTTTAAGGGTTAATGCGTCTAGTCCTGCCAATACGCAATATAGGTATTTCTAATCTTTTGGTGTGTTCCAACTACTATGCACCGTGTCCGCTCCTATATATTGCTATATTGAGCACACTATGTCGTGTATGAAGTTATTACAAGAGGGTTAGACTCTGATAACACACCAAAAAGAAAAAATATTTGAGCCCTATCACTAGAGCCCAAATACCAATAAACTACAAACGAAAGAAGTCCCTACAACAAGGACAACCGTCTTTATCAAAATGCAATGGCTCACTATCAGGGCAATGGAATACTGCCCAAAAATATGATGTGCCAAGGAAACGATACAACTCACGAAATCTAAACCACATAACAACTCCTAACCAATATGGTGACTATCAACAAGCCACACCAACAAGACAAAAAAGGTTTTAACATTAATACAAGTGCTGTGTATTATATAAAGATTAATACAAACGTCATACCTATATACCTTATCCCTAATCAATATCCCTATTCAGGTGGGGATTAAAAGTAGACTGTCTAGTCCCTTAATCACTAGGTTTTTAACTTAATGTCTAGTAAGACTCAACCTAGCCAATAAATTTCAACTAAAAAGACAAAGGGTGTCCAAATATGAAGGGGGGTAGATTGTTATATTACCAAGTGCACGCATTCTACAATAATTTTTTAGGATTTTTTTTAAAAAGGACTTATATTAGGGTAATGGTAAAAAAACACAAACAACATAATTTGGAATATTATGACAAAGAAAAGAAGAAATGGATCAAAGTCATGATGGACGAAGTAGATGAAACTGTTTTAAGTATGCATGACTATGTTATAGCTCAGATAGAGATTGCTACTACTAAAGAGGAAATAAAAAATGGTGATTCTCCTGAAAAGAATTGATGTTGTGTTTTATTATATACTAAGTCTATATAGATGAAGTCTATATAGACTACATACTTAGTATCATAGATACTAAGTATTATATATTTAGTTAAGTAAGTTAGTCTATATAGACTAAGTAGAGGAGAAATAATGAGTACTAAAAAGAGAACAAAGTTAACATATAAGGAAATGATGGCAACCATACAGAGCCTAGCTATGGAGATAGGTCAGATGAAACAACATGTATACACAGCAGATATGTTGACAGACGACTACATCACATTCAAAGAGGATACAGAAGAGTTTAAAGACTATTTAAAGAACAAATATGACAAAAAAGAAGAAGAAATCAAAGATGACGCTAATCACGAGAAAGCTGAAGATAAATAATTACAAGCCTGTAGACTACCCTGTGTACAAAGAGAGTGATTGCTCTAAGAAAACAGTGTGGTGGAAGGATTGTAGGCCAGGAGACTGGGGATTATCTGATGACGGATACGTTGCAGAGTGTATAGCAAGGAATGAATACGCAAAAGGGACGGAAATGGTCTTCCCATATGGTAAACAATGGGTTACAAAGAGGTCTAAGCTAGAGTTTATACCCCATTATCAGACTCAAAGCTATGGTTCAGTGTCAAAAAAGAGCTATATGGAACAAGAACTGCAAAGAAGTAGAACAACTAATGTACTAGATGCTTATATAACGTACGTAATGGCAGGAAAAACGCCAGATTTCTACAAACTAGGGCAAATGTATAGGCCAGACCATAAAGAACCTGTATGGAGCGTAAAAAGATTATTAAAAACTAAAGGAATGAAGCAAATGATTAAGGATAAGATGAAAGAAGTCTTAGATGAACGTGGAATTGATGAAGGATTTGTGCTAGATACGATGAAAGACGCTATCGAGGTAGCTAAAGTGAAAGAAGATAGCGGTAATATGATTCGTGCTGCTAAAGAGTTAGGCGATTTCTTAGATATGAAGCCAAAATCTAAAACACAGACAGATACACTAGAATTAGACATCACACATCAAATACAAGACAACTTTGAAAAGCAAAAGAAGAAATTAACTGCCACAAAGGTACAGGAAGTAGAGGATGGAAAAGATACTAGTAGTAAAGCATAGGGACAAAGAGAAATTGACAATTTTTCTAAATACGTTGTACGCAGTTGCGAATGATCAAGGTATAAATGTAGAATCAATGCGTATACTTAAAGAAAGAAAAAAATGAGCGATAAAAGAGAGATTATGCGTAAGATGCAAGAGGACATGCTATTGTTCGGAAGAATGGTTATGCCTAATATGTTCAGCTCTGAATCTCCTAAGTTTCATTATACTATTACCGAAACGCTCCAGGATAACAGTATAAAACAAATCAACATCATTGCTCCTAGAGGACACGCTAAGAGTTCTGTTGTTGCTGGTGTATATCCTCTTTTTCATTTAATGTTTGATGAAGGTGTAAAGGTAATTGTATTAGTATCTCGTACACAATCCCATGCTACTAAATTATTAGGTACGATAAAAGACGTGCTAGACTACTCTAAAGAGTTTAGATATTTTTTTGGGTACTGGGGACAGCATTCAGCAAGGAAATGGAGTAACAATGAGATAGAATTAAAAGACGGTTCTATCGTTATATGTAAAGGAACAGGGCAACAATTACGTGGAATCAAACATGGAAACCAAAGACCAACATTACTTATTCTGGATGACCCAGAAGATGAAGTCAATACAAAGACTGCAGAAGCTATGGAGTTTAATCTTCGTTGGCTACTACAATCTGGTGTTCCATCCCTGGACCCCCTTCGTGGGAAGATATGTGTTATCGGTACTCCCCAACATCAACGCTGCTTAGTAGAAACCTTGAAAGATATGGATGGGTGGAGCAATTTAGAGTTTAGACCTAACCTAGAAGAAAAGATTCCATTATGGGATGAGGTGTGGCCTATAGATAAATTAGAGCAAAAAAAGAAAGAGTTAGATAGTATTAATAGACTATCTGTATTTTATAGAGAATACTTATGTCAAATTGTAGGGGACGAGGATAACTTATTCAGACCTGAAGATTTTCAATGGTATGACGGATACATTGAAACAGACAGGGCAGGGTTGTCGAACCTCGTACTGACGAACATTAATGGTGAGGAAGTTACTGAGGTTAGACCTGTAAATGTATTTACTGGTGTCGACCCTGCTAGTAGTACAAAGAAAACAGCAGACTATTCTGTTATATTCAATATAGCTATAGACGAAGACAATAATCGTTTTTGCCTTCCTTATTATAGAAAAAGAGCTAATCCTCTTGATCTTGCAGATAATATTATAGAAAATTTTAAATTATATAAAAGCACTAAGACTAGAATTGAGTCTGTTGGTTATCAGGAGATGTTAAGACAATACATTAAAGAACAAGCTGAAAAGTTAAAGCTTTTCATACCAGGGCTTGAGATTAAAGAAAACCCAAGAACATCGAAATCGTATCGTTTAGAAAGTCTACAACCTCTCTTTGCTAATAAAAAAGTTTATATGAAAAAAAATATGACGGAACTAGAAGACGAGTTGATGTTATACCCTAGAGGAAAGAATGACGACTTGCTAGACGGACTATTCTATGCAAATAAAAATGCATACAAACCTACCCACGATAAGATTGAAAAGGAACAAAAAGAAGATACTCCTTTTTATAGAAAAATAGTCGATTGGAAACTTATTTAAAATAATCCTTGACTTTCATTAAAAATTTGTTATAGAATATGAGTACGATTTTTATGGCAAAAACAATAAATATGAGTAAATATGCTATGGACTTTGATGAATTTATAGATAAAATGGATAATATAAATGAAATAGAAGTACCTACTAACTATACAAAGGTAAATAAAAGGCATGGCAAATTTAAACCGAAACTCGGCAAAAAAGAGAAAGCAGAATAAAGAAGACTTAAAATTAGTCTTTGACCATAAAACTCAAAATCCCGAAGTTAGAGAAATCAACAAAGAAGTTCAGGAATCTAAAGAACTTTGGACTCAATACAATACATCAAGAGACACTTGGGCTCAGAAGTTTCAAGAAGCAATAGAATTTAGGTCTGGAGCTCAATGGACAAAAGAGCAGCAAGAAATGCTTGAAGCTAAAGGTCAAGCTCCTATTGTTGTAAATCGTATTCACCCTATCGTAGAAACAGCCAAGTCTTTACTAACATATAACTCTCCTCAATTTCGCTCAACTGGTAGAGAAGACTCAGACAGACGTACTGCAAAAGTATTTTCAGACCTATTTCAATATATGTGGGAAATATCACAGGGAGATTTAGAATTAAAACAAGCTATAGACGATTACTACGTAGGTGGTATGGGAGTAATGCAAGTGTATCAAGACCCTGATGCAGACCTTGGAAAAGGCGAAGTTATGATAAAAGCCTGTGATCCATTGAATTTATACATAGACCCTAACTCTAAAGATAAATTCTGTAGAGATGCAGCACACATTATTTATGCTCAGTATATGACAGACGAGCACGCAGAACAAGTTTATCCAGAATATTCAGATATTATAGCTAATGCAGCTGAAGAGCCAGAAGCTTCTGACGACTATCCTTCTACTAGCCTTAGTAAGCAGTCTAGTCAAACATTCCCTGGAGACGTAGAAGATAGAGCTCACACAGTAAGAAGATATTTAGAGCGTTATACAAGAGAAATTCACCAGTATTACAACGTATTTGAACCATTTGCAAATAGAGAGTATGTCTATGACGTAGATGAGTACGAACAATATAAGCAAAGTTTATATGTAAGATTGAGAAAAGTAACTGGAGAAGAAACAATTATATGGCAGCCTGAAGCTGTCGAAGATTTAATGAACACATTACAAGAAGAAGGAGCTCTTTTTCATTTAGCAATGCCTCCAATGCAATTAGACCCTCAAACAGGACAACCCGTACCTCAAGAACCAGTAAGAGTTCCAGGTCAAGAAGATGAAAATGGTATTCCTGGGACTACAACTGCAATCTTACCTACAACTGCAGAAGAATTGATAGGTTTAGAACAGATAATGTCTAATGAAGTAGATGTTCCTAGAATTAAGATGGTTGCAAGTGTAGGAGATTCTTTATTATATCATAGAATATTACCTTGTGAAGACTATCCTATTGTTCCTATAATGAATGTTCACTTACGTACGCCTTATCCAGAATCGGATGTACGTCTTTATAGACCTCTACAAGAGTATATTAACAAGATTCGTTCTTTAATTATATCTCATGCTAGTTCTAGTACTAATGTAAAGCTATTAATACCTAGAGGTTCGGTAGATAAAAGACAAATTGAAGAAGAGTGGGGTAGAGCAGGAACGGCTGTTATTGAGTTTGATGCTGAATTAGGAGCACCTATTGTAGCAGGACCAGTTCCATTGCCTAATGAATTATATAAAAATGAAGCAGACGCAAAATCTGACTTAGAATATGGGTTTGGAATTTATGAGTTGATGCAAGGCGGGGGTAAAGGAGCACCATCTACTTATAGAGGAACAATAGTTGTAGATGAGTTTGGACAAAGAAGAATTAAGTCTCGTAGAGACGACATAGAAGATGCATTGAATCAACTTGGAAAAGTTGCTATTCCTTTAATGCAGCAACTATATACAGAAGAAAAGGTTATAAGACTTGTACAACCTAATGGAACAGAAAAAGAAGAACGATTTAATTTCTATGCAGAAGATACCAATGGAGATGTTGCTAAATTCCACGATGTATCTGCTGGTTCATATGATATCGTTGTTGTTTCTGGGTCTACATTGCCAACAAATAGAATGGCACTATTAAATAACTATATGGAAATGTACAAGATGGGATTAATAGACCAAGTAGAAGTATTGAAGAAATCTGAGATAGTAGATATAGAAGGTGTGTTAGAGCGTTCAGGTCAAATGCAACAACTACAAGCTCAGAATCAACAATTAGAACAAGAATTGAAGAAAGTTCGAGGCGACTTGCAAACTGCAGATAGAGAAGCGGTTCATGCTAAGAAACGTCTTGAGGTTGAAAAGTTTAGCTCAACATTAGATAAGGTGTCTAATAGAGCTGATATGGCATCTAGCTTATTCCAAGCTAGATTAGGAGATCAACAAAAACAGTTAATGAACTCGGAAGCTCCAAAGGAAGGACCAGACAATATCTTTGATGAAGATGAGAGTTAACATAGGAGAATAAAATGGATAACCAAATAGATAGCAATACATTAGAGGAGCAAGGGCAAGAACAGATTGCAGATTCGACCCCTACTCAAGAAGACATCTTTGATGACGTCTTTAACCTTGCAAATAACGACCCTTTCGTACAAGAGGAAGTAGAAGCAAGAGAAGACGAATTTGTCCAAGATGAACCTTTAAGTACTTCTGATAATGTTGAAGCAAAGGATAATGATAGTCAATTTCAATACTGGCAATCACAAGCAGATAAAAACAAAGCCGAAGTAGAAGCTTTAAAAGTTGAAATGGAAGCTTTAAAACAACAATCTGTTAAGGTCGAAGAGGAAACTAAGGAACCTACTTTAGTTAAACCTACTAAACCAGTGAAACCAGCGGATTATGATTATTCCGAAGCTCTTGCTGATCCAGATAGTGTTTCTGCGAAGTATGTTGCAGAAAAAGAAAACTATATGGATAGTATGAGTGATTACTTAATGAATCAAGATGAGAATAGACAAAAAGCATTGCAAGTTCAGGCAGAGCAGCAAATGGCTAAGCAGCAACATCAAGAAACTCTTGCTGAGTTGCAAGGTCGTCATGGCTACACACCAGAACAAGCAAATGATTTTATCAAATCTATGAGCTCTCCAGATTCATTGTCTTTGGATAACTTGGTGAAACTTCATCAGTTGAACATGGGAAATGTCCCACAGCAAGCTACACAGGAACAACAGGTAGCTCCACAAGCTCAACAGAAAGCGAATCAAATGAAACAAAGAAGTGAGAAACTCAGCATTCCTAAGCCAATAGGAGTTCAGCAAGGCCAAAGTGTGCAGTCGCCTAACAAATCAACTGAAGATGTCATGATGGACGCTATGGTTGATGATTTTAATAAAACAAATATATTCTAATAAAGGAGAATAAAAATGGCGAATGAAGTATACTCACAATCAATCGGTGCAGCTTCCCCAGCGGGACAGGTTAGCATTGATGACAGAAGACGAGTCTTTAACTTCGGTGAAAGAGTCGCAGAGTTAAATCCAGCTAGTTCACCTTTCTTTGCGTATTTATCAAAAGTAGCTAAAAAGCCAACTGATGACCCTGTTTTCAAATTTTTGGAAAAAAGACACCAATGGCAACGTAGAAACTTTAAAGTAGAAACAGCTGTTACAGCAAAAACTTGGAGCTCTAATGACGCTTCATTAAATATTGCTGACAACTGGGCATTCTATCTAACTTGTGATTATGATAAGTACGGAAGAGTGGTTGACACTAACACAGCACCAGAATTTTTAACACCTGGTCAAGTGATAGCCGTAGAAGGACAATTTAAAGTGGATGGCTCTGGTAGTGCAATTCCAGTAATAGTATATTACAAAATTGCAACAATGGTCGGAACAAACGATACAGCAGCACGTAAAGATATCTCAACAGCAACATTTATTAAAATGTTATACAAACCTGACGCAGACTCAAGTCCTAAGGGTGTTGTAACTGCTGATGCTAGTGATACTTTACAGTTTGCACAAAATGCAGTAGGCCAAGTAATTGGTTCAGCATGGGCTGAAGGAACAGATGCACCATTAGGGTTTAGAGATGAGTTTTACTCAGAAGAAGGATACTGTCAAATCTTTAAGACTGCAGTACCTCTATTTTCTGGTACAGCTTTAGCTACACGTTATCGTGGAGACTCTAACGAATACATGAGAGTTTACAAGGAAAAACTTATGGAACATAAGATGGACATTGAAAACGCTCTATTATTCGGTTACGGATTATCAGATGATGCTGCTGCAGGAACTACTGCATCAGAACGTAAAACATGGGGTATCTTACCTTACACTGAAATTCATGGTAAAATTAAAAACTTTACTTATGCAAGTTCAGGTTACGATGATTTCGTAGATGCAATGTCAGACTTATTTGACGCAGAATCTGGAGCAGGTGGTTCAAAGCTTGTTTTAGCTTCACGTGCAATTATGAACTGGCTTAACAAACTAGGTGGTAGTTCTTTCTTAGGAAATACTATGGCTAGCGGTGATGCAAATTCATCATCTCACTATGGTGTACAAGTAAGTAAAGACGCTGGAATGTTCCAGGGAGTTCAAGTAACTAAAGTTAGTACTTTATATGGTACTTTAAACTTTGTTATGGAACCACTATTAAGAGGCCCTTGGGCTAATCACGCTATTGTGATTGATCTAAAGAATGTCGCTTATAGACCACTAGTTGGTAATGGTGTTAACAGAGACACTCATATTATGACTAATATTCAAGGCAATGCTACCGATGGTAGACAAGACATGATTCTTACAGAAGCAGGTCTTGAGGTTTCTTTATCAGAAACTCACGCTATTTTGAACTTTAATACATAATAGTTGAACTGAGGGGGTTAGCAATAGCCCCCTCATAAAAAGGAAAAGAAAATGGCTGATAGTAGCGTAAAAACAAGGATTAAAGATTTATTACAGGATATTACTGTAGATAATGTAGCAATAGGGCAATTTGCAACTGACGCAGCAAAAGAGATTATAAATGTACTTCCTATAGAGATGTTGTGGAGCATGAGCACCGTAACATCAGATAACAATGGAGCTGGAGCTGAAATAACCTCTGCTAGAATACTAAGTGTATCTAGAAATGGATATACGGCTACAGAAGTGCCATTTTCCGATAAGGCAAGGTATTTAAGTGATAGTGGTTCTATTTATGAGGCTACAGTTCAAAGTCCAGTATATTACAAAAAGGGTGGAGAAGTTTTTGTCTTGCCTCCAAAAAGTGGCACAGGAGCAGATGTTGAACACGTTAATTATCCAACAATAACATTCGATAATGATTTATCTAATTTTGTTGGAGCTCCCGATGAAATAGAGCATTTAATAATATTGAAGACTTCAATAAAAGCAAGATTGTCAGAATTGAATGAGTATCAAGACGATACAGAAGAGCATAATTTAAAATTACAAGACTTACAATTATTGCAAGCTGAATATCAAACAGCTTTAGCAACATTTATAGGTTCATCTGGTAAAAGAGGAGAGGACTAATGACACAAAAAGAAATGATAGAAATTATACAACAAGAGTTTCCTCAGGTAGGAGAAACTCAAATTAGAACTATGTTAAATAGAGCTATGGATAAATTTGATAGCGAAGTACCAGGACTACTTACTTCTTTTGCTGACGTATCTCCAACTGCAAATAAAAGAAGATATGACTTATCAGACTTTAAAGTAGAATCAGGAGCAACCGATTTAGTTGCAGATGATGTGCTAGAAATTACACGAGTAGATTACGGAGCAGAAGGCTATGGTAAACAAGTAAAAAGAATTTTAGGACATATAACAGATACGGATTGGGATATATAATGACATTAGCAAGTAAATTTGATTGGCCAACAGACGAATTAGTCTATGCAATACGTGATAATAAGATATTAGTAGGTAAATGGGATTTTACTGAAGATAAGATTACATCTTTAGTAACTTCTGAGATTGATAGTGGGTATAAAATTACAATTCATTACAAGAAAAAAGGAACAAAGTTTGGAACTACTTTAACTTCAACTCCTTCTTACCCTAATCAATTCCACGATGGAATTATGTATAGAGTATTAGAACAGCTTCATGCTCAAAGAGGTAATCCGAAAACAGCTTTATATTACAAAGCAGAATACAAAGAATGTGTTATGATGGCAAAAAGATTTAAAAATCAAGGAAGAGATGGGTCTAACTATGCAATTAGACAACATCCTATGTAGGAGAAAATATGGCAGCAGCAAAGCATAATATTGAGATAGAACAAGGGGTTGATTTTAGTCTAGAAATACAGTTAAAAGATGCAGCAGGTGCAGAAATTGATTTATCTGGATATAACGATGGCTCTAGCACTACAGCTCCTCATTTTTTAGCAAAGATTAAACGATCTCCTGAAGTAAGTACTGAGGCAGCTGTTTTTACAACAACTAAATTAGCTACAGTATCAGGAGATGCAGCACATAGTGGTAGTAGTGATCCAGGAGATTCTGGAAGAGTTGCGTTAAAATTGACTGCAGCCAATACATTAGCACTAACAAACACATCTTATGTATACGATTTGTATAGAAAAGATTCAGCTAATAAATGGCATAGAGATTTAGAAGGAACTGTAACCGTAATAGAAGGAGTTTCTAGATGACAGTAGTAGTTCAAAAAAGCGATAGAAAAGTGGTTATCGATAAAAAGCAATCACAGGTAACTATCAATAAAAATACCTTAGGAAGTAGCTTTACTAGCTTTACAGCAGCAGCTGATAGTGGTAATAGTCAAATTACTGAAGGAGAGACTTTAACCCTAACAGGGGGGACAGGGATAACAACATCTGTATCGGGAGATACAGTAACATTCAGTGTAACAGATTCGGAAGTGCTGTTGCAAAATGAAAACATATACGGAGGAGACTTTTAGTCTCATAGGAGAAAAAAATGGCAAATGTAATACAGATTAAAAAAAGTGCTTATGATGGCACTACAGCTCCCTCTGGAACTGGGGGAAGTGCGCAGCTAGCTTATGGAGAATTAGGTTGGCTAAATAACAATGGTTCTGCAGGTAAATTATTTATCGGTGGTAAAGACAGTAGTAATGCAGGATTTATTGTGGATATTCAAACAAACATTATTAATGCAATACCTGATGCAGATGACGATGGTTCTACTAAAGGTTTAGCAGCTTTTGATAATGCTGATTTTAATGCAACAAGTGGAGTAGTTACTTTAGCTACTACATCTACTGCAGCAGAATTAAATATATTAGATGGAGCTACTTTAGATACAACAGAACTTAATAAGTTAGACGGCGTTACTGCAACAACCGCTCAAATAAACCAAATTGCAGTAGCTGCAGGTAATGCAGTTGCTTCAAAAGCTCTGGTTGTAGATGCAAATAAAGATATAGCTGCAATTAGAAATCTTACAACCACTGGGAATATATCTATTGGTGGTAATTTAACTGTAACTGGTTCAACTACTACAGTAAATTCTAGTGTAGTAGAAGTAGGCGATGTATCAATAGCATTAGCTAAAGATAACTCTGCTGATGCTTCTGATATAGGATTCTATGGTAAATATGTCGAGTCTGGTACAAAGTATTCTGGTTTATTCAGAGATGCTTCAGATGGAACTGGAGTTTGGAAGTTTTATGATAGTTTAACATTAGCTCCACACGAAGGAACTGGAGTAGTAGATACGAGTGGTACTAATAACTTTTCATTGGGAGATTTAAGTACAAACCTTGTATCTTCAACTATAGATTGCGATACTTGGTCTTAATAGGAGATTTAATTGAGCTATAATAAGGTAAAAATTAGACGTGGGTCTGGTGCACCAGATACTAGCGATATTTCATCATATGAATTAGGGTATGACTATACAAATAACAAATTGTATATTCATGACCCTACTAATTCATCTGGTCAAGAAATAGTTGAAATTACTGG
>Ga0115011_10000278_pt1 | contig 45287 bp, 34 predicted proteins | sample TroAtlMetagenome_2_FD_88705 | JGI IMG/M metagenome (GOLD analysis project Ga0115011, IMG submission 88705) | Marine eukaryotic phytoplankton communities from Atlantic Ocean - Tropical Atlantic ANT8 Metagenome | ecosystem: Environmental > Aquatic > Marine > Oceanic | place: Tropical Atlantic... | reverse complement strand
GGCGTGCCTGGACCAAAGTTCAGTCACTAGCCAACAGAAGTATGCAGTAGCGGGTTCTTTCCCGTTTGAAGATAAAACTTTATATCTGTTAGATTGAGAGGCATGGCTTGGTATTTTTGACTTCATTTTAAGCAAATAGGTAAGTGGACCATGCGTTATGAGCACACACAGTCAGCCTCGCTATACCTACTGTTACTATTAATCGCTATTGGCACCTTTGGTGCATCATTCTTGGTGCGCGAGATAGTCGTACAGATAGTTCTGTTGATTTCCGGAGCTCTGATGCTTTTGTGTGCTTTCAGTTTTCGTCATTTGACAGTTAGCGATGAAGGGACAGAGTTGTTGATCTGTTTTGGTCCTTTGCCACTGTTTAAAAGGCGGTTGCAATATTCCGATCTTGAAAAAGTGGAGCAGGCCCGCTCCACCGTGATGGATGGTTGGGGTATTCATATGAGTCCCGGCGGAGGGTGGGTCTGGAATCTTTGGGGATTTGATTGTGTGGATGTTTGGTATCGACATGGACGAAAGTTGAGAATTGGTACTGATGACCCTGTCGCATTGACGGAGTTTCTGGAGAGCAAGATCGTGGCTCGAAAGTAAGGTAGTAGAATATTGGACGAGCCGTCCAGCCCTTGTGTGTAACCGGTACTTTTTATTCCACCTCATTCAGGCAACACTGGGCTTCTACTGACAATCGTTTTTACGACTTAATTCTTAGGTACCTACAGGGGTGAAGAGGTTCCCTTCAAAGATACTTTTTGTCTGCCGTAAGCCCCGGTATGGTTTCCGGCACGTCGATTTCGGCAAACCTGATTCCGTTTCAGGAGGATTGTTTTTCCATAGTGATCGTTTATTCTTCTATTCATTCTTATTTTGTCTTCAACAGGAACCGTCTCATCACTAACCAGCGAGAAAACCAACATGCTATTTCCGCTTCTGAGTCGCTCACAAAAATTTCATGCGATTCTATACATGTCTCTGGTCCATATTCTTACATATGGAGAATCTTTGGTTGCTTCCCCGGTGCCATCGGATGATCCTCAGGCATCTTCCACCCAAACAAACTTTGATGCCATTGAGTCGATTGTTGAACAAGGCATCAAAGACGGGAAAATGCCAGGTGCGGTGGTGGTTATTGCCGACCGTGAACGCGTACTTTATCGTCGTGCCTTTGGGCAAAGGCAGGTAGAACCGATTGCTGAACGCATGACGGTCGATACTGTATTCGACCTTGCATCTCTGACCAAACCAATTGCTACTGCGACCTCGATAATGAAACTCATTGGTGAAGGGCAGCTTTCTCCTCAGTCAAAGGTCTCTGATTTCCTGCCTGAATTCGGTAAGCATGGCAAAGATGTGATCACGGTCGAAGACCTTCTATTGCATGTGGGTGGCCTGATCCCGGACAATTCGCTGCGTGACTACCGCGACGGAGTTGAAACCTCATGGAAGAAGATTTGTGACTTGAAGCCTGTTACTGATCGCGGAACAAGATTCACATACACGGATGTCGGATTTATTGTTTTGGGGAAGCTTGTTGAGCGAATCAGCAAGCAACCGTTAGACAAATATGCACAACAGCATGTGTTCGCTCCCCTTGCGATGAAAGAAACAACCTTCAACCCGCCGGTGGAACTCAAAAAACGAGGCGCGACAACGGAACAACGTGACGGGAAGTGGCTTAAAGGTGAAGTCCACGATCCACGCGCTCATCTACTGCAGGGGGTTGCTGGACATGCAGGCCTGTTTTCGACCGCCGATGATCTGACAAAATATGGTCAGCAAATGCTGCGTATTTCGGCAGGTGATGAAACCTTACCATTTCCTCGGTCCACCTTCAAAATGATGACTCGCCCCCGCAGTGTACAGCGTGAATCGCAAATCATTGGTACGCGAACCTATGGCTGGGACCACCGTTCACCCTACTCGAGCAATCGCGGCGATCAATTTTCTGATACTGCGTTTGGCCATGGGGGTTTCACTGGTACAGTGATGTGGATCGATCCTGACAGAGATCGCGTATTCATTTTTCTTAGCAATCGTTTACACCCTGATGGTGATGGTAGTGTGAATCGGCTTGCCGGTGAAATTGCTTCCCTGGTTGGAACCCTTTCGAAACCGTGAGATTTTGGGCACTAAACTGGGACTCGATAAACAAAATCTGTCGGTACATTATTAAAATCGTGTTGTTCTTTTATCGTTGAAAATCTCCTATGAAGTCACTCACAACAGTCGTATTGCTTTTCAGCGTCCAATGTATCTCACACGCTGATGTACGTATGCCAAGTCTTTTCAGTGATCGCATGGTATTGCAGCAAAAGACTGAAAATATCGTGTGGGGCTTTGCCGATCCGGGTGAAAAAGTCTCCGTTGAAGCGAACTGGGGTAAAACCGCTAAGACGACAGCCAATGCAGTAGGTAAGTGGCGAGTCCCACTGGAAACACCTTTGCATGGAACTGGATACACCATCACCATCCGTGGAAACAATGCGATTGTCCTAAAGGACGTCGCGATTGGTGAGGTCTGGTTATGTGCCGGTCAATCCAACATGGGATGGGCACTGGGTAATTGCTTTGACGCTGATCGCGAAGCGGTAGGTGCGAAGGCACCTAATCTGAGGATCTTCAAATCATCGCGTGAGCACTGGCATGAACCACTCGAGGAATCACGTGATCTACTCGCCACATGGGTTTCCTGCACACCCGAAACCGCTGCAACGACTTCAGCGGTTTCCTACTACTTTGGCAAGACGCTTCAGGAAGCTCTTGGGGTTCCCGTTGGAATCATCGTCCAGGCTTACGCTGGAACACCTATTGAAGGGTGGATGCCCAAAGATATTCAAGCCGGTGACAAACGCACAGAGCAACACATGGTTCAGTTAAACAAAACATCACGGCGTTATGACCGTGATGATGCCTTGAAGACGTGGGAGCAGGAACACATCACCTACAAGCAAAAGATTGCTGCAGGTGAAACGATGAAGAATCAGTGGAGACAATTACAACCCCCCTTTATTACAAAGCCGGCCAATCTGGGCCATCAATATCCAGGCCATATTTACAACGCCATGATTCATCCTGTTCGGCCTTATGGCATTCGAGGTGCAATTTGGTATCAGGGTGAAAGGAACTCAAAGAATGTTCCGCAGGCAGAACACTATCACGAGCAAATCAAAAAGCTAATTAGCCATTACCGATCTTCCTGGCACGAGCAGTCAGGTGGAAATGTTGCCGCAGACTTTCCGTTTATTCTCACTCAGTTACCCAGTTGGCATGCACCGCAAGACAAGCCCACCGAAGACTTGGAAGCACCCTGGATTGTTAACCGTGAGGCGATGCGTTTGGCCAGCAAGGAACTAGGTAACGTAGGGCTAGTTGTGTCCATCGATACAGGGGATGCTGTCCTCCTGCATCCAAAGAATAAACGACCGATCGGAATACGTCATGCATTGTATGCCCTGGAAAATGTTTACGGCATTAATTTAGTAGGTTCTGGACCACGGTTGCGAAATCAGAAAATTAATGGGAGTCAAATTCTCCTGGACTTTGATTCCATCGGCAGCGGTTTGGTTACGGCCAATGATCTGATCAAATCTGGGGATTTGAAACTGAACTCTTTTGCCATTGCTGGTGCCGATAGGCAATGGCGATGGGCAGATGCTGTCATCGAGGGTAGCCAAGTGATTGTTTCGTCGAGTCAAGTCAAATCACCAGTTGCGGTACGCTATGCTTGGGCGATGAACCCATCCAAACGTAACCTGCTCTACAATCGTGAAGGCTTGCCGGCCTCACCATTTCGTACGGATGCCTGGCCATTATTTGATCCGGAAAATGAGATCATCGAAGTTATCAAGCCCCAGGTTCCGGAAGGTTACCAGCCAACGGACTGGGTTCGGCCGACCATGATCCAAAAAGTTGACTCACTTACGACCGGAGTTACACGTAAAAATGTTGACATCGAAAATCACGAAACAGAGAGTCGGGAACCAGGGAATCTTGAGCTTGATGAAGGAACGGCTCCTGAAATTACAGACCTCAATGCGGAGGATGTTTCCTATGCGTTGGAAAAAAACATTCCCTATCTGGCAAAGCCGTTTTTCAACATTTCGCCGCAAGATCGAATGGACGGAATCGCGGTTGGTAGTTTAGCCAAAGACAACGACCTCTCGAACACCCTTCTTGCCTTCGCGGAGGAGATTGCTGCTGGTGATCACGGAGAGATTGACAGCCTGCTTTTGTATCAGAATAACAAATTACTTTTCGAGTCTTACTACCGCCGGGGTCGAATCAACTACCCTCATTACCAAATGTCGATTACCAAATCCTATACAGCGATGGCGATCGGTCGAGCGATTCAGTTAAATCATCTGAGGATGGAGGACTTGGATCGGCCGGTGGTTGATTTTCTAAAGAATATTGATCGATCTAAACTCGTTTCCGGAGCTGAGGAGATTACCCTTGCCCAGGCCCTGAATATGAAATCCGGTATACGGATTGATCAGGCTAAGGTGAATGAGCTTAGAAAAGAACACGATTTTTTGGCGGGCCAGGGGCAAATCCAAGCTTATTTGCAATACAGCGACCCCATACCTACGACCAAAAAGAGCTTCAAGTATCAGGGTTCTGATCCTTCGATGGCGATGCAGGTACTGGAAGCTGTCGTGCCAGATTCCGCCAGAAAATTCATCGAAACAGAACTGCTTGCGAAACTGGGAATTACCGACTTTGCCTGGCAAGATGACGTCAGTGGACTCCCTAAGTCAGCTGCCGGAAGCAGCATGCGTTCCCGTGACATGCTCAAGTGGGGCATCTTGGTAAGTAACGCTGGTAAGTGGAAGGGCCAACAACTGATTCCAGCCGACTTTGTTCAACGGGCAACGGAACGTATTCACACTAACCCTCAGGGAACATCCTATGGTTATTTCTGGTGGCGGCATGACATGCGGGTTGGAGATCGCACGTATGATTGTCAATCGGGTCGTGGTGCCGGCGGGCAATTCATTCTGATATTGCCAGAACTGGAATTGATCATCGTTGTGACGGCACACCACCAAGGCATGGGGAAAATGCTGAGTGCGGTGCCTCAAAAAATCCTCCCCGTCTTCAGTCGTAGCAGGTAGCGTGCACTCGCAACAAGTAATGAGTGATTCAGTAAGAAGGCGTACGGGCACTCCGTTGGGATTAGAGATCCCCTGCCGCTTCCCGGAAAAATGGCGAGGAGAATGTTATCTTTCAACGGTTTTGTATTTTATTCGCAAGTTCGACATCCATGAACATGACATGCTGAGTCGTTGAGAAAATCATATGGAGGGAGAATGATCAAAAAGTAAATCCATGACGACGAGCGAGAATACTGCTGTAACTCTTAATCTTTACCAATACCTTACATCCGCGTTAATTATGGACTTGCTCCACAGGTAAAATACCCAGCATTGACCAACGCTATTCAGGGGACGATTGTTTTGATTAAAGCCAATGCTAAACGATTTAATGTGAATTCTGATAAAGCAGGTGTTTGAGTCTGAATAAGGCGATGCAGGGATCAGAGATTCAGGCGATCCAACCCTTACTTTCGCTATGCATTACCATCGCCTTATCCAATTCGTTAGCCACTAGCATTTTCTGCACTTGCTGGGGTTCATTCTCCCACTTGTCGAGGTGAATAAGTCAGTCTAGGATGCATGTTTACCCGTTCATTGAAGCTGTCAAGTAATAGCGAATTTAACTATGCGTCACGTTATCTCAGCCTTGGTTCAAAACGTTCCTGGAGTGCTTGCGCACGTCTCGGGTATGCTGGCGTCCCGTGGTTTTAATATTGACTCACTTGCAGTGGGTGCGACTGAAGATTCGACACTCTCACGAATGACATTTGTGGTCGTGGGTGGTGACAGTGTGCTCGAACAGGTTGCCAAACAGCTTGAAAAGATCGTGACTGTTGTTCAGGTGACGGATATCAGTGCTCACCAGCATGTTGAGCGTGATTTGATGATCATTAAAGTGAAGGCTGAGGCAGGTAGTCAGCGATCTGAGATTCGTGAATTGGTGGATATCTTTCGTGGCAAGATCGTAGATGTTGGTCATGCTGAGATGATGATTGAGATTTCCGGTCGTGAATCGAAGTTGGAAGCATTCATTGAACGTGTCCGCCCCTTTGGTATTACGGCGTTGTCGCGCACAGGGCGAATTGCACTGATTCGCAGCGATTCGCTGGCTTCAAGTGAAAACGGCGAAGAGTGACTTGAGTCTGCCCCGACAGTGAGAATTGATAACTCGCGAGGCCTCAGGTGAATAAAACAAGATCCCAAATTTATATGTAAGTGAAAGAAGGTAACTTTCAATGGCAGCTCAGATTTATTACGACAACGATGCTGATCTTTCTCTTTTGAAAGATAAGACAATCGCAATTCTCGGTTATGGTTCGCAGGGACACGCTCAGGCACAGAACCTCCGTGATAGCGGATGTAACGTGATTATTGGTCAGCGACCTGGAAGTCCCAACTATGACCTGGCAGTAAGCCACGGTTTCGAACCAGTTTCAATTGCTGAAGCAACTCAGCAGGGTGACCTTGTGAATGTACTCCTTCCGGATGAAGTTCAGGGTGACGTCTATCGTGAACAGATTCGTGACAACCTGAGCGAAGGTAACATCCTAATGTGCTCCCATGGTTTCAACATCCATTTTGGGCAGGTAGCTCCACCAGCCGGTGTTGATGCTCTATTGGTTGCCCCGAAAGGCCCTGGCCATTTGGTTCGTGCAGAATATGAAAAAGGTGGTGGAGTCCCCAGTCTGATTGCATTAAGTGATGGTGCCAGTGAAGAAACGAAGGCTCTTGGTTTGGCTTATGCAAAAGGTATCGGTGGTACTCGCGGTGGAGTGATTCAGACTTCCTTCGCGGAAGAAACCGAAACGGACTTGTTCGGTGAACAGGTTGTGCTTTGTGGTGGCGTTAGCGAATTGGTAAAGATGGCTTTCGAAACCTTAGTAGAAGCCGGTTATCAGCCGGAGATGGCTTACTTCGAATGTCTTCACGAACTGAAGTTGATCGTTGACCTGTTCTATGAAGGTGGTATTAGCTACATGCGATATAGTGTTTCAAATACTGCTGAGTACGGTGATTACATGACCGGCCCTCGTATTATCACGGAAGATACTCGTCAGGTAATGCGACAGGTATTAAAAGAAATCCAGGAAGGTGTCTTCGCTAGGAACTGGATTCTGGAAAACAAAGGTGGAGCAGCTAACTTCAAGAGTCGTCGCCGACTCGACAAAGATCACGAATTGGAATTGGTCGGTCGTCGCCTCCGTAAACTGATGACTTGGATTGATGCGAAAGAGTATTAATCTATATTCGTTACATTGTGGAAGACGGAGCCTTAGCGGTTCCGTTTTTCATGCGCTTGGTAAAACTCGGATTCATTCAGGCTGTTTCAGACGTTCTTTTTTTAGATTCCCAAAAGTTGAATTCAGGTATACGATTGGTGATATCTAAACTTGTCCCGAGAGTAAAATATTGACTCAATCTCATCCCATTCGCGATTCGATCACTTTACGCGTGCTTGATGGTGCCGACCGGGGGCGTATCTATAACGACCTCGAATTGCCGATTACCATTGGTCGTGAAGAAGGTAATGAGATTCAGTTGAACGATGAACGCATTAGTCGTTTTCATGCCAAACTACAGCTTGATCATGAACAAGTCGTCCTTACAGATCTGGAAAGTACGAACGGAACAAAGGTCAATGGAGAAGAAGTACAGATTAGGATTCTTCGCTATGGTGACCTAGTTTCCGTTGGGCGTAGTGTCCTACTATTTGGCTCTCGGGATCAGATTGCCGATCGCTTGCAGCAGCAACGGACTGGTGATACCGGTTCTGAATCCGGAAGTAATCCAGAGGAATCGCTGTCGTCACGTGCTGATCTCGGCTTTGAACTGAATTACGACGATGACCGAGAGATTCAGGCCGCTTTGCACGTGCTGGATCCACCAGAGATGCCCAGTCGCTTATCGCCAGGGCAAGCAGCCCAATTGTCTGAAGTGATGGAGTTTGTGCACGCTCGCTTGCGATCTTTGATGACCTCAGCCACTAAAATAGATACCGATACCATGGGCTTGAGCTTTCGGAAGTGGCAAAGCTTACTGGATTTGCAATCTCGAGTGTCAGAATATATACGTCGGATTGGCGAACCGGAAGAGTAGTGTTGAAGAGCCGGCTGAGTGCCGGAACGGTGAATTATCTTTCCTAAGTTGACAGTAGGCAAACCGGCTCGAATCTTATGCGTCAGTCAAGACTCTGCTTATATTTATCACTGTGGTCAATTGTCCTTCCCCGTTTTCTTTTTTAGAATTAAACACGACCGGATTGGTTTCTTTTTAGATTCGCAACGATAGGGATAGGACGCCCATGAGTACTCGGCCGTTTACTCATCTACACTGCCACACGCACTATAGCCTGCTTGACGGTGCTTCGAGTATTCCGAAGCTTGTAGGCCGAGCAAAAGACCACGGTTTTAATGCTTTAGCCATTACGGATCACGGGAATCTACACGGTGCCCTGCAGTTTTACAAAGAGTGCAGGAAGAACGACATCAACCCAATCATTGGCTATGAAGCTTACATTGCTCCGAGTAGCCGTTTTGAGAAGTCGGGCTCGATGCGTGAGTCGAATTATCACCTTACTTTACTAGCTCAAAATCGTACCGGGTTTAAGAATCTGGTAAAGATGGCATCGCATGCGTACCTCGAAGGCTTTTATTACAAACCAAGAATTGATAAACAGCTGCTTGAAGATCATAGCGAAGGGATTGTCTGTTTAAGTGGATGTGTTTCGAGTGAATTTAATCAGGCGATTCTTAAAGGCTACGGGGATATTCCGGATTTAGATAAGGCAATTGAAGCATCTAAGTGGTTTGAATCTCTGTTTGGTGATCGTTACTTTATCGAAGTGATGAATAATGGAATTGAGATTCAGCGGATGGCACTGGAAGGTGCGGTCGCAGTGGCTAAAAAACTAGGAACTCCGGTCGTGGCCACGAGTGATTGTCATTATGTTGATGCTGAGGATGCAGAAGCTCAGGATGTGATGCTCTGTATCAATACCGGAAGATTTCGTACGGACACTTCCCGCATGAAAATGGATGGCAACGAGTACTATCTGAAAAGTGCTGAGGAGATGTATGAGGCTTTTCCGGGGATGGAGGATGCAGTTTCCCGAACTCAGGAAATCGCCGATGCCGTTGATATCGATCTGGAGTTGGGGAAGCGTTACTTCCCTTCATTTAAGTTGCCTCCTGAGCGGAGCAGTCCTGAGTATCTACGTGAACTTTGTGAAGAAGGTTTGCGAGCACGTTATGAAGGTGATTCGGAGATGGTCAGTCAGGACGGGGTTCTGGCTGAAATCGTTCAAAAACGTCTTGACCGTGAACTGAGTGTCATCGAGAAACTTGGTTTTGACGACTATTTCCTTATTTGTTGGGACTTCGTTGTTGTTGCTCGTGACCGGGGAATTCCGGCAACTGCGCGTGGAAGTGGTGTTGGAGCGATTGTTTGCTTTGCATTGTATCTCAGCCATGTTTGCCCGATTAAGTATGACCTGCTCTTTGAACGTTTTCTTGACGAGAATCGTTTGGAAGCCCCTGATATTGATATCGACTTTTGTAAGGATCGCCGGGGTGAGGTGATTCAGTATGTGAAAGATGAGTATGGTGAGGCCAACGTTGCTCAGATTGGTACTTTTGGGACGCTGGCATGTAAAGCCGCGATCAAAGATGTCGGTCGAACTTTGGGGATTCCACTCCATCGTGTAAACCAGATTACGGCGATGGTTCCGGAGGAGTTGAAAATCACAATCAGTGCAGCACTTCAAAAGAGTGCTGAAATGAAAATGGTTTACGAGTCTGATCCTGAGATCCGGGAGATGCTCGACTTGGCCCAGCGAATTGAAGGATTGGCTAGGAATGTGGGGACTCACGCTGCGGCGGTTGTGATCGCCGACGAACCGTTGACGGAATACGTGCCACTCTGCCGCGTAACCGGTAAAGAAGATGTTATTACTCAGTGGTCGATGAATGATGTGGAAGATGCCGGCCTTCTCAAGATGGATTTCCTAGGGCTGAAGAATCTGACGATTTTAAGAATTGCGGTTGATCTGATCGAGCAAACCACAGGCAAACGCATTGATCCGCTCAAATTTCCTCTCGATGATCAGGCCACTTTTGATTTGCTGTGTCGTGGTGAGACGAAAGGTGTGTTCCAGCTTGAATCGGGCGGGATCCGTGATTTGTTACAGCGAATGAAACCCGATCACTTCCTCGATATTGTTGCGACCAACGCTTTGTATCGCCCGGGCCCACTTGAAGGTGGGATGGTCGATGACTATATCGCAGTGAAGCACGGTCAAAAAGAAGCTCAATATGCTCATCCAGTCCTTAAAGAAATTCTGGAGGAAACAAACGGAGTGATGGTATACCAGGAACAGGTGATGAGAATTCTGAACCGGCTTGGTGGCATTGAGTTGGCCAGTGCCTATACCTGTATTAAAGCGATTAGCAAGAAGAAAGAATCGATCATTCAATCCAATCGAGACGATTTCTTCCGGGGAGCTGTTGAAAAAGGTCTTCCTCAAAGAGAAGCTGAGAACTTCTGGAATATGATCGTTAAGTTTGCGGGTTATGGTTTTAATAAGAGCCATTCAACCGCCTATGCATTAATCGCTTATCAAACCGCTTATCTCAAGGCCCATTACAGTATCGAATATATGGCGGCACTGCTCACAGGAGACATTCCAGGGCGTAACTTTATGCGAAAAGATTCCTTGATTGAACACATTGAGGACTGTGATCGGATGGAGATTGAACTGGTACCTCCCGGTGTAAATACGTCGGGCGTTGAATTTACAGTCGGTGAGGGAAAAATCTACTTTGGTATGTCTGCGATTAAGGGATGTGGCGGTGCAGCGGCAGAGGCGTTGGTTAGAGCACGTGAAGCCGAGGGACCATTTAAGGATATTTTTGAACTTTGCGAACGTGTGGAAACCTCGGTTTGCAATCGTAGTTCCCTTGAAAATCTGATTAAGGCTGGAGCGATGGATTGCTTTGGCGCCAATCGTCGTCAGTTGATGGAAGTTTTGGAACGAGCCATCCAGGCAGGTCAGGCAATGCAGGCTGACAATCGCAGTGGTCAGCAAAACTTGTTCGGCACATTTGAAGAGTCGGAAGATCAGTCGGAGGTGAGCCCAACCGCTGACTTGCCACAAATTGCTGAATCTCCCGAGCGTGAAAAATTGATGATGGAGAAAGAGGTGCTAGGTTATTACCTGACAGCTCATCCACTTGATGAACATATGGTAAAGCTCAAACAGTTCACATCACATACTACGACAAAACTGATTGATATTCCGGATCGTGGGCAAGTGATTCTTGGGGGTATGATTTCGAGCATTAAGGAAGCCCATACCAGAAATCCAAAACCAGGACAGCCCTCCAAATATGCGAATTTCGATTTGGAAGATGTTGATGGTTCCGTGCGTTGTATTATGTGGCCCCGACAGTATGCTGAATTTGGGCATTTGATTGTGCCGGATGACATTGTGATTATTAAGGGGGTGGTCGATCGTCGAGGAGGAGGTGATGAATGTAATATCATCATCAATGAGCTTGTTCCTCTATCTCAGATTGAGGATCGTTACACGACCGGTATGATTGTCCGTATTCAGGAATCTACCCATGGTTTGCAGATGATTCCTAAGCTACGTGAAGTAACCCGGGCTTATCCAGGTCGTCGTAAGCTTCAGTTATTGATTCAACTGTCGGATGGCACGGCGGTGACCCTTGATTCTCAGTCTCAGGGTGTCGAGGTCAATAATGAACTTCGTAATCGGATCGATGACCTTCTAGGTGGAGGTCATATCCAAATGATTACCAGTCCACCCAAAGTTCAGAATCGGCCGAGTTATTCTCGTTAAGAGTGAAGAAGTTTGCTGATTAGCTATCCATGATCTACCGCGTATAAACGAAAACAGAGTGGGGCAAGCCTATCAGTTGCGTGCTATCCGGGCTTCCTGGCCTTTATACTCTTGAGCCCATCTTGTCTGCGAGCCGAGTTAAAGTTTCACTAGCATCTCGCCGATCAAGTTCCACGTGCATCAGGTGCATATTGGTAGTGTCCGCCAATGCTGCTTTCAACGCCTTATCGAAATCTTCCTCTGTGTGGATTCGGTGCGAGATTCCACCCCCTATCACACGAGTTAATTCTCCATAAGACCAGCGATGGATTTCGTTATAGCCCCAGTCGCCGGGATGAAGCGCTCGCTCCGTGCCGTAACCACCGTTGTCTAGGACGATAACAATTGGATTAAGACCTCGCCGTACAATCGTAGACAGTTCCAAACAGGTCATTTGAAATGCGCCATCCCCACAAATCGTAATCACACGGTGATCCGGCATGGCTGTCTGAGCCCCTAGGGTGGCAGGTATGCTAAACCCCATCGAGGTATAGTAAGCCGGGCTTAAAAATTCCGTTTGTCCCTGTGTTTGTAAACGCGTTGAAGCAAATAGTGAGTCACCAATGTCGGCGATCACGATTGTTTTATCGTCCAGAGATTGATTGAGACGATCGATCATCCGACGGATACTGATTCGCGCGCTGTAGTCAATTACGTACTGTGATACCGGCTCGCGAACTGTTGGGTCGATGAAGCGACGACAGTCCTTGATGTTTCGGAGAATTAGCTCCGGGATCAATTCATCCAGTGGCACATTTTTGTAATGATGATGGTGGATTTTAAGTGTTTCGCTGGTAGCATAGACGCATTTTCGAGGGTCTAGATTAGCCGTATAGATACCTAGATTTAGATCTGTCATGAAGGCTCCCAACATGAGGATGCAGTCACTCGACTCTACATACTCAGTCACTTCCTCGCGGCCAATCGCTCCTTCATAAAGTCCGATATAAAGTGGGTGGTTTTCCCGCACGACACTTTTCCCGAGAAGTGTCGATGCGATGGGGATATTGTTTTTCTCGGCGAAATGAATGAGAGCATCTTGTAAGTCAAAACGATGAATCTCAACGCCGGCAACGATGACCGGCTTCTCGGTATGATTCAACAACGCCGTGATTTCGTTGCAAGCTTCCTGCAACGCTCGCTCGTCTGTTGCAGGTGGCGGGGAAAGATGACTATGGGTTGTGTGAGGTACGACGGTCACCATGTCTCGCGGAATATCGATATACACCGGGCGCTTATAGCGGTAAGCCATTTCTAATACCCGATCGATTTCTTGAAATGCGGTTGCCGGATCGGACAATTCAGTTCCAGTGATGCAAAGTTTGTCAAAGACATCGACTTGAGTCCGAAAGTCTCGAACCTTGTGGTGTAACAGCGGGTTGTTGAGTCGTTCCTCGTATCCCGGAGAGCCAGTTAGCAAAACAACGGGAGATTTTTCAGCAAAGGCGCCCGCGATCGAATTGCAGACACTTAGGCCTCCGACACAATAAGTAACACAGACTGCGCCCATTCCATTGACTCGCGCATAGGCATCTGCAGCAAATCCCGCATTATCCTCACGCGTGCAACCAATCACGTTGATGTCGCTTTTTTCCAGCAGACTGTAAAAAGACAATACGTAGTCGCCAGGAATCCCAAAGATGTCAGCAATTCCATAGTCTTGCAGGCGGTCAATCAGGTATTTCCCAATACTCCTAGGCGTGGCCGGACAACTTATAGATTGATAATCCTTAACAATGGTTGAGGAAGAAAACATCGCTACCTCCTTGTTTCTATGCCTATCCAGCAGCACCAAAGTCAATTCATGGCCTACTGGCTAGCAACTCAAGGTGTTGTCGCCCCATGCCACTATCTTACGCCGTTGCCATCTGCGTTGTTGACCTACTTCGGGGATTTCAATTTTTGGCGGAGTAAAAATTAGGCAGAGAACATTACTTGGCCGGTGCCCCATACTCCCGAATCCCGGCCAAAAAGTTTAAGATGCAAGTTTGGCAACAGCGAACGGACTTTAGATTTGTTGCCGGTTATCGAGAGATGACAGAGGATTATGCAGGCGTCAGATATTACGATTCAAGGAGCGCGTGAGCACAACCTTCAGGAGGTTGATGTTGTTTTGCCACGTAATCAACTGATTTGTTTGACAGGTGTCAGTGGAAGTGGAAAAAGTTCGCTTGCGTTCGACACTTTGTTTGCGGAAGGCCAAAGAAGATATGTGGAAAGCCTTTCCAGTTTTGCACGTCAGTTTCTCGGGCAGATGCCAAAACCGGATGTGGAACATATCTCTGGACTCAGCCCCTCCATTTCGATTTCTCAAAAGACAGCGGGGCGAAACCCTCGTAGCACGGTTGGGACCATTACAGAAGTTTATGACTTCCTACGAGTCCTCTACGCTCGAGTCGCCAAAGGTTATTGTCCACATTGCGGTCATCCCATTACGGCACAGACTCGTGAACAAATCATTTCGCACATCATTCAGATAAAAAAAGGGACAGTGATTACCGTCCTTGCCCCGATTATTCGCGGACAGAAAGGCGAATATCGTGACCTATTTGAAGATCTGCTGAAGCAAGGATTCATTAGAGCTCGTGTCGACGGTCAAATTTGTGAGCTTACGAATCCACCTGCGTTACAACGTAACTATCGCCACAACATTGAAGTGGTGATTGATCGTCTAAAGCTGGCCGATAAAATACGGCCTCGGCTTGGCGAGGCTGTGGAACAGGCTTTGAAAATCGGGGACGGATCGTTGATCGTTACCTCCGTTGGTAAGAATGCGAAGGATAAAGTTTATTCGAGTGACTATGCCTGTACCGATTGTCAGATCAGCTTCGCGGCACCATCGCCCCAACTATTTAGCTTTAATAGCCCTCAGGGAATGTGTCCGGGCTGTAATGGTCTCGGTAAGATGTTCTCCTTTGACCCTGAACTCTTAGTGCCGAATCCGGAAAAGACATTTATGGGTGGCGCGATCGAAGTCATCGGTAACCAGAAGAAAATGGGGCGTTGGAGGAGGCATATTTATCGAGGTGTTGCGGCAACTCTCGAACGCAAGAATGACTGGGAAGAAGGTTACATGCTAGACACTTCCTGGCAGGATCTTTGTCAGGAAGCCAGAGATGCATTGTTGTGGGGGACAGGTGAACTTCATATCACGTACACCTGGCGCGGAGGACGTTCTCCTCTAAAGTACGGTGGAACGTATGAAGGGATTATTCCCGAGTATCAGGAAAAGTACGCTTCCAGTCGCAGTAAGCCTCATCAGCGGAAACTTGAACGTTATATGAATACGATTCATTGTCCACAATGTGACGGTCAGCGTTTGGTGGATCAGGCCAGAAATATGCGTATGCATTCCCGGCATTTGCGGTTTGCCAATAATCCGGAGCTTTCGCTGCCTGAAGTTTGTCACTTGAGCGTCAATCAGGCGGTGGAGTTCTTTTCAGACCTCAAACTTGATAAGAACTCTGCACTAGTGGCGGAAGATGCTCTTAAGGAGATCAGAGCTCGACTCGGCTTTTTACTTAATGTTGGCTTAGGTTACCTCACATTAGATCGTACGGCCCCTACTCTGTCCGGCGGCGAAGCTCAAAGAATTCGTCTGGCAGCACAGATTGGATCGGGGCTTGTTGGTGTCACCTACATCCTCGACGAACCGTCCATCGGTTTGCACGCTCGTGATAATGATCGACTGATTAATACGCTTCTCAAATTACGAGACGTTGGAAATACTGTCGTTGTCGTGGAGCATGACGAGGATACCATGCGAGCGGCAGATTACATCGTTGATTTTGGGCCGGGTGCCGGAGTCGAAGGCGGCGAGATAGTAGCTCGTGGGAAACTCGAGGATATTCGAAGTCAGGAGCGTAGTGTTACCGGTCAGTTTCTGGCCGGCACACGTGAAATTATCACGCCTGAAACCCGTCGTCCCCAAACAGCTCAAACACTAAGAATTCTTGGGGCTCGACATAATAACCTCAAAAATATTGATGTAGAAATTCCACTTTCAAACTTTATCTGTGTAACAGGGGTTTCTGGTTCGGGTAAAAGTTCGCTGATTAACGATATTCTGGCAGACGGTCTGAGACGCGAACTCAATCGTGCTGAATCGATACCTGGTGTCCATAAGGACATATTGGGCACAGAATATCTTGATAAGATGATCGCGATTGACCAGTCTCCTATCGGTCGTACACCACGGTCAAATCCCGTGACTTATATCAAAGTCTTTGATGACATCCGGAAACTGTTTGTTCAGCTTCCGGATGCAAAACGACGTGGTTACAAACCTGGCCGTTTTAGCTTTAATGTCAAAGGTGGCCGTTGTGAAGCTTGTGAAGGAAATGGAAAAAACAAACTGGAGATGGACTTTCTGGCTGACATCTGGGTCCAGTGCACTGTCTGCGAAGGAAAACGTTTCAATCGGGAAACATTGCAAATTAAGTTTAAGGAGCACTCTATTTCAGATGTCCTTCAACTGGATGTTCGGCAGGCATTAGGGCTGTTTGAGAATATCCCGAAAATTTATGACAAGCTGAAAACACTTGCCGATGTCGGGCTTGAATATCTCAAACTAGGACAGGCCTCACCCACCCTCTCCGGTGGAGAGGCTCAACGCATCAAGTTGGCTAGGGAATTAGTTCGCAAGAGTACGGGCAATACGATTTACATTCTGGATGAACCGACTACCGGGCTTCACTTTGCAGATATTGAATTACTGCTCAAAGTGCTTCATGGCTTTGTGGAACGCGGTAATACAGTTGTTGTGGTCGAGCACAATATGGATGTCATTAAGACCGCGGACTGGGTGATTGACCTTGGGCCTGATGGTGGAGAAGGCGGTGGTCAGTTAGTGGTGGCTGGCACTCCGGAAGATGTCGCAGCTTGCAAAGCCTCTGAAACAGGAGTGGCGTTGTACCGAACATTACATAAGTTACCGAATGATCAAATCCTAGCGGAAGAAGATCGTGAAGTTGCTGAGGAAATAACCAGTATCCGAGTGCGAGGTGCAAAACAGCATAATCTTAAGTTGGTCGACGCAGACATTAGTCGCAATAAGATGACGGTTTTCTCAGGGCCTTCCGGTAGTGGCAAGACATCACTTGCGATGGATACCATTTATGCAGAAGGTCAGCGGCGTTATGTGGAGAGTTTAAGCTCCTATGCCCGTCAGTTTATTGGTCAGACTCAGAAACCAAGATTAGATCACATTGATGGCTTGTCTCCGGCTGTCGCGATTGAACAAAAGAATCTGGGGCACACCCCTCGAAGTACCGTAGGTACTGTCACGGAGATTTATGACTATCTGCGCATTTTGATGGCTCGGATGGGAATCCCTCACTGTCCTGATTGTGATGTCTCAGTCGGTACTCAGACTTCCGATCAGATTGTTGATAAGATACTGTCGGAAGATGAAAATACCCGTCTTTACTTACTGGCCCCTGTGGAATGCGATACGGGGCAGCAATATACGGCACTCTGGGACGAGATCCGGGCGAGCGGATTTATTCGAGTAAGAGTTGATGGGACGACGTATTCGCTGGAGGAAATGCCGGAACTGGATCGTAGGGTTTCACATACCATCGAAGTGGTAGTCGACCGAATCACAGTGCGAGATAAGGATCGCAGTCGTATTGCCGAAAGCGTTGAGTCGGCTTTACAGATTGGTAAAGGAGTACTTAACGTTGCCTACGCCCAGAAGAAGATGGATGAATCACAATGGCTGGTGCGGAAACACAGTCAGCATTTGGCTTGTGAAGAATGTGGCCGATCCTTTGAGCAACTGACACCTCATCACTTCTCATTCAACAGTCAATTAGGATGGTGTGGTTCGTGTGAAGGGTTAGGTACACAGCGAGGGGCTAACCCGGCTGCTTTACTGAATGATACCCATGCAACGTTACTCGATGGTGCCATTGCACTGTGGCCCGAACTGTCCAATGAGATGGCTCGAGCGATGATGGAAGCTTTGCTTGAGGGCCTGCAGATTAACGCGGAACTTCGTTTTGTTGACTTGCCGGCCGCAACTCGCAGGAAAATACTACATGGTGCGGACGAACAGTGGTTTGCAGTGCATTTGCCCGGCAAAAGTAAAACCACCGGCCCGCGTTTTAAGTTCCAGTTTAAAGGGCTTTATCCGGCTTTAGCCGAGGCATCTCGCGTCTCCCCTTCACTAAGAACAAAGCTGGAACATCTTGTGGACGAGGTGGAATGTTCCACCTGTGGAGGTAGCCGGTTGCGCGAAGACGCTGCGGCTTACAAACTTTCTGGAATTACCATCGATCAGCTTTGTAGTACAGCACTAGACGACTTACTGCAGATGATGAATGATTGGCAGCTTACCAAACGCGAGCGAACGATTGCTGGTGAATTATTGCGTGAAGTTCGTGAACGGCTCGAATTTCTTAACGAAATCGGTCTCCACTATTTAACGCTGCATCGTCCCAGTGCTTCGTTATCTAATGGTGAGGCTCAGCGTATTCGTTTAGCAAGTCAGCTTGGTAGTGGATTGTGCGGTGTATTGTACGTGCTGGATGAGCCAACGATCGGGTTGCATCCTCGAGATAATACAAGATTACTACGAGCACTTTATAAACTGCGAGATCTTGGTAATACCTTGTTGGTTGTAGAGCATGACCGCGAAATTATTGAAGGTAGTGATTACCTTTGTGATTTTGGCCCCGGGTCGGGCAAGCACGGTGGAAACATCGTGGCTCAGGGAACCCCCAAGCAATTATCGAAACGCAAGGCCTCATTAACAGGGCCCTACCTCTCCGGAGCTAAAGCGATTGCGATTCCGGAGAATCGCCGTCCTGTTGAGTTGAAGTCGGGTAAGCAACAAGTAATCAAAGTGATTGGAGCCCGCCACCACAATCTGAAGAATGTTGATTTGGAGATTCCTCTAGGGACACTCACGGCAATTACCGGGCCAAGTGGTAGTGGTAAAAGCTCACTCATTGACGGTATTTTGTACACCGCATTAGCTCGGAAGTTACATCGCGCATCCGGAATCCCCGGGGCACACGATAGAATTGTGGGGATTGAATATATCAATAAAGTGATCCGTGTCGATCAGAATCCAATTGGTAATTCACCCAGTTCGAATCCGGCAACTTATACCGGTTTGTTTGATTTAATACGTACGTTGTTTTCCCAACTTCCTGATGCAAAATTACGTGGCTATACTGCGCGACGATTTAGTTTCAATGTACCGGGTGGTCGATGTGATGCCTGTGATGGATATGGACAAAACTGTATCGAAATGCACTTCCTGCCAGACGTTTGGGTTCAGTGTGAAACGTGTGAAGGGAAACGCTACAATCCAGATACGTTGGCGGTTAAATTTCGTGGCCGCTCGATTTCGGACGTCTTGGAGATGACAATCGCAGAAGCGGTTGAATTATTTGATAACATTCCAAAAATTCGCCGAATCTTGCAAATGCTTTGTGATGTCGGACTCGATTACGTAGCGCTCGGACAACCTGCCCCAACGCTATCGGGCGGTGAATCGCAGCGGGTGAAGTTGGCAGCGGAGTTGTCGCGACCTGATACCGGTCAGACGTTGTACTTATTGGATGAGCCGACGACGGGGCTTCACTTCGATGATATTGCCAAATTATTGGATGTCCTCCACCGTTTGGTGGATTTGGGGAATACGGTTGTGGTTATTGAACATAATCTCGATCTGATTAAGACCGCAGACTGGGTTGTCGACATGGGACCAGAGGCAGGCTTTGGTGGTGGAGTGATTGTTCAGAATGGTACCCCGGAATCACTTGCCACTTATGCAAAAAATCTTCAGCTCAAAAACTCAGATTTACCTAGCCATACAGGGGAAGCTTTAATTCCGGTCATTGACGCTGGGCCGTATAAAAATCGGGAAGTATATGATCCACACGCAGAACAAATCAAAGAGGATGATCTGGATCTTTTAGAGATTGGGCAGGAAATTTCGATGCCCTGGAAGACTGACGGTAGAGCTTGGCATACACAACGCCGCGTGGGTCGTGATGGTGGCGAAGTGAAGTGGGATGGATCGATTTTGGCTGAAACGATCGATAAGATTGAGCAGTTTAGTAGCAGCCTAAATGAAACAGACTACGGTTCACGCACTGTCGTGGAGATCGCCGCTGGCAAGAAGAGTTTGGGTTGGTTTTTTCATGCAATCACGGCGGAAACGTGGATGCTGAAGATGAAATTCCGTACCGCTCCGGGAACATTTAATCGAGAGAAGTTGGTGGAGGAGATTGGACTTAAAACGTTGAATCAAATGGATGACCTGCCGGTTTATGGGAACGAACCTCGTGTCAAAGTAAAGAAGAGATCGCAGTGGCAGGAAGTTGAGATTCGTGCTTATAGTCTGGAGGAAATCGACACGCCGGCTTACTGGGGATTTGTAGAGACAGCCGTCAAGGCATTCGAAGAGTTCACGGGCGGGACTGGTACGAAAAAGATCGAGAAGTCTCCCTGGAAATCCAATGGTCAAAAGTGGCATTTCTCAACGAAAGGTTTTATGCCCGGCCATAAACGTATGTGGAAGATGGAGGTTTGGGAAGACCTCTATCAGTTGCTACAGGATGTACTACCCGATGGAAACTTCCTCTGGAACAACAAAGTGTTGGTTCATTTGTACATTTCAGGTGGCCGTGTACCGTGGTTGACAGTGACGACGAAAAAGGCGGAGGCATTACGCTTAACCATCAATTGCCCAAAAGGTCTGATGACGGCCGGACGGATTGCTGAGTTTGGAAGTCGTAGAGATTTTGATTCCAGTTTGGCGAAGAAGGACGTAGCTCACCTTTATTTCAATAAGTCGGAAGATATTTATTCAAGTGACCTAGAGGGTTACCTGAGAAATTTGCTGGCTGAAATGCAGGAGTTGGAATGATGTCACTGATTGATCCAGCCATGTTGTTTCGCTTCTCAGTACCGTGTCTTAAGGTACGTAAACCCTGGGGGGCCACCGGCGTGAATCTCACACCCCGGTATAAACTTCCTTCTTTACAGGAGTTAAGCGGGAGGGATGAGTATGCAGACGTTCGTATTGGATGGAATACGGAAGGGATATTTATTCAGGCAGAAGTAAAAGGCAAACAGCAGGCATTATGGTGTCGTGATTCACGTGTGGAGGACAGCGATGGCCTGCACTTGTTTATCGATACTCGTGATACTCATACTATCCATCGTGCAAACCGTTTCTGTCACTGGTTCACGTTTATGCCCGAAGGGGCAGGTGCTCGCCGAGCGGAGCCGTTAGCGGCGCATTTGGAGATTAATCGTGCGCGCGAAAACCCGACCTTGGTAAGAAGTGAACGGCTTCAGGTTTACGGTCAGACTAAAAAGGACGGCTACTTAATTCGAGGCAGGATACCGGCAGATTGTCTTACGGGTTTCGATCCGGAAGATTACCCTCGTCTTGGCTTTAGTTATGCCGTTGTTGATCGTGAATTGGGCTGGCAGACTTTCTCCGTCGGTCCGGAATACCCGGTGCAGGAGGATCCAACACTATGGGGTACTCTGGAGCTTGAAAGCTAATGTCGACATCATCGGAGTTGTATGAAGTTCAGATCCCTGATTTCGAAATTCCCGAAGCAAGACTTTGTTTGACCGGTTGGATAGTGGGTTCCGGCGCGATGGTCGAGTCGGGTGATCCCTTGTGCGAAATCTGTGCGGAAGATATCGTCGTGGAAATTGTGGCTAGGCATGGTGGTATATTTCACTATGCCGCGGTGGAAGTGGATGATGAGCTTGCGACAGGGACTGTGATTGGGACGATCGAGTTGGAATTCGAAGGGGAGAACTAGCGCCCACGCATCGCGCGATCCAGCCCACGTTGTGTATCACGTTTTTTCATCGACTGGCGCTTGTCATGCACTTGTTTACCTTTACAAAGTCCTAGCAAAAGTTTACAGATTCCCCGATGATTGAAATACATTTTTAAGGGGATGAGAGTGTGCCCATTTTGCGTTGCTTTTTCAGCAAATTTCCGACGCTCAATTTTATGCATGAGTAATTTGCGTTCACGACGTGGGCGATGATTGAGATGGGAGGCCTGTTTGTATTCGGGAATATCACATCCGACAAGATAGACATCTTTGCCGATCACGCGACCATAAGCTTCGTCGAGTGAGACTTGCCCGAGGCGCAGACTTTTTACTTCACTGCCTTGAAGGACAATGCCGCATTCCAGCGTGTCGATAACATGATACTGATGCCTTGCCCTACGGTTTTCCGCAATGTGGCTGGTTTTTTGTTCGGGCTCAGTGTTTTGCTTGTTCTTTTTCTTACCCATCGGGGCATCAGTACAAAAGAGGATACAATAGGCAGCTTGATAGGTTGTGTTTAACCCAGCATAGTCGGCCACCGCGAAAGTATCTAGCGGCCACCGTGCTTACGGGATGAGAGAAGTATGTTTAGTAGTGAAGAGTCCAAGATGGCATTCTATATGCTGGGCCGTGTCGAGCTAAGTAAATACCTGCGATTACAGCGGCAGTTGGTGGAAACACAGAGCTATGCCTCGGATCGAATCCAGGTATTGCTTTGTGAACACGAACCGGTTATTTCCGTTGGCCGAATGGGGTCTCATGCTGATATCCGCTTGGGTGCAGATCGATTCAAATCGGGGAAGTTAAAGTCACTTTGGGTGGCTCGAGGTGGTGGCTGTATCCTGCACCGTCCAGGCCAATTGGCAGTTTATCCACTGATTCCGATGAATTGGTATCAGGTGTCCCCGGGTAAAGTTTTGAGGCTAGTACGACAGGCGGTAGCAGGAGCTCTCCAGGAGCTTTCCTATACACCATTGGACACGGAGATCGATTTCAATATTTGGGGACGTACAGGCTTGCTGGGCGTTACTGCGATGGCTGTGCAGCGTGGCGTAAGTTGCTTTGGGACGTATCTTAATGTGGAACCGGAAATGCGGGATTATGGATTTATCGACGCGGTGAAGAAGATTCCGGCTGATCAATCACGAGGAACAATGAGTAGCCTGCTGGCCGAACGCAGACAGGTTGTTAGAATGGCTGAAATTCGGTCAGCCATGGTACAATCATTTGCTGATGTATTCGAATGTCAGGATTACCATATACACACTGGTCATCCCTTGCTTCGACAACAAGTTTAGGTCACTAACTGGAAAACGGGAAAATTACCGTTGGATATTCAAACATCTTTTCCTGAACTTCCCATCGTGGAAGCTCCTTCGCAGTCATCGAGTCGCCAGCGATTGCCGGATTGGTTGCGTCGTGAAGTCCCGAAGGGAAATGCGAACCATTTTACTCAGGGTTTGATGGAAGAACTTGGGCTGGAGACGGTTTGTGATAATGCAAAATGTCCAAATCGAATGGAGTGTTATTCCCAACTTACGGCCACGTTTATGATACTCGGCAATGTTTGCACTCGCCCATGTGGCTTCTGTGCTGTCGGGCGTGGTAAACCGGATAAGTTGGAAGAGGATGAACCACAACGTGTTGCCGAAGCAGCCCATCGACTGGGGTTGAAGCATGTTGTTATTACTTCGGTGACCCGAGATGATTTACCGGATGGGGGAGCTGAACATTATTACCAGTGTGTGACTGAGACTCGTGCACGTACGGGCGCAACCATTGAAGTACTTACACCAGATTTTGTAGGTAATCTCGAGGCATTAGACCGAGTGATTGATTCAGCTCCGGAAGTGTTTAATCATAATGTTGAAACGGTGCCTCGACTCTATCGCAAAGTACGTGGCCCCAAGTCCCGCTATCGCTGGACACTGAGTATGCTTCGCCGGATCAAGCAGCGGAATCCCGAGCTCAAAACCAAGAGCGGTTTGATGTTAGGGTTGGGTGAAACGCATGAAGAGTTATTCGAAGTATTTGCAGATCTCCGAGATCACGATGTCGATTTTCTCACACTAGGACAGTATTTGCAGCCGGGTGAAAAGTATCTGCCGGTGGAAAGGTACATCCCACCCGATGAATTTAACTTCCTGGGTGATGCGGCGAGGAAAATGGGATTTAAGAAGGTTGCCAGCGGCCCGTTTGTTCGCAGTAGTTACCACGCGCGCGATATGGCAGAAGACGAAGCTTAGATGCAGGCTGAATGGTCGAATACTTTGGTGCTTGCCTAGATGTGTTACATTTGTATGAACTTCCTGTCATGAATAGGCGTAATAGTTAAGACCTCCATTGAATTGTTCTCTTTATGCTAGAAATCTTAGATCTCAAAAAGTCTTTCCCCCAACCAGACGGTGAGCGTTTGGCGATTCTCGATATTCCCGAATTTCGCGTGGATGCCGGAGAACAGGTTGTGCTACTTGGAAGGAGTGGGGGCGGTAAGACGACACTACTGCATGGCATCTCCGGGATTACGAGGATAGATTCCGGGGAGATACGTTTTATGGATCAGGAACTAACGAGGTTTTCGGAGTCGATGTGGGATCGGTTTCGAGCCTCAAATATTGGTTATGTTTTTCAGACCTTCAATCTTCTACCAGCTTTTACGGCATTGGAAAACGTCCTGCTTGGGATGAGTTTTGCCAAAGATGTTCCCGATCACAAATATGCCAACTGGCTTTTAAAGCGAGTTGGACTGGGGCATCGCTTGGACCACAAGCCTGACCAAATGAGCGTGGGTGAACAACAACGTGTTGCGGTTGCCCGAGCGCTCGCGAATCGCCCCCGTTTGTTGTTGGCCGATGAGCCCACGGCTAATATCGATCCCGCCAATCAACAGGGAATTGTCTCTTTGATCAAAGAGGCATGTGAAGAATCTAATATCGGACTTATTCTGGTAACGCATGCGATGGAAGTTGCCAGTCAGTTCGACCGAATTGATTATCTCGAAAATATCAATCTTGTTGCCGCCGAAGCTACCGCCAGTATGTCAGCAGTAGAGGGGGAGGGGTACGAGTCATGAATTTGCTGACGATTGCTGTACGCAGTATCAAACAACGGTTCCTTTCCTCCACACTGACAATGATTTCGATGGCTTTGGGGGTTGGTCTTGTTGTCGCCGTGCTTGCGATTTTTGGTATTGTCCAAAAGTCCTTCAATGCCAATGCAACACTGGGTTACAACATGGTGATCGGCGCTAAAGGGGGAAAGCTGCAATTGGTTTTGAACTCGGTTTACTATCTTAGTGAACCGATCGAAAATATTCCGTATGACTATTATTTGGAATTTCAAAATCAGGAAGTCCGAGAAAAACAATACAGTGGTTCATATTCTTACAAAGCTGTGCAGCATCAGCAGGCAGCACGTGCAACTCTTTTAGCTTCCGGGCTCGGGGTGACATCTCCGGCAGGAATAGTTGCAGCATTAGCTGCCAATGCAATCGTTGAACAGCACCATGAACACCTCTATCCCTGGAAGCGTGAAGGAAAGTACTCGGCCTTTACTGACTTTGCGATTCCATTGTGTCTGGGTGACTATGTCGGGCCCTACCGAGTCGTCGGCACAACTCCTGATATGTTTTCTTTATTGAAGTACGGCCCTAAGGGTGACCAAGATTATCAATTGGATGGAAATGGACGCAACTTTGATTATTTCACCGAAGAGAATGGATTCTTTGAAGCTCTAGTAGGCTCAGTCGTCGCCGAGGATCGTGGCTTAAAAGTTGGTGATACGATCAACCCGTCTCACGGTTCAACTGAAGGCGATGCTCATGCCACAAAGTTTGTCGTGGTGGGTATTTTGGAATCCACCGGCACGCCGAATGACAGAGCGGTTTTCATTAATATGGAAGGCTTCTATCGTATGAGTGATCATGCGAAACCTTTAGAGAACGAAGACGATGTGTATGGTACGAACCAAATCGCTCACAAGATTACTGACGCAGATTATATATTACCTGTCGAGAAACGTGAGATAACGGCCATGTTGGTGCGTATGGATCCTCTCTATTCGATCGGGATTGAGAATCAGGTGAATGAAGGTAACGTAGCTCAGGCAGTATTTCCAATTACCGAGATTCGTCGGCTATTGGATTACTTTGTTAGCCCGGTGCAGACTTTACTATTGGTTTTAACGGTGTTGATTTGCTTTATGTCCGGTGTCAGCATTCTTGTCAGTATTTACAATTCCATGAGCGATCGTCGTAGTGAAATTGCGGTATTGCGAGCTTTGGGCGCCCGTCGGGGAACGGTCTACAACATCGTGCTGCTTGAATCCATGGTGCTTTCATTAGTTGGCGGATTAATGGGAATCATTGGAGGCCATGGGCTGATTGCTGCCTTCAGCGGGGTTATTGAAAATCAAACCGGAGTCCAAATTGGTTTCTTCGAACTTGCTCCACCTTTGCCATTTCCCGTTTTGAACTCGATTTCTTCAGAATTTCTAGTGATTCCATGTCTTGTTTTGCTGGCAATCATTGTCGGGTTTATCCCTGCTACCAGTGCCTATAAGACAGATGTATCCAAGTCGCTTGGTAAATAACTGGCGTTATTAAGTCTTCAGTTCGTCGAGTTGAGGCGAATAAGGTCATTGAAATAATACTTGTGCCTAAGGTATTATTGATAATGTTGGCTCGACGCTGCGCTGACTTTAAATTAGAAGAAATCATCCTCCGTGGAGTTCGGGTGAATCGATGAAATGTCTAACGGCTTTAACGTCAGTGCTTACATTATTTACCGCCTTGTTCATGAGTATTTCTCAGACACAGGCGTGTCCTTTCTGTGTAGCGACAACGCAAACGTTCACAGAAGAAATAGCATCAATGGATGCTGTTGTTTTCGCCAAGCTTGTCAAGCTGCCTCCGCCTATCAAACCAGGAACTCAGTTGGCTGAAGGTGAAGAGATTCCTCGCGCTAAGTTTCAAGTTGTGACCATCGTCAAGGGGAAAGAACTTGTCAAGCCAGCGCAGTCGATTGAAGCGATTTACTTTGGTGAAGCTAAAGTGGGTACGACCTTCTTAGTGATGGCTGTTGACCCACCCAAGCTCATGTGGTCGACTCCTCTTGAAATTTCCAAAACAACTCAGGATTACATTCTTAAACTTGACTCGCTTCCCAAAGATCCGGTTGCCCGCCTTCAGTTTTTCCAGAAGTACCTTGAAAACGAAGATGAAGAGCTCGCTCGCGATTCTTACGATGAATTTGCTAATAGCCCTTACGATGTGGTCAAAGCTTTAAAGTCCAGGATGGAGCATACTCAGCTGATTGGTTGGATACAGGATGCCGAAGTCCCAGCCAGTCGTCGACGCTTATATCTCACCATGTTGGGTGTATGTGGTTCCGAAAAGGATCTGCCGATGCTGGAAGAACTGCTGAGTTCATCCGATCGAAAGAAGAAGGCCGGGCTGGACGCTTTGATTGGCTGCTATCTTACGTTGAAAGGACCTGATGGACTGAAGTTGATAGAGGACTTGTTTATTCGCAATAAAAAGTCTGAATACGCCGATACCTACGCTGCCGTTATGGCATTGCGATTTCACGGAACTGAGTCAGATGTGATTCCACGTGAACGTATCCTCGTTTCAATGCGTTATATGCTTGAACGTCCTCAACTGGCAGACTTGGTTATTCCTGACCTTGCACGGTGGGAGGATTGGAGTCAGATCGATCGTATGGTGAAGTTATTCAAAGATGCGGATGAAGAAACAAGCTGGGTTCGTGTGCCTGTGATTAACTACTTGCGTCAGTGCCCCTTGCCAAAGGCTAAAAATCAAATCAAAGCACTTGAAAAAATTGATCCTGCAGCTGTGAAGCGTGCTAATACATTTTTTCCGTTCGGTCCAACCAACAGTGGTCGTGAAGATACGAAGACGCCCAAGAGTTCCTCGGTTGATCAACCAACCAACGCAACTTTTGTTTCTGCTCCGGTAATTGACATCTCGGTAGTTAGCGAAGAAACGCCAGAAGAATCAAATACAGCCGGAACAAGTTCGACTGATACAGTCGAAGATACTGCGATTCCTGCCACACCAAGCCTAATGCCTTCACCACGCATGGAGCAGGCATTATTGCCGGCGGCTAAAGATAATTTGGAAGAATCACAGCAGGAAACGAACCTTTGGTATGCTTTGGGCGTACCATTTCTAGCCGGGCTCGGCCTGCTATTCGTTCAGTGGCGTATTATGAGCGGTTCTGGTACCTAGTCAGACGACGCTATCGTCATCGGCTTTTTCAGTTTCGATTCTATCGGTTAATTCGTTCGTAATACCTGTTTTTATAGCAGTGCGAATCAAATCCGCTTCCACAGCATATTTTGCGTACCGGCAGGACGATATCGAGTAAGGAGTATTGATTTTTCACTAACGGTAAAACCAATGGTAGAAGATAGTTTATTTAGTGATGACGGTTTGGATGAGGATGCCCAGCTGTTTTCCAGCAACTCAAAGGAGCTCGATGTTTGTGAATATCGATCTTTTAGTAGTTGGGCTGTGGTATCCATCGTATTGGCGTTGGCCGGATTAGCATTTTTCGTGCTGCTGGGACCGGATGGATTTATACTTTATGCTCCGATTCAGATTGTCGGATTGATCCTTGGCTTGCTGGGGTTGTTTAGGATTCGAAGAAACAGCTTTGAACTAACCGGTGAAAAATTAGCTAAAGCCGGAATTTCCGTGAGCGTCCTTTTCTTATTGATCGGTGGTACCTGGGCTTCGATAGTCTACTTAACCGAGGTCCCAGACGGTTATGATCGGATTAGCTTTTATACTTTGGACAATGAGGGGGCAACGGCAGCTTCGCCGATCTCTCAAGAAGCAGCTAAGTATCATGACAAATCTATCTTTATCAAAGGGTATGTGCATCCTGGAGTGAATGGACTAGGTAATATTTCTCGATTTGTACTTGTTGGGGATCTAAGCGCCTGTTGTTTTGGTGGGCAGCCTAAGCCATGGGATATGGTGGAAGTCGATCTCAAGCCCGGTGATGAACTCACGTATGATATGAAACGTCATCGAGTTTGGGGTACAATAACAATTGATGTAGCCCCGCATCTGGCTGTTGGTTCTACGAAAGAAGCTACCGGCGATAAGCAGTTGCAGGGTGGTTTTTACCACCTCGAAGCTGATGGGATCAAATAAGGTACTTTGATTTCAATTAGTGGGATTTGGAGTTCCCGATGACTCACTTAAAATCATGTGTTTGTCTTTTCTTCGTGCTGTTTTTTGTCACGACAGTTCAGTCTCAGCAGATAGATAAGAATCGCCTGAAGGACATTTCTTTCGATACGATCAAGTTTGATATCGAAAAGGGCGCTCCGTTTAAACGCGACATGCTGACGAAGGAAATTGTGGCTCTAGAAGGTCAATTGGTACGTATTCGCGGCTACATGCTGCCTAGTTTTCAGCAGGCTGGCATCAAAAAATTTGTACTTGTTCGTGACAACATGGAATGTTGCTATGGCCCTGGTGCTGCTCTTTACGATTGTGTGATTATTGAAATGCAGGGTTCAGCCTCTGCTGAGTTCTCCGTACGCCCGATGGCTGTTGAGGGTGTTTTCAAAGTGAGTGAATTCAAAGGCCCCGATGGAAAACATTTGGCGATTTACCATATTGACGGGCGTAGTGCTAAGTAAGCCGTTCGGTTTATTCTAGAGTGCGAAAGTTTGTTTGACGAAGTCGTCAACAATGAAGTTGCAGCATCAACATTCGGCTCCACTCTGATTCTGCCTGCCGGCGATCAGCTTCCACTTTGCGGGACGTATTAACTTCTAAGGTATGAATGAGAGCAATACTTGGCTGATTAAGGAATAATCAACTAGGTTCTAAGTCTTTGCTTTCTTTAATTCCTTCAAAAACACGTCTATAATCGACAGGATATAACGATCCCCTGTATGACTGGAGTATGGTGATGGCCGCTAAAACCTGGCAGCTCACAGATGTAAGTGACGGTACGTTTGTCGAACATTTAGAAATATCATCCCAAGATATTGATAGCACCCCTGAAGGGTGGAGTGTAGCGAAAAAAACTCTGCGAGGTGGTCTGAGTGATGGAGTTGAAGTTGTAGAGATCAATAACGGCAAACTCTCATTTGGTGTGCTCTTAACTCGTGGAATGAGTTTGACGACTGCGACGATTGGCAACCAGAGTTTTGGTTGGAAGTCCCCTGTGCAGGGACCCGTTCATCCTAAATACGTGCCTCTGAACGAGCCGAGTGGTTTGGGATGGCTTGATGGTTTTGATGAGATGATGGTTCGCTGCGGTTTGGAAAGTAATGGTGCTCCCGAATTCGACGAGGATACCAATAATCTGAAGTATCCCCTTCACGGACGTATCGGGAATAAGCCGGCTCAAAAGGCGGCTGTCACGATTGATCCTGAAGCTGGAACGATTTCCATTTCTGGCGTAGTCGTGGAAACGCGTTTTCATTTTTTTAAGCTGTGTTTGGAAACGACGATTACCACAAAATTTGGTGGTAATGCGATTACCATCAGTGACACAGTCAAGAATCTCTCTGCCAGTCCTGCCGAAGCTCAGGTGCTTTACCATGCTAACTTTGGTGACCCTCTGCTTGATGCAGGCTCTAAAGTTGTGGCCCCAATCAATGAACTTGTACCTCGCAATGATCATGCCGCCAGTGGAATTGAGACTTGGGATAGCTATCAGGCAGCTCAATCAGGTTTTGAAGAGCAGGTTTATTTTCTCACATGTCTTGGTGATGATGACGGGAATACGGAGATACTTTTAAAGAATGCTCATAGCACTCAGGGAGTCAGTCTCGGCTACAACACGTCGGAACTACCTTGTTTTAGCGTTTGGAAGAACACGACGGCTTTGGAAGATGGATTTGTTACGGGGATCGAACCTGGAACGAATTATCCCAACCCCCGGACCTATGAAGGGGAGCAAGGCCGAGTGCTCAAACTCGATCCGAATGGCTCGGCCAGTCTTGGTTTGACCATGCGGTTTCTTGTAACTGACAAACAGGTCTCAGAAGCAGAAGGACGCATTGCCGCTCTCCAGACCAAAGGGGAGCCAATTATTCATACGAAGCCTCAAAAAGGCTGGTGTGCCCGTTAAGAAGCAGTAGACATATTCGGAAGTCCTTTCAGGGTTTGCGAGACTCGCTTAAAATTTAATCGCCGTAGAGGAAGGTTACATACGTACGATAATCTCGCCAAAATGGGCATTGATAAAAACTAATCTGACGGGCAAGCCTCTCCGGCCGTCCGTTTTTCATAAAATACGACGTTCATCCAACGACTAACAGGAGTGAATGAGACATGACAAATCTATTTCCAAAATTACACAACGCGATGTGGCCAGGTTTAGTGGGTAAAGGCGATGAAGAAGGCCAGGAACCTCCCATCAGTCTTAAGCGAATGCTGGAGCTGACAGCCGCTGCAGAAGTAGACGGACAGAAGTTCGAGGGGGTGGATTACTTTCTTTTCCATCCTCACACCGATCCTGATTCCAGCGATGATGAGCTGAAGGAAATTGCTGATCTGATTGGTAGTTACAACCTCAAAGTTGGTTCCCTGGTTGCTCCGGTGTGGCCCGGCACCGTTGGCGATTCAGCCATGGGTAACGATGAGCAGCAGGCTAAGTTTTTAGATGCGATCAAGAAAGCCTGTCGTATTGCTAGTGTTTTCAATGATCATGGCATTCGTGAATATGGTGTAATTCGAATCGACTCTGCCGAGTTTGGTGTAGAAGAATGGCGTAAAGACCCTGTTGCTAATACGGCTAGAATTGTGGAGACCTTCACGAAAGCTGCTGAGATTGCAGAGGCTCATGGTGAGCGTCTGGCCTGTGAAGGCGAGATTTGTTGGGCAGGTATGCATAGTTGGAAAGACATGCTGGATGTCCTGGAAGCAGTTGGGAATAATGTGCCAGGGAGCTTTGGCTTCCAGTCGGATCAGGCACATACCTATTTGTATCTCATGGGTTATAACGCTGCTGAGCATGCGTTGTTACAGGAAGGTTATACAGAGGAAGAGTTTTACGCCGCCTATGAAATAATGACCGAAAAATTACGTCCCTGGACAATCGATTTTCATGTGGCTCAGAACGATGGAACCGTTCATGGCGCTGGCTCGCATGACAAGACTGGTAAACATTGTCGGGCTGACGATCCAAACGGCAAACTCGATATAACTCGCACCGCTGGCTATTGGCTGAAAGATGCTACTGCACGTGGTATTCAGCACATTTGCTGGGATGGTTGTATGTTCCCGAACGCAGTGTTGGAAAATCCTGAAACATGGAACGTCATTCTCAAATCAATGGTTGATGTTCGCGAAGCCCATGGTTGGAATTAATTGAGTAACAAATGATTCAGACTCCGGCTTTTAAGGAGCTGGGTAGAAATGAAGAGAAAATAATAATGGCTAAGAAACCACTTAATATTGGAATGATTGGTTACGGCTTTATGGGTCGTACACACTCTAACGCGTACTGTAAAGTGAACAACTTTTTCGACCTGGAGCATAAACCGGTCCTGAAAGCTGCTTGTGCACGCAATGCTGAACGAATTCAGGCATTTGCTGACACTTGGGGCTACGAGTCAATTGAGACAGACTGGCGAGCTTTAGTTGCTCGTGAGGATATTGATGCTGTTGATATCTGTACTCCCAATAATCTGCATAAAGAAATTGCTTTGGCATGTGCTGAAGCAGGTAAGATGATTCTTTGCGAAAAGCCGCTGTCGATGAATGCTGCTGAAGGTGAGGAAATGTGTGCGGCAGTGGAAGCTGCTGGCGTGCCAAACATTGTCTGGTACAACTACCGCCGCGTGCCCGCAGTCACTTTGGCGAAACAGTTGATTGATGAAGGTAAGCTGGGAAGAATTTTCCATTACCGAGCTCAATTCCTTCAGGACTGGACCATCTCCACAGAGTTACCACAGGGTGGTGAAGGTCTGTGGCGTCTGGACGCTTCGGTTGCTGGTTCCGGTGTGACAGGTGACCTTCTGGCTCACTGTATCGATACTGCGATCTGGCTTAATGGGTCGATTGATTCAGTTTCAGCGATGACGGAGACATTTATCAAGGAACGTGTTCATCAGGATACGGGTGAGGTGATGCCGGTGACCATCGATGACGCCTGTACTTTTATGGGGCGTTTCAGCAATGGTTCACTCGCATTGTTCGAGTCGACTCGTTATGCTCGGGGACACAAAGCGTTGTATACTCTGGAAATTAATGGTGAAAAAGGATCTCTACGGTGGGATCTGCATGATTTGCATCGTCTTGAGTATTTTGATCATGGTGATGCTGGCGCGGTACGTGGATGGAAGAGCATTCATGTCACAGATAGTGAACATCCATATATGAGTAACTGGTGGGTGCCTGGTTTGCAAATTGGGTACGAACATACCTTTGTTCACCAGGTTGCTGACTTCCTGAAAAGTCTGGAAACTGGCGAACCAGCTGGCCCGACCTTCCGGGATGCCTTGGAGACGCAGAAAGTGTGTGATGCTGTTTTGGCTTCTGCGAACAGCAATTCATGGCACAATGTAGGCTAAGTGTAGCGTGTTGTCGCATGAATTACTTAGCTCATGCTTACTTATATTTAGATCAGCCTCTTTTCATGTCAGGCACGGGAGTGCCTGACATGTTGAATGTGGTGAATAGAAAAGTGCGAGTTCGCTCGCGTAACCTGAAACCATTGTTAGAAAGTTCAGATTTAGAGGTTGCCGAGATTGCGGCAGGGATTCAACAACATCTGGACGACGACCGCTGGTTTCATGCAACAAAAGTTTTCAACCAATTGAATCTCGAATTTGCTCAGGCAATGAGAGAAGCAGAACCAGAAGACCATTCGTTGCGGCCTCGTTTTTTGGGGCACATTATTATTGAGCTGTTAATTGACGCTCGACTTGCAGAAATGCGTCCCCGATTACTTGACCGGTACTACGAAGTACTCGAACAAGTTGATGCAAAAAAAATCCAGCAGGTGATCAATATGGCATCCGTACGTCAGACGGATCAATTTGTGAGATTTTTCGAAGTGTTCTGTCGCGAACGATTTCTATATGACTATCTGGATGACCAGCGTTTAGCGTATCGGTTAAATCAGGTGATGAAGCGAGTTGGTCTGCCGTTGTTTGGCGACTCGATAATGGAACTTATTCCGTCAATACGACGTCGCGTATATGAATGCCACGAAACGCTGCTGACAGCCGAAGTGGAAACGGACTGACTGAAACAATTTGATAAGTGACTGTAGAGGAAACGAAACCATGAAATTTGGAATGAACTTACTATTGTGGACCGGAGCTATGAATGATGACATGATTCCGGTTGTCGCTTCGCTCAAAGAGATGGGATACGACGGAGTCGAGGTTCCGGTCTTCGAAGACAATATCGACCTTTACACTCAATGGGGAGCTCGCCTGCAGGAGATGGGACTCGAGTGTACCGCAGTCACAGTACGCGGAGAAGAAGATAATCCAATCAGTTCTGATCCTGCGGTTCGTGCGTTGGGCGTTGAGAATAATAAACGAGCTCTTGATAATGCCGCCGCCGCAGGTGCCATTCGACTTGTTGGACCTTATCACTCGGCATTGGGCGTATTCTCCGGTCAGGGACCCACCGAAGATGAATGGAAATGGGGCGTAGACAGCATGCGTCAGGTTGCTGAGCATGCTGAGACGGTTGGCATTACATTGGGAGTCGAAGCTCTCAACCGTTTTGAAACTTATTTACTGAATACGCATGCAGATTCGGCCCGGTTCGTTCGTGAAGTGAATCATCCGAACGCTCGTATGATGTACGATACGTTCCATGCCAACATCGAGGAGAAAGATATTGCTCAGGCTATTCGTGATTGTCACGATGTTTGTGCTTTGGTACATATCTCCGAAAATGATCGTTCGACACCAGGCAGTGGAAATGTTGACTGGGATACGAACTTTAACACATTGAAAGAAGTTGGTTACGACGGCTGGATGGTTGTTGAGGCCTTTGGCCTGGCCCTTCCCGAGCTTGTTGCCGCTACCAAAATCTGGCGACGAATGTATGAAAGTGAAGAGCAGCTTGCAAGCGATGCTCTGGGATTCATGAAAGCGCAAGTGGCTCAACGCTGGGATTGATCCGTATGGATTAACCCGTTTCTAAGAAGGAATTGTTAGCGGTTAACTAAGAGACAAATTGACTCAATCTGGCAATTCTTCGTATAGTTACGGCCATGTCAGACGAACGATCACAATCCGAGCAGCCGACTCATCGTCCCAGGGCTGTGCCTATAGATCCTACACAGATGGGATTAAGTGAGTTCTATCGTCCAGACGAAGACGAGGGAACTTCACTTACTGATTTGAGTGGTGCTTACGCGGAGCTAATAAACTCCGGTGAAGATCCGTATCAGGCAGTCGAGTCAGAAGAGTCTGCCATTCCAATCGAGGAAGCGGAGCACGACCTCCAATCAACTCAACCTGTTTCTGTGGCCGTTACGGCAGAAGAAGAAGCAGAGCTATCACCTCGTTCGATTTTGGAAGCGATGCTCTTTGTTGGAGACCCGACAGGCCAGCCATTGGAAGCGGCTAAAGTGGCCTCGCTGATGCGGGGAGTTTCGTCTCAGGAAATCGACGAATTAGTGACGGAACTGAATGGTACCTATGATGAAGTAGGTTCTGTATTTGAGATTCGTCGTGAAGATGCCGGTTATGTTATGGGCTTACGGCATGAACACGAACAGATGCGAGAGCGATTTTATGGTCGTGTACGTGAAACGAAATTGTCTCAGGTGGCAATCGATGTTCTTGCCGTGGTGGCGTACAATCAGGGTATAAGTCGACAGGCCATCGATGCGATGAGAGACCAGCCTAGCGGATCCGTGCTTTCACAGTTGGTGCGACGTCAGATGCTTCGTCTCGAGCGGACAGACGACAAACCGCGTAAAACGATTTATTTTACAACCGAACGCTTTCTCAAAGTATTCGGCTTGGACAATATTGAAGATCTTCCTCAGGCAATGATCCTTGATCACCAATGGTAAGCGAAGCTCTTGCAACTAAATATGAATCCTGCTTCGGAGTGTTATGAACGCACGAGAAAAAATACTACAGCTGCGATCCACGTCTCCGCTTATTCTGCCATCACTTTTGTTGTGCGATTTTGGTGACTTGCGAAGTGAGCTTGAACTTCTTGCCAAGGCAGGGATTCAGGCATTGCATTTGGATGTCATGGATGGACTGTTTGTACCTAACATGACCTACGGTATGCCCATCATCGAAGGCTTGGCTCGACATACAGAGCTACCGCTCGATGTCCACTTAATGATTCAGGAGCCTTCGCGATATATTGAGCAATTCGGCGCAGCCGGAGCGAATTTGATTACCGTTCATGTAGAAGCCTGCTCGGATCTTCCCGCTACTTTGAAGCAAATCCATGATTTGGGTATTGCTAGTGGGGTGGCGCTTAACCCAGATACTGAACTCGATGCAATTCTCCCCTGTTTGGAACTTTGTGACCTCGTTCTATGTATGAGCGTCAACGCAGGGTTTGGTGGTCAGGAATTCAATCCTGTGGCGATTGAGAAATTTAAGCAGCTTGTTGAAATCCGTGAACGACGGCAGTTGAACTTCATTCTGGAAGTCGACGGTGGGATCAATGTAGAGACGATTGGAGACTGTTATACAGCTGGTGCCACATGGTTTGTCGCTGGTTCTTCGATTTTCAAACAGGAATGCTACCAACAGGCGGTAACAGACTTAACGGCGGCTGCCTCAGCCTGATTCGGAAAGAAAAGAGCCCGGTTTTGGGTTGCTGACTTAATAAATTCAGCTTAAAACGGGAAGGATACAGCATTAATCTTGTCTTCAGGGGTAATTATTCATTACCTTTTTGAGGTCGAAATTATCTTTGTTTAGACCATAATAACAGACACCTGATTTATTAAATGAGATGTCTCAGCATTAAGAACTAGATGGCTAGCTCAACCGAAACCGAAAAACGAACAAAACGTGGCGTACCTGAAGGGCTTTGGGTAAAGTGCCCCGATTGTGGCGAGACGATTTACAAAAAAACAGCAGATGAACTGCTTGGGATCTGTCCCGAATGCGGTTATCACTTCTATGTATCAGGTCAAGAGCGTATTCGTCAGGTTTTAGACGAAGGTACATTTGAAGAGTGGGACGCTGAACTGATGCCCACAGATCCTCTGGAGTTCAAAGATCGCAAGTCATATGCCGATCGTCTCGTGGCCGAACAGAAACGGACAGGCCTTAGTGATGCGGCTTTGACTGGTTGCGGAATGATTCGAGCTCGACGTGTCGCCATTGGCGTCACAGACTCCGCATTTATTATGGGAAGTATGGGGTCGGTTGTCGGTGAACGATTAACACGGCTTATCGAACGAGCCACCGAGCAAAACTTACCATTGATTATTATCAGTGGTTCCGGGGGTGGAGCTCGAATGCATGAAGGAATTCTGTCTTTGATGCAGATGGCCAAAGTGTCTGCCGCATTGGCTCGTTATGATCAGGAGGGCGGATTCTTTATTTCCGTGTTAACGAATCCAACAATGGGTGGCGTGGCAGCTAGCTTTGCAGCTCTAGGTGATGTCTGCTTCGCAGAACCCAAAGCCTTGATTGGCTTCGCTGGTCCGCGTACCATCAAGGCGACCATTCGTATTGAATTGCCGCAAGGATTCCAAACCAGTGAATTTCTTTTAGAGCATGGATATGTTGACCGAATTGTTTCTCGGGGAAAATTAAAGAGCGAAATTGCTCGCACAATCGACTACGTTGGTAAATAATCGGCTGAGATTCGCTCAGGGGAATGGGTGAACCGTATCAAGCTATTTCAATAAAGACCAAAGCTGCTAGCGATAGGAACAGGATTGATCCATGGGTTTGTTCGACAACGTCAAAGCACTCGTCGGTGGTAAAAAGAAATCCGATGGCAATCGCAAGGTCGTTTTTCGTAAAAATGTCAACATAGAAAAGCGGTTTGAATTTGTCCGCACAGCTGTCTCGGGCACCATGTCGAAGTTCTTTATGGCACGAGACCGTGAAACAGACCGTGTTGTTGGACTCAAGCTGGCAGATCCCGACAAGACAGGGCTCTTTGAACAACGTTTTAAGACTCTCAAGAAGCCACCGGAAGGTTTGATCGCTAGTAACATTGAGCATCCTAATGTTGTCAAGACATATGAATATGGGATAACGACAAAAAAGCAAAACTATGTGGTGATGGAATATCTCAAAGGATCAGGGTTGCACGCGATGATCTATGATCGGGATTCTATGCTGGAAGGAAAGCGTCTAAGCCTGATAAGGCAGTTTGCTGAAGCGTTAGGAGCCGTTCACAAAGCGGGCTTTATACACAGAGATGTCTGCCCTCGCAACTTCATCGCTACGCCGGATTGTACAGGACTGAAGTTGTTCGATTTTGGACTTTCACTTCCGGATGAACCGGCCTTTCATCAGCCAGGAAACCGGACTGGAACACCGTTTTATATGGCCCCGGAAATTGTCCGTCGACGTAAAACAGACCATCGGGTCGACATCTTTGCGATGGGTGTCTCTTTTTATCAGCTACTGACCTTTGAGCTTCCGTGGCCCTCGAACGATGCATCCGGCTTGGCTGCTCTGAGTCATGATACTCTCGCGCCTACTCCGATTCTGGAATATAAGCCGAAATTACATCCCAAGCTTGTAGAGGCGATTATGATTTGTATGTCAGTGAGCCCTAATGACCGCCCTAAATCGACGGATCAATTCCTTCAAATGATCACGGACGTTGATTCGGCCAGCGTTTAGGAAAAACCCACTAAAATACCTGCTCTTGTTTGAAAGTCAGGGAGATAAAACTGCCGAGAATCGTCTAGTCACGTCTCTTTTAGCGGTTGCTGATCCTTTCAGGCGGTTTTATACTTAGAAATTCTCATACAGGTATTGTTCTCTCCAGTTAGACCTTGGAGTTTTAATAATGACAATTGATAAAAGTTTGAAAATTTCTCGCGGTTCTCTCCAGAATCGCAATGTGCTTACTCGCGTGGAGCGATTAAAGCAACTTGCGGAAGAAGAGCGTTGGAATAACGGTGATTCCCCTTTTGGCCTACCTAAGGTACGCGTTGCGAAAGTTTCTTTGGGGCGTGTGAAGAAGGTTAAGGGCGAAGTCGACGAAGAGCTTGCGGAAGAAACTGCAGAACCAGAAGAAGAGTAATCCATTGGCTGATGGATATTCGTCTTGATTACGGTAAGCAGGGTCTCAATGTTACGCTGCCTGATCACTTAGATATCAGGACTTTATCGTATAAAGCAGCTACGCCCATTGCAGACCAGCCGAATCAATCGGATCTTGCGGCACTGCAAGAGGTTTTTGCGAGTCCAACAGAGACGCCTCCTCTAAGTAAAATCATTCAGGGACGCTCTAGCGCCTGTATCGTGATTTGTGATATTACGCGACCGGTTCCTAATCAGCTTATACTCGAACCTCTGCTTGAGGCGTTACATGCTGGCGGGATTACTCCGGGGAATGTTAAGATTCTTATCGCCACCGGTCTTCATCGCCCAAGTCGTCCGGAGGAGATTCTGGAGATGGTGGGCGCTGATATCGCTGAGAAGTACACCATCATTAATCATGATGCTCAGGATCAAAATCAACTTGTCTTTCTTGGTAAGTCGCCGCGTGGTATTCCAATGTGGATTAATACACACTACATGGAAGCGGATCTTAAAATTAGCGTGGGGCTAATCGAGCCTCACTTCATGGCTGGCTTCTCAGGTGGCCGTAAGCTAATCTGCCCCGGCATTGCAGGGCTTGAAACGATTCGTGCCTGGCATAGCCCTCGTTTCCTGGAGCACCCTCAGGCAGCCACTGGTCAGTTAAAAGGAAATCCTGTTCACAGTGAGAACACCTGGATTGCCAATCGTGCAGGCTGTGACTTTATTGTGAACGTCGTGATTGATGCACACCGCCGCCCATTGAAATTTGTCGCGGGCGATCAGTTGAGTGCGTTTCAGGAAGGAGTAGATTTCTGTCGTGACATTGTCGTGGATCGGGTCGAGCAAGAATATGATATTGTAATTACTTCTTCAGCCGGCTATCCGCTGGATACCACTTTCTACCAAAGCGTGAAAGGAATGATGGCGGCTGTTCCCATTGTAAGATCTGGAGGCACTATTATTATGGCTGCCTCCATGAGCGAGGGGATTGGTAGTCCTGAATTCACGAGTTTATTCGATCGTCATCCGGATATCGACGACTTCATGGTGGAAATTATGTCTCCGGAATATTTTGTGATGGATCAATGGCAATTAGAGATGCTTGCTAAGGTCTTGCGAAAAGCAGAAGTGAAAGTGGTTACGGATGGTTTACCGGCAGAGACGATCAATAAGCTTTATGTAGACTCAGCGGAGAGTGTTGAATTGGCGGTGCAGGAAGCACTGAAAAAATACGGTGATGATACATCGATCGCGGTGATTCCTCGAGGGCCTTATGTCATTCCGGAATTGTCTGTTTAACGCTTCCAAAATTCCCACCAGCGCAAATGTTTAGTGGTGGTTTGATGTAACGGCACGACCTTTCCATGGGGACCGATTGCGTTTTCCATATGGACACCAGTCATTTGTACATCGACCATCTTGGCATCCAGCATATTCGCTCCAGTCAGGTTTGCTCCATTTAGATTGGCACCAGCCAGATTGGTTCCTCGTAGATCGCAATGTGCCATGTTGGCGTCATTGCAATTGACTTGATTCAAATCGGCTAAGCTAATATCGGCTCGTAGGAAAATTGCACCTTTACAGTCTGCACCGGTCATCTTGCTATATCGCAGAATGGAATGTGATAAGTCAGCTTCAGCAAAACAAGTGTCGTCTAAAAAGGCATTGGTCATGTCAACTTGCTGTAAGTTGGCGAATTTTAAGTTGGCTCGGCTTAGGTTCGCATTGATTAGAATCGCTCCCTGAAGATTTGCTCTGCTAAAGTTGACTTCACGCAAATCCGCGTTACGGAATGTGACTCCCCGTAGGTCCATGTTCGAGAGATCAGCACCGGCAATTTTGGCATTATCAAGGTGAGCGTCCCGCAACGACTGTTCTTCAAATCGATATAAGACATCTTGTGTTGTTGCATGCTTGATTTCTATCATCACACATCCTCAACTACGTTGAAATTGAAACTTAAATGACTCCCCCAAAGGTCAGCTCTAAACCAGAACTAAGCCAAGGTTGCTTTTCGGATTATGTATAGGAAAGTGGCCTTGAAACCACGTTTTGATTGATGGGCTTCCTCGTGGGTGGAAAGGGAGAAAACCATTGGGTGGGAGAGCATTTAAGTCAAACAGGTGGGATCAAAGTAAGTAATAATGTCATGCTCTTACATGCACGATACGCCTATCAATAATACAAATCAATATTGATTGATGTTTTTCTAGCATAATCGCAAACGTAATTGGTCTAGTAGTTCCAGAGGGTTACCCATTACGATGCTCTGTCGAAGTGCGGCATTAGTGTTGTTCTATGGTACCTAGAGAGTTAAATCGTGCCCCAGATAGCTGAAGATTTTCGAGTGGAACTAAATGTATTTAAGGGTCCGCTGGATTTATTACTCTATTTGGTGCGCAAGCATGAAGTCGACGTTATAGATGTACCCATCGCCGAAGTCCTGGAACAGTATCTTGAATTCCTTGAGATCATCGAGCAACTCAAGATTGATGAAGTAGGTGATTTTCTTGAACTCGCCAGTACCTTGACCGAGATCAAATCTAGATTAGTGTTGCCTCGTCTTGAAGAGGTCGGCGAAGAGATTGACGATCCACGAGACGAATTAGTCCAACGTTTGCTGGAATACAAGCAGTACCGTGACGCGGCGATGATCCTTGAAAATCGGGCTCGTGGTTGGGGACAACGTCATGTTCGCCAGTCGAATGACTTACCACCTCGAAAAGTGGATGTTGCGGAACAGCCGATTCAGGATGTTGAACTTTGGGACTTGGTAAGCGCTATGGGGAGAATTCTAAAAGATATTCAGGTCGCCCCTCAGGAAACGGTGATTTTCGACGATACACCGATTCATGTCTATATGCGTCAAATTCACAGGCGGATTGTAAAGGAGGGCCGAGTAGCCTTGTCGCAGTTCTTCCAAATGGGAATGCATAAGACCGCAATCATTGGAATGTTTCTATCGATTCTGGAACTAGTTCGTCACCATGGGGTAGATACGATTCAGGATAATGTTGGTGGAGATATATGGGTCACAGCTGGTGAGGCTTTTGATGCCAATATCGATGTTTCGAACGTTGAAGAATATGACCATAAGAAACCTAGGCTGGATGATATGCCCACGAAGATGCGTTAGAGAGGCCTATTGAAACGCCCCTCGATTTACTCTGGATAGAATCTCTTTTCCTATTCATAATTCAATGCACCAATCGATAACTTTTCGTTTAAGTATTACAACGCGTGAAAAACCTGCCTGTCAAATCGTTAACTCATGGCGATCTTACGATCGAAGGGTTCTCGCGCGCAGCTGTCCAGTCGTACTGGCGAGTACCCGAGTTAAAATTGGGGTTCGATCTAGGAGCTCATCCGTGGGAATTCATGGGGACTCCGAATTGGTGTGTAACCCACTGTCATTTGGATCACCTTGTGGCTTTACCGGTGTATGTAGCTCGTCGCCGTATGATGAAGATGGACCCTCCAACGATCTACCTGCCAACTCATGCCGTAGAGACGGTGCATGCAATCTTGAAGGCTTATACGAAACTGGATCGTGGGCGTTTGCCATGTAATCTCATTGGTGTTGAACCTGGTGATGAAATTGAATTGAATCGTGAGTATCTGGTTACAGTTGGTGAAACACGTCATACCGTTCCTTCGCTGAGCTATCTAGTTTGGCATCGACGCAATAAGCTCAAGCCTGAATACTTGGAATTATCAGGGGAAGAGATACGTGATATTCGACAGAGTGGACGAGAAGTCTCACAGGAGGTGCGTATCCCATTGTTGGGCTATACCGGTGATACGCGTGTGGAAGGACTCGACCTAACGCCCGCACTTTATGAGGCAAAAATTCTGATCACCGAGATGACTTTTGTGGCCGAGGATCATAGTCAGGAGAAGATCCGCAAAAATGGGCATATGCATTTAAAAGATTTTCTTGACCGTGCTGATCGATTTCAAAATGAATTGATTATCGCTTCGCATTTCAGTACTCGCTATAACTACCATCAAGTGAAGAAGCTTGTCCAGGAGACGTTACCGGGATCTTTGTTAGAGCGTCTCCATCTGTGGTTATAGAGTTGCCCGTTGTGTCACCAATGAACGCTCCTCGCTCCGCTTATATCCATATTCCGTTTTGTCGTCATCGTTGCGGGTATTGTAATTTTACCGTGATTGCGGGGCGGCAGGACCTGCACCGTTCTTATCTCAATGCTCTGAAAGCAGAATTGGCACTGCTAGGTGAGCCTGTTGAAGTAGAGACGGTGTATCTGGGCGGCGGCACCCCCACGGAGTTGCACTTATCAGAGTTTCATGAATTGATGGAACTAGTGAAGTTTTGGTTTCCTTTGGCGGTAGACGGAGAATTTACGACCGAAGCCAATCCGGAGGACATTACTCCAGAATACGTTCAATTGTTTCAGAAATTTGGTATCAATCGAGTGAGTCTTGGGGGGCAATCTTTTGATGAATCCAAGCTTGCTGTGTTAGAACGTAACCACAGCCCCTTTCAATTAAAGCAGTGCTTTGAGCTATTGTCCCCTATCGATTCGATCTCCATGGATTTGATTTTTGCAGTGCCTGGCGAGTCGTTACAGCAATGGGAGACGGATTTGAAGTTGCTGCTGGAATACCAGCCAACACATCTGTCTACCTATGGTTTGACGATTGAGAAGGGCACACCATTTTGGAGTCGATTTGAAAATGGTGAATTGGAGGAATTGAGTGATGATTTGCAACGGGAATTCTATTTAACTGCCCGGCACATGCTTACCGAGCATGGTTATCATCACTACGAAGTTTCAAATTATGCGAAACCTGGTTTTGAGTGTCGACACAATCAAGCCTATTGGTTTGGTGAGCCATACTTTGCAGCAGGCCCGGGAGCCGCTCGGTATGTAGACGGTTTTCGTCAAGTGAATCATCGTAGTACTACAACCTATATACGCAAGGCCTTAGAGGGAAAGTCGGTTGTGGCAGAATCGGAACACGTTACCGGGGAAGAGCTTTATCGAGAGATACTGGTGTTTGCTTTACGACGACTAGATGGAATTACAGATGCATGGTTTCAGCAAAAGACAGGCATGACCCCATGGGAGCTAGCTGGTGAACAGCTTGAGAGGTTTATTGAACAAGGATTCTTCCAGCGAACCGGTGATCAACTTTGCTTGACGGAAGAGGGGTTATTAGTAAGTGACAGTCTTTGGCCACACCTTTTGTAAAAAGGCACTCATGGCAAGTGACTGGTTCGCTATTGTTGTTCAAGCCACCAGGTCAGTTGCTGCTGCAATTCGTCATACGACAGCTTTGTCTGGGGGATTACTTCCCGCATGCGTTTCTCGTCATGCTTGACGTAGTTCGGATAACGCAGCATTTCGATTTCTTCCTCCAGCGCGATCAGCCAGGAAGGAACCTCGAGCCCCGCTCCGGATGGATTCTCGAGTAGCTCTTCAGTCATCCCCAGCAATTCATTAAAACTTGGACGTCCCGTCTTGATGTCTTTGCTCTCTTCCAGACTTGGTTTGACCAGCGAACGTAGGTGGTCCACCTCCATTGATCGGACGAATCGTTCTTCCACCCGATCCGCTACAGTACGCATACGTATGGAATACTGGGTTTGAAGTTTTTTGAGGCGGCTGACAAACATGTCTGCTTCTTCCTGAATTCGTTCCGTCAAACTTTCACGCCAGATGTGAGCCGCTTCGTCGTTGTCATGAGAAACAAGAAGTTTATGAGCAAGAACGACAGGGCGTAGATTCCAGCAGATCCGATCGTAACGTACTCTCAGACGGAGGAAGTCGAGCAGTGTGTAAAGTAACTCGCCACGATCACTCTGTGTTGTCGTACTGTTGTAGTCCCGGTATTCAGAATAATTTTCAACCACAGACTCAAGGATTAACGAAAGAATATTCGTTGCTTCTTGCAGTGGAATATCACGTTCGATCGCATCCAGTAATCTCAGTTCGAGATGAGGCTCATCACGGATCGCCTGAAGCCATGCCTCCACGCCCTGTAACAAAATCCCCCGAATGTTCCCCATTGCCAGAAACTGCTGAGTAAAGATCTCCCCCCCATATTTCTCAATAAATTGAACCACATTGTCCCATGTACTGCGGTGTGAAACTCGCTCGAGAATTGAAAGCCTTAAAGTCTGGCTATGTTTTAACCAACTACCTAGAAGTGCTTCCGTGACCTGCTCTAATGCCTGAACTAATTGTTCCTCTTTGCGGAGTGTAACAGGTACTTGTTCTT
>Ga0115011_10000277_pt1 | contig 45304 bp, 45 predicted proteins | sample TroAtlMetagenome_2_FD_88705 | JGI IMG/M metagenome (GOLD analysis project Ga0115011, IMG submission 88705) | Marine eukaryotic phytoplankton communities from Atlantic Ocean - Tropical Atlantic ANT8 Metagenome | ecosystem: Environmental > Aquatic > Marine > Oceanic | place: Tropical Atlantic... | reverse complement strand
GGGCATTAGAGCCTCAGCCCGTTAACCGGACATGGACTCCAGGAATTCTGCGTTCGACTCCGTCTTGCTGATCTTATCCAGCATGAACTCCATAGAGTCGACGACGTTGAGCGGGTGCAGGAGCTGCCTCAGAATCCAGACCCGATTGAGGGTCAAGGGATCCATGAGAAGCTCTTCCTTCCGGGTGCCCGACTTGTTGATGTCGAGGCAAGGGAAGATCCGCTTTTCCATCAGCTTCCGGTCCAAGTGCATCTCGCTGTTACCGGTGCCCTTGAACTCTTCGAAGATGACCTCGTCCATTCGGCTACCGGTGTCGATAAGCGCGGTGGCGATGATCGTCAGGCTACCGCCCTCTTCGATGTTTCGTGCAGCGCCGAAGAAGCGCTTGGGCTTGTGCAACGCGTTGGAGTCCACACCACCGGAGAGAATCTTACCGGAGGGGGGCACGACGGTGTTGTAGGCCCGAGCCAGACGCGTGATGGAGTCCAAAAGAATGACGACGTCCTTCTTGTGCTCCACGAGGCGCTTGGCCTTCTCGATGACCATTTCCGCAACCTGGACGTGACGTTGGGCAGGCTCGTCAAAGGTCGAGCTGACCACCTCGCCCTCTACGGAGCGCTCCATGTCCGTCACCTCTTCGGGACGCTCGTCGATGAGCAGCACGATGAGGTAGATGTGCGGGTGATTGGCCACCAACGCATTTGCGATGTTCTGCAGCAAAACCGTCTTACCCGCACGAGGGGGGGAGACGATCAGCGCTCGCTGTCCCTTGCCGATTGGGCAAAGCAAGTCGGAGATGCGCGTGCTGAAGTTCTTTGCGTGATACTCGAGGACCAATCGCTCGTCGGGATAGAGGGGCGTCAGATTATCGAAAAGAATCTTTCGCTTGGCCGCCTCGGGCTCCTCGAAGTTGATGGTCTCCACCTTGAGCAGTGCAAAGTAGCGCTCGCTGTCCTTGGGAGGCCGAATCTGTCCGCTCACGGTATCGCCGGTCCGAAGACCAAAGCGGCGAATCTGCGAGGGCGAGACGTAGATGTCGTCCGGTCCAGGAAGGTAGTTGTAGTCGGGGGCTCGGAGAAAACCGAAGCCATCGGGCAGAATCTCCAAGACACCTTCACCGAAGATGGGCTCGTTCTTCTTCGTCTGCTCGTTGAGCAGGGCGAAGATGAGTTCCTGCTTGCGCAGGCCGCCGGAGTTCTCAATCCCCATGTCGCGGGCCATCGCCGCGAGTTCCCCAATTTTTAGCTGCTTGAGCTCTCTGAGGTTCATTATCGTTCCTTGTTGCCCTCCGCCGAGCACGGGAATGCTACGGGCAGGCACCGTATACGCGGTCAGTGCGTTTGGATGTCGCGGAAGGCGGGCTGGTTTCTGGGTTACTCTCTAAAGAGAAAGTCCTCTCTAGAGCGCGCGGAAACTAACGAGGGTATTTACTCATGTCAAGCAGATTACCGTTCTGAGCCCCTTCACAGTCGAACAGTCTTTTTTTGTCTTCGGCTGCTATGATTGAGGCCATAGACGACCCTCCGGACTCGAAATACCGTGCAGCAAGACCCCTCCGCCCACGCTCTCGTCGCCGCACCTCTCGGAAGGGAGTGGGTCGGATTCAGTGATGACGTGGTCATGGAGGTGTTTGCGCCGGCCCGCCCGGTGCGGGTGCCTCGTACCCCATCTTGGGTTCGAGGCGTGGTTCAACGGGAGGGCAGGATGGTGACCCTGGTCGATCTGGCGACCTTTTGTGGGTTACCTCCTGTGGATGTGTTCGATGTCTGTGTTCGAGTCTCCGTGCCGGACATCGAGATTGCCTTTGGATTCGAACGGGTAGCGTATTTGGACGCCCTGGATGGAATGCCCGTTCCCATCGTTGAACTCCCACTCGACGCAGATTGGGTGGACGAATCCCTCCAAATCGGGCCACGCACGGTTCATTGCATCGACCTTCACTCGTTGATTTCGACGCTACGAGAGGAGGTTTGAACCGTGGATTTGAGCAAATACCTCCGTCTCTACGTCAGTGAGACCCAGGAAAATCTCGACCGGGTCGCCGTCATTCTTCTCAATCTCGAACGGCAACCGGATCAAATGGACCATGTGGGCACGGTATTGAGGCTCTTTCATTCCATGAAGGGAATGAGCGGGACCATGGGATATCGGCCCATCTATGACCTCACTCACGTCATCGAAGACCTTCTCGAAGTGGTGGCGGAAGGGCGTCTCAAGCCAAATTCAGAGGTGATTGACCTCATGCTGCAAGCCATCGATCGAATCAATCGATGGGTAGCCGATGTGGCGGCCAATCGGCCAGTGGTCAATGACGTGATTGGGGAAGCCCTCGTGGCGCAGTTCATCGCGTATCGCGAGGGCAATAGCGCGCCTCCAATTACATCGGTGCCCCAGGCGGCGCCCATGGTTCCAGACGATGACGATGACATGCTGTTCACCGGTGATTTGGACCTCTTGGATTCGGAGTCCCTCGATCTGGAGCCGGCCCCTGCTCCAAAAGTGAGGTCGCCCCGAGACACCTTGCCCTACGAAGATGCCAGTGAGTCCGGTGACTTTGGTTCAGTTTCCGGCTCGTTGATGCCTTTTGACATTCCCAATTCGACGCCGCCGGCGCTCATTCCTGCACCGATGATGTCGGGGTCGACAACGCCCAAACCCCACAAAGTCGTGACCAATATGCGGACACAGACCTTGCGGGTTCGAACCGAGTGGTTGGACGCGGTCATTGACCGAGTGGGTGGCCTGCGAGCCGTCATGGAGCAGATCTTGACGATCGATTCATCGGCGCTCGCAGAGGAGGCACCACCGTTACTCGAGAGCCTCTCCCGTGGTCTCGAGTTACTCAACGATGATGCCGTGGCCGTGCGAATGGTTCCCTTGACCCTTTTGACCAAACGGCTGCCGCGAGTGGTGCGTGACTTGTGTCGCGAGGCCGGAAAGAGGGCGTCCATCGAGATTCGTGGAGACCATGAGCGCTTGGACCGAGCGGTGGTCGAGGCCATCGACATTCCTTTGACTCATCTTCTCCGAAACGCAGTCGATCATGGGCTCGAAGACCCTCAGCGTCGTCGTGACATCGGTAAGGATGTCGAAGGGCAATTGATCTTGGTGTGTCGGCAGGAGCGAGAGCACCTCGTGGTGGAGTTGACCGACGACGGGAAGGGCATCGACACCATAACCCTCGCTCAACGGGCGGTGGGGATGGGTCTCTTGACGAAGGACGAGGCAGCTCATCTGAGGGAAACAGATCTCACCGCCCTCGTTTGTTTACCGGGCCTCAGTTCGAAATCCGAAGTGACCACCTTGGCCGGTCGCGGGATTGGAATGGACGTGGTGGCAGAGACGGTGGCCAGTTTCGGCGGTACTCTGCAATTGGAGACGCGACCGGGTTTGGGCACCACCGTTCGCCTGCTTTTGCCCAGAACACCGGGGGTGACCGAGGTGATGGTGGTCGATGTCGCCGACCAACTCTTCGCTCTTTTGGCAGAGACTGTGGTCGAACGCCTCCCTCAAGCACCCGCGAGCGCAATCGAGTTGGGGCCTTTGGTAGATTTCCCTCCCACGGACAAGACGGGTCCTGGAGTACGCATCAACACCAGTTCGGGTGACTGCGTACTTCGAGTAGATCGGGTCGTAGGGCGGCAACAAGTGGTACTCAAGCCTTTGGACCCCCTTTTGGCAAGGGTAGAAGGACTGTCTGGAATGACCTTGGATTTGTTTGGTGAACCCGTTTTGGTTCTCGACATAGAGCGTCTCTTGGCTTTGGAGGCTGCTCAATGAATCAGGAGACGCTTCGAGCACTCTTGAGCGCGGTCGCCAATGGAGATCGCAGCGTTGATGACGCCCTCGATGCAGTGAGGGGGTTTGCGGACTTGGGCTATGCGCGGGTGGATCTGGATCGCGCTCGTCGTCGCGGCCTGCCCGAGGTGGTGTACGGCGCAGGTAAGACCGCGGATCAAATCGCTTCGATTCTGGAAACTCTTTTTGAGAGTGGGCAGCGGGCTCTCGCGACTCGGGTGGACCCTGATACGGCGGCCGACGTGATGGATGCGCTGGCAGCATTACCCGCCACCTATAACGCCGAAGCTCGGTGTTTATACGTGCAGTCTGCGCCACCCAAGGCGGTGGGTTTGGGGACCATCTTGGTGGTGTCCGCAGGCACCAGTGATCAGCCGGTGGCCGCAGAGGCTGCTCTCGTTGCCGAACTGTGCGGCAATGCCGTCGAACGCATCGATGATGTGGGAGTTGCGGGTCTTCATCGACTCTTGGCGCACGTAGATCAACTCCGGTCGGCCAATATCGTCGTCGTGTGTGCCGGCATGGAGGGGGCGCTTCCCAGCGTGGTCGCGGGTTTGGTGGAGCGACCCGTGATCGCCGTGCCGACCAGTGTGGGATACGGCGTAGCCATGGGTGGACTCACCGCGTTGATGGGGATGCTCACCAGCTGCAGCAGCGGCGTCACGGTGGTCAATATTGACAATGGATTTGGTGCCGCGTACGCCGCCACCTTGATGAATCGACTCCCCGCCTGAGGTCCATGTCCGAACGAATTCTCTATTTCGATTGCTTTAGCGGCCTGGCCGGCGACATGACCCTGGGCGCCATGGTGGACCTGGGTTTGGACGTAGATGCGCTGCGGACAGCCCTGGCCTCTCTGCCCGTCGAGGGATGGACTCTCGAGGCCCATCCCCGGATGAAGATGGGCATTGCCGGGACGCACCTCCACATTGAGGTCGGTGGCGAAACCGAAGGGCCGGCGGTCACCTTGGAAGAGACCGGTCATGGCGCCCATGGGCATGGCCATGACGACGGGTTGGAGCACGCCCATTCGGGAGTCGGCCATGACCCTGAGTCCCATGAGCACGCGCACCATCGACACTACAGCGACATTGTTCGAATCATCGAAGGCGGTGCCCTGCCATCGCCGGTGGTGAGTCGAGCGTTGGCGGCTTTCGATGCCATCGCAGATGCCGAAGCACGGGTGCATGGCGTTCCGAAGGAGTCTGTGCACTTCCACGAAGTGGGTGCCGTCGACAGCATCATCGACATTGTCGGCGTCTCATGGGGTCTGTATCAGTTGGGAATCGATCGAATCGAGAGTGCCCCACCGCCCATGGGGCGTGGATTCATGCGGTGTGCCCACGGGACGATGCCGTTGCCTGCGCCCGCCACCCTCGAGATTTTGAAAGGGCTTCCCATCGCGCCCTGTACCCTCGAGCGTGAGTTGGTCACGCCCACTGGTGCTGCCTTCCTTCGTGCCTGGGCAGACCGTATCGGGGGGTTCCCCGAGATGGTTGTGGAGGGGATTGGCTGGGGTGCCGGCAATGCGGACTTTCCCGACCGACCCAATCTGCTCCGTCTCGTTCTGGGTCGAACAGACGCGGCTCGGCCGGACTGCTATGTCGTGGAGACCAATCTCGATGACCTCAACCCCGAATGGGCGGGGTACGTCTTGGAGAAACTCTTCGAAGCAGGCGTGCTCGACGCTTGGTTCGTCCCCCTCCAAATGAAGAAAAATCGACCCGGCATCATGGTAGGTGCCTTGGTGGATTTGGCGCATCGGGAAGCGGTCGAGGGGATTCTCCTCGCGGAATCGTCGGCCATCGGTCTGCGACGTTATCCGGTCAGTCGTAATGTGCTGCCTCGCCGAACGGAGCAGGTGCAGACACCATTTGGTTCGGTTGCCGTCAAAGTCGCCCACCGCGGGGGTCGAGTCCTCAACGCCGCCCCCGAATACGAGGATTGTGCCCGCGTTGCTCGGTCCAACGGAATTCCACTCAAAACGGTGTACCAGCATGCAGTCGCGGCTTATTTGGCGACGCGAGAGGATGGGTAATCATGGACCTCTTCGAGCATGCTCGGGCCCAGGACCCCAACGGAAAGCCATTCGCCGAAGTCGTACGGCCAAACCTGCTGGCTGACTTTCTCGGACAGGATCACACCGTGGGCCAGGGGACGATTCTCAGAACGGCCATCGAGAACGATCGCCTCGGAAGTCTCGTGCTCTGGGGGCCGCCAGGGTCCGGAAAAACCACGCTTGCTCGGTTGGTAGCACGCACGACTCGCAGCCATTTTGAGCCGTTTTCTGCCGTCTTGGGTGGGGTTGCAGAGATCCGAAAGATCATTAAATCGGCCCGCGATAGACGTGCATATCAAGGGCAGGGAACGATTCTCTTCATTGATGAAATTCATCGGTTCAATAAGGCGCAACAGGATGCGCTGCTCCCCCATCTCGAGGATGGAACGGTGATTTTGATCGGTGCGACGACCGAGAACCCCAGCTTCGAACTCAATCACGCGCTCCTCAGTCGAGCACGCGTGTTCGTCTTGAAGGCCCTGACCGAAGACGCGCTGTCCGGCGTCCTGGCCCGGGCTTGGCAGCATCCCGAGCGGATGGCCCGTTGGCCCGATGCTCAACGAACAGATGACGTCCTCGATCTCTTGGCGAAACTTGCAGACGGGGATGCACGCCGGGCACTCAATGCCCTCGAAACGGCGCTCAATCAGGGCAAAATGATTGATTCAGCGCTGATTCAGGCGGTGATGGACCGAAAAATCCTGGTTTATGACCGGGCAGGAGATCAGCACTACCAAGTGGTCAGTGCCTTCATTAAGGCCATGAGGGCCAGTGACCCCGACGCGGCGGCCTACTATCTCCAGCGGATGGTCGATGCCGGCGAAGATCCCCTCTTCATTCTCCGTCGGATGGTCATCTTCGCCAGTGAGGATATCGGGCACGCTGATCCCCGTGCACTGGTGGTCGCGACCGCTGCGGTCGATTCATTCCGCTTCATTGGATTGCCCGAGGGGATGTACCCACTCATGCAAGCGGCGACCTATCTCGCTTGCGCACCCAAGAGCGACACGGTCAAGCGAACGATCGGGGCGGCCAAGGCTGCAGTCTCAGACCATGGCAATGCGCCGGTCCCGACGCGATATCGAAACGCCGCCACCGGTTTGCAAAAGGAATTGGGGTACGGCGAAGGGTATCAATATCCCCATCACCACCAAGGACATATCGTCACCGAGAGCGCGCTGCCTGATGTGTTGGCGGGGCGCCGACTTTTCGAGCCGACGACCCAAGGTGAAGAGGCTGAGCTCAGCGAGCGTCTGCGCCTTTGGGGCCGAGGACCCGGCGACGCTTGAGGGCCTTGAGCTGACTTTCGATTTCTGCAGCGTTGACCTGACCGTCGGTGAACGTGGGGCTGATAGACAGTGTCGTTTCGAATGCTTTGATCGCCTCGTCTTGCAGGGCATCGGTGAACGGTTCGCAGCGAATTGCGGCTCGCCCCAGAAGATAGTGGGATTCGGCATCAGAGGGGGCCAAAACAACGGCGGCGCTCAAGGCTCTACGGGCCGCAGCGGGCCGACCCAATCGGATCAGGATTCGTCCTAGAGCGCGCTTTAAATCGGGACGATTGGGCCAGTGAGTGGTTCCTTCGGTCAGCATTTTTTCGGCTAAGAAGAGTTTAGTGCTGTCCACTAAGATCTGGGCGATGGTCATCACCAGCGCCGGCTCCATTTGATTTACCCGCATCCGCTCGGGGTTGGCCTCGAGGAACGCCACCAGTTTGCTTGGATCACGGGCAAGGGCATCGGGGTTGGCCAGGGCCTCGGCATTGGGCTGTGCCTTGGGTTGGTACTCGACGCGTTCATTGGCGGTCGGCACGACTGCCGAGGGGCCCAATACGGATTCCAGGGGCGGTTTCGCCCACGCGAGGGTCGCCATCAAGAGCAGCGCCGCACCCACCCCGAATCCGTACAGTCGGCGAGGAGTACCGAGACCGTTCGAGAATGCCCCGCGGGAATCAAATTCGGAGCCACCTCCGAAAGCGGTTCGAGGACGAACCGTCGATTTGCGAGTTCGGGGTGTGGCAATACCAAGTCTGCTGTTTCGATGACCCGGTTGGGCCAACACAGTAGGTCCAAGTCCAGTGTTCTCGGTCCCCATTTAATCTCCCGTTGGCGCCCATGGGCACGCTCGATGTTCTGCACCTCGCGAAGAGTATCCTCGGGTGCGTGTAGAGGGACAAAGCCCACCACTTGATTGAGGAATGTGGCCTGTTTCGTCAAGCCCCAGGGCGCAGTTTCGTAGATTGAACTCTCGAAGATTTGTCCACTTGCCAACCGCGTCATTGCCGTTTTGGCCGAGGACAAAATCTGCTCGACATCGCCCACATTGCCCCCCATTCCGATCCAAACACAACGATGGGGCACGGGCACTCCTGGAACCCAAAAAATCGGGAGCGGGGAGTGTTTCATCGGTTCAGCCGGTTGACAAGCTCGATGAGCGCTCAATACCTTGGGCTGCTTATCGGCTCGCATTATCGGAGTCCCTCAATGCGTCATTTTCTAGTGTTTGTTTTTTTGTCCCTATTCATCACCAACGCTGCGGCTTCACCGCTTCCTGGCGTCAGCACGGATGGTTTGGACAAAGAAGACATTAATGGATTGACCACCCTCTTGAGTGAAGGTGCATGCCCTTGCGATCCAAAACTGAGTCTCAAGGCATGTATCGAGCAGAAGGTGTGTCCTCCTGCGACAGCGTTGGCTAATTATGGGGCGGAGAAATACCGCGAGGGTCTTGGACCCGATCAAGTGGCCGAGGCGGTCATTCGCAAGTACATCAGCGATTATGTCCGCTATCAGTTCAATCTAGAAAATACCGCCCGCAAGGGTGCCGATAAGCCCAAGATCGTCATTGTAGAATTTGCCGATTTCGAATGCCCCCATTGTGCGTTGGTCAGCCCCATGCTGGGCGATTTGGTCAAGGCGCATAAGAACGACGTCGCGGTCTACTTCAAGAATTTCCCTCTTCCTCACCACCAGTTTGCTCGGTCGGCAGCACAGGCTGCCATCGCAGCAGGGCGTCAAAACCGTTTCTGGGAAATGCACGATTTGCTCTTTTCACATCAGGGCAGCCTAAACGACGCGAGATTCATCGAATTCGCCACTAAGTTGGCGTTGGATGTGGAGCGATTCAAAAAGGATATGGCCGATCCCGCGGTCGCCGCCCAGGTCGAGCGAGAACTCAAAGAGGGGCTTGAAGCCAAGATCACCGGCACGCCGGCCATCTATATCAACGGTGCGCCTTACCTAGACGAGAAGACCCCCGAGAAGCTCAAAGCTGCGGTGGTTGAACTCTTGAAGAAGGCGAAGTAGAGCGCCTAGCTGCTCGGCAGGTGCCGAATCCAGTCGATTATTAGCCGAACGTCATCGTCTTCGAGGCTCTTGGCGGGCCCCGTAATACCTGGGTAATCGGGCAGCATCCTCAACACCAGATAACTGGACATGGGTCGACCAGGATTGACCAGCGGCCAATTAGGCTGTCGACGGCTTGGTTCACTGATCAGCGATTGCGGGATCAGGGTCGGGGGCGTCTCGCCGATCGGCCCGTGGCAGCTGCACCGTGCAGCGAAGATGGGCACCACATCGTCGTCGAAATTGGGCGGTTGCGGATTTGGGAGAGAACGAGGCGGACCGGCGATGAAGTCTAGGGTGAATGAGGATTCGAGCAGAGCACCCATGGCACCAATAACCGTCTCCTCGGGCAGCGTGAGCGTATAGGCCAGACCGGGCCGAAAAGAGATCGACGGCATGACCACGAGACTTTGATCGACGGGGTCGTAGCTCACAGTCACGGGATGACCCATTGCCCCGCTCTTCACCACAGCCGTGTTCCCCCATCGAGTGGCGGGATAGAGATACTCTTCGAATCGAATTCGGAGGGGGCGATCGGCGGGGTGTACAGCCCCCTGTTCGGGACTGGTGGTTACAATGCTCAGGGTCGCCTCGTCGATGTCCGGTGTGCATCCGAAGCAATAGAGAAACATGCCCAGGAACACACCCCATAAGAGTCCCGTTTCCCTGTGTTGACAACACGGGGCACTTGGACTAGCTTCGCCAGCGTTGTGTGCTACCTGTCGTACAGATACGCACGCCTTCTTCGACCTGTTCCTACTGGATGAAAACAATGGTTTCGACTCGTCGTCTTATGCTCGCGATGGTGATGGGCGTCTCGCTCATCGCGATCGGCTGTGGACCAACCTACCCCAAGTGTGACAATGACGACCACTGCGCCGACAAGGGCGAGTATTGTCTGAACGCGAAATGCCAAGAGTGCCGCGAGAGCAGTCACTGTAAGGGCGCTGGCAAAATGTGCTCTGCGGGTAGCTGCCAAATGATTCCCGGGTACTGTGACCCGAATATTGCCTGCCCGGGCAAGCAGAAATGCCGTGACAGCCGCTGCGGTGCCGAGTGCCTCGGTGACGAAGAATGCGGTTCTGCCGACACGTTCTGTGACAGTGGTGCATGTACTCCGCGACCAGAATGTGGGGCGAATGCCGTCACTTCCGCCTGCCCTGAGGGCAAGGAGTGCGTGAGTGGTGCCTGTGAGACGAAGATCGTTCAGTGTACTGCCGACGCAGTGCTCTTCGACTTTGACCGACACAACATCAAGTCCAATCAGACCAACCAACTCCAAGAGGTTGCTGATTGTCTCAAGAACCCGAACAGCGCGAACCTCACGATTGAGGGTCACTGCGATGAGCGGGGCACCACCGAGTACAATATGTCTCTCGGTGAGCGGCGTGCCGAAGCAGCTCGTCGTTACCTCCAGTCCTTGGGCGTACCGGCCGAGAAGCTGAACACCATCAGCTACGGTGACGAGCGCCCGGCCGAGAGTGGTAGCAATGAGCGGTCCTGGTCGAAGAACCGCCGGGCTGCTTTCGAGTCCCGCTGATCACCCCTTCCAAGAGAGGCCGCCCAGTGCGCGCTCGTCTGCTCCTCTTCCTCGCCTTGTCGTACCCGCTTAGTGGGTGCGTCTCCTATTGGCGAGGAAAGGAAATGCAGGCGGACGCCGCAGCTGTACAGGCCCAAGTCGATCAAATGGTCGACGACCAGCGGCGTGTTCGCGAAGACCTCAAAAAGCAGGTTGATGGGCTTACCGAAAAACTCGGCGCCATGGAAAAGAGTCTCAACGACGCCATTTCCAGGCTGCAGAACACCAGTGCAGGAAGCGGGCTCATTATCGAGCGTCTCAAGGGCGAGATCGCGACCCTCAAAGGTGAGATCGAGACTTTCAAACACAAGTCTGCCCAAGACAAGGCGTCCCCCATCCCCCTCAAGCCGGATGAAGCAAAGGGGCCGGCGTTGGCTGACAACCCAGCGGATCTTTATCGGTACGGTTACCAGGCGAAGGTCAACAGTGATTGCAAGGAGGCCATTAGAGCCTTCTCCAAGCTGGCGAGAGACTTTCCCGAATATGAGCGAACGGATAATGGGCTGGCGTTGGCAGCGGACTGCCAGTTCGCTCAAAAGGAGTATTACGCCTCCCTCCGAACGCTCAAGGTGATCACCGAGAAGTACCCCAAAGGGGATAAGGTGGATGACGCCTATATTCTCATGCACGACAATTTCTTGGCCCTGGGCCAATGCGAGCCGGCGCTCTCATTCCTCGAGACCTTCATTGATCAATTCCCGAGTTCGAATCGAATGGCGGAAGCACGGAAGAAGCTCAAGAGCACTCGCAAGAAGTGCGGCTGAGAAACGAGCAGACTTCACTGCGTTGAACAGCGCGAATCTTTTGCATTGAGCGTGATCGAGTCATTGCCCCGCGAACCGTGGCCGGCACACCCTGAGTACATAGATCCAATGATAGACACGAGACTGGCGCCCAGACAGATGGGAAAGGCGTTCTACTCGAGCGTGGATGGTTCTCTGCAGAGTGGAAGAGCGCGAAGTGCCTACGGCGAACGAGTACACGGGATCACGCGGTAAATCGTGGTCAGTGAAGCCCACGCATATAGGGGGTTGAGGTCTGTGTGTACTGACCGGCGGGTCGCCGTGTGCCTCTAGGTACGGATTAAATCGGCAACTTTCGCTCGATAGACTCGATTTCGCTGCGCGCCGAGAGCGCATTATTGCAAGCCTTGTCCACTTTGCGACACGCGGCCATCACCGTCGTGTGGTCCTTGCCACCGAATGCCCGCCCAATCTGTGGATATGAAGACTGGGTATGCTTACGGCAAAGATACATCGCGATACTTCGGGGGTGCGCAATGGTTCGATGTCGGCGAGGGCCTTTGAGATCACTCTCACGCACATCGAAATGCTCAGCCACCAACTTGATGATGGACTCAGACGTCAGTGCTTGCTCTCGGTGATCCACGAGATCGCGCAGGCATTCCTGGGCGAAAGGAATGGATAATTCCTGATGAGTAAAGCTGGCGTATGCCGACATGCGTACGAGTGCCCCCTCGAGCTCTCGTACATTGGCCCGTACGAGTCGAGCCAGATAGAAGGCCACATCGTCAGGAAGCGAAATGCCATCGCGTTCGGCCTTGGCCTGTAGAATTGCGACTCTCGTTTCGAGTTGCGGGGGCCTGATATCGGCGATGAGGCCCCACTGAAATCGGGAGCGGAGCCGGTCTTCTAGCCGAGGAATCTCTTGGGGGGTGCGGTCACAGGTCAAAATGATCTGCTTTTGCGCACCATGAAGTGCATTGAAGGTGTAGAAGAACTCTTCTTGAGTGCGTTCCTTACCCGCCAAGATGTGAACGTCGTCCATCAAGAGCACGTCACACTGGTCGCGAAAACGAGCGCGGAAAGCATCCATTTCCTGCCGTTGGATGCTCTTGATCACCTCATTGGTAAACTCTTCGGCGCTGATATACGTAATCGCAGCATTGGGGCGATCGGCGTAGATTCGCCGTGCAACCGCGTGCAGCAAGTGCGTCTTGCCCAATCCCGTTCCACCATAAATGAAGAGCGGGTTGAACGCGCGTGCTGGGTCGTTTGCCACGGCCATAGAAGCCGCATGGGCCATTTCGTTCGAAGGTCCGACCACGAACGTATCGAATCGATAGTGGGGATTGAGGTCGAACGCACCCAATCGCTTGGGTTTTACGCCCTGCGTGATCGGGATCACCGGTGCCAGCGTCGCGTCCTCTTCTTCCACAATCGATTTTGATTTTGGAGGGTCGCTAGCGGGGACCGGAATTGGTGTGGTGGCTGTGACGATCTCGATCTCGAGTGGGCGTCCAGCAATGGACTCCACGGCGTCGTGGATGAGATCCTGATAGTGATCTCGAACCCAGTCGCCAAAGAAAGCGTCGTTTACTTCCAGAACGATGCGATCCGACTGCACGTCGGCGCAATGGAGTGGACGGAAGTAGGTAGAGAAATTCTCTGCCGTCACTCTTGATTGGATGACCCCCAGGGCCTGATCCCAGATACTCACCGGATATACCTAAACATGACGAACCGATGCCCGACCTCGTCCCCCTAGAACAGAGGGTCGAGCGCCTGTCCGATAACACACACAAATCTTACGAGAACGACCGATGCCGACCGAGATCCTGATCTAGCGGCCGGCACGCACCCTCGCAAGACGTTTCTTGGGCTTTCTGAAAAAGGTAATGAAGTCGCGGGCTCACTCGGATCAAACGATCGACTGATCGCCACTAAATTCCCTGGATCAGCCCTCGACTCCCCCCGTTGACTCCATCGACTTGCGATGAAAGATCCTCGGATCGGCGCACACAAACCAGAAATCTTGGTCATTATTTTTCTGGATTCTAAACGGTCCGACTCGAATTCTATGGGTCGGATCCGTGAGAAACCACTGACCTTGAACTTAATCTTTTTTCGGTGCCGTAGGTGCCCCTCTTGGCGAGATCCATATATATAGAGGTCCAGTCGACGGGTTTAACGCCGGAAAACATCGGCTGGTGGGGATTAAATCGCAGATCATCGGGTGACAATGTGGATCCCGTATTGACAGCACCTAGACCTTATGGTTGTATTCGCCGCCCTCGGCCCCAGTGGGTCGCGAGTGGATCACGGAGCTCATAAAGATGTCTAAGCGTACTTTTCAGCCGAGCAACGTCTCCCGCCGCCGTACTCACGGTTTTCGGGCGCGGATGCAGACCAAGAGCGGGCGTGCGATCATCAAGCGCCGCCGCCAAAAAGGTCGCAGCAACCTGACGGTGTCGACGTACAAGAAGTGAACTCGACTTCCGGCGAAGGGCTGCCTAAGCGCCTTCGTCTTCGGAAGCGGCGCGAATACCTCGCGGTTCAACGCACCAGCAATCGAGTGGTGACCCCACATTTCATCGTCTTTGCACGGGGAAATGGAGGCGGCCCGATTCGAATGGGGGTGACGGTGAGTCGGAAGGTGGGGCGTGCCCATGTCCGAAATCGAGTCAAACGCCTCGTGAGAGAGGCCTTCCGTCGCAACACAGAGAAGCTGCCTACGGGAATCGACATGGTCTTGGTTGCCCGACAGGGGCGACCAGCCTCAGTGTATGAAGAGGTGGTCTCCGAGATGGTCTCTGCTGCGGGTGAACTTCAAAATCGAGCGGGCGAACGGCGAAATCGTCGCCGGCGTCGGCGGTGAACTCAATGAAGACTTTCGCCATCTTGATGGTGCGCTTTTATCAAGCAGCGCTCTCGCCTCTTTTTCCGGCCACCTGTCGGTTCACGCCCAGTTGTTCGAATTATGCCCTGCAAGCGCTCTCTCGCTTCGGTTTCTTTCGCGGCTCTTGGCGGACAGCCGGTCGCCTTTGCCGTTGTCACCCTTGGCACCCCGGGGGCCATGACCCCGTAGATCCAGCATGAATCAAGGACAGGAACTCGACCAGAAGCGGCTTTTGTTGGCCGTGGTGCTCAGCGCCGTCGTATTGATGCTTTGGCAGGCCACGGTCCCCGTGCCCGCGCCGGTTCAAAAAGCACCTCAGACGACAGCGGATGGTGGAATTGCCAAGGGGAATCAACCTCCTGGGACCACCACGTCCAGTGCTGCGACGCCTACGGGCACAGCCGGCTCTGCCACTGAGCCCGCTACTCAGGTCATTGAAGCGCGCACGCTGACGACATTGAAGCGTGACGGTCTCCAGAGCGTCGATTTGACGAACGATGACGGACAGATTGCCGGATGGGTACTGCTCGAGCATCAATATCAGGCAGTGGCCGAAGATGGCTCCCGCTCCACTTTCCCCTTCGTACGTGATGTCGAACGTGACTCCACCGAGGGTGTCTTTCTACCCCCTCGCCTCCAGCTTTCGCTGGCGGGCGCCGAGACACGTGGTGATTATCGACTGACAGCGCCGACTGAGTCCGGTGCTCGCCTCGAGTGGACAGATCCCAATTCGGGGGTGCAGGTCACGCGAGCCTACACTCTGGATCCCGAGACCTACGTCACTCAGATAGAATTGATCCTCAAAAACCCCACCAATGCGGTCGTCCCCTTCGATTTGACGGCCCTTTTCCGGGGTGCTCAAAACGATGAGCAGGCTCAGGGCAGTATGTTCATGCCCCCTGTTCATCTCTACGAGTCGGTCTGTAAACGAAACGATGATTTCGAGCGATTCAGCGCCGACGCCATCACTGAGAACAAAGCGGACGGTGACCCCGTCGCCTTCGCGGACGGTATCCGGTGGGGTGGCGTCGACAATCGGTACTTTATGTCGGCCCTGGTGGCGGAGCCTGGCTCCATCGAGCGCTGCACGGCGAGTACGACGCGGGCCGGGATGCCGACAGGGTTCACGCTGCTCAGCAATCAACTCGACTTGGTCGGGGGTGAGATTCCGGCCGGTGGACAGGTGAGCCGAACCGTCAGCTTTTACGCGGGTCCCAAGAAGCTCTCTGAACTCCAAAAGTTTCCTGAGCCCCTCAACGATGCCATCGACTTCGGCATCTTCTCCATCATCTGTGTGCCCATGCTCTGGCTCATGCGGGTCTTTTATGGATTCGTTGCCAATTGGGGCGTGGCCATCATTCTTCTGACCGTGGTGGTGAAGATCATCACCCTTCCATTGACCATCAAGCAGTACCGGTCGATGGCGGCGATGAAGAAGATTCAGCCGCAGATGAAGAAGGTTCAAGAGAAGTACAAAGAGGACAAGGTCAAGCTTCAGCAGGAGATGATGAAGCTGTATCGAGAGAACCAGGTGAACCCGCTCGCCGGGTGTCTGCCGATGCTCATGATGATGCCCATCTACTTCTCGCTCTACCGAACGATTTACTCGGCGGTCGAGTTGTATCAAGCAGAGTTTTTTGGCTGGATCACCGACCTGTCGATTGAAGACCCCATCTATGTGACGCCTGTCCTTTTGGGCATCTTGATGTTTGCGCAAATGCGTTTGAATCCCAGCGCAGGGGATCAGATGCAGCAGAAGATCTTGATGAATGTCATGCCGATCATGTTCACGGCCATGATGCTCTTTTTGCCCAGTGGTTTGGTCCTCTACATTCTGGTGAACACGTTCCTAGGTATTTTCCAGCAGCTCTGGATTTTGAAGAAAACGAATTTGCAGCCCCAAGGGGCGAAAGCGTGAGGTGAGTTGTGGGCGACGCAACCAATGAGGCCGGTGTCGAGTTCCTCGAGGAAATTTTTCGCGAGATGGGGATTGAGGTCTCCATTTCTGGTGGTGACGAGCACGAGGAAGGCCGGGTCATCGAATTGGGCGGAAAAATTGATGCCCTTCGTCGTCAGCCCGACCTCGTTTCGGCCCTCACTTTGCTGACCTCACAGGTCATGAGCCGCGAAGCCAAGGGTCGCGTCTCGGCAATTCTCGACCTCGGCGGCGGCTTCAAGGCGCGTGAGTCCTTGTTGGCGGTTGCTGCCGATGACCTTGCTCGGGTTGCCGACGAAACGGGACGTAGGGGCGTGTTGGACGGTCTTAGCTCCACCGAGCGGCGCATTGTGCATGCTCGTCTCAAGGAAAATGATGCGGTTGCCACGCGCAGTGAGGGAGACGGCCAGAGCCGACTCCTGATCATCGAGTCCGCCAACGCCTGAGGCGTCTGATTGATTCAGGGCACCTGAAACCCCTGAAAAAGAACTGGAAATCCTCCCACCCTCCAAGGGGCTTTCGGGCATGTCCGAGCGCCCTGTGTCGAGCCAACCCCGAGTTTCCCGAAAATCCTTATTTTTCGCCGTCTTCGACACCGTTCGTGCTTGTTGCAATAGGGGCGGTTTGGTATTGTCCGACGCCGGTTTCTGGCCGGTAAAAATCAAGCGGAGAGACAGATGAGTGAGACGAGCTCCGAGACGGTAGACGGGGCCAGCCAGTACGACGCTGAGAGCATCAAAGTCCTCAAGGGGCTGGAGGCCGTGCGTAAGCGGCCCGGGATGTACATCGGTGACCCCAATGACGGCACGGGCCTACACCAATTGGTGTATGAGGCCGTGGATAACGCCATTGACGAGGCCCTCGCTGGATATTGCGATCGTGTCACTGTGAAGCTGCACCTCGACGGCAGTTGCTCTGTAGAGGACAACGGTCGTGGAATCCCGGTTGGGATGCATGCTGATGAAGGGCGGAGTGCGGCCGAGGTCATCATGACCGTCCTTCACGCAGGCGGAAAATTCGACGACAACTCCTACAAGGTGTCCGGTGGTTTGCACGGCGTCGGGATTTCGTGCGTCAACGCTCTATCCAGTTGGCTCCAACTCGAGATCGATCGGGATGGTGGTGCTTACCGCCAGCGTTACGCATTTGGTGATCCCAGTGCGCCTTTAGCTCGAGTCGGTGATACGACGAGCACAGGGACTCGAATTCATTTCTTCCCAGATCGCGAGATCTTCGAGACGAACTACGAGTTTAGCTTCGACATCCTTTCTCAGCGGCTCAGAGAGTTGAGCTTTCTCAATCGCGGGGTGGCGATCACGCTGGTCGACGAGCGCGGTGAAGGGAAGCGAAACGACTTCAAGTACGACGGGGGCATTGCATCCTTCGTCGAACACCTGAACACCAATAAGACCATTCTCCATCCGACCCCGGTATATTTCGTCGAGGATCGAGACGATATTCAGGTCGAGATCGCCATGCAGTGGAACGACTCGTACCAAGAGAATATCTCCTGCTTTACCAACAATATCCGCAATCGTGACGGCGGAACTCATCTCTCGGGCTTTCGTGATGCGCTGACGCGGACCATGAATAACTACGCCAATAACGAGAACCTGCTGAAAGGCATGAAGAGTTCGTTGTCTGGTGACGATATCCGCGAGGGCTTGGTTGCAGTCATCTCGTGCAAGGTGCCCGATCCCAAGTTCAGCAGTCAGACCAAGGACAAACTGGTGTCCTCAGAGGTCAAGCCGGCGGTTCAGGGGTCCGTTGCCGATCGTTTGGCGGAGTGGCTCGTCGAGAATCCAGGGCAAGCCAAGGGGCTCGTCAGTAAGGCCATTGGCGCGGCGCGAGCACGTGATGCAGCCCGTCGGGCGCGTGAGTTGGTTCGGCGTAAGGGTGCCCTCGACTCGGCGGCGCTGCCCGGCAAACTCGCGGACTGTCAGGCTAAGAATCCGGCTGATGCTGAAATCTACCTGGTGGAGGGTGATTCCGCCGGCGGATCGGCCAAACAAGGTCGAGATCGAGCGACGCAAGCGATTTTGCCCCTGCGAGGGAAGATCTTGAACGTCGAGAAGGCACGCCTCGACAAGATGCTGTCTAGCCAGGAGATCATTACGCTGATTACGGCCCTTGGAACCGGGATCGGAACCGAGAGTTTCGACGTCTCCAAGCTTCGTTATCACAAGATCATCATCATGACGGACGCAGACGTTGATGGTTCCCACATTCGAACCTTGCTGCTGACCTTCTTTTATCGACAGATGCAAGAGGTGATCGAGCGCGGGCATCTCTACATTGCTCAACCACCCCTCTTTCGAGCGAAGAAGGGCAAGCAGATCAACTACCTCAAGAACGAGGCGGCGTTGAACTCCTTCCTCATCGATGCGGGGACGCGGAACATCACTATCCGTGGTGCTGAGGGTGAGTCGGTCACAGCGGAACATTTGCGGAACCTGCTTATCAAGCTGGCGTCTTTCTTCGCCGAGGTTCAGCGTGTGCAGCGCCGTGGTGATTCGCGTGTATTCGAGGGGCTCATTGCCAACGGCATGGTGGATCGGGATGTATTCGACGATCCCGAGAAACTCGAGGCATTGGGCGAGACGCTCAAGGCCTTCTTTGATGCTGAGTATCCCGGCGAGTTCTCTGTCCATTCGCATGTAGAGAAGGTGCCGGTGCCGGTCTTTATGGCCCCCGTCCAAACTGAGGTCGAGGCCGAAGACGGTGAAGGTGATGATGCCGAATCCGTTGATGCAGCCGAGGCTGATGATGGATCGGCTGAGACGGTGGATGCGGCAGAGTCTGTTGTCGAGCCTGAGCCGCCCGTCGATTTGGGTTACCGCCTGGTGATTCGGTCGCGAATGGCTGGCGGCGAGCGGCGCACATTCCTCGAGCGTAATACGCTCGATTTGCCGATCTTGAACACGGTCAACACGATCTTCGAACAGCTTGGCGCCCTCCAGAGTGGACCTTTTGCTGTCGTTCACGGTGAGAATGACGAGACAGAGGTGGGCACCCGACACGAGCTTCTGGAAGCGCTGCTCAAGCGCGGTCGCAAGGGACTCGATATCCAACGATACAAGGGTCTCGGTGAGATGAATCCCGGTCAATTGTGGGAGACCACGATGGATCCCAGTACGCGGACTCTGCTCCAGGTTCGGATCGATGACAGCGTAGAAGCGGACGGTATTTTCACCATCCTCATGGGGGATCAGGTGGAGCCCCGGCGTGACTTCATCGAGCGAAATGCGCTCACTGTGAAGAACCTCGACGTTTGATCTGGCTCTTCATGTGGTGATGTTCCCCTTTGGGCCTGTATTGCGCGGGCCCAAAGGCCTTTGGGAGCAAAACGAGGGTGTCGAATGTACTGCCCTAACGACCACAAAACGTCCGAGCTCATTGAGTGGAGTCTAAGTGAATCCCGATTACTTGGCTGAGGTGCGACGGCTCTTCTTGAGTAAGAGTGGTCGTGGACTCGCACTTTCACCCAAAGATCGGGCCCAGGTCAGTCAATGGTCTCGGGCGGGCGTGCCCTTGGAAGTGGTGCTCAAGGGCATCGAGGACGCTTTCTCTGGAGCAGCGGCTAAGCGAGTACGGAGTCTCAGCTATGTGGTCCCCGCAGTAGAGTCTGCCCTAGAGGGGTTTCGCACCCGTAAGGTAGGTGAGACGGGGAATGGTGGTGGGCTAGACTTAGAGGGCGCATTTGCGGTGCTTCTGGGTGAAATCGAGGCAGTTGGACGGGCTCAGTCGGACTCGAAGAAGAAGGAGGTCTTGCGCCGAACGTGGCGAGAGATCGATGCTATTCGAGGTCAATGGCGAGTCGATGAATCTCTGGATTTGATCGTCGCCTTTGCGGCCCTCAGTGGGCGTATTTGTCAGGCGGGTCTCGATGCACTCGATGGGGCTACGCGGGTGACTCTCGAGGCGGATGTCGAAATCGCTCTCGCGAGTGAACGCGGCTCGTCGCCCGCAGTGATGGCTGAGACTCGTCAGGCCTTTGTTTGGCGGCGAGTTCGCCGAGCGTTGGGGATTCCTCCCCTAGAACTCGATCTCGGTGGAGGTTGGTGATGAAAGAGTGTCCGCTTTGCCAAGGTCAATTGGTGGTCACCCGTGCTCGCGGTGATTTCGCCGTCGCTGAGCGATGTCGCTGCCAAACACCGTGCACTCGATGCGATGGGTCCGGCTTTTTCTTCGAGACCAATGAAACCGGGTACGAGGTAACAGCTCCTTGTCGATGCCGACGCCTCGATCAGAGTGCGCGGGCCTATGCGCAGGCCATGGTGCCCGCCCGGTATGCATCCTCCCACTTCGGGCGTATCGAAGCTGCCGAGCAGGGATCGGATATTGCGGCCGCGAGGCGGACAGCCTGGCGTTTCGCCAAGGAGTTCGAAGCGGGTGTCAGGGGGCTGCTTTTCCATGGTCCGAGCGGCACCGGCAAGACCCTCATCGCCACCTGTATTCTGCGATATCTACTTTTGGAGCGGGGCGTCCGGTGTCGATTTGTCGAGTTCATGCATCTCCTGGCAGATCTGCGGGCGACCTTCGGGGACCGAGGTCGGGCAGAATTGGTGATGGCACCCTTGGTCGAGATCCCAGTGCTGGTGATCGATGAGTTGGGTAAAGGGCGGGGTAGTGAGTGGGAATTGAGCGTTCTCGATGAGCTGATCAGTAAGCGCTACAACGCCCAACGCACCACGGTTTTTACCACCAACTTTTCGCCCGAAGAACAGAGTGCCGACGGCTCTCAGTCTGGTGGTCTCAAGGAAGACAAGCTGGTCGATCGAGTCGGTGCACGCATTTACTCCCGATTAATGGAGATGTGCGAACCGGTTCGACTTCACGGTCCGGATTACCGACGAAAGCTCGCTATGGAGCGGCGCTAAAAGTATCCGGGTCCGTGCCCAGCTGTTTTAGGGCCGTGGGCGACAAAATATAGACTGTACCGGGACGGGTATTGGTCCGGGCGAATCGAGCGCCATTTCGATATTCAGCGCCCAAGAAAAGTGTCGTTTGTCGGTCTTTCCCGTGTCGAATCAGCATGGCTTCGGCGGACGTCGCAAATGCATCATCTGGCAGATTTGCCGCAAACCCAGCGGTTCTCATCTGCGTTAGCCATTCTACAAAATCCTCGACGCGTTGACGGTGAGTGGGCACGGCCCGACCCGCCGTAATGCTCTCCCATTCGTCGCCGCTGATTCGCTTTAGATGCAGTCGGGGAACGCGTGGAATGACCACCTCGCGTACGTCGTCGATCTTGATGTCGAAGAGCCGTCGGTTTCGAAGGTCGGAGACCTGAGCATCGAGGAATGATACGCGACTTCTTCGCAACTCCACGAACGCACCCTGCGGCATTGAACGGCCCCGGATGATGGGTCCATTGGTGGGTTCCAGTGAAATCCCAAAGGTCGATCCGTCGAATGCTTCGCCGAACACCGCATAAGTGGGCTCGTGATCGTCGATCGCCTGCAGGAAACCATCTGCTCTCAAGGTGGCCAGTGTGTTGGCGACGGCGTTGACTTCTTGCTGGCCGGTATCGATTCCTTCGGGAATCACGATTCGCCATTTTGATTTGGGATCTGAACGCTCGGCTCGCCAGATGATTCGATCGCCCTGTTTGCGTTGGACGGCGGCCATATCAGTGAATTCTCGTCCGAAGAGGGTTCGATTTCTCCAAAGCTCAATGGGTCTCGCGAACACGCCGGGCAGATTCGCCCGCGCTCGATAAATGATCTCTTCTCCGTCGGGCGAGATGAAGGTGTGCCGGCCGTCGACCAGTCTCCCCATTTTGAATCGGGTTTTCGTGGTGTTCGTTTTCAAGGTGATCCACGGCGCATTGGAGCCCAGCCCCAATCGCGTGGCTTCCGACGTGTCAGATCTGAGCGCTTGGTCCATTACGACAGGGTTCACAAAGGCCTCTGAGAGATCCCGTTGGGCACCCTCATCGAGGGCATGGGACCCCGGAAATATGAGCCACTTTCCCTGCTTTTTCTGGAGACTGAGTGTGTCCGCTCCTTGCTCGATCTTTAACTCCACGAGATCAGAGAGAGCGGGGAGCGTGTAGGCGATTCGACCCCAGTTCGATTCTTTCCCGGTCCCCAGCAGAGTGATGCCTGTCAGACCGACCGCCAAGCAGCCCAATATCCAGACCCGTTTCCTCATGAACGACGTCTCCTCACTCGGCGTAGACCACCGATGATTAGGAGCAAAAGAGACGGCCCCATGACGTTCCCGTACTTTACCCATGCTCTGGTTGTTGCGTCTGTGGCGGCGAGCGGTGGGGCCTCTGCTTGGCGCGCTCTGATGATCGAGAGATCTGTATCCGTCACGGCCCAATCGATGGCGTTTTGAAAGAATAGGAGCCCGTTCTTGTGGGCGCTGAGGAGCCGACTGCCGCTGGTGGCCAAGAGAATCCGGGCGGTCCCTTGTGATCGAGCAATAAAGGGGCGTTCCGGCTCCTGATTCCTAAAGGGTGACTCTTGAATTGGAGGTTTCGCCTGCTCGACGAAAAAGCTCGAAGGTTCACCTTCATACACAACAGCGACCGCCGAAGATCGCTTCGTCTCCAGCGCATCGTCATCGGGAACCTGAGTCAGTGGATTCGGGTCGAACGAGCGAATTTCTTTTCGAGTCACGGCAGCGTTGCTGCTTTGGGCCAACACGGTCACATCGCTGCCCAGGCCGATAGGTGTTGCGAGGGGGAATACCAGGCTCCCGAGTCCCCGGGTAATGGGATGGTCCGCCAACCCACGCACCTGGACATAGAGTGGGTGATGTACCGTGAGGACATTTCCTTGGGCATCTCGACCGACGGGGGCCAATGCGTTGTGAGTCCGGTCGAGCACCGTCTGTTCATGGTCCACAGGCAAGCCATAGTGGGCAAAAAGAGGCTCTAGCCCCGTGGTGGCGGGCACCAACACATTGGGAAAAACCGTACTGGGGATTCGGTAGTCGAGGAAGGCAAGCAAGGTTTTGCCCTCCATCAAGAATTGGTCAATGAGATATCGGGCGCGCTCGTCAAAGGCGCGACGCGGTCCGAGGATGACCAGCGCATCCAAATCCCGTGGAAGCGGCTCGCCATCGAGGTGAACAGCTCGCACGACCCCGCTCTGTGACAGGAGTTTGGCCAAGGGGCTGCCCACTACATCGGGTTCACCATGGCCGCTGGTAATTCCGATGACCCGGGGTTTTTGGGGGCCGCTCAAGACCTCTCGGAGGGCTCTGGAAAGCGCAAATTCGATCTGGTTGGCTTGCAGTATCGGTCCCACCATCGCTCGTCGATCACCGGATTGAATCGCGATGCCGTAGCGCACTCTTTGTCGGACCAGGCGATCTGCTTCTGCGATCTCGAGCTCGGCTAACTCTATCCCGTAGCTCTCAGCGTCCGTGTCGCTTTGAGCACGTTCCGCCTCTGTAGCGTTGGGGTTGGTCGAATCGATGATGCGGATTCGGACCTGTCCGGGCGCCGTATCTCGATATTCGGCGAGCGTATCTTCGATGGCGCTGATGATCGTCGAATAGGGAGCGTGTACGCGAGAGGGGAGAAAGGCGTGGAACTCGATAGGGGATTGGGTACTTGTGATGAGGTCGGTGGTGACTGCGGAGAGCGTGTGTCGGCCATCTTGGGTCAAATCCATCCGAAAGGCGTGTTGGTCGGCGAGGATATTGAGCAAGAAGCCCACGACGCCTAGCAGACCGGTCACGAGGACTGTTTCCGTACGACTGCCCCTCATCGCCGTCTCCATCTGCGGGCACTGAGAATCTCAGTGGTCATGCCCAAAGAGACAAAAACCACGCTGCCGAAAAAGACGAGGTCACGCATATCGAGCACGCCTCGTGCAACCCGTCGAAAACGGATTTCGAAGCTCAAAAACTCGAATGCATCGGCCCACTCTACGGGAAATGCGCCCTGGGCTCTCCCTACCAGGTAGAAGCAGAAACACAGGGCAAATCCGCCGATATAGGCCACGATCTGACTTTGGGTGAGAGCGCTGACGAGAATGCCCAGGCCAAGATAGGCAGAGCCAAGGGCCACTAGGCCGAGATAGCCGCCGATGACGGGTCCCCAGTCCAGTGGCCCGAGGAGTGCCACCGAAATGGGAATAGACAGCGTGAGGGCGAGCGCAGCCACTAGCAAACACACAGCCCCGATGAATTTACCCAGCACCAATTCCCAATCGGCGATGGGCCAGGTCATGAGCGTCTCCATTCTCCCCGCTCGACGCTCTTCGGACAGGAGCCGCATGCTGATGGCCGGGACGAATAGGGTGAAGATGAACGGGGTGAACTCGAAGAAGGGTCGTAGAGTGGTCCGACCCTCTACGAAAAATGGGTTGAGGATGAAGAAATACCCACCACAGAGGGCTAAGAAGGCAGGCAGCACCACATATGCGATGGAGAGGTCGAAATAGCTCGATACCTCTCTCCGGGCGATGACCCAAATCTTCATCTTCGGGTCTCCGTCAATTGCTTGAACACCTCTTGCAGGTCCGCCCTGACGTCGACCAACTCGAGGAGAGACCATTTCGCACTCACCACAGCGAGGGCAATTTCTGCGCGTAGATCGAGGGTCCCGTCGGTCACCAATTGGGCACAGACATGGTCATCACCGCTGCTTATTTCTACGTGTGACACGCCCTCGATTTTCGCCAAGAGTGACTCAGCGTCCTCGATCGCTTGGTCTGGTGAGGGGCGAATACGGACTTGAACCCTACGTCCGGCGATGGCCTTACCGAGGGCTGTGGGCGTATCGTCGGCAACGAGTACGCCGTTGTTCAGGATGAGCACTCGAGACGCCACAGCTTGAATCTCGGGAAGGATGTGGCTGCTCAGGAGAATTGTGCGGTCGACACTCAACTCACGAATCAAGCCCTGAATCTCGGTCATCTGGTTTGGGTCTAGTCCGCTGGTGGGTTCATCTAGAATGAGAACCTCTGGACCATGGAGAATGGCCGCCGCAAGACCGACCCGTTGCGTAAATCCTTTGGACAATCCCTCGATTCGGCGGTTGGCGACCTTCTCGAGGCCACAGCGTTCCATCGCTTCGGCAACGCGGGATTTTCCGTGCCGGCCGAGGCGATGCACATTGCCGACGAATGCGAGGTATCGATTGACTGTCATCTCAGGATACGAAGGTGCGCTCTCAGGCAGATATCCTAGACGATCGCGGAAGTCGCCGTTTTCCCCGGTGACGGGTAGACCGGCGACCCAGGCGTGACCGCTACTGGGCGCCAAGAAGCCCGTGAGGATGCGCATCGTAGTGCTCTTACCGGCTCCATTGGGACCGAGAAAGCCAACGACCTCGCCGCGTTCTATCTCGAAGTTCACGTCATTTAGAGCGCGAACCGCCCCGTAGAACTTCGATAATTTGGAGACTCGAATCATCTGCTCCGATCCAGGATGACGACCCCTCGCACCGGACAGAGTCCGTGGCTCGACCGACTGTCACCAAATAACGCCCATACAAACTTGCCGCACAAAGATAAAGCCCCGTTATTGAAGCTTTTTTTAGGTCTTACCCTTTGCGGTTGACGGGGCTGAGGTCCTTTGATAGCTTCCCGCCTCCATTCGGACCTTAGGAGCCCATCGGCACCATGGATCCCACTTTCATCATCCTGCGCGAGATGGCCGTCAACATCGATATTGATGTGACGATGCTCATTCAACTCGGCATTGTGCTGCTTCTGATGTTGCTGCTCAAGCAACTCATCTTTAAGCCGTATTTGAAGTCCATCGACGAGCGCGAGAAGAAGACTCAACTCACCCGAGCCGAAGCAGATCGGCTCAGTGAGAAAGCTGACGCCCTCGTTTCCCAATACGAAGCGGCGATTACCAAAGGCCGTGACGAGGCTCTGGCCATTCGTAAGGAACTTCGCCTGACCGGGATGCAATCGAAGGACAAAGCCCTCGATTCGGCCCGTACGGACGCAGCTGCGACCCTCGCGAAGGCCCAGGACGAAGTGGCTGCGCAAAGCGAAGCCGCCCAAGGGCAATTGTCCGCGCAATCCTCGGCCCTCTCCAAGGTGGTCGTGGAGAAGATCTTGGGGCGAGCCGTATGAGCAGCGACATGAAGAGCGCATTCATCGTTTGTTTAGCCGTATTGCTTTTGCCTTCTGTGGCGTTGGCCGGTGGTGATGCAGGGTGGGCCAGGCTCGGATGGCAGGCAGCCAACTTGTTCATACTGCTCGCTATCATCATCTATTTCGCGCGAAAGCCGGTCAGCAATGCTCTCAAGACTCGCTCTGAGAACATTAGCAACGAGATCAGCGAAGCCAGTCGGCTCCATGCCGAGGCGAAAGAGATGCTGGCGAACTACGAAGCCAAGCTTGCCGGACTCGACGACAAGGTCGAGACCATGATGAATGAGTACAAGGCAGCCGGTGAAGCGGAGAAAGCTCGACTCATCGAAGAGGGTGAGACTGAGGCTCAACGCATTCGCCAAGAGGCCGAGAGAACTGCACAAGGTGAGTTCACTCGAGCCCGTGCAAAGGTTCAGGCCGAGGTCATCGAGCGTGCGCTCGCCGAGGCCGAGAAGAACATCGTCGATAACTTGAACGCATCAGACCACCGTCGCTTGACGGCCGAATATCTCGGCCAACTCGAGACGGCTGTCCGCGGTTCCTGAGTTGAGCGGGAGGAGCTTTAGATGAGCGATTCGACCATTGCCCACCGCTACGCTTTGGCGCTCTTGGACATCGGTATCGAGCGTAAGAATTTCGAGCAGTTGGGTCGCGAGCTTGATCGCGTCATTCAGCTCTTCGACGTCGAAGACGTACGGCGATTGTTTCAAAATCCGAAGTTTGGGGCCGGTGTCCGCAAGAAGGTACTGACCGTGCTTTTGCAGCAGGTCAAGATCAGCCCCATTTGTCGTAACTTTCTGTTCTTGTTGGTGGATAAGAGCCGTATCAGCTCCCTCCCCAAGATCGTCGAGGCCTATCATGCCCTCGCCGATGAGCGCGCGGGCCGTATGCGGGCCAAGGTAACGGTAGCCCAGCGATTGGGTGAGCCTGAGGTGGCACGGCTTCGTACCGTACTGCAGAAGGCGACCGGTCAGCGTGTTGTGATCGAGCAGAAAGAGGATGCCTCGATTATCGGCGGCATCATCACTAACGTCGGAGGCAAAGTCTACGACGGGAGTGTGCGTTCACAGTTAGAGAATTTCCGGGCGCGTATGCGCCAGGGCCAAGCTTAAACAGACCCCTCTGGGAGCGAACGGAGACCGATCGATGGAGATCAAGGTCGAGGAAATCAGCCGAATCATTCGGAAGCAGATCGAAGACTACGACAAGCAGGTCGAGGTCAGCGAGACGGGCAGCGTGCTGTCGGCTGGAGACGGAATCGCGCGTATTTACGGGCTAGAGAAAGCCATGGCGGGGGAACTCATCGAGTTTCCCAATGACGTCATGGGCATGATTCTCAACCTCGAAGAGGACAACGTCGGTGCTGCCCTTCTGGGTGAAGCACACCTCATCAAAGAGGGCGACGAGGTCAAGCGAACGGGTCGTATTGTCGACGTGCCCGTCGGCGAGGCGCTTCTCGGTCGCGTAGTCAACGCGCTGGGTCAGCCCATCGACGGCCTCGGTGAACTCGAGTCGCCGCACCGCAGAAAGATCGAGATTAAGGCGCCCGGCATCATGCCTCGCCAGTCTGTCTCGGAGCCTCTGCAGACGGGGCTCAAGGCCATCGACGCCATGGTGCCCATCGGCCGTGGTCAGCGTGAGCTCATCATCGGTGACCGCCAGACCGGTAAGACGGCTGTCGCCATCGATACGATCATCAACCAAAAGAACACCGATGTTTACTGCATCTACGTCGCCGTTGGGCAGAAGCAGAGTACGGTGGCTCAGGTTGTCGACAAGCTCAAGGCACACGGGGCCATGGAGTACACCACGGTCGTAGCCGCGTCGGCTGCCGAGCTGGCACCATTGCAGTTCTTGGCGCCTTACGCCGGTTGCACCATGGGCGAGTATTTCCGTGACAACGGTAAGCACGCGGTCATCATTTATGACGACCTGTCCAAGCAGGCTGTTGCATACCGCCAGATGTCGCTTCTCTTGCGTCGTCCGCCCGGTCGTGAAGCGTATCCTGGTGACGTTTTCTATCTTCACAGCCGACTTCTCGAGCGGGCAGCGAAGATGAGCGACGCCCGTGGCGGCGGTAGCTTGACGGCGTTGCCGATCATCGAGACGCAGGCCGGTGACGTTTCGGCGTATATCCCGACCAACGTAATTTCCATTACCGATGGCCAGATCTTCTTGGAGAGTGACTTGTTCCACTCCGGGATTCGTCCCGCCATCAACGTGGGTATTTCCGTCTCTCGCGTCGGTGGCGCAGCCCAGACCAAGGCCATGAAGAAGGTGGCTGGTACGCTTCGCCTCGACCTCGCGCAATACCGGGAAATGCAGGCTTTTGCTCAGTTCGCCAGTGACCTGGACAAGGCCACTCAGAACCAGCTCGCGCGTGGGGAGCGACTCACGGAGTTGCTCAAGCAGGCGCAGTACAAGCCGCAGCCGTTCGAGCAGCAAGTGCTGACGATTTACGCCGGCACGAAGGGCTTTGTGGACCACGTCAAGACCAGCGACTTGGGTCGGTATGAGTCGGAGTTGGTCGAGTTCTTCCGGTCTAAGTACGGGTCGACTCTCGAGGAGCTTCGCGCCAGCAAGAAGTTGGACGATAGCGTCGTAGGTGGCCTCGAGAAGGGTCTCAAAGAATTCAACGAGGTGTTCCAGGCCTAAGGCCAACGGGTCACTCGAGAGCGAGAGGGAGCGAGGCATATGCCGAGCCTCAAAGACATTCGCAAGCGGATCTCCTCGGTGAAAAACACCCAGAAGATCACCCGCGCCATGAAACTGGTGTCGGCAGCGAAGTTGCGCCGCGCGCAGATGGCGATGTTGGAGTTGCGACCTTACGCTGAGAAGCACCGTGAGATGCTGACTTCGCTCATGGGCCAATTGGGAGGTGCCGGACAGGCGCCGCACCAGTTGCTCCAGAGTCGTGATGACGTCAAGTCAGTCGCCATCCTCTGTCTAACCAGTGACCGCGGTATGTGTGGTGGCTTTAACGCCAATCTACAAAAGAGCGTGGCAAGGCTGGTGGCGGCGAAGACCGAAGAAGGAAAGGCCGTCTCGGTATTTCCCCTGGGGTCGCGGATGGAGCGCGAGGCGAAGAAACGCGCATATGTCGTACCCAATCAGTTCGGGAAGATCATTGGGGCCACCGATAGCGATTCGATTCGCGGCATCACCGAGCGCTTGGTCGATGGCTTCATCGCCGAAGAGTTCGACGAGGTGTATGTCATCTCGAATCGTTTCAAGAGCGCCATTGCGCAGGTGCCCGATACCCGCCAGTTGATTCCGGTTGATGCGGGTGACGAGCCGGCAGAGGACAGCGGCGTCTCCGGTGACCCGTACTACGAACCCAATCAGATGACGCTGTTGCACTATGTCGTCCCTCGCTACATCGAGGTTCAGGTGCGACAGGCCATCTTGGAGTCCATCGCCGGCGAGCACGCTGCGCGGATGAACGCCATGAATAGTGCGACTGACAACGCCACTGAGATGGTTGCCAGCTTGACGCTCCAGATGAACCGCGCCAGACAGGCGGCCATCACCAAGGAGCTGATGGAAATCATCGGCGGCGCGGAAGCCATTAAGTAAACCAACGATTAAGAATCGGTCCGCTACGGCGCGGACATCCATTTTGGAGTGATCATGAGCGAGCAGCTTGGACGCATTACGCAGGTGACGGGCCCCGTCGTGGACGTCTACTTCGAGGGCGGCGAATTGCCCGAGATCAACACCGCGCTGCGGTTGACCAATAAGTCCATCAACGACAGCGAGTGGAACCTGGTGGTCGAGGTCGCGCAGCACCTGGGTCAGAACATGGTTCGGACCATCGCGATGGACTCCACCGAGGGTTTGACGCGTGGCCAAGAGGTCAAGAACACCCACGCGCCGATTACGATGCCTGTTGGGAAGGCCACCTTGGGTCGTATCCTCAACGTCATCGGAGATCCTGTCGACGAGCGTGGAGAGGTCAGCACCGAGATAACGCGTCCGATTCACCGTGCGCCCCCCAAGCTGGAAGAGCAGAGCGCCAAGATCGAGACGTTCGAGACGGGCATCAAGGTCGTAGACCTGCTCGCCCCGTACGCACGTGGCGGTAAGATCGGGCTCTTCGGCGGTGCCGGTGTCGGCAAGACCGTGCTCATCATGGAACTCATCAATAACGTGGCCAAGAAGGGCGGCGGTCTCTCGGTTTTCGCCGGTGTTGGCGAGCGGACCCGTGAGGGGAACGACCTCTACTGGGAGATGGTGGAGTCCAACGTCATCGACGAGGAAAACCCCGAAAACTCCAAGGTCGCTTTGGTCTACGGCCAGATGAACGAGCCCCCCGGGGCCCGTGCGCGAGTTGCACTGTCGGCGCTGACCGTTGCGGAGTACTTCCGCGACGAGCAGGGACTCGACATGCTGATGTTCGTCGACAACATCTTCCGTTTTACCCAGGCAGGTTCCGAGGTATCGGCGCTTCTCGGGCGTATCCCGAGCGCTGTGGGTTATCAGCCGACCTTGGCGACTGAGATGGGTGCGCTCCAAGAGCGAATCACGTCAACTCGTAAGGGATCGATCACCTCGGTACAGGCCATTTATGTGCCTGCTGATGACTTGACCGACCCTGCACCGGCGACGGCCTTTGCCCACCTCGATGCAACCACCGTGTTGAGTCGTAAGATCGCAGAGAAGGGTATTTACCCTGCCGTTGACCCGTTGGACTCCAATAGTCGCCTACTCGACCCGATGGTCGTGGGTGAGGAGCACTACCGGGTTGCACGTTCGGTGCAGCAGACGCTTCAGCGCTACAAGGATCTCCAGGATATCATTGCGATTTTGGGGATGGACGAGCTGTCTGACGAAGACCGCGCCGTGGTGGGTCGTGCCCGCCGTATCGAGCGGTTCTTGTCCCAGCCCTTCCATGTGGCCGAGGTTTTCACTGGAACCCCCGGTGTCTTCGTCGACCTCGAGGAGACGGTCGCTGGGTTCCGCCGCATCGTCGAGGGTGAGTTCGACCACCTACCCGAGCAGGCGTTCTATATGGTGGGTACCATCGATGAGGCCATCGAAAAGGCCAAGAAGCTCGCCGACGGCTAAGCAGTCATCGTCGTAGACAAGGAGTCGTCATGGCCAAGATCAAACTCGAAGTGATCACCCCTCAGGGAGCAGCGCTCTCCGAAGAGGTGGATGCGGTCACCGTGCCCGGTGTGTCCGGTCAGTTCGGTGTCAATGAAGGTCACCGTCCTGGGCTGGCGATGCTCGGTGGCGGTCGGGTGACGTATACCCAGGGCAATGACGAGGGCGAGATCTTCATCCGTGGGGGCGTGGCCGAGGTTCAGCCCGAGGGCGTGCTCATCCTCGCCGACAATGCCGAGACGGCTGAGGATTTGGACCGCGAGGTTGCAGATTCCCTTCTCGAGGCCGTCACGGAGGAGTTGGGCAAGGGTGAATTCCTCGATGAGGGACGTTCACTTCGGCTTGCCGGTGACCGTGACTACGCGGAAGCGGTCAAAGAGCGTCTCAGCCACTGAGGCCTGATATAGGGCGGACCCCGATTCTGTGGGTCCGGCATTTTTCTTCCTTTTGAGCATTGCGGATTGCGACGGCGGGTCCTTGAGTAGGGCGGTGTCGGCATATGTAGTCCAAGGTGTGAAAAGTATCCTTAAAATAGGATCCGAGAGCCGGCCATAGAGCCCCGTATGCGGTGTTTCGCATAGCTGAGGCAGGGCAGGGTTTTTACGACCGCTGATCGCGATCTACGGTGCCTTAGCGTGGATCGCACTTTTCGAGGCGGCGTTTTCCGGCGTTTTGGACTGGGCTGGGGGGCGAGCGCCCGCTTGAGCTTTGACGGGTGGGTGTGGTTTCGGCTCGACGGGCCTATTTGTCTTCCAGATTGGTGAGGACGTCGATGAGGCGCTCGAGTTCGGAGGACGAATTGAAACGAATTTCGATCCGTCCCTTTCCTTCTCGATTCACAAGACGAATGGGTGCGCCAACGGCAGATCGAAGTTGAGCCTCGACTGCGCGATGGCCGGGCGTGGTCTTTTCAGGCGGATCAGGAAGATTGGCTGCATCCCGCACCTGGCGCGCGCGCCGTTCGGTTTCACGAACACTCCATCCGTTGACGGCGGCTCGATGTCCTAATGGTTCGCGATGCTGAACGGGCGCCGTAAGCAGCGCCCGCGCGTGCCCGGCGGTTAGGGCGCCAGTCTGGACGAGGTCACGAATCTTGTCAGAGAGTTTGAGCAAGCGCATAGCGTTGCTGACAGTGGCTCGGTCCTTGCCGATTAGCTTGGCGACATCGGATTGGGAGAGGTCACGTTCCTCCACGAGGTATCGATAGGCCTCGGCCTCCTCGAGGGGGTTGAGGTCCTCGCGTTGAACATTCTCGACCAAAGCGAGGTCGTATGATTCGAGGTCAGTGGTGTCCCGGATAACTGCCGGGACCTCTTCCAAACCCGCCAACTTGGACGCACGGAAGCGACGCTCGCCAGCGATGATCGTGTATTGGGCGGAACCCACTTGGCGCACGATGATGGGCTGGAGAATGCCATTCTCGCGGATGGACGCAGAGAGTTCGGCCAGTCTTGCATGATCAAAGTGGGTCCGGGGCTGGTGCTCTGCGGCTTTGATTTGGTCCAGGGGGAGCATCTGGAGCCCCGTAGATGTATTCCCGAGGCCCGGACTACCCGCATCAGGGATAAGGGCCGAGAGACCGCGTCCTAGGACTGTTCTGCGTGTTTGACTCATTGCATTGCTCCCGATTGCATCGGGGCCTGACTGGCATGGCGCGCGATGATGGTCTTCGCCAGGTCTCTATAGGCCCGGGCCCCGCGTGACGTGCGGTCGTATTCGTAGATTGACTTGCCGAAACTGGGGCTCTCGGAGAGCCGCACATTTCGCGGAATGACGACGTCGAAAACCGTGCTGCCAAAATGAGCGCGTGCTTCTGCGGCGACCTGGTGTGACAGATTGTTTCTGGTGTCGAACATGGTCAGCAGGATCCCTTCGACCTGCAATTGTGGGTTTAGTCGCCTTTGAATCAACTGAACCGTTCGCGTGAGCTGGGATAGGCCCTCGAGGGCGTAATACTCACATTGTAGGGGAATGAGGGTGGCATTCGCACAGGTGAGGGCATTCACGGTCAGCAAACCGAGGGATGGCGGGCAATCGATGATGGCAAATTTGGGCCGATAATTACTGCGATCCAAGGCCTCTTTGAGGCGGTATTCGCGCGCGATGGCCTCCACGAGCTCAACCTCGGCCCCAAAGAGATCCTGGTTGGCCGGCACCACTGATAAGCCCTCGATCTGTGGTGCGGGGATGCGCAGATCGTCGATCTCCCCCATACCGATCAAGGCGTGGTAGGTCCCGCGCCGCTGTTCCCCAGGATTAATCCCGAGCCCACTCGTAGCATTGGCCTGAGGGTCCATATCAATGAGTATGGTCTCAGCGCCTTCGAGCGCCAAACCGGCAGCGAGGTTGACCGCCGTCGTCGTTTTACCCACTCCGCCCTTTTGGTTGGAGACGCAGATCGTATAGGTGTGCATGTGGGTGGATATAGCACAATGTGTTTTCGAAAAATAGCTACTGTTTCACGTGAAACATCAGAATAATTTCGGCACCGAGTCGAAAAGCAGGTGTTTCACGTGAAACACCCGCCAATTCTAGTCAAATAATTGGAGTAACGATGTTTCACGTGAAACGTGGACGCAAAACCAGCACAGCGGTGACCACAGATGTGCAGAAAAGCCTGCCCGCACCGCCCCCGCCGGTCACAGAAATCGACACGATTACCGAACCGCAACCACTTGCTATGGCGAAGATTGCCTCAGCGAATGAAGGAACTGAGATGGGCGTAATTCAAATGAAGGACGCGGCGCCGCGACGCGCCGCAAACAAGGGTGCGCTCCTCGGCCAAGGCAGTAAGTTCGAAGGTAAGCTCACCTTCGAAGGCACCGTACAAATCGATGGCGAATTCTACGGAGACATCAGTTCCGAAGGTGAATTGATCGTCGGTCAAACGGCAAAGATTGAAGGAACGATCCAGGTTGCTTCCGCGAGAATCAGCGGCGAGGTGGTGGGATCCATCAGCACACAGGGCACGCTGGAACTCCAGCCTACTGCCCGCGTGACCGGAGAACTCAACGTCGCAGATTTGATTGTCGAGCGCGGCGCGTATTTCGACGGTCAGGTGAAAATGACCGGGCGCACTGTTTAATACGGCACGAACGGCGGTCGTCGACGGCGATTACGTCGTTTGCGGCTGTCGAGCCCAGAACTCGACCCGACGGTGACCGTCTGAATCGGTGCCGTAATCAACCCACCGCTGCATTTCCAGCGCCGGAAGCGTGACCAACGGTCGCTCCGCCGCAAGCATCCGAATAACGCCCTCGACGGATTCTCCCCCACGTAATGCGAGTGCCGGCCACTGCTCTGGCGAAACGACTGCTCGGCTGACGACCTGTGCCGGCCCGATAGAGTCCGGTAGCGGCCAACGGGCCCGGAGTACCCGTACGTTCGCTAAGGACAATCGATGGGCTGCGGTGCGCAGAAACGCGGTTCGTTTTGCCCGCGGTTCAACCAGAAAAACGGGCCTTTGTGGGTCCAGGGCAGCAACCACCAAACCGGGGATACCGCCACCTGCACCGACATCTACCAGTGGCAATTCCGGCTCGAGGACCTGAGCCACCGCGAGGCCGTCGACCACATCAATCCGCCATGGTTCGGCCAGGGCTTGCGGCCCCGCGAGGTTGTGCGTCTTGGCCCAATCGGTGCGGAGCTCGACGAAACGCCGCAAGCGATCCGCCGCGCCTTCATCGATTTCAACCGCTAGGCCAGCGCGCGCGAGCGCTTTTGAAAGCCGGCTCATGATTCACCCGCAAATCTGCGGTCCGCATCGATGATCCGTTCGACGAGTTTGGCGTGAATACGTCCATTCGTTGCTGCGAGGTGCCCTTCGTTCATCTCCATGGGGTCACCATGGAGTCCTGTCACTCTACCCCCAGCTTCTTGGACCAAAAGCACGCCTGCGGCCATGTCCCATGGTGCGAGGCGGGCTTCCCAATAGCCATCGAGCCAACCACAGGCGACGTAGGCGAGATCGAGTGCAGCCGCACCGGCCCGCCGGACACCTCGACAGTGCCGTAAGAGGTCAGCAAATCGGTGTGTGTTGTTGTCGGGGTTGGTCTGGCGGTCATAGGGAAATCCGGTGGCCAAGAGTGCGTTGGGCAGGGAATCCGCCCCACTCACCCTCAAGCGTTTTTCATTTCGCCAGGCGCCACCTCCGCGGGTTGCCCAATAGGTCCAATTGCGCAGTGGATCGTGAATGACCCCGACGATGGCTCCGCGCTCGTCCCAGAGCCCAATGGAGACCGCGAAATGGGGGAATCCATTGCTAAAATTGGTGGTGCCGTCCAGCGGATCGACGATCCAGCGTCGTGCCCGGTCCAGGTGCGTTTCCCCGCCTTCTTCCGCCAAAATCCCATCGTTGGGATAGGCCTGGCTCAGAGCGTCGACCACGATTTTTTCGGCTGCCAAATCCACCTCGGTGACGAGGTCGACGGTCCCTTTGTGCCGGATTTCGAAGCCTTGATCCCACCGGCCGGCGATCATGTCTCCGGCGGTTCGAGCCGCCGAAATGGCGGTCTCCACCTCGGCGCGAAAAGGCTGATCACCATCGATTTTCAGTTTCACGTGAAACGTCCTTCGGCCCACAGCCAGCCAGCATCGTGGAGCGCAGGGCGGAGCCAGCGAATCCCCACGTTATCGCGACTGGGGGACACCCGATTAGTCAGGAGGGTAATGACGACCTCTTTGTCCGGGTCAATCCAGAGGGAGGTCCCCGTGAACCCGAGGTGCCCGATAGATCGTCGCCCAAAGAACTGACCCGAGGTCGAGGCCCCGGGTGTCGGGGTGTCCCACCCGAGTACGCGTGTTCCATGCGGGTGCATTCGGTTCCGATCGGTCCAATAGGGCACGATTTCTGGGTCCAACCCCATGCTATTCGGCTCGGAACGGAGCGCTTTGAGCCAATCTCGACCAGCCTCGTGAACCGCCCCAAGCGTACCGAAAAGGCCGGCATGTCCACCCACACCGCCGATCGTCCAGCAGTTGTCATCGTGTACTTCGCCCTGAATGAGGCGTTTGCGCCAGGCGCAGTCCTCTGTCGCTGCATAGCGCTCAGTGTGATCGAGGTCGGTCCCCAGGGGCCGAAAGTGAAGGGCTTCGGGACCGTGATGTGGCAATGAAGACCAGCGTTGAACCAGGGGTCCATCGATGGATTCGCAGACCCACTCGAGCAACAAATAGCCCAGATCGCTATAGGTTTCGCCTTCCGATGGCGCGTAAATCAATGGACTCGAACGCAACATTCGGCGGAGGGATGAACGCGCAAAATCGTGCCGGCCGGACCGGAGGCTCCCTGGGCCGAGACCACGAAAATATTCGCGATGGGCTGGAAGGCCGCAGGTATGGCTCATGAGGCGCCAAATTGGGCACTGGGCGAGGGCCGGATCTTCGACGTCCACATAGGTTTCCATGGCCGCTCGCGGATCCAATCGACCTTGGTCGGCCAGTCTCATGGCCCAAAGGGTCGTGGAGAGAGGTTTAGTCAGCGAAGCAAGGTCGAAGATGGTCTCGGGGCCGCATCGCAGCGCATCCCTAGATGTGTGGTGCCGGCCGATATACCAAGTCTCTGTAGGAAGATCGCCTCGTGAGACACCAAGAGCGATGGCGGGTGCCACGTTCTCCGCCATCGCACGACGGAGAATTTGTTCGATTCGCATCCGTTCAGCTTGCATCGCGGGACACCCACGGACCACGGGCGGACATGACGCCTCGGGACCAATCAATTTCTACTTCGCCGCCAATGGGGAGAGCCGCAATGGTCCCCGCGTGTCCTGCAGGAGCGCCCAGGCCCACTTCGATGGCTGCGTCTTCGACGAACATCTTCAAAATCGTGCTCATTTCGGCGCCTTGCGCATCGAAATCACCGAGCCAAAGTCCGTTGGCGCCGCTGAGTACACCGCTCGAACGGAGCTGCCAGAAAGACCGATCGAGCCGATAAGGGGCTTCTCCGACGTCTTCTAAGAACCAAATGCTGTCGTACCATGGCGTCAACGCACAGTCCGTGCCCGTCATGCTCGCCAAGACGGTCAAGTTACCCCCTCGTAACCGACCACGAGTCGGCGTGTATGGGGTGATTCGGGGGCTATAATGGAGTGCGCTGCGGGGCTGAGGATCGAATGGGAGCTCCTCTAATTCGCCCCTCAAGACCGCCAGGACTTCACTCAAATCAGAACGAGGCTGTTCGCGAGTGAGAGAGGTGACGACGGGTCCGTGAAACGTCACCCAGCCCAAGCGGTCGGATAGGGTATTCAAAATCGAGGTTGCATCACTAAAGCCGATGATGATCCGCGGGTCAGCCCGTTGGGCAGTTCTGAGGATATCACCAGCGATTCGCCCGCCACCGCTTCCACCGCGGGCGAACCAGATAATGTCCACATCTCTCTCGGTGAGGGCGTTTTCAAACTCTCGGCTACGGGCCCTGTCATCTCCAGCCAAATAGCCACGCCAGTCACTGCGTGCTCGACTCTCGGACCAGCGCACTTCGCAACCCTCCGCCTCCAGTTTGGCCATGCCGGCTTCGAGAGCGCTCAGATGCCCTTTGAGGGCACCACAGGGGTGCACAACGCGGACAACGGGTCGGTCCGGCGCGGCAGGGGGTGCTTTCGGGGTAGTCATCCTTGAAACGGTAGTGCTCCCGGGCCCTTGCCACAAGCTCAGTCGCGGCCCGCAAGCAGTGCTTTGCGGCGCGCCAGACGAAAGGCCCGCCGTGTTTCAGCGTTGGTAAATCGACGTTTTTCTTCGTCGGAGGTGGGGAGAAGAGGCGCTACAGGCGTGGGTTTTCCCGTTTCGTCTAATCCCACATAGGTCAAATACGCAGTCGCTGCGTGCTCTCGGAAATCCGCAGTCGGCGGCTCTCGTTCTACCCGGACGCCCACCTCCATTGAGCTTCGTCCTACGTAGTTGACACATGCCTTGAGGACGACGGTGTCGCCCAGGGCGATCGGGACCACGAAATGCATGTCATCGATGGAGGCGGTAACGACCTTGCAACGGCAATGTCTTTGAGCCGAAATCGCGCCGGCAATATCGATCCATTGCAGAATGCGTCCGCCGAAGACTGTGCCGTGATAATTGGTGTCCGGCGGCAGGACCATCTCCGTCATTTCGACGTGAGAGCCGGTGGGCGCTCGCCCTTCTAGAGTGGCCACTAGCGGAGCGCGAAGAAGGCTGCAGCCGCGATGGCGATGACCACCCCGATGATGATCCCCGCATTGGAGGATTCCTCCGCGGCAGCATTCTCACGAAAGGCTGATGTCGGTGTAGGTTCGGAGGCGGGAGCCGCTGACGGTTTTGGAGTAACGGGCTGCTCTTCTGCCAGCGTCTCGTCCTTGGATTCTGTGGGGGTCTCCGCCTCGGGTGCCTCGGGTGCCTCGGGTGCCTCGGCCGCAGCGTCGGCTTGCGGTGGTGATTGGGCTTCAAATTGGTCCGACGACGCGAAAGGGTTGCGCTCCGCTGCCTTTGGACGCGGCCCACCATGCAAGGGGGACACCGATCCGCTGCCGGGTCCCGGGAGGCCGGAAAGAATTTTGTTGTCACCGCTTTCGGTGGAATCATCGCTCGACATCGCGTCGACCCCCTTTTCACTGAATCACTGACATCGCGGTGCGCAGTCGTCCAGTCTTTCGTCCGGTTGGATCAGGCGTGTGATCCGCAAATTGGACAACGATGGTGCTTCCCAAAACACACCGTCGACCGAGCGGAATTCTCACACTTCCCCCCTCAACGGTCAAATGTGTGGCGCTCGTTCCTGCGCGGTGAATCAAGATCGCAACTGGGCTAGAGTGTCAGCCGAAATTGATTCGAGGCCTCATGACTGAAAACCCCTTCAAACTCGTCACTGAGTTCACGCCGAAAGGCGATCAGCCCAAAGCGATCGACGCTCTCGTACGCGGCCTTGATGCAGGTCTACCTCATCAAGTCCTCTTGGGGGTCACCGGATCGGGCAAGACGTTCAGCATGGCGAATGTGATCGCACGCACCGGTCGACCGTCTTTGGTATTGGCGCCCAACAAGACGCTTGCGGCGCAGCTTTACGGAGAACTCAAGGGCCTGTTTCCCCACAATGCCGTCGCGTATTTCGTGAGCTATTACGATTATTACCAGCCCGAGGCCTATGTCCCGTCGACGGACACCTTCATCGAGAAGGATGCTCGAATCAATGACGAGATCGACCGAATGCGCCACGCCGCCACCCGGAGCCTCCTGGAGCGGGAAGACGTTATTATCGTGTCCAGCGTCTCGTGCATTTACGGCTTGGGCAGTGCCCGAGCCTACTACGACCAGCAAGTCATGATTGGGGTGGGTGACGAGGTCGATCGCGACGATGTCATGGCGCGCCTCGTCAATATCCAATACGTCCGCAACGACTATGATTTTCATCGTGGGACCTTCCGCGTTCGCGGTGATGTCCTCGAGGTTTTCCCCGTTCACAGTGAAGATCGCGCGGTGCGATTCGAGTTCTTTGGGGATGAGGTGGAGAGCATCACGGAGATCGATCCACTCCGGGGTAAAAAGCTCCAGCGGCTCAATCACTACGCCATCTATCCGTCGAGCCACTATGTCGTCGAGGCGGCGCGGCTCAAGAATGCCATCAGCGCCATCCGAAACGAACTCGGCAAGCATTTGAAGGCCCTTTATGCCGAGCAGCGGCTATTGGAAGCGCAACGAATAGAGCAAAGGACCCTGTTTGATCTGGAGCAGCTCGAACAGCTCGGTCACTGTTCCGGGATCGAGAATTACTCCCGCTATCTCACCGGCCGTGAGTCGGGCGAACCACCGCCGTGTCTGCTCGACTATTTTCCCGATAATTGGTTGCTCATCGTTGATGAGAGCCATGTCACTTTGCCGCAGGTTCGGGGCATGTACCGGGGAGATCGGTCCCGCAAGACGAATTTGGTCGAGTATGGGTTCAGGTTGCCGTCGGCTCTGGACAATCGGCCCCTTCGTTTCGATGAATTTCAGGCCATTCAAAATCAGGTGGGCTACGTGTCTGCGACACCCGGAGATTATGAGATCGATTTGGCCCAGGGCGTTGTCGTGGAACAGATCATCCGTCCAACGGGACTGACTGATCCCGAAATCGAGGTGCGACCCGCTACAGAACAGGTAGACGACCTATTGGCCGAGGTGAAACTCACGGTGGAGGCGGGACATCGGGTGCTGGTCACCACTTTGACTAAACGAATGGCTGAAGACCTCACCGAGTACTATCGCGACATTGGAGTCCAGGTTCGTTATCTCCACTCTGATGTCGATACCATCGAGCGGACGGCTATCCTTCGTGACCTTCGTTTGGGGGTCTTCGATGTGCTCGTGGGCATCAATTTGCTGCGCGAAGGTCTCGATCTGCCCGAAGTCGGCCTGGTGGCGATTCTCGATGCCGACAAAGAAGGCTTTCTCCGCGACAAACGTTCCCTCACCCAAACCATTGGGCGCGCGGCGAGAAACGTTGCGGGGCGTGTTTTGCTCTACGGTGACCGCATCACCATCTCCATGGAAGGGGCCATCGAGGAGACCAATCGCCGCCGTGAAATTCAGGAGCGCTACAATGAGTTGCACGGGATTGTGCCGCAGACGGTGACAAAGACCATCACCGACCTGGAAGAGCATTCGGCTCGAAATCAATCCAAGGACGCCGGTGCTCATCGACCCAATTTGGATGTTTTCGAATCGGCCAAGAGTCTCGCCAACCGAATCGAAGACGTGCGGGCCGAGATGTTGAAGCACGCGAAAGCTCTGGAGTTCGAGGCCGCCGCCGAATTGCGTGACGAACTCTTGGCCCTCGAAAAATTGCAGATCGAGGTCGGTTGACGGTGCCCTTCGATCCCCAAACTGACATCGAGCGCCTGCCCAATGCCCCCGGCGTCTATCTCATGCGAGATGTTGAGGGGGAGATCATCTACGTCGGCAAGGCGGCCCAAATCAGGACCCGCGTGCGCCAATATTTCGGCAGCAGCAGCGACACCCGCTTCTTTGTCCGATTTCTCGAGGAGGTCTTGGACAGCGTCGAAGTCTTGGTGACATCCAATGAGAAGGAAGCGCTCATTTTGGAGAATGAGCTCATCAAGCGTCATCAGCCGCGGTTCAACGTGCTGCTCAAAGACGATAAGAGCTTTCTACATCTACGGATCGATGACCGAGTGGAATGGCCGCGCATCCAGGTCGTGCGGCGGCCACGACGGGATGGAGCACGGTATTTTGGGCCCTACCATTCGGCGGGCAAGATTCGAGAGACACTGCGTTTGGTCGAGCGATTCTTTCAACTCCGAAATTGCGATGACCTGACGTTCAAGAACCGCTCTCGACCCTGTCTCCAATATCAAATCAAACGCTGCCCTGGTCCTTGTGTACTCCCGGTCGATCGGAGCGAGTATCAGCAACAAACTCAGGAGGTCATGCTCTTCCTACAAGGAAAGCGAGACGAGTTGGCTCGACAACTCGAGGCCAAGATGAGTACCGCAGCAGCACAAATGGCGTATGAACAAGCGGCGCGATATCGAGATCAACTGAGGGCGATACGGGACAGTCTCGAGAAGCAGCAAATGGTGGATCAGCGCGCCATTGACCGTGATGTCTACGGTATCTATCGGGAGGGGGGCCTCCTCCAGATCGTGATTCTCCAGATTAGGCGTGGTCGACTCTTGGGCTCGCAGAGCTATGGATTCGAGCGACAGGGCACCCCAGATTCAGATGTGCTGAGCACCTTCATCAATCTGTACTACAGCAATGGCGCGCCGGTGCCGCACGAGGTTTTGGTACCCGCTCAACTCAATGGAATGATGGTTTTGGGCCAGCATTTGGAGGAGCTTGCCGGTCGCAAGACGGCTCTCAAGCAGCCGCGACGCGGCGCCAGCCGTCGCCTCTTGGATTTGGCCGCCAAGAATGCGGAGCACGCCTTCTTCTTGGCCCGCCGCGAAGAGACAGTGCGGGATGGGGCGCTCGTGCGTCTCAAGAAACGTCTCCGTCTCGCCAATCTTCCGATTCGAATCGAGTGCTTCGATATCTCTCTATTCCAGGGGGCAGAGCCCGTGGCTTCTAAAGTCGTCTTCGAGGGTGGTGTGCCCAAGCGAAGCGATTATCGCCATTACCGAATTCGTGAGGTCGAGGGGACGGATGACTATGGAATGATGAGAGAAGTGCTGCTCAGACGTCTCCGCCGTGGACTCACCGAAGAAGATCTGCCTCATCTCATCGTAGTCGATGGGGGCAAGGGTCAGTTGAATGTGGCCTTGGCCGTGGTCGCTGATCTGGGCATCGAAGGCGTCGATGTCGTCGCCTTGGCCAAATCCCGTGTGCTCCATGACGATGCAGATCCCGACGGGACCCCCATTCGATCCTCGGAGCGTGTTTTCCTGCCCAATGTAAGAGAACCGATTCCGCTCCGCGCTCACACGGACGAACTCTTCGTCATGACCCATCTGCGAGACGAGGCACATCGATTCGCCATCACCTTTCATCGCAAACGACGGAAAAAGGCCCAATTCTCGTCTCCACTCGATGGCATCGAGGGGGTCGGACCTGCTCGACGAAGAGCGCTTCTTCGTCATTTCGGCAGTTTGAGAGGGGTGCGAGCAGCGACAGTCGAAGAGCTCGCCGGGGTCTCAGGGGTGGGGCCACGGCTCGCTCAGGAAATTCATGAGGCCTTGAAACGGGCTCGAACACGCTCGTAATTGATTGGAAAATCAATGGATTATCTCGAGAGTGAAGAGCACTGCCAGACGCGTGAAACGCGGTGGGCGATCTATCTAGGGGTGTACAATTACACCTTGGCGATGGAACTCGGTTTCCAAGGCTAGCCGACCCCGCCAGGCTTCGGTAAGGTACCCCCATCGAATACCCCGTGTGGAGCGCGTTGTGACCGACTTCCAAAAGCCTGGCCAAGGCGGGAAGCGAAAACTCAGAGGGCTTGACGAAGAACCGTCGAGTGGTCTCGCCGTCAATGCGCCCCGGTGGGAAAGCGGTGGACCCAAACCAGCAGTTCGTTCGCCTTCGAGCGCACCGGTGCGAAAGATGCCGAGCTCTCGGCCCGGGAGTTCGGCGAGGGTGCCCATTTCCGCTCATCCGACACCTGCATCGACGACGCGGAAAGGTCTTTTGGAACGACCTGCGATTCGCCGACCGGACAAGTCCAGGCCCGTAAGTCGACCCACAACACCTGCCAAACCCAAGACAGAACCGGCGTTGGCAGCAAAGGGCCCGGTGGTGCGCAAAAAACGCGACATGCAGAGCGTTGCCCGCGCCCTGGCCGAGGACCACGATGCTCGTGAAGAAGCCGAAACTTTGTCTCGGGCCAATCGAGGTTTTTTGTCGGCGGTTCTTCGCTATCGATTGGTTTTGTCCATCTTGTTGATTGCGGCGGCGACCTTTTATTCGTTCATCCCCGTCGCCCAAGAAGCGGCTCGCAGAACTGACGAAGCACATCTCGCCGATGTCGTGGAGGAGGAGGCCAAGCGAATTGGTCGTGCGGCCGGCAAGGCGAATCTCACGGCCTGGATTCAGGCTCGAGAACTCTCCATTTTGCGGAATTTTTTCCAGACCCAGTCGGAGAAAATCTTAGCCGCCATTCAAGCCCACGGGTTCGAGGATGCGACCGCAGCAAATATGGGCCTTCGCGTTGATTTCAACGCGCGTACATTGGTCCTATCGGCTCAAATCGGCAGTGAAGATGGTCGGATGATCGCAGCATCATCGACGACGGCGGGTAAGCGAGTCGGCCACAAGATCAAAGAGACAGGGTTGGGTCCAGTGGTTTCGGAGCAAGTCAGCGTGATCGGCGGGATTTTCGCGCTGGCGCTCGTGTTGATTGTCCCGCTGTATCTGATTCCCATTATGGCGCGTCGGCGCGAGCCGCCATTGGAGCCGCCGGTGATGGCGACAACCGCCCTTGATGAAGCCCCCCCGATAGACTCGTAGACGTTCATCGACCGACGGCGGACCTAGCGGTTGTCCTCACGTCTCGCCCGTGCCTTTTTCTCCAATCCAGTCATCTTCTTTTGGGCACGCCATGCCGTGAATCGTTGGATGACTTTGAGGGTTTGAGGATGGCTCGCGACGTCTAGAAGACGCTGGTAGAGGAAGTTTCGGATCGATCTCAACATGTTGGGGACTACTTCTTTTTCATTTCAGCTTTGAAGGTTTCGCCCCGGTCGGTGAGTTCCACGAATTTTGTTTTGGGTTGATGACAGGCGTTGCAAAAGACGCCCTTCTCGCGCGCAATCTCCCACATGGGAATGCTCTTTTTGCCCAGTGGGGTCATTTCCGACTTCCCCACGTGGCAGTCAGCGCAATCGACCCCATTCTCTATCGAGAGCGCCATCATCTGTTGGGCGATTTTGCGCTTGGCCGTGTAGTTTTTGAAGTCGGGGGTGTGGCAGTAGCGGCATGGCTGCTTGAGCGCCCGTGTTGCCTTCCGCATCTCTTTACGGCGTTGTTTCGGGTCCGGAGACGTAAAATAGGCGAAGGATCTTGCCTGCCAATCCGCGTCTATCGGAAGTGCCTCCTCGGCAGGTGTTGCTTTGCCGTCCGCCGTGGGATCGGCGGCCAGGGCGCTCATCGCTAGGGCGATCGTAGTCGCAGCGAGCGCCAATCGTTGCCAACGGCTCATCTTTGCGGTCTCCTCAGTTCAGAACGCAGCATAACGGATCCCGGGACGTTGGCGATCATTGGACATTCAATCCGGAAGAGATGGTAGGCGAGATGCACATTCTCGTGGTGATGGACCCAATCGAGCGTGTGCTCATAGAGAAGGACACCACCTTTGGGTTCTTGTTGGCTGCT
>Ga0115011_10000276_pt1 | contig 45332 bp, 45 predicted proteins | sample TroAtlMetagenome_2_FD_88705 | JGI IMG/M metagenome (GOLD analysis project Ga0115011, IMG submission 88705) | Marine eukaryotic phytoplankton communities from Atlantic Ocean - Tropical Atlantic ANT8 Metagenome | ecosystem: Environmental > Aquatic > Marine > Oceanic | place: Tropical Atlantic... | reverse complement strand
GCCTTGAGCTTGTACCGCTCCGCCTCCTCGTTCCAGTGCTCGACGGAACCGCCGGGCATGGTGACCTCGTAGGGGCTCATGGTGGCATCCCCCACGACCACCGCACGCCAGTCGCCGGGGTAGCGGTTCAGGACTTCCCAGGTGGGGGTCCGGGCCTCGTGCCTCCGGCGATTGTCTTTCCAGACCCCTTCGTAGAGGCAGTTGTGGAAGTAGAAGAACTCCAGGTGCCGGAATTCGGATTTCGCCGCCGAGAACAGCTCCTCGCAGAGCTTGACGTGGCCATCCATGGAGCCGCCGATGTCGAGGAACAGCAGCACCTTGATCGTGTTGCGCCGCTCGGGCCGCATCTGGATGTCCAGCCAGCCCTGGCGCGCGGTGCCGTCGATGGTGGCATCCATGTCCAGTTCGTCCGGCGTGCCCTGCCGGGCGAAGCGGCGCAGGCGGCGGAGGGCCACCTTGATGTTGCGTGTGCCCAGTTCGACGGAGTCGTCCAGATTCCGGTATTCGCGCTTTTCCCAGACCTTGACCGCCCGCCCGTGCTGCGGCTTCCCCCCGATGCGGACGCCCTCGGGGTTGTAGCCGCCATTGCCGAAGGGGCTGGTGCCGCCGGTGCCGATCCACTTGCTGCCGCCCTGATGCCGGTCGTGCTGTTCTTCCAGCCGCTGCTTCAGCGTCTCCATCAGCTTTTCGAAGCCGCCGAGCGCCTCGATCTCGGCCTTCTGCTCCTCGGTCAGATATTTCTCGTTCAGCAGTTTCAGCCAGTCTTCGGGGACCGAATGAACGTCGGGCTCGTCGCCCGCACCGACGGTTTCCAGTCCCTTGAACACCTTACCGAACACCTGATCGAACCGGTCGTAATGCTTCTCGTCCTTGATCAGGACGGCGCGCGACAGGTGGTAGAAGTCCTCGACCCGGGTGCCCGCCGTCAGGACGCGCTTGTCCATGGCTTCCATCAGGAACAGCCATTCCTTGAGCGACACCGGAACCCGGGCGTCACGCAGCGCGGTGAAGAAAGGCAGGAGCATCCGGGGCTCAGTCGCTCCCGGCCTCGCCGGGAAGGGCCCGGGCGAGCGCCATGCTGGATACCTCGACGACAGTGTCATCCGTTGCAGGACCGGTCCCCCGCGCCTTGAAGCTCCACTCGCCGATGTGGCGAACGAGAATCAGACTGCGCACGGGCTGACCGGACAGGCTCATATCGAAGACCGCGAGCAGGGGGCGGGGCTGACCTGGCAGGGTAGTGATGGAAAAGGTCCGGTCGACAGGGCGGGCATCGGGCGCGCCGTTTCTCAGGGCGCGGATCGCGGCGCCCATCACCTCCTCGGGCGTATAAATCTCGTCATATCGGGTGGCGAACAGGGTCACGAAGGTCGATCCTCTCCAGGACCCGCAGCCGACGTCGAGCCCGGAGCGATCAAAGACCCTGATGTTGTCCCGCTCGTCCGCACCCGGAAACTCGCAGACCATGCCACTGGGCACATGAAGGACCCTCGGCAGGGTCGAATCCGTGACATTGGTGAGGAAGGCAGGGCCGCCCGAGTTCGCGATGATCGCATCGGCATGGTCGCGGGCGGCGTCAACGCTGGTCGACTGTGCCGCAGCAGCAACCGGCGCAGCCAGCAGGCCGAGGCCGAGCAGCAAGGCGGAGATCTGACGCAACATGGGGAGTTCCTCGGTTTAACGACGGGGCACCTGACCACGAGGAGGCCGGTGCGTCCATGCCGGAGTCAGGCAGGCTTCCTCAGGATGAACTCGTCGTCCATCCACTTGCCGACGGGGAACTGGTATTCGCCGGCCTTTTCGAAGCCGTAGGCGGCGTAGAGTTTCTGGGCCTTCAGATTGCCGCTCCAGACGCCGATCCACTGGGCGCCGGTGCCGTGCTGGGTCATCCAGTCCATGGCGACCTTCAGCAGGCGGGTGCCAAGGCCCAGCCCCTGCGCTTCCTTGAGGATGTAAAGCCGCTTCAGCTCGGTCTCGCCGGGGCGGGCGTCGGGATGGGGCAGGCCGTTCGGGCCGGTGTTGGCGAACCCCAGCAGCCGGCCGTCGCGCTCGGCCACCCACCAGCCCATGGTTGGGTCGGCCAGCCGGACCCGGGTAGCCTCGACGCTGAAGACCGCGTCCATGAACACCGCCAGGTCGTCCTTCGGATAGGGGATGCCGAAGCCGTCCATGAAGGTTTCGACGAAGGTCCGGCTGCCGGCTTCGGACAGGGCGGGGGCATCGGCCATACACGCCGGGCGGATCAGGATGTCGCTCATGCCGGGCCCTTATCACGCTCTGGCGAGGCAGGCGACAAGCGCAGATTCGGGGCCTAGTCTGGGGGCAATGACCCTGCCGATCCTTACCCACCCCGACATGAGCGGACACCAGCCCGGCGTCGGCCATCCCGAGCGGCCCGAGCGGCTGGCCGCGGTGCTGGCGGCGCTGGCGGACGCCGGACTGGATGGCGACCGGCGGGGGGCGACCGAGGCCTCGGTCGAGGACCTCGAACGCCTGCATCCGGCCGACTATGTGGCCAATATTCTGAAAGCCTCGCCCGAGGTCGGTCGGGTATCGCTGGACGCCGATACCCATCTGTCGCCGGGCAGCGTGCGGGCGGCGCGTCTTGCGGCGGGTGCCGTGGTCGATGCCGTGCGCGCCGTCATGGCCGGGGACATAAACCGGGCCTTCTGTCCGATCCGGCCACCGGGCCACCATGCCGAGCCGGACCGGTCAATGGGCTTCTGCCTGTTCTCGAACGTGGCCGTCGCGGCGCGGGTCGCACAGGCCGAGGGTGCCCGGCGCGTGGCGGTGGTGGATTTCGATGTCCACCACGGCAATGGCACCCAGGCGGCCTTCGAGGCGGACCCGACCCTGTTCCTGGCCTCGATCCATCAGATGCCGCTGTATCCCGGCACCGGCGCGCCGTCCGAGACGGGGGTGGGCAACATCGTCAATGCCGCAGTTGAGCCCCATGCGGCGCGAGAGGCCTGGCGCCGGACCTTTGCCGGGCGCCTGATGCCGGCGCTGGAGGCCTTCTCGCCCGATTTGATCCTGATCTCCGCCGGATTCGATGCGCACAGGCGCGATCCGCTGGCGCACCAGAGCCTCGAGGCCGAGGATTTCGCCTGGGCGACGCGGGCGGTGGTCGAGGTGGCGCGGCGGGTCTGCGCGGGCAAGGTTGTCAGTTCGCTGGAGGGGGGCTACGACCTTGAGGGTCTGGGGCGATCTGCTGTGGCCCATGTTCAGGCGCTGGGGGAGGAATGAGGGACACGCCGCACGACAGTCCTGCTGTCGCCAGCCGCCCCGGTGTCATGCTTGATCCAGACCGCCTCAATGATCTGGCTGCGGATCACACGCGCAGGGACGCCGAATCGGCCATGCCCCTGCCGGGGACCAGCGGTGCCATTGTACTGGCCCGCCACGGTGAGCCGGCCCTGTCGCGCAAATGCCTGATCACCGCCCGCCAGTACCGCGACTGGTGGGGCAAGTATGAGCTGGGCGGGCTGCTGGAGGGCCAGACGCCGCCGGCGGAACTGCTGCTGACGGCGGAGGGCGCTGCCCTGATCCTGTCGTCGACCCGCCAGCGCGCCATCGAGACGGCGGCGGCCATTTCAGGGGATCGCGAGGTGATCAGCGATGCCCTGTTCATCGAGGCCCCGCTGCCGCCGCCGCCCTTTCCGGACTGGTTCAAGCTGTCGCCGCGCTGGTGGGGGGTGGTGTCGCGCTTCTGGTGGCACGCGTTTGACCACCATCAGGGACAGGAGACCCGGCGCGAGGCCGAGGCCCGCGCTGACCGCGCCGCCCGACTGCTGATCGAGAAGGCCGCCATGGGGGGCGATGTGCTGGTGCTGGCCCACGGCTATTTCAATCACATGGTGGGTCGCTGCCTGAAGGCCCATGGGTGGCGGCTGGTCCATAACCAGGGCTTCAAATACTGGTCGCAGCGGCGATACGTGAAACGCTGAGACCCGGCCTGTCTTGCCTGTCCTTGCCGGGCCTGTCAGAACCGCTGCCATGACTGCCGCCGACCCCAAGATCGACCCGGACCTGTCCTTCGAAGACGCCCTGTCGCGGCTGGAAGGCATCGTATCGCGCCTTGAGTCCGGGCAGGCTCCCCTCGAGGAGTCGATCAGCCTGTACGAGGAGGGCGCGCGGCTGAAGGCCCTGTGCGAGGCGCGGCTGAAGGCCGCCCAGCTTCGTGTCGAGCAGATTGTCGTCGGTCCTGACGGCAAGGCGGCCGGAGCCGAATCCGCCGGTTTCGAGTGATGGCCGGGGCTGTCGCCGATCCGATCACCTTTGCCGACTTTGAGAAGGTTGACGTTCGGGTGGGCCGGATCGTCACCGCCGAGCCCTTTCCGGAGGCGCGGAAACCCGCGTTCCGGCTGACGATCGATTTCGGCCCGGACATCGGGGTGAAGAAGTCGTCGGCCCAGATCACCCGCCATTACAGCCCCGAGCAGCTGGTCGGCCGGATGGTGGCGGCCGTTGTGAACTTCCCGCCCCGCCAGATCGGCCCGATGATGTCCGAGGTGCTGACCCTCGGCTTTCCCGATGCCGACGGCGAAGTGGTGCTGATCGGCGTGGACCGTGAGGTCCCGGTCGGCGGGCGGCTGTTTTGATTCCGCTCGCCGCCAACTCGCCGGAGCAGGGGGTGATCGACCGGATCGCCGAGGTCGCGGACCTGATCACGGTGGCGCTGGACGAACTGCTGCCCCGGGCCGATGGTCCGGAGTCCCGCCTGACCGAGGCCATGCGCTATGCGGCCCTGGGCCCGGGCAAGCGGCTGCGACCCTTCTTCGCCATCGAGGCGTCGCGCCTGTTCGATCTGGACGAGGGGCCGGTGTTGCGGGCGGCCTGCGCGCTGGAGTGCGTCCACGCCTATTCGCTGATCCATGACGACCTGCCCTGCATGGACGACGACGACATGCGCCGGGGGCGGCCGACGCTGCACCGGGCCTATGACGAGGCGACCGCCGTGCTGGCCGGGGATGCCCTGCAGACGGCCGCGTTCGACATTCTGCTGGACCCGGACACGCATGACGATCCGGCCATCCGGTGCGAGCTGGCGCGGCGGCTGTCCTATGCCTCGGGGGCGCGGGGGATGGCCGGCGGACAGATGATCGACCTGATGGGGGTACGCGACGACCTTGGCGGGGTGGCGCGGATGCAGCGGCTGAAGACCGGCGCCCTGATCACCCACGCCTTCGAGATTCCGCTGATCATCGGCGACATCCGCGACGAACGGCGCACCGCCCTGATCGCCTTTGCCCACGACCTCGGCCTCGCCTACCAGATCGTCGACGACGTGCTCGACGCCGAGGGAGACGAGGCCCTGCTGGGCAAGGCGGCCGGCGGCAAGGACGCCCGGCTCGGCAAGACCAATTTCGTCACCCTGCTGGGGCTGGAAGCCGCCCGCGAGCGGGTCGCCCATCTGAGGGATCAGGCGCGGGGACATCTGGAGGTCTTCGGCGAGGAGGCCGAAATGCTGAAGGCCAGCGTTGATGTGGTGCTGAAGCGGCGCTCCTGACGGGATCGGCTGCGGCAATCAGGCATTCCTCAGGAATCCCTCACTGGTGTTCCGTACCCCGGTCAATCATGTAGAGAAGACAGAGGGCGATCTCGCGCCCGACACTGAGCCCGTTTCATGCCCGATACCCCCCTGCTCGACACCGTCAAGGTTCCCGCCGACTCGCGCGGCCTGACCACGCCCCAGCTCAAACAGCTGGCCGATGAGGTGCGGGCCGAGGTGATCGATGCCGTGTCGGTGACGGGCGGGCATCTGGGCTCGGCGCTGGGCGTGGTCGAACTGACCGTGGCCCTGCACCATGTTTTCGAGACGCCCCGGGACATCCTGATCTGGGACGTCGGCCACCAGTGCTATCCGCACAAGATCCTGACCGGACGGCGTGACCGCATCCGAACCCTGCGTCAGGGTGGGGGCCTGTCGGGCTTCACCAAGCGCTCGGAGAGCGCGTACGACCCGTTCGGCGCAGCGCATGCCTCGACCTCGATCTCGGCGGCACTCGGCTTTGCCGCGGCCCGCGACCGGAAGGGCGAGACCAACAAGGTCGTGGCCGTGATCGGCGACGGTTCCATGTCGGCCGGCATGGCCTATGAGGCGATGAACAATGCGGCCGAAACCACCGGCCAGCTGACGGTGATCCTGAACGACAACGACATGTCGATCGCCCCGCCGGTGGGCGGGATGAGCGCCTATCTGGCCAAGCTGGTGTCCGGCGGCGCCTATCAGAACATGCGACGCTTCGGAAAGAAGATGGCCGAGCACCTGCCGCGCCCGTTCCGCGACGTGGCGCGCAAGGCCGAGGAATACACCCGGGGCATGGTCACGGGCGGCACCTTTTTCGAGGAGCTGGGCTTCTACTACGTCGGCCCTATCGATGGGCACGACATGGAAGCCCTGGTGCCGGTGCTGAAGAACGCCGCGGCGATCACCGACCGGCCTGTGCTGGTCCATGTGGTGACCCAGAAGGGCAAGGGCTATGCCCCCGCCGAGAACAGCGCCGACAAATACCACGGGGTGGTCAAGTTCGACGTGGTCTCGGGCAAGCAGTCCAAGGCCGTTTCCAACGCCCCCAGCTATACCAAGGTGTTCGGCACCGAACTGATCAAGCGGGCCGGTCGCGATCCGTCGATTGTGGCGGTGACGGCGGCCATGCCGTCGGGCACGGGGCTGGACCTGTTCGGACAGGCCTTCCCCGAGCGGACGTTCGACGTGGGCATTGCCGAGCAGCACGCGGTGACCTTCTGCGCCGGGCTGGCGGCCGACGGGATGAAGCCGGTCTGCGCCATCTATTCGACCTTCCTGCAGCGCGGCTATGATCAGGTGGTCCATGATGTGGCCATCCAGTCGCTGCCGGTGCGCTTTGCCATGGACCGGGCGGGGCTGGTGGGCGCCGACGGCTCGACCCACGCGGGTTCCTTCGACATCGGCTATATGGGCGCCCTGCCGGGCATGGTGCTGATGGCCGCGGCAGACGAGGCCGAACTGGCCGCGATGATCGCCACCAGCCTCGAGATCGACGACCGGCCGAGCGCCTTCCGGTATCCGCGTGGCGATGGCGTCGGGGTCGAGATCCCCGAACTGGCCGCCCCGCTGGCGATCGGCAAGGGTCGCATCGTGCGCGAGGGGACGACGGTCGCCATCCTGAGCCTCGGCACGCGGCTGCAGGAATCGCTGAAGGCCGCCGAGGCGCTGGCGTCCCGCGGTGTGTCGACCACAGTCGCCGATGCGCGCTTTGCCAAGCCGCTGGACGAGGACCTGATCCTGCGTCTGGCGCGCGAGCACGAGGTGTTGATCACGGTCGAGGAGGGCGCGATCGGCGGCTTCGGCGGCTTTGTGCTGCAGATGCTGGCCGGGAAGGGCGCGCTGGACGGCGGGCTGAAGATCCGCACCCTGCACCTGCCGGATGTCTTCCAGGACCATGACAAGCCGGAACTGCAATACGCCGCCGCCGGCCTGAACGCCGATCAGATCGCGGCGACCGCGCTGGTGGCGCTGGGGGTTGAAGGGCGAATCGGGGCGGTGCGGGCGTAGGGGGACGCCGCCCGGGATTTTCAAACACCGGATGCGCGGAAGCGCCTCTTGCCTGTGAGGCAGAGTTTGGAGGGCAGGCGGAGCGCCGGGCCTTCGCCCGGATGAGAACAAGAAATACCGTTTCGACGAAGAGCGACGCTCCGCGCGGATGGTTATCCGGAAGCTTGCGTCGGGTGGCCGTGTTCGGGCCTTACCGCAGCGCCCCCGGCGGGCGGGGGTGTCCTGCGACACCTCCCGGGCGATCGAGTATCCCCCTCGACCCAGTGTTGAAGGCGAGCCTTGCGCCCGGCTGCCGAAGCCTCCCTGAGACCCGACAGCCGGACAGCGCGCCTCCAACCCCGCTCCATCCGCTCCCGCCGCCACAAGGTCGCAGGCCTTACGAGCCCTCCATGCGACGGGACGGGAGGAGGTTTGCACACCCGTGGACCTGGTCGGGAAGAACGGTCCGGGAAGCGTACGGGATGTTGAAAGGGTTGGGGAATTTGGGGGGAGGTTTCATGGCTGAGGCGTTCGACACAGCGGTCCTTCTCCCCCCGGGGGAGAAGGTGGGCCGCAAGAGCGGCTCGGATGAGGGGGCGGGTTGGTGCAGGGACGTTCGCGGTCCGTTCAGGCTCGAACGTCCCCCTCATCCGTCAGGCTCCGCCTGACACCTTCTCCCCCGGCGGGGAGAAGGGCCCGGCTATCCCTTCCGCGCGTCCAGCCAGCGGACGGCGTCGGCGTCGCGGGCGCTGAGGTCGGGGTAGTCGGGGTCGGAGCCGACGTCCGGCACCCGGCGCCAGGAGCGGGCGCATTTGGGGTGGTCGGCCGTGTTGATGCGCGCCGTGACGGTATCGCCACCGGCGGACAGTTCGGCGCCCGAGGTGCGGAACACCTCGGCGGCATCCAGACCCTCGAAGGCCGCCATCAGGTCGGCGGGAAGGGTGACCGTGGGCCAGGCATCGAGCGCGCCGCCGATGACCTTGTTGCGGCGGGCCGATTCCAGCGCCTCATTCACGGTTTCCAGCACGGTCCAGACCTTGTCCCAGCGCGCGGCTTCGGCGTCGTTCTGCCATTCGGGCGGGGTGTCGGGGATCACCCGGGCGCAGTTGGTGCCGGCGTCGGGGTAGAGCGTGGTCCAGGCCTCCTCCATGGTGAAGGGGACGATGGGGGCCAGCCAGGCGGTGAGGCGCAGGAAGACCTCGTGCATGACGGTGCGGGCGGCCCGCCTGCGGATCGCGTCGGGGCGGTCGCAGTAGAGGCTGTCCTTGCGGACGTCGAAATAGAGGGCCGACAGGTCGCCGGAGCAGAACTCCAGCACCGGGCGGATGACGTCCTGGAAGTCGTAGGTCTCGTAGGCCTGACGGACCTGACCATCCAGCTGCCACAGGCGGTGCAGGATGAAGCGCTCCAGCGGCGGCATGTCGGCGCAGGCGACGCGCTCCTCCGCCTCGTCGAAGTCGGACAGGGCGCCCAGCAGATAGCGGACGGTGTTGCGCAGCTTGCGGTAGGCCTCGACCGTGGTCTGGAGGATCTGTTTGCCGATGCGCTGGTCCTCGGCATAGTCGACCAGGGCCACCCACAGACGCAGGATGTCGGCGCCCGACTCCTTGATGACGGTCGCGGGGTCGGTGGTGTTGCCCAGCGACTTGGACATCTTGCGGCCCTGCTCGTCCTGGGTAAAGCCGTGGGTCAGGACGGCCTTGTAGGGGGCGCGACCACGGGTGCCGCAGCCCTCCAGCAGGTTGGACTGGAACCAGCCGCGATGCTGGTCGGAGCCTTCCAGATAGAGGTCGGCGGGCCAGTGGGACGGACGGTCGCCTGAATAGCCCTGCTCCGGCGTGCGCGGTTCCAGCGTGAAGGCGTGGGTGCAGCCCGAGTCGAACCAGACATCGAGGATGTCGGTGACCTTTTCGAACTGGTCGGGGTCATAGACGCCGAGGAAGTCGGCATCCGGGGTCTCGAACCAGGCGTCAGCCCCGCCGGCCTGGATGGCGGCCAGGATGCGGGCGTCGACGGCATCGTCGTGCAGGGGCTGGCCGGTGTGTTTGTCGACGAACATGGCCAGCGGCGTGCCCCAGGCGCGCTGGCGGCTGATCAGCCAGTCGGGGCGATCGGCCACCATCGAGCGGATCCGGTTCTTGCCCGCCGCCGGGTGGAAGGTGGTGTCGTCGATGGCGGTGAGCGCCGTTTCGCGCAGGGTCTCGCCCGACTTGAGCGGATGGTCCATGCGGATGAACCACTGGGGCGTGTTGCGGAAGATGATGGGGGCCTTTGAGCGCCAGCTGTGCGGATAGGAATGTTCCATCCGGCCGCGGGCCAGCAGATTGCCGGCCTCGATCAGCTTTTCGGTGACGACCTTGTTGGCCGGGCCGAACTTGCCGATCTTGTCCTTCTTGCCCTCGGTTTCCAGCACCTTGAGCCCGGCGAACAGGGGCACGTGCGGATAGTAGGCGCCGTCGGCGTCGACGGTGTCGGGGACTTCCTTGTGGCCGTGCGCCTTCCACACCTCATAGTCGTCGGCACCATGGCCGGGGGCGGTGTGGACGAAGCCGGTGCCGGCGTCGTCGGTGACATGGTCACCGGCCAGCAGGGGCACGGCATAGCCATAGCCGGGATCGAGCGCGGCCAGCGGGTGGGCGCACTCCAGACCCGAGGGATTGATGTCGCCGAGACGGGTGAAGGTGGCGATCTTGGCGGCCTTGAAGACCTCTTCCGCCAGCTTGTCGGCCAGGATCAGCCGGTCGCCCGGCCTGGCCCAGGGCTCGAACTCCAGCCCCTCTTCCATGGCAGTGACCTCATAGACGCCATAGGCGATCTCGGGGCCGTAGCTGATGGCGCGGTTGGCCGGGATGGTCCAGGGGGTGGTCGTCCAGATGACGATGGCGGGCGTGGCGTGGCGGAAGGCCAGCAGGTCGTCGTCGTGGTCGTCGGTGGCGCCGGTGACCGGAACATTTACCCAGGTCGTGGGCGAGACATGGTCGTGATACTCGATCTCGGCCTCGGCCAGGGCGGTGCGCTCGACCGGCGACCACATGACGGGCTTGGACCCGCGATACAGCTGGCCCGAGTTCTTGAACCTGTGGAACTCGGCGACGATGGCGGCCTCGGTGCCATAGTCCATGGTGGCGTAGCGATTGGCCCAGTCGGCGGTGACGCCGAGGCGCTTGAATTGCTCGCGCTGGACGTCGATCCAGCCCTCGGCATAGGCGCGGCAGGCGGCCCGGAACTCGGCCTTTGACACCTCGTCCTTGCGGCGGCCGCTGGCGCGGAACTGTTCCTCGATCTTCCACTCGATCGGCAGGCCGTGGCAGTCCCAGCCGGGGACATAGTCGACGTCATACCCCAGCAGGAAGCGCGACCGGACCACAAAGTCCTTGAGCGTCTTGTTCAGCGCATGGCCGATGTGGATGTCGCCGTTGGCGTAGGGCGGGCCGTCGTGGAGAACGTAGAGGGGGGCGTTCTGCGACTGGCGCTCGGCGCGCAGGCGGGCATAGAGGTCGCCCCAGGCCTCGAGGATCTCGGGCTCCTTCTTCGGCAGGCCGCCGCGCATGGGGAAGGGCGTCTCGGGCAGGAAGACGGTGTCGCGATAGTCGCGGCCCGAAGGCGTGGTGTCGCCAGAATTATTGCCGGTGTCGGCCATGGGTCGGTCTCGTGTCGTTGATCGTTCGCGTGACGTTTGAGTCCGCTGCTTGAGCGGGGCATCCCGGCGAGCGCGAGGCATCTGCCCTGCGGCGCTACGCCGGGCGGCTAATCGAAATCACACGGATCACGCGGACGGTCATGGTCAGGCGGGTCTAGCAGAGGCGGCGGGCGATGCGCCAGCCGAAAGCGCCAGCGCCGCGCGGGCGGCGGCGGCATCGGCCTCGATCTGGACCTTGAGGGCGTCGAGGCCCTCGAAGGTCGCCTCAGGCCGGAGGAAGGCGACCAGATCGGTCTCGACGGTCTGGCCGTAGAGGTCGCCGTCGAAGTCGAACAGCCAGACCTCGAGCAGGGGCTCGTCGGTGGGGTACATGGGGCGCACGCCGAGGCTGGCGACGCCGTCGATGGTGCGGCCGTCGGGCAGACGGGTGCGGGTGGCGTACACGCCATAGGCCGGGCGCATATAGTCGCCGAGCGCGATGTTGAGGGTCGGCACGCCGATGGTGCGGCCGCGCTTGTCGCCGTGGATGACCTCGCCCTCGATGGCGAAGGGACGGCCGAGGATGGCGGTGGCACGGGCCATGTCGCCGGCCTTGAGGGCCTCGCGCACGGCCGAGGAGGACAGCTTCAGGCCGTGGGCATCGTCGACGCGGGCGACCGGGCTGACGGTGAAGCCGGCGGTCTGACCGTAGCGGGCGAGGGCCTCGGGCGACCCGGAACGGCCCTTGCCGAAGGTAAAGTCAAAGCCGATGGCGGCGTGGGCAATGCCGAGGCCGTCCCCCAGAATCTGCCGCGCAAAGGCCTGATCGCTGAGGGCCGCCATCTCGCCGTCGAAGGGCAGGCGGTAGAGGCGGTCGACGCCGAGGCCGTCCAGGGCGCGCGCCATCTGGCAGGGGGACATCAGGCGAAAGGGGGCGGCGTCGGGCTGGAACCAGCGGCGCGGGTGGGGATCGAAGCTGACCACGCCAAGGGGCAGATCGCGCTGCCGGGCCACCTGGCGCGCGGCGTCGATGACGGCCTGATGCCCCCGGTGGACGCCGTCGAAGGCGCCGATGGCGACGGCCGCGCCCCGGGCAGAGGGCGGCAGGTTCCGCCAGGTCTCGATGACGGTGAGGGCCACGTCAGCCCTTTGCGGGACGCCGACGACGCGGCACGCGCACACTGGCCTCGCCGTCCAGCACCAGCTGGTCGCCGACCAGACCCTCGCAGCGCAGGACCACGCGGGCCGATTCCGCATCGATGGAGGCGACGGTGACGCGGGCGATGACGGTATCGCCGATCTTCACCGGCCGGTGGAAGGCAGTGTTCTGGCCGAGGAAGATGGAGCCCGCGCCCGGCAGGATCATGCCGACCACGGCCGAGCCGAAGGAGGCACTGAGCAGGCCATGGGCGATGCGGCCGCGGTAGGCCGTCTTCGACGCAAAGGCCTCGTCCATGTGCAGGGGATTGAAGTCGTCCGACGCCTCGGCGAACTGCTGGATGCGGGCCTCGGTCACCTCGACGGCCTTTTCCGCCGTCATGCCGACGAACAGCTCGTCAAGGATGTATCCGCCCGAGGGGTGCGCGCCAACCGTCTGTGTCATCGGGCGGTGTTAGCGCCGGAATCGCGCGAAGGCGAGCCTTACCAGGCCAGTTCGAGGGCGGCGTAGCGGGCGGTGGTGCCTTCCCCGGCCAGCAGGGCGCCGGCGCGGGCGGTATCCAGGGCGCCGTCGGGACCGCGCGCGGCGTCGCCGTGGATGCCCTGGGCGATGAACAGGCAGTCGAGGCCCTGCTGCTCGGCGCCCAGCACATCGGTGATGACGCCGTCGCCGATGCACAGCACACGGGAGCGGTCGACGGGGCCGGGGCGGTGCCGCATCGCCTCAGCCAGCGACAGGTCGTAGATGGGAGCGAACGGCTTACCGGCCATGACCACCGGCCCGCCCAGCTGCTCGTAGAGGTCGGCCAGCGAGCCGCCGCAATAGATCAGGGTGTCGCCGCGCTGGACCACCCGGTCGGGGTTGGCGCAGATCAGGTCGATACCGCGCGCGGCGGCGGTCGACAGCTCGGCGCGGTAGTCCTCGGGCGTCTCGGTGGTGTCGTCGCGGGGTCCGGTGACAGAGACGAAGGCGGCCGAAGCCACGTCTTCGGTGACGTCGAGACCGAGGCCGGCATAGAGGGGCGCATCGCGCGGCGGGCCGATGATCAGGGCCGGGCCGGGCGCACGCTTCGCCAGCTCCATCCGCGTCGCGTCGCCCGAGGTGACAAAGCCGTCCCAGGCGGCGCGCGGCACGCCAAGACCATCCAGCTGCGCCACCACATCCGAGGCCGGCCGCGGCGAGTTGGAGATCAGCACGACCGTGCCGCCCTGGTCGCGGAAGGCCTTGAGCGCGGCACAAGGCCCGGGCCAGCTCTCGCGCCCGTTGTGGATCACCCCCCAGACGTCGCACAGCAGCAGGTCATAGTCGCCCGCAACGGTGGACAGGCGGGGCAGGGGGGAGGGGTGCGTCATGGGGCGTGGTTAGCGGACGGACCGGATCGGGGGAAGTGCATCGGCCGGCATTCCTCCCCCATCGGGGGAGGGGGACCATCCGAAGGATGGGGGAGGGGGCTACCCGGCGGTCATAGGGCTGAAGTCAGCACTGCCCCCACCACCCCAGCGCTACGCGCTGCGGTCCCCCTCCCCCGGTGGGGGAGGATTTGTGAGGTCGCGGAGGGCGGCGAGGACGCCGTCCAGATTGGACAGCACATCGCGGGCCGGGACGCGCCAGACGCGGATGCCCTGCGTGGTCAGCCATTCCGAGCGGCGGGCGTCGTGACGGACCTGTTCCGGATGGTCATGGGTCTGGCCGTCGATCTCGACCGCCAGCCGCGCGCTCTCGCACCAGAAGTCGAGAATGAACGGGCCGATTGGGTGCTGGCGCCGAAATCGCGCCCCCTGCTGTTGTCCACGTATGGCTCGCCAAAGAATGACCTCCGGCAAGGTCATTCGGCGTCGGAGCGAGCGGGCCCGCGCCACCGTGGTCCTGGGCGGAGACATGCGCGGAGTATTCGAGTCGGCCCGGCGCACGTCAATCAAGCGGAACACCGCCCTCACCCCGGCGTTCGGCCGGGGGACCACAGGGACGGATCGCATGCGGTCGCGGAGGATGCTGGAGATGGAACGGGGTGCGCCCTGACCGGTTACCTCTCTGACAGGAGGTAACCATGCGCAAGATCACGACCCTTTTGACCGCCGCCGCCCTGGCCACCGGCCTTGCGGCCTGCGACACGCGGTCCGGTGGGGACACGGAATCCAGTGTCGTGGCCGAGGCCATGCCCGAAACGCCCGACATCAGCGAGACGGCCAGAGACGAGCAGATCGTGCGGGAGGGCGTCCCGCCTTCGGAGGTCACCGGCCAGACGCCACCGCCAGAGCCGATCCCGGCCGACTAGCCGACCCGGCGCCGTTGCTCCGCGCTGCGGAGGGTGGAGCGGAGGAAGTCGGCGGGGGGGTCGGTTTCGGCGAGGACCTGTTCCTTGATGGCGCGGGGTTCGCCGAACAGGTGGCCCTGTCCCATGGAGACATCGAGTTCGAGGATGTCGACGATCTGGCGTTCGCTTTCGCACTTTTCAGCGATCACCTCGATGCCGTAGCGGCGGGTGAGGGCGGCGAAGTCGGCGGCCCGGATGTCGCGCAGGCTGGGCAGGGGCGAGCCGCCGTCGAGGTCGAGCAGCTGTTCAATCAGCAGGTCGGCGGCCACCTTGACGAAGCGCACGTCCGAGCGCTGCAGGTCGGCGAAGTCGAGGTCGAGGGTTTGGACCTTGTCGATGGAGAAGCGGAAGCCGAGATCGGCCAGCTTGGCCATGTTGCGGGCCTCGACCGCGCCGCGGGCGTCGAAGGTGGCCTGCCCCAGCTCGAAGATCAGCGACTGGTTGAGGTCGCGGTTCTCGCTGAGGAAATGCAGGAACTGGGGGAAGAAGGTCTCATCGCCCAGCGAGGACAGGGCGACGTTGCAGAAGACGCCGACCTTGCGGTCCTGACGTGCCAGACGGCGGACGATCTGGGCGCAGCGGAACAGCAGCAGATTGTCGATCGCGGGGACCAGCCCCTCGCCCTCTGCGACCGAGAGGTATTCCGCCGGCATCATGACGCGGTCTGTGGAATCGCGCAGGCGGGTGAAGCTTTCGTAGAAGACGGTGCGGCGCTGGGGCAGGGTCACGACCGGCTGGAGATACAGGTCGACGCGGCCCTCGGTCAGGGCGTCGTGGACGGTGCGCAGCAGGGCGTGCGACTGGGCCTGACGGCGGCCCTCGAAGGTGTCGGGAGCGGGAACGGCGGAGGACAGCCGTTCATCGATGCTGGCGCTCATCTGCTGGATGAGGCCCTCGAGCATACGGACCTCGCCGGTCAGTTCCTCGGTGCGGTTGAGGGCGCCGGACTCGATGGCCTGGGCCAGTTCGGTCAGGGCCCCCTGGGTGGTCTCCAGCGCATCGGCCAGCAGGCGGTGGGCGTCGCGGATCTGGGCCACCTCGGCCCTTAGCGCACGCTCGCGCATATGGCCGGTCAGATAGAGGTGGATGACGCCGAGCACGCCCAGGGCGCCGAAGGTGGCGGCGATGCCCGCGCCCGCACCCAGTCCGCCACGCCAGATCAGCGCGCCGACCGTCATGGCCAGAAACAGATAGCTGAAGATCAGGGCGGTACGGGTGAGGGTACGCATGGGGGGCGTCGGTCCGGCCTCCGGATGGAATCGATCCAGTATCGGGCTATCGGCCCGGAGCCGCTAGGGCTATTCAGAAAGAATCGGTGGACAGCGATAACCTGAGGAGTGGCGCGCACATGGAACTGTTTGACCTGACCGGCAAGGTGGCGGTGATCACGGGCTCGTCGCGGGGGATCGGCAAGGCCATCGCCGAGCGGATGGCCGAACACGGCGCCCATGTCGTCATCTCGTCGCGCAAGGCCGGGCCCTGCGATGAGGTGGCTGCCGAGATCAATGCGCGCTTTGGCGAGGGACGGGCGATTGCCGTGCCGTGCAACATTGCCTCGAAGGAGGACCTGCAGCGGCTGGTCGACACCACGATCGGGACCTGGGGCAAGATCGACATCCTGGTCTGCAACGCCGCGTCCAACCCCTATGCCGGGCCGATGGCGGGCATTTCCGACGAGCAGTTCGACAAGATCCTGCAGAACAATGTGGTCTCGAACCACTGGCTGATCCAGATGGTCGCGCCGGGGATGCTGGAGCGCAAGGACGGCTCGGTGATCATCGTCTCGTCGATCGGCGGCCTGCGCGGCAATGCCCTGATCGGGGCGTATAATGTGTCCAAGGCCGCCGATATGCAGCTGGCGCGCAATCTGGCGGTCGAGTGGGGGCCGTCGAATGTGCGAGTCAACTGTATCGCCCCGGGCCTGATCAAGACCGACTTCGCGCGGTATCTGTGGGAGAACCCGGAGATCCTGAAGGTGGCGACCGACCCGGCCCCGCTGCGGCGCATCGGCCAGCCGGACGAGATCGCCGGCGCCGCCGTCTATCTGGCCGCGCCGGCCTCGACCTATATGACCGGCCAGACCCTGGTGGTCGACGGTGGCATCACCATTGCCTGGTGAGGGGGTCAGCCTTCGCCAGGACCTGATCTGGCGGCTGGAGGCGGCGGGCTTTGCCGTTCTGATCGGCCTGTTGCGGCTGATGGGGGTGGAGCGGGCCTCGGCCTTCGGCGGAGGTCTGTTGCGCTGGCTGGGACCGAAGACGGGCACCCACCGGACGGTGATCCGCAATCTGCGCATCGCCTTCCCCGACATGTCGCCCGAGGCCCGCGAGCAGCTGGCCCGCGACAGCTGGGAACAGACCGGCCGGACCTTCGCCGAGACCGCGGTGATGGACCAGCTGACGCCCGATTCCGGCCGGGTGGAGATCGTCGGTCTGGAGCGGCTGCACGCCATTCGCGACAGCGGCCGTCCGGTGGTGTTCGTGTCCGGGCACCTGGCCTGTTTCGAGGTGATGCCGGCGGCCATCCTGGGCGCGGGCGTGCCCTGCCAGATCACCTATCGCGCGGCCAACAATCCCTATGTCGACGCGCAGATCCGCAAGGCCCGGGCCCGGTATGGCGTGACACTGTTCGCACCCAAGGGCGGCGACGGCGCGCGGGAGCTGCTGGCCGGCATGGCGCGGGGCGAGTCGGTCGCCCTGATGAATGACCAGAAGTTTTCAGAGGGGCCCGAGGCGATCTTCTTTGGCCAGCCGGTGAATGCGGCCCCCGGGCCGACGCGACTGGCGCTGCGGTTCGGCACAGAGCTGCAGCCGATGTCGGTGACGCGCCTGCCGGGCGTGCGGTTTCGCCTGACGGTGCACGATCCGATCCACATCGAGCCGAGCGGCGATCGCAGCGCCGACATCGCCCGGGGCGTTCAGGCCATCACCACCTTTGTCGAGGAGCGGGTCCGCGAACACCCGGTCGACTGGTTCTGGGTCCACAAACGCTGGCCCGACCGGGTCTATGCGTCGCTGGAGTCCTGATTCTCGGCGTCCGTCGCGCGGCGGTAGGGCCCCTTGTAGCCCCGCGCGGCGATACGGCGACGGTCCGGACCGAAATAGCCGTCGGTCTTCACGAAGGGCCGCGGCTTGTAGATGACCGCATTCATCCGCTCGAGAATGGCCTTGGCCGTGATCGGCTTGACGACGAATTCGGTGACGCCGGCGTCGCGCGCCTCGACCACCCGGCTTTTCTCGGAGTGGCCGGTCATCATGATGATGGGCAGATAGGGGTTGGGGCTGTCCGGGCTGTTGCGGACAAGGCGCGTGAACTCGACCCCGTCCAGCGGGAACATGTTGAAGTCCACGATGGCCAGATCGAACACATCCGCGCGAAGGGCCTCGAGCGCCGCCGAGCCGTCGGGCATCTCGCGGATCTTGCGGATACCGGCCGACTGGAGGATCGCCGAGGTGATGGCACGCATGTGCTGGTTGTCGTCCACGAGGAGAATGTGAATCGACTGGAGGGACGACATGAAGACACTGGGAGGCTGGGCCCCGGCGGGGCGTTGAATTGTTACATTCTAGTCAGGAACCGGGGCCGCGTCCAAGGGGAGAAACCCCGCGTTTCCGATCAGGCCCTTAACAGCAGGGAGGGATCGAGGTTCCGGTCCCGCCATTTCATCCGCCAGCACAGATGGGGTCCGGTGGCCCGGCCGCGGGCGCCTACCCGGCCGATCAGCTGGCCGCGATAGACGGTCTGGCCGACCGAGACCTCGACGCTGGACTGGTGCAGATAGGCGGTCACCAGCCCCTGACCATGGTCGAGGAAGACGAGGCCGCCCTCAAAGTGGAAATCGCGCTCGGCCAGGGTGACCAGACCGGCGGCCGGGGCGGTGATCGGCGCCCCCTCCGGGGCCCCGAGATCGATGCCGTAGTGCGGCTGGGCCGGTGTGCCGTTGAGGATGCGCTGGCTGCCCCAGGCGCTGGTGACACGCAGGGTCTCCAGCGGGGGTGAGAAGCCGTCGCGGAAATAGTCGGCGTCGAGACGGCTGGCATAGGCTTCGGCCTTGATGACGGCCTGTTCCCGGATCCGGGCAAGCACCTCGGGGTCTTGCGGGGCGACCGTTGCAGGGGGCAGGCCGCTGATGCTGTGGCTGGGGAACCGGCCTTGCCGGAGGGTGATGTCGGACGACTGTTCGCGACTCCCGGAGCGGGCCGTAATCCGGTGGTCGAGTGGAGCGTCGCGGTCGAATCCGACGATGAACCAGCCCTCGGCGGAGGCGGTGGTCAGGGCCTCGCCGTCCAGAAAGATCAGGGCGCGGGGCCAGGTGCGACCGATCAGGTGCCCCCCCTGTACGGCCGCCCCGCGAAGCTGGAGCGACGTGTCCCGGGCCCGCGCTGCCGTCGCCGCCATTCCCGTGGCCGCGAGGCCCGAAAGAAGCGTGCGGCGGTCGAGGTTCATGTCCGCGGGGCCAGGTGCTGCAGGGCTTCTTCCGGGCCGTAGTAGGCCTCCTGCCGCTCGACGCTCCAGTAGCGGAGGGCCTCAAGCGGGATGGGGCGTCCGCTGACCGCGCAGCGCACATAGGCCCCGCCGGTCATGATGATGAACTCGCCGCCCGTATAGCGAAGCCGCGCTTCCTGTCCCGCCACCCGGCTCTGGCCGGTCCTGTCGCCCCTGACATCCATGCGGGCAGTCTAGCGCCTCGGATGGATTAGAAAAGATCGCCCTGTTCGGGCGGGGACGCGGCCGGCTTGCGCGGCCGGGGCGCGGGCGGTGCGGCGGGGCCGGGCTCGCCGCCGCCATCGGCCGTGGCACCGACCCGGCCGTCGGCGAAGGCCAGCGACAGAGCCTGACCCGGTGCAACGGCGGCGGCCGAGGTCAGCCAGGCGCCGGCGTCGTCCTCGACCCGGACGAAGCCGGGCTTGGGCGTGCGGGGGTTGAGGCTGTTCAGCGCACGGGACAGGGCGATCAGCGATTGGGTTCCGCGGTCGAGGGCTCGGGGCGGTGTCGCCAGCTTTTCGGACAGGGTGGCCAGCCGGGTGGCGCGACGCTCCAGCCCCCGGTCCAGCAGGCCGCGACCCAGACGGCCCTGCAGGACGGCGAGGCGGTGCTGGTGGACGGCGACATTGCGGCCCAGCGCCGAGCCGAGGCGGCTGGAGGCATGGTCCAGCCGCTGGCGGGCCAGACCCAGCAGGTCCTCCGGGCGCTTCGGCAGGCCCCGGGCGGTGGCGCGCAGCCGGGTGCGGCGATCCTCGATCAGGCGGGCCGCGCCCTGCAACCGGCGGCGCTCCAGATCGGCGAGGCCGGCGACCAGCTCGGCCCGGACCGGCGTCAGGATTTCGGCGGCGCCGGTCGGGGTGGGCGCACGCCGGTCGGAGACGAAATCGATCAGGGTGGTATCCGTCTCGTGACCCACGGCCGAGACCAGAGGAATGGAACAGGCCGCGACCGTGCGGGCCAGATCCTCGTCGTTGAAGGGCCACAGGTCCTCGACCGAGCCGCCGCCGCGCGCCACAACCAGCACATCGGGACGGGGAAGGGGACCGCCGGGCGTCAGGGCCTCGAACCCGCGGATGGCGGCGGCCACCTGACGGGCCGCGACCTCGCCCTGGACGACCACCGGCCAGACCAGCACATGACAGGGCCAGCGCTCGCGGATGCGATGCAGGATGTCGCGGATGACGGCGCCGGTCGGGCTGGTGATGACGCCGATCACGCGGGGATAGCGGGGCAGGGCGACCTTGCGGCCCGGCTCGAACAGGCCCTCGTCGCGCAGTTTCGCCTTCAGCCGCTCCAGCTGGGCCAGCAGGGCGCCGGCGCCCGCGGCCTCCATGCTGTCGATGACGATCTGGTAGCTGGAGCGGGCCGGATAGCTGGTGATCTTGCCGGTGACGATCACCTCGAGCCCCGTCTCGGGCTGGATCGACAGGCCGCGCACCTGCCCCTTCCAGACCACGCCGTCCAGCGAGGCCTTGTCGTCCTTGAGCGTCAGATAGACATGCCCCGAGGCATGCCGATTGACCTTGGATATCTCGCCACGCAGCCGGACGTGGCCGAACCGCTCCTCGAGCGTGCGCTTGAGGGCGAAGGCCAGCTCGGAGATCGAGACGGCCGGATTGTTGTCGCCGGGTGCGGGCGCGGCCGGGGCGGACCCCTCAAAGGCATAGGAATCGTCGGTCATCTGCCCTCAGGCTTAGACCTGCACAGGCCGGAGAGGCAATGTTACCGGCCCGCGGCTTGACCCCGTGGCCCGGTGCCGTCATGTCGCGGGCATGAATATCCTCCTCGTCGGATCGGGCGGGCGCGAGCATGCGCTGGCCTGGAAAATCGCCCAGTCGCCGCTGTGCCGGAGACTGGTCATCGCGCCGGGCAATCCGGGCATGGAGCGGCTGGGAGAGCTGCGTGGCGATGTGCGCGCGGACGACGCCGAGGCGCTGGCCGCACTGGCGCGCGAGATCAAGGCCGATCTGGTGGTCGTGGGGCCCGAAGTGGCACTGGAGGCCGGGCTGGCCGACCGGCTGGACAAGGTGGGCATCCCCTGCTTCGGCCCGACGGCCCGGGCGGCGCGGCTGGAGACCTCCAAGGCCTTCGCCAAGGCGTTTCTGGAGCGCCACGACATCCCGACGGCGGGCTATGGGGTCTATGAGACGCTGAAGGACGCGCGCGAGGCGCTGTCGGTGTTCCGGCCCCCCTATGTGATCAAGGCCGACGGTTTGGCGGCCGGCAAGGGGGTGGCGATCAGCCCTGACCGCAAGGATGCCGAGGCCGAGATCGAGCGCATGCTGGGCGGCCGGTTCGGCAGCGCCGGAGCCCGGGTGGTGATCGAGGAGTTCATGGAGGGCGAGGAGGGCTCGCTGTTCGCCCTGTGCGACGGCAGGACCGCGCGCCTGTTCGGCGGGGCCCAGGATCACAAGCGCGCCTTTGACGGGGACCTTGGGCCGAACACGGGCGGAATGGGCGCCTATTCGCCGGCGCCGGTGTTCACACCCGAACTGGTCGAGGCGGTCGAGAGCCGGATCGTGAAACCGACGATGGACGGCATGGCGGCCGAGGGAAATCCCTATCGCGGCGTGCTGTACGTCGGCCTGATGGCGACTGCGGATGGACCGCGCGTGGTCGAGTTCAACGCCCGCTTCGGCGACCCGGAATGCCAGGTGCTGATGATGCGGCTGAAGAGCGATCTGGTGCCGCTGCTGCTGGCCTGTGCGCGCGGCGATGGCTCGCGGGCCCCGGCCCCGGAGTTTCACGACGGCGTGGTGATCACCGTGGTGCTGGCGGCCAAGGGCTATCCCGACAGCCCGCTGACCGGGTCGGTGATCCGGGGCTGCGAACAGGATTTCGGTCCGCATGTGCAGGTGTTCCACGCCGGCACCAAGCGACGGGAGGACGGCAGTCTGGTCGCTTCGGGCGGCCGGGTGCTGAATGTCTGTGCGCGGGGGGCGGACATCGCCGAGGCGCGCGAACGGGCCTATGCCGCCGTGCGAAAGATCGACTGGCCCGGGGGGTTCCATCGCTCGGACATCGGCTGGCGGGCGCTGGAACCGCGGGACTGAGGTCTAGGCCGCCTGTCGGAGCTGGTCCGGCAACTGGGTGACGGTTTCGATAAGTTCGGCGGCGTCGAAGGGCTTGGCCAGGTGGCGATCGGCGCCGGCCGCCTGGGCTGCGGCCACGTGTTCGGCGAGGGCGTTCGCCGTCAGCATGACCACCGGTGTGCGCGCCCGCCCCTCGCCAGCCTCGATCTCGCGGATTTCGCGCGTCGCGGTCAGGCCGTCCATCACCGGCATCTGCATGTCCATCAGGACGATGTCGAACCGGTCTGCGCGAAAGGCGTCGACGGCCTGCTGGCCGTTCTCGACCAGGACCATGCGGGCGTCGATCTGGGAGAGGATCAGCTCGACGACCTTGCGATTGGTCGGATGGTCATCGGCCACCAGAACGCTGAGCCCGTGCAGGCTGCCCGCAGGCTGGGCCAGCTCCACCTGGGGTTCCGGGGCGTCAGCGCGCCGCAGCGGTACCGTCAGCATGAAGCACGATCCGCCGTCGGGCTCGCTCTCGCAGTCCCGCACGCCGCCCATCATTTCAGCCAGCTGGCGACAGATGGCGAGGCCGAGGCCCGAACCGCCGAACTGACGGGTGATGCCGCCGTCCGCCTGTTCGAACCGGCTGAAGAGACGGTCGCGTACAGCGGCATCAAAGCCTATGCCGGTGTCGGCCACGGCGAGGCGGAGCATTTCCTGCCCCCCGGCATCGACGTGGACCCTGACCGTCAGCTGGACCATGCCCCGGGCCGTGAACTTGACCGCGTTGGATACGAGATTGGTCAGGACCTGCTTGATGCGGACGACGTCGGCCTCGATCCAGCGGGGGCAGTCGTCGGCGATTTCGACCATATATTGCAGCCCCTTGTTGCGGGCTGTTTCGGCGTAGAGCTGGGCGGCTTCCTCCACGGCCTGATGCAGGTCCATGGGCTCGACGTGCAGCTGGAGACGGCCGGATTCGACCCGCGCCAGGTCGAGGATGTCGCTGAGCAGGATCTGGAGAGTCCGGCCGGAGGCGTCGATCAGCTTGAGCATGTCGCGCTGCTCTTCGCTGAGGTCGGTGTGGGACAAGGCCTGGGCGACGCCGATCACGCCGTTCAGGGGCGTGCGGATCTCGTGGCTCATATTGGCGAGGAACTGGCTCTTGGCGGCGTTGGCCGCCTCGGCGGCGTCGCGGGCCTCGGCCAGCGCCCGGGCGTTGCGCTTGAGGTCGGTGATGTCGTTGACGACGGTGACGATCCCGCCCGCGGCGGTCATCCTGTCCTGGACGCGAAGCCAGCGGCCCCCTGCGATCTGCTGCTCAAGCGTGACGGAGAGTTTGCGCCGGGCGGCCGTCCGTTCGGCGATCCATTCCTCCTCGCGTCCCACCGCCTCCTGGTACAGGCCCTCGGAGATGCCGATCTCGAGGATCTGGCGGAAGGTCATGCCGCGTTCCAGCTTCGAGCACAGCTCGGGATTGACCTCGGCATAACGGGCGTTCCAGAGCACGAGCCGGTCGTCTCCATCGAAGAAGCCGAGGCCGTCGGGCATGGCGTCGATCGCCTCACGCAATTGACGCAGGGCGCTGCTGCGCGACCAGTAGGTGAGGCCGATGGACAGGGCCCCTGCGAGCCCCAGCACGGCGATTGCCGCGGCCACCACGGTGAGGACGAAGGTGCCGGTAACGGACGTGGGATCGGGGGCGATGGTCCGATCGAGCTGAACCGAGACCGCACTCATGGAAATAAAGTGAAGGGCGGAGACTGCCAGGGTGGCCAGCACGGCTGCACCAAGGGTGCCCTTCCAGCCGCCGCGCGCATGAACCCACCCCCCCGGCACGGCGAACACGGCCGCCACCACCAGGGCTGCGACCACGAGGGTCTGATCCCAGATGAGGGTGCCGGGCAGCCGGATGGCGGACATACCGACGAAATGCATGGCCGCGACGCCGAAGAGGCCGAAGACGCCGGCGACAACCCGGGCCGGGACGGTCTTGCCGACGAGGCCGATCACCGCTGTTCCGAGGCCGGCGACCAGGCCGATGGCGAGAGAGCCGAGGGTCAGGTCGAGATTGTAGGTGATCTCGACGCCGGGATCATATCCCAGCATGCCGGCGAAGTGGGTGGTCCAGACGGTCAGCCCGCCGATGAGGGACGCCCCGGCCGCAAAGGCGAGGCGTTGACGCGGTTCGGAGTTCCGGGCCCGGTCGAACAGGGAGAGGGCCGTGGCCATGCCCGCAAGACAGACCCCGGCCGCCAGCAGCACCATCGACCAGTCATGGGCGGTCGTCAGGCAGAGCAGTACGGTATTCACGGTGCGCAGGATCCCCTTTCACGCCGGATGCTAGGGGGTACAGGTGAAGATTCCGTGCCCTCGGCCCTGCGGGCGCCGTCTGCGGCTGTCTTGCGGATTTCACAGTTCCCGCGCATCAGGGGACATGCCCGATGTCCCGCCCGCTTCGCCTGTCGTGCCCCCGGCCGGCTCCCGCCTGTGGACGGCCGGAGCTTCGGGTGGCGTCGCGATCCTCATTCTTCTCACGCTGGCGGTGATGGATCCGGCGCACGCGCCGTCACTGCTGGGTGGCGCCGTTCTGGTCGCGATCACGACATGGATGGTCTCGCGCCGGCAGGGGACGGAGGCGTCCGGAATTCGGGCACCGGAGGTTGAACCCCGCGGGGATGCCGGCCCTGTCGGGGTTTCGGCTCTGCTGGAAGAGGTGTTCGAGACGGTTACCGACCCCATGCTGGTGGTGCGGGGCGGCGAGCCGGATGACATGGCCGGGCGGCGGATCGTGCTCGCCAACCGGGCGGCGCGCGACTTTCTCCGCATTCCCCGCGAAGGCGCCATTCTGGTGTCCGCCCTGCGTGATCCCGCCCTGCTGGAGGCGGTCGACGAGGCCCTTTTCGGAGGCGTGGGCCGCGAGACCGACTTTGACAGCGGCGGAGTCCAGGCCCGCCACTGGCGGGCCATCAGCCGCCCCCTGCCGGGGGCGGACGGCGACCCTCTGGCACTGGTCATGCTGCGTGACGAGACCGATGTGCGACGCATGGAGTTGATGCGGGTCGACTTCCTGGCCAACGCCAGCCACGAACTCCGGACGCCGCTGGCGTCGCTGTCGGGCTTTATCGAGACGCTGAAGGGTCATGCGCGCGAGGACTCGGTCGCGCGGGACCGGTTTCTGGACATCATGGCGGCCCAGGCCGAGCGCATGTCACGGCTTGTCGCGGACCTGCTCTCGCTCAGCCGGATCGAGCTGAACGAGCATGTGCCGCCCTCGGGCCATCTGGATCTTGGACGGGCAACGGCCGATGTGGTCGATGCCCTCAGCGTGCTGACCCGCGACCACGGTGTGCAGATCGAGGTGACCGCGCCCGACCATGGTGTGCGGATCAAGGGTGACCGTGACGAGATTGTTCAGGTGATCCAGAACCTCGTCGACAATGCGATCAAATATTCACCGCGCGAGGCCCGCATAGAGGTCGATATCCGTGCCGGACTGACCCCGGCGGCGGCGGCGGCGGCGCGGATGCCGGGCGCGGCGCGCCTGCCCTTGCTGACACCGGACCGGGACGAGGGGCTCACCTATGCGGCCGTGACGGTCAGGGACCATGGCCCGGGCCTGTCGCGGGAGCATCTGCCGCGACTGACCGAGCGATTCTATCGGGTTGAAGGCCAGAAAAGCGGAGATCGTCCGGGCACGGGGCTGGGGCTGGCGATCGTCAAACATATCGTCAATCGCCACCGCGGCGGGCTGGTGGTCGAGAGTTTGCCGGGCGAGGGCGCGGCCTTTACCGCCTTCTTTCCCCTCTCGGAGCGCGGACGGGTAGCAGAACCCCCCACGGTGTAACTGAACTGTCATCGACCCGTCGTAATCCGCTGACCAATCGCGGGCAGGGTCCGCGCACTTTCACGGCTGCGCGCCGCGCCGCCTGATTCCCGTATCGCGGACCTTTATGACCCTGACTGTCCTTCTGATCGTGGTGGTGCTGGCGGCGATGGCCTACGGCCTCGGTCGACGCAAGGCCGCGCGCCGTGCCGCCCGGCTGGAAGGCCGGAACCGGCCCCATTCGAGGCCGGGCCAGCACGGGGCCTATGCGCTCATCTGGGTGGCGGCCCCCGCCCTGCTGATGCTGTTCGCCCTGTTCGCGCTGTCGGGACCGATCTCGCAGCAACTGATCCGGACCGGTCAGCCCGAGGCTGTGTCGAGCCTCGACGGATTCCGCAAGAATGCCTTTGTCGCCGATGCCGCGCGGGTGGCGGACGGCCAGCCGGCGCAGGCGATATGGGAGCCCGAGGTGGGCCGTCACCTCGCAGACGAGGGCGCGCGTGCCGTCCGGATCAAGACGACCCTGACCTGGGGGGGAGCGCTGGGGGCCATCGTGGCCGGTCTGATGGGCGGGCTGATTGCCCTTCTGCGGATCAGACCGGAATTCCGGGCCCGGAACCGGGTGGAGGGCTGGGTCTCGGGCCTGCTGCTGGTGTGTTCGGCCATCGCCATCCTGACGACGATCGGCATTATCGCCTCGTTGCTGATCGATGCGACCCGCTTCTTCTCGGCCGTGCCGGTGCCTGAGTTCCTGTTCGGCACCCAATGGAGCCCCCAGACGGCCATCCGCGCCGACCAGGTGGGATCGACCGGGGCATTCGGTGCCCTGCCGCTGTTCGCCGGAACCTTCCTGATCATGCTGATCGCCATGGCGGTGGCCGCACCCGTCGGCCTGTTCGCGGCCATCTATCTGTCGGAGTATGCGGGGGCCGCCAGCCGGGCGATCATCAAGCCGGTACTCGAGATTCTGGCCGGTGTGCCGACCGTGGTCTATGGCTTCTTTGCCGCGCTTACCGTCGGGCCGGCCTTCCGCGAGTTCTTCAACACGATCGGGCGCTGGCTGGTCGGCGGGCCGCTGGACGGTCTGGGGCAGTATCTGATGCTGGTCCAGAACCAGATGGCACTGGTCGCCGGCGCGGTGATGGGGATCATGCTGATCCCGTTCGTCTCGTCGCTCTCCGACGACATTCTCAATGCCGTGCCCCAGTCGCTGCGCGACGGGTCCTATGCCATGGGGGCGACCAAGTCCGAGACGGTCAGCCGGGTGCTGATGCCCGCCGCCCTGCCGGGTGTGGCCGGGGCGCTGCTGCTGGCCATGTCGCGCGCGATCGGCGAGACGATGATCGTGACCATGGCTGCAGGCCTGGCGGCGCGGCTGACGCTCAATCCGCTGGACACGGTCACCACGGTGACGGTGCAGATCGTGACCCTGCTGACCGGGGACCAGGAGTTCAATTCGACCAAGACGCTGGCGGCCTTTGGTCTGGGCCTGACCCTGTTCGTGGTCACCCTCGGCCTCAACATTGTCGCCCAGCGCATCGTCCAGACGTATCGGCAGCAGTATGACTGAGACCCAAGACGCCCTCGCGGCGACCCGGCTGGAGCGGCTGAGAGGCGGGCTGAAGCGCCGCTATGCCCGCGAGGGCCGGTTCCGCCTGTACGGCATTCTGGCCATTGCCGTGGCCGTGGCCTTTCTTGCGCTGCTGCTGGGCCGGATCATCGAGCAGGGACACACGGCCTTCTATGCGCATGATGTCTCGGTGCCGGTCTATCTGGACCCGGCGCGGATCGACCCGACCTATCCGCAGGGCACCAATTTCGAGCAGATGGTCGCCGAACAGCAGCTGGCCGAGCGCGGGCTGGAAAGCGATGCCGCCGGTCCCCTGGCGGCCGCCATGCGGGGCCTGTTCTCCTCGGAGCTGAAGTTCGAGATCGCGCGCCGCATCGCGGAAGACCCGTCCCTGATCGGGCAGACGGTGACGTTCGACGTGCCGGTTTCGGACGACGCCGACATGTTCTTCAAGGGCAAGATCTCGCGGGACACGCCTCCGGAGCAAAGGCGGCTGACGGATCAGCAGATCGGCTGGCTCGACCAGCTGGAACGGGACGGCCGGGTCGAGGCCCACTTCAACAGCCGGCTGTTCACGAGCGGGGACTCGACCGAGCCGGAGCTGGCCGGGGTGCTGGGCGCGGTGGTCGGCTCGGCCCTGATGCTGATGGTCACGGCCTTCCTCGCCCTTCCGATCGGGGTCGCCGCCGCGGTCTATCTGGAGGAGTTTGCGCCGCGGAACCGGCTCAGCGCCCTGATCGAGGTCAATATCAACAATCTCGCGGCCGTGCCGTCGATCGTTTACGGCCTGCTGGGCCTGGCGCTGTTCATCAACTGGATGCACCTGCCGCGCTCGTCGCCGCTGGTGGGCGGTCTGGTGCTGGCCCTGATGGCCCTGCCGACCATCATCATTGCCACGCGGTCGTCGCTGAAGGCCGTGCCGCCCTCGATCCGCGAGGCCGCCCTTGCCATGGGCGCCAGCCGTACCCAGACGGTCTTCCAGCACGTCCTGCCGCTGGCCCTGCCGGGGGTGATGACCGGGGCGATCATCTCGCTGGCCCATGCGCTGGGCGAGACGGCGCCCCTGCTGCTGATCGGCATGGTCAGCTTCATTCCGGGGATCGCCGGATCGATCACCGAACCCAGCGGCGCTCTGCCGTCCCTCATCTACATCTGGGAGAATGCCTCGGAGCGCGCGTTCCACGAACGGACCGCCGCGGCCATCATGGTTCTCCTGACCTTCATGATCGTGATGAACGCTGCCGCCATCCTGCTGCGGCGTCATTTCGAGCGCCGGTGGTAAGCCAATGAAACAGACGATCTATCGCTCTCAGGACGGACTGGAGGGCGGCGCATCCGCCCCGGCGGCAGAGGTCCCGACCGCACCCGCCGCCGCGTCGGCGGCAGCGGAACCGCGCCGCGCCGAACCGGTCGGACCGACCAAGATCGCCGCGCGCGACGTGTCGGTCTTCTATGGCGAGAAGCAGGCCCTGCATGACGTCAGCCTCGACATTCCGGACAAGACGGTCACGGCGCTGATCGGCCCGTCGGGATGCGGCAAGTCGACCTTCCTGCGGACCATGAACCGCATGAATGACACCATCGCCGGCGCCCGCGTGACGGGCCGGATCGAGATGGACGGCGAGGATATCAATGCGCGGTCGCTGGATCCCGTTCTGCTGCGCGCCCGCGTCGGGATGGTGTTCCAGAAGCCCAACCCCTTCCCCAAGTCGATCTTCGAGAATGTGGCCTACGGCCCGCGCATCCACGGCCTGACCCGCTCGAAGGAAGAACTGGCCCAGGTGGTCGAGGAATCCCTGCGCCGCGCCGGACTGTGGGACGAGGTGGCCGACCGGCTCCACTCCCCGGGGACGGGGCTGTCGGGCGGCCAGCAGCAGCGTCTGGTCATCGCCCGGGCCATCGCCGTCAATCCGGAAGTGATCCTGATGGACGAGCCGTGTTCGGCGCTGGACCCGATCGCCACGGCCAAGATCGAGGAACTGATCGACGAACTCCGCGAGCGCTACTGCATCGTGATCGTCACCCACTCCATGGCCCAGGCGGCCCGGGTGTCGCAGCGCACGGCCTTCTTCCACATGGGTCGGCTGATCGAGACGGGGAACACCGAGGAAATCTTCACGAATCCCCGCGAACGGCGCACGCTCGACTATATCACCGGCCGGTTCGGCTAGGATTCCTGAATGAACCAGCACACCGTCAAATCCTATGGAGACGAGCTGAACCAGCTGACGGCCATCGTCGCCCGCATGGGGGGACTGGCCGAGGCCCAGGTCGCGGATGCGATTGACTCCGTGGCGCGCCGGGACGTGGCGCTGGCCCGGGCCGTGGTTGAACGGGACGCCCGTCTCGACACCCTGCACAGCGACATCGAGAAGAAGGCCATCCGGCTGATCGCCCTGCGCCAGCCGGTGGCGTCAGACCTGCGCAAGACCCTGTCGGCGATGAAGCTGGCCGTCGATCTGGAGCGGACCGGCGATCTGGCCCGGAACATCTCCAAGCGGGCCCTGATCCTGGCGGAAGGCGAGCCCATGCTGCCCCTGACCCGGTCGATCGAGCGGATGGGACGGCTGGTGTCGATGCGGCTGCGCGATGTGCTGGACGCCTACACGGCGTCGGACGTCGACCGGGCGATGGGCGTCTGGACCTCGGACGACGAGGTCGACGAACATTACAACAGCCTGTTCCGCGAACTGCTGACCTATATGATGGGTGATCCGCGTACGATCACGGCCTGTACGCACCTGTTGTTCATGGCCAAGAATCTGGAGCGGATCGGCGACCATGCGACCAATATCGCCGAGACCATTCATTATGAGATTACCGGCGGCGACATGATCGGCGAGCGGCCCCGCTGGACGCCGACGCCGTCGGATTCCGACCCGCTGGCAGCAGACGATCCCCTGCGGCCGCAAGAGTCCTGAGCCCGGAGACCCCTATCGTGCAGCCCTATGTTCTTGTGATGGAAGACGAGGACGCGCTGGCGACCTTGCTTCAGTACAATCTGGAAAAGGAAGGCTATCGCGTCGTGCTGGCCGGCGACGGTGAGGAGGGGCTGGTCCAGATCGACGAGCGCCTGCCCGATCTGGTGCTGCTGGACTGGATGCTGCCCAAGGTCTCGGGAATCGAGGTCTGCCGCCGTATCCGCGGACGGCCCGAGACCCGCAACCTGCCGATCATCATGCTGACGGCACCCGGCGAGGAGACCGACCGGGTGCGCGGCCTGGACACCGGCGCCGACGACTATCTGACCAAGCCCTTCTCGATGACCGAGCTGATCGCCCGCATCCGGGCGGTTCTGCGCCGCATCCGTCCGGGCCTGGCCGACGACCGGATCAACCACGGCGACATCGTCATCGACCGGGTGGCCCACCGGGTGCGCCGGGCGGGCAAGGAAATCCACCTTGGCCCGACGGAATTCCGCCTGCTGGATCACTTCATGCAGCACCCGGGCCGGGTATTCAGCCGCGAACAACTGCTGGACGCGGTGTGGGGCTCGGACGTCTATGTCGAGGCGCGAACGGTCGATGTTCACGTCGGTCGCCTGCGCAAGGCCCTGAACGTCGAGGGCACCGCCAACCCGATCCGCACCGTGCGCTCGGCGGGCTATTCGCTGGACCTGGACGGGTAGCGGGCCTCAGCCGACCGTGCCCGTCTCCAGCGCATAGACCCTGGCGCAGTATTCGCAGGTGACGTGGATCCTGCCGTCTGGCTCGACCATCTCGGCGCGTTCCTCGGCGCTGAAGCTGTCGAGGACGGTGGCGATGCGATCCGGCGAGCAGCGGCAGCGGGCCTCGAGGGGCTGGGCCGCCTCGAGACGGACGCCGTCCTCGTGGAACAGGCGATAGAGCAGGGTCTCTGCCGGGACCCGGGGGTCGATCAGCTCGTCGGCGCCGATGGTGCGGAACAGGGCGCGGGCGCGGTCCCAGGCCTCCTCGGTATCGCCGCGGGCGGCGTCGGCGGCCAGACGCTGGATCATCATGCCGCCCGCGCGCCATGCGCTGCCGGTCTCATCCGTCAGGCGACCGACGGCGAGGCGCACCTCGGTCGGGATCTGCTCGGACTGCCGGAAATAGTGTTCGGCGCACAGCGACAGGCTGTCGCCCTCGATGGGGGTGATGCCCTGATGGCGCTCGAAGTCGGGTCCCTGGTCGAGGGTCATGACGAACACGCCCTTGCCCAGCAGGCGGCGGGCGCCCGGGCGGGTGTCCCCGGCGGTCAGGGTGGCCAGTTCGCCCTCGTCATAGCGGCAGTAGCCGCGCAGCGTCCCCTCGGTGCCATAGTCGGCCACGACATAACGGACCGGGCCGTCGCCCTGGGCCTGAAGAATCAAACGGCCATCGAATTTGAGCGCGGAGCCGATCAGGGCCGCAAGCGCGCACGCCTCACCCAGAAGTTCGGCCACGGGGGCCGGATAGGCATGGGCCGAAAGGACGGCATCGATTGCAGGCCCCATGCCGACGATGCGGCCGCGCACGGGCTGGTCCTGGATCTGGAAGGCGGCGACCCGGTCATCGGGCAGGCGGGAGGCGTCAGTCACGTCGATATCCTGTAGGGCGAGGCGCACAGATAGGGCGAAGGGAGGGCCAATTTAAGCCCTTGCAAGCGTTGCCTTATGATATGGGCGGAAACCGTGCGGGGCCTGCGCCGTTGTTTCGTCGGCCCTCAAGTGAACAAAGGCGTCCCATGTCTGCAAAGCCCCAGCTGAAGCCCCTCAAGGATCAGGCCATCGTTATTACCGGGGCCACGTCGGGTGTCGGGCTGGCGACGGCACGGCGAGCCGCCCGGGCCGGAGCTTGCGTCTTCCTGATCGCGCGGGGCGAGCAGGACCTGAAAACCCTGTGCGAGGAACTCCAGGCCGAAGGCGGTCGCGTGGCATGGGCTGCAGCGGACGTCGCCGACTTTGACGCCCTGTCCGAGGCGGCCGAGAAATGCCGTCGCCTGTTCGGAGGGTTTGACACCTGGGTCAACAATGCCGGGGTGTCCATCTTCGGCCCCATCCGCGAGACCACGCTGGAGGACCAGCGGCGGCTGTTCGAGACCAACTACTGGGGCGTGGTCAACGGCTCGCTGATCGCGGTCGAGCATCTGCGCGGACGCCCGGGTGGCGGAGCGATCGTCAACGTCGGCTCGATCCTGTCGGATGCGCCGATCCCGCTGCAGGGCATCTATGCGGCTTCGAAGCACGCGGTGAAGGGGTTCACCAATTCCCTGCGTATCGAACTCCTGCGGGAGAAGGCGCCGGTGTCGCTGAGCCTGGTCAAGCCCGCGGCGGTCGATACCCCCTACAACCGGCACGCCCGCAACCTGACCGGTCAGGCGGTGCAGAATCCCCAGCCTGTCTACGGGACCCATGTGGTCGCCGACACGGTGCTCTATTGCGCCAGCCACCCGATCCGCGAGATCACGGTCGGCGGGGGCGGGCGCCTGATCGCCTCCTTCTATTCGGCGCTGCCCGGGCTTGCCGAGCCGCTGTTCGCGCGCTTTGCTCCATCGATGATGCGCGACAAGAGCCACGATTATCACCCCTGGGACGACGGCCTGTACGACCCGACCAATGACGGTCTGGCTGACGAGCTGCACTATCCCGTGGTGCGCCGGTTCAGCACGCTTGCCGAGGTAAGGAAGCACCCGGGTATCGCCGGTGCGGTGCTGGCGCTGCTGGTATCGATCGGTATCGGATACGTCCTGCTCAACCAGAAGTCCGGGCCGACGCGGTTGGAGCGGTGGAAGGCGCACGCCGATCCGCGGCGCTGGCGGATGCCATCCCTGCCGTGGCTGTCGCGCTTGCGTTCTGACGCCGTGGACGGGCGTCTCGAAGCGCTCCAGGTCGAACTGGACCGTTATGGCGGGCGGGCCCGACGCTATGCGGCTGACGCCGGTCACTATGCCCGGGATCATGCGAAGGAGGGCGGAGCCGTGGCGGCGACGATGGCGCTGCTGGGGGTGCTTGCGGCCGTGGCCCTGAAGGCCCGGCGAAGCGACGACTGAATCGTTGCTGCAACTGCGAAGGTGGGCCAAGGTCGGCTGATGTCCGAAACACCCACCCTGATCTTCGATTTCGATTCGACGCTGGTCGGCTTCGAGACGCTGGAGGCGCTGGCCGAGCTGGCGCTGGAGGGCGCGCCGGAGGCCGGGGCGATCCGCGCCGAAATTGCGGCCCTGACCGATCAGGCCATGTCGGGGGCGCTGGGGTTTGACGAGGCGCTGAGCCGCCGGCTGACCCTGTTGCCGCTGACACGCGATCATGTGCAGACCCTGGCCGGTCAGGCGGTCGCGCGACTGGCGCCGTCGGTCTCCCGCAATGTCGAGACCCTGCGCGCCCACGCCGACCGGATCGTGATCGTGTCGGGCGGCTTCCGCGAAGTGATCGCGCCCGTGGCCCGCCATCTCGGCGTGCGGGACGACCGGGTCCTCGCCAACGATCTGACCTATGATGCCGAGGGTAGTGTCACCGGTGTCGATCGCACCAACCCCCTGTCGACGGAAGGCGGCAAGGTCACGGCGATCCGGGCGCTGGGCCTGACGGGGCCGGTGGTCATGGTCGGGGACGGCTGGACGGATGCCGAGGTGCGCCTGGCCGGGCTGGCGGACCGGTTTCATGCCTACTGCGAGGTGGTGCGTCGCCCCCGTGTCGTCGAGGCGGCCGATGCGGTTGCCGTATCGCTGGACGAGGTTCTGCATGCCGAGGGGCTTGCCGGGCGGTGGTCCTATCCCCGCAGTCGCATTCGAGTGTTGCTGCTGGAGGCCATCCATCCGGCGGCGGTGAAGGCGCTGGAAGATGCCGGATATTCGGTCGAATGCGAGACCGGTGCGCTGGACGAGGAGGCGCTGATCGCGCGGCTGAAGGGCGTGCATGTGCTGGGCCTGCGGTCCAAGACGGTGCTCAGCGAACGGGTGATCGAACAGGCGGACCGGCTGATGGCGGTCGGCGCCTTTTGCATCGGCACCAACCAGATCGACCTGGAGGCGGCCAGCCGGCGCGGGATCGCCGTGTTCAACGCCCCCTATTCCAACACCCGTTCGGTGGTCGAACTGGCCATCGGGGTGCTGATCGCCCTGATGCGGGGGGTGGTGGACCGCTCGACGGCCCTGCACGAGGGGCGCTGGCTCAAGAGCGCCAGGGGCTCGCGCGAGTTGCGCGGCAAGACGCTGGGGATCGTCGGCTACGGGGCGATCGGCTCGCAGCTGTCAGTGCTGGCGGAGGCCCTGGGCATGCGGGTGATCTACCATGACCTGTCCGAGCGGCTGGCGCTGGGCAATGCGCGGCCGGTGGACAGCCTGGACGCCCTGCTGGCCGAGGCCGACGCGGTCAGCCTGCACGTGGACGGTCGGGCCGGAAACCGGTTGCTGATCGGTGCCGCCGAACTGGCGCGCATGAAGCCCGGAGCGCTGCTGCTCAACCTGTCTCGCGGGCATGTGGTGGATGTCGATGCCCTGGCGGCGGCTCTGTCGGAGGGGCGTCTGGGCGGGGCGGCGGTCGATGTCTTTCCGGAAGAGCCCCGGACCAATCAGGATCCGTTCGACAGTCCCCTGCGCGGCCTCTCCAATGTCATCCTGACGCCCCATGTCGGCGGCTCGACCGAGGAGGCGCAGGAGGCGATCGGAACGTTCGCGGCCTCGCGCCTGCTGGGATATCTCAACCGGGGGGACACGACCTTCTGTGTGAACCTGCCGAATGTGCAGCTGTCGGACGTGCAGGGGGCGCACCGCCTGCTGCATATCCACCAGAACCAGCCGGGCGTTCTGGCGGCCCTGAATCAGGCCCTGTCCGAGGCCGGACTGAACATTCTTGGCCAGCACCTGAAGACCGACGGCCGCATCGGCTATGTGATCACCGACGTCGACCGGGACTATCGCTCCGGGGCCCTCGATGCGCTCCGGACTGTGCCCGGAACGCTTCGGTTTCGATCTCTCTACTGAAGGTTTCCCTGACGGCATCTTGCGCGCAGCGCCAAGGCGCGCGCAAACTGTTGCCAACGGTCGCGACTGACGACTGAGGGAGGATCACATCATGTCACGTTTCATGCGCACTGCTGCGGCTGCAGCCCTGACCCTTGCTGCCGGGGCAGCCCTGGCCGGGGCCGCCAATGCCCAGAGCTACAATCGCCTGGTCGTGTTCGGGGACAGCCTGAGCGACAACGGCAACCTGTTCCTGTTTACCGGGGGCGTCCAGCCGCCCGCGCCCTTCTATTTCCAGGGGCGGTTCTCGACTGGACCGGTGTTCGTCGAGCTGCTTGGCTTCAATCTCGGCCGTTTCGCCGCCGGTGACTCCAATGCCGGGAGCATCAACTATGCCTTCGGTGGGGCCCGGACGGACCTGGCCGGAGCCCCTCCCGGCATGCGGACGCAGCTGAACGCCTATCTGGGCGGCGGCGGCACCTTCGGGTCCGGTGATCTGGTCAGCATCCTCGGCGGGGCCAACAACATCTTCCAGGGGCTGCCCGCCGCCGGGGCCTCTTCCAACCCCGCAGGCGCCATCCAGGTCGTGTCGCTGGCCGCGGCCGCCGACATCAACCTGATTGTCGACAGCGTCGCCGCAGCGGGCGCCGGCACCATCCTGGTGAGCAACCTGCCGAAGCTGAGCCTGACGCCGCAGTTCAGGGCCACGACCGCCGCGCCGCTGGCGGACTATGCCGTGACCACGTTCAACGGCGCCCTGCTGACCGGGCTGAACACGGTGGCAGCCAACCGGGCGGGCACGAACATCATCCTGATGGACCTGTTCAAGATCGGCGACACCATTGCCGGCAATCCGACGGCGTTCGGTGTGACCAATGTCACCCAGGCCTGCTTTAATCAGATCACTCTGACGCTCTGCTCGAACCCGGACGACTATTTCTATCTGGACGGCGTCCACCCGACGGCGGCGGGCCACCGGGCCATCGCCAGCCTGGCCAATGACTATCTGTACTATGGGGACCGGGGCGCGGCCACGGCGCACCAGGGCGAGCTGTCGATGCGCCAGCGCGAGGACTCGCTCGACCTCGGATCCGAGGCCCTGTCGGGCTGGGCGACCTGGCAGGCCGGCGAAACCACCCTGGATGTCAGCCTGACCGGCGACACCACGGACGTCGACGCCCGCGGCATCGTTCCCGGCGCCAAGGTCGAAGGTCAGGGTATCCGTCTTGCCGTTGATCACAGCATTTCGGAAAGCTGGCGCATGGGCTTTGCCGGCAGCTTCCGGCAGGCCGAGACCGTGGCCGGACCGACCCGGTTCGACAGCCAGAACTTCTCGTTCGACGCCTTCTTCGGCTGGCGTTCGGGACCGCTGTTCGCCAACGTCACGGCCGGTGCCTCGCGTGATACCTATGACGACATCCGCCGCTCGACCGGCGTCGGCCCCGTCGTCCACACGGGTGAGACCGAAGGCTACAGCCGCGGTGTCCGCGTGCAGGGCGGGACCTGGTACGATCTGGGCGGCATAGCCCTGTCGCCCCGTGTGGCCGTGACCTGGGCCTCGACCGATGTCAGCGGCTACATCGAGAACGGCGTCGCCGCCCAGTACGCCTATCAGGACCGGACGGTCGAGGGGATTACGGGCGAGGTCACCCTGCGCGCTGAAAGCGGCATCGAGGGCGTGACCTTCTACGTCGAGGGCGGCTACCGCGACAGCCTCGATGACGGATCGGACCCCGTCGGGACCGGCCTTGCCGGCAGCCCCTCGCAGGTGCTGTTCCGCGACGTCGAGGACCCGATGGGCGGACAGCTGCTGGCCCAGATGGGTCTGGAGGTCGACTGGGGTCCGGCCCGCGTCGGCCTTGGGCTGAAGGGTCGCTATGGCGATCATGCCGACAGCTTCGTCGGCGGAATCACCCTGAAGATGCCGCTGCCCTAGGCAGGGCTCTCCGGGACAGGACAGGGGCGGGGCCGCAAGGCTCCGCCCTTTTTCGTTTCCGGCGTTCGGGTTCCCGGGTGCGACGTCCTGACGCGCCAGGTGCCTCATTCTCGTCCCAGGGGAAGGCCAGAAGGCGCCCTCATCGATGAGACCGGTGCTGATCCCGAGGGGGCGCCGTTCCTCCTGCCGCACGATCCAGAACGGAGACGCCGCCCCATGCGACGCCTTGACGCCCGACTGCGTAGCCTAGTCACCCAATCCGGTCAGTCCCTTGGCCTCGTGTGCGTGGCTGTGATGGCCATGGCGGCGGCGCCGATCGCCCTGCCTGCGGGCGACCCGACGGTCGCGGACGAGGGCCCGGTTGCGCCGCCCGTGGTAGCCGTCGCCGAGCCGGCCGGGCCGGTCACCCGGGAAATCCGCTTTGAAGCCCCGCTGCGGGGCTATCCGATCAACTCCCGCTTCGGTATGCGCCGCCTGGGCGGCGAAGGCGCCGCCCGCCCGCACAATGGCGTCGACATGGCCGCACCGACCGGCACCGGCATCTTTGCCTCTGCTGAGGGCGTGGTGATCCGCACCGGCTACCAGCCCGAGGGCTACGGCCGGTTCGTCGAGGTGGCCCACCCCAACGGCATGACCACCCTGTATGCCCATATGAGCCGGGTCGACGTGGCGACCGGCATGACGGTGACCGGGGAGACCCGGCTGGGTCTGGTGGGATCCACCGGCTATTCGACGGGTCCGCACCTGCATTTCGAGGTTCGCCGCGGCGGCCGTCCGATCAATCCCTCGCGGGTGCTGGACCGCACCTTCGAGGTCGTGGTGACCGAGGGCGCCTGAGCCCCGTCCGCAGGATCATGACAACGAATTCATGAAAACCGGTCGCGATCCGGTACGGCCAAGGTTGTCAAACACCCTTTACATACCCTAGGACTCGTCCTGACCGGGTTTATGCAAGGGGGGCGCATATGGACGCCGCACTGAGTCTGACGGACATCAGCAAGCGCTATGGGGCGTTTCAGGCCGTCAAGGATCTGAGCTTCTCTGTGCCGAAGGGCAGCATCTGCGGCTTTCTGGGGCCGAACGGGGCGGGCAAGACGTCCACCCTGCGCATGATCCTGGGCCTGCAGCCGCAGACTTCGGGCACGCTCAGCATACTGGGGGCCAGCGACGGCCGCAGCGTGCGGGACCGCATCGGCTTCCTTCCGGAAGAGCGCGGCCTCTACAAGAAGATGACCCCGATTGATGCCATCGCCTTTTTCGGGGCGCTGAAGGGGCTGCCGACGGGCGAGGGGCGCAAGCGTGCCCGGGTGATGCTGAAGCAGCAGGGGCTGGAGCACGCCCAGACCAAGAAGATGAAGGAGCTGTCCAAGGGCATGGCCCAGAAGGTGCAACTGATCGCCTCGGTCGTGCACAAGCCCGAGTTCGTGATCCTGGACGAGCCGTTTTCGGGCCTCGATCCGGTCAACCAGCAGGGTCTGGAAGAGATGATCCGCGGTCTGGCCGCCGACGGCGCCACGGTCCTGTTCTCGACCCACGTGATGCAGCACGCCGAGCGGCTGTGCGACAAGGTGGTGCTGCTGGCCCGGGGCCAGAAGGCGTTCGAGGGCACGGTCGAGCAGGCCAAGGCCACCACCCGGCGCTTCCTTGAGCTGGAAGGTGACATCGCCATGGATGCGGTGAAGTCGCTGCCGGGCGTGGTCTCGGTCGAGACGGTGCGGGGCGAGGGTCCGATGAAGGTGCTCAAGGCCGAACTGGCTCCCGGGGGTCGAGGGCAGGATGCGCTGAAGGCCGCCTTCCTCGGCGGGCTGGACGTGCACCGGTTCGAACTGCGCGAGCCGACCCTGCATGACGCCTTTATCGGCCTGACGGGAGACGACCCGGATCAGGACCAGACCGTGCGCCGCGAGAGCCTGGAGGCCGCCCGATGAACCGCACCCTTCTGATCGCGCGGCGGGAATTCGCCGCCTATGCCATGACCGTCGGCTTCTGGCTGTCGCTGCTGGCCTTTCCGATGTTTGCCGTTCTCGGCGGGGCCATTCCGATCCTGATGCGGACCAGCGAGCCCGTGCGCGCCGTCGTGCTGGTCGAGGAGGGGCCGGTCGCACAGGGGCTGGCCGGCTCGGTCGGGGAGGCCCTGCGCGCCGACGCCGAACGGCGGGCGGCCCGTGCCGCCGAGGCGCAGGAGGCGGCCGTCAAGGCGACCGGCCTGCCCAAGGAAGCCGTGGAGCAGGCCGAGAGGCAGAGCGGTGGCGGGCTCAGCGAAGCCCTGAGCCGACAGCGGCTGCGCATTGTCGATACGCCGGCCGACCTGGCGCAGGCTGCGCCGGGAGCGGCACAGGAGGAGATCGTCAGGGACCTGCTGACCGCCGAGGTCGACAAGGCCGACCGGATCGACTCCGTCGTCTTCCTGACCCGCGACGAGGCCGGCAAGCCGGCGGCCCGGGTCTGGAGCCGCCGGGCCACGGACGATACCGTCGAGGACTTCATCCGCGACGCCCTGCAGGCCGCCAATCGGCGTCAGGTGTTCGAGTCCGCGGGGATCGATGGGTCGGTCGTCGCAGAGACCGAACGCTTCCGGCCGGATGTGAAGGCGTTTTCGCCCCAGTCGGCGAGCGGGGGAGAGGTATCGTTCAAAGATCGCCTGCCCGGCATCATAGGCCTGGCGTCTGCCTTCCTGCTGTGGTCGCTGATCATCACAGGGGCCTCCATCCTGCTGAACAGCGTCATGGAAGAGAAGTCGAACAAGATCCTCGAGGTTCTGCTGTCCTCGGCCTCTGCCACCGAGATCCTGACCGGCAAGGTGCTGGGTGTGGCCCTGCTGACCGTGACCGTGCTGCTGGTCTGGGCAGGTATCGGATCGGTCGGACTGCTGGTCAGCTTCCCCGACACGGCCCGCGACATCGGCGCGATCCTGCTGGAAGGCGGCATGATCTGGTATTTCGTGGCCTATGCCGTGGGCGGCTATCTGATGTACGCGGTGCTGTTTGCCGCCATCGGGGCCTTCTGCGAGACGCCGCGCGACGCCCAGACCCTGATGGGGCCGATCATGATGGTGCTGGTGATCCCGATCATCGTGGTGCAGCTGGCCTTGCGCACGCCGGACGCGCCGCTTGTCAAGATCATGTCCTGGGTGCCCTTCTTTACGCCCTTCCTGATGCCCGCCCGGGCGCCGTCCGACCCGCCGGTCTATGAGATCGTGGGCACCATGGCCGGCATGTTCGCCTTTGCCCTGCTGATGGTCTGGATCGCCGGGCGGGCCTTCCGCGCCGGGGCCCTGTCGGACGTCAAGCTGAGCTGGAAGAGCTTTGCCGGCGCCATCAAGGGCGGGGGACGGTAGGAATCCTTGTTTCACCTCCCCGTCGGTGACGGGGAGGGGGACCGCCCAGCAAAAAGGCCGCCCTGGTTGCCCGGGGCGGCCTTTGTGTTTTTCAGCCCTGGCGCGGGTTTAACGCGCGCGCGGCTTGGGCATCGGCAGCAGGCCTTCGCGCTGGGCGCGTTTGCGGGCCAGCTTGCGGGCGCGACGGACGGCCTCGGCCTTTTGGCGGGCGCGCTTTTCCGACGGCTTTTCGTAGTGCACGTGGCGCTTCATTTCACGGAAGCTGCCTTCGCGTTGCATCTTCTTCTTCAGGGCCTTGAGCGCCTGATCGACGTTGTTGTCGCGGACGAAAATCTGAACCAGGGGTCTCCCTCCTTTGACTGCCCGCCGCGTCCTTTCTGAAGGGAGACGGGCAGACAAAAACACGGTTTCCCGCAAACCGAGGGCTTCCGGGTGAAGGCGAGCCGGATACACGAACCGGTCCCCCCTGTCCAGTTCGCTGTCGCAGATCGTCGCGGGGTTTCACGAGGGGTCGTCACCCTGTTGCGACGGGCCTAGTATGGCCGCCATGGCAGCTTCCGACGAGACCGATCCCGACCGCTGGGCCCGCGAGACCGAACAGGCTGTGCTGGACCATGCGGTCGAGCTTTCGCCGCGTCTGGGCTGGAATGCGGCCATGGCCCGGGCGGCCAGTGCTGCGGCGGGTCTGTCCGAAGGCGATCAGGACCTGCTGCTGCCGCACGGGCCCCGCGATCTGGCGGCCCTGCTGTCGCGTCGGCATGACGACCGGGCCTTTGCGGCCCTGGCCGAGGTCGATCCGGCTACGCTGAAGATTCGCGAGCGCATCGCCCGGGGGGTCTCGGCGCGGATGGAGGCAGGGGCCGAGGACCTTGAGGCCTGTCGCAAATGCGCGGGGTTCCTGGCCCTGCCGCACAATGCCGAACTGGGTCTGAAACTGGCCTGGGAGACGGCCGACCGGCTGTGGGTCTGGGCCGGGGACACGGCCACCGACTGGAACCACTATTCGAAGCGCACCATCCTGTCGGGCATATTGATCCCGGCCCTGACGATGCGCTGGTTCGACGGGCGCGAGGCCGCCGAGGCCTTTGTCGCCGACCGCATCGAGAACGTCATGGCCTTCGAGAAGTGGAAGGCCGGCAAGGATTTCGAGGCCCCGCTGCGCAAGGTCACCGAGGTGCTGGGCCGGATGCGGTACGGGGCGAAGGCCGGAACCTAGAGCGGCCTGACCCGGTTGACGTGGGCCATCTTGCGGCCGGGACGGGCCTCGCCCTTGCCATAGAGATGCAGCCGCATGTCTGGCTTGCCGGCCAGCTTTTCCCACTGGTCGATGTCGTCGCCCAGCAGATTGGTCATCTCGACGTGGGCGTGGGCACTGGTCGGGCCCAGCGGCCAGCCGGCGATGGCGCGGATGTGCTGTTCGAACTGGTCGCAGACGCAGCCGTCCTGGGTCCAGTGGCCGGTGTTGTGAACGCGGGGGGCAATCTCATTGACCAGCAGGCGGCCGTCTCCAAGGTCGAACAGCTCGATGCCCAGCACGCCGACATAGTCCAGCTGCTCCAGTACGGCGCGGGCAATGGCGCGGGCGCGACGTTCGGTTTTCGGGTCCACTTCGGCGGGCGCGACCGTGGTCTTGAGGATGCCGCCCTTGTGGGTGTTCCAGCCAAGGGGATAGACGGCGGTCCTTCCGTCCCAGCCGCGGGCGCAGATGATCGACAGCTCACGCACGAACAGGGCCCGGGCCTCGAGCACCGCAGGACGCTCTCCGATGGAAGCCCACGCGGCTGCGGCCTGTTTCGCGGTCTTGATCCAGACCTGGCCCTTGCCGTCATAGCCCTCACGCCGGGTTTTAAGCAGGGCGGGCAGGGGGATGACCTTCAGGGCCGTTTCCAGCGAGGCCAGATCATCGACCATGGCGAACTCGACGGTCGGGGCACCGGCCTCGTTCAGGAAGGTCTTCTCCAGAACGCGGTCCTGGGCCACGGCCAGGGCGCGGGGGCCGGGGGCGACGCGCACGCCGGTCTCGGCCAGCAGCTCGACCGAGCGGGCCGGAACGTTCTCGAACTCGAAGGTGACGACGTCACAGACGCGGCCGAAGACATTGAGGGCCGTCGGATCGTCATAGGCGGCGACGATCTGGCCGCGCGAGACCCGTCCGGCAGGGCTGTTGTCCTCGGGGTCGAGGATGACGACATCGAAGCCGAGGCGCGAGGCGGCCTGGGACAGCATCCGGCCCAGCTGGCCACCGCCCAGGATGCCGACGGTCGAGCCGGGGGCGAGGGCGGAGGAAACCGGAGACGGTGCGTCGCTCATCAGTCCTCGACGGTCTCAGGTACGGATTCCGTCTGGGCCTCGCGGAAGGCCTCGAGGCGACCGGCGAGCACCGGGTCCTGCAGCGACAGGATCTGGGCGGCGAGGATGCCGGCATTCCTTGCCCCGGCCTCACCGATGGCGAGGGTGCCGACGGGGATGCCGCCCGGCATCTGGACGATGGAGAGCAGGGAATCGAGGCCGCTCAGCGCCTTTGACTGCACCGGCACGCCCAGCACCGGCAGGGAGGTCATGGAAGCGACCATGCCGGGCAGGTGGGCGGCGCCCCCGGCCCCGGCGATGATGACCTGAATGCCCCTGTCGCGGGCCTCGCGGGCGAATTGGACCATGCGGTCCGGGGTGCGGTGGGCCGAGACGACGCGGGCCGACCATCTGACGCCGAGGCGATCAAGGCTGTCGGTGGCGGCCTTCATGGTCGGCCAGTCCGAGCGGCTACCCATGATGATGGCCACGGGGGCGGTGGCATCCCCTGCCGGAGGTGTCGGTTCCATGGAGGACGGGGCCATGGGTGTCCCTCAAACGCGCCCGTGGGGGCGGGAAGGGGCCGGTTACAGCACCCGCGTTGCGCCTGCAACCAAGCAGGTTAGCATCGGGGCGGGCGAGAGCGCCTGAGTCGGGCCGTCGGGGCCCGTCGATTGACTGTGGAGCCCTGCCGTTTCCGTGTCCCAGACCACTGCCCCGCCGCCGGAATCCGACGCCCTTGAGGCCGAGCTGGCCCGGCTGCGCGCCGAGGTCGAGGCCTTGCGGGCACGGGCCGAGGCGGCCGAGGCGGCCGCCGACCACGATGTGCTGACCCCGGCGCTGAACCGGCGGGGCTTCGTGGCCGCGCTTCACCGGGCCATGGCCTATTGCAAACGCCATCAGGTGCCGGCGGTGCTGCTGTATCTCGATCTGGACGGGTTCAAGGGCGTCAATGACACCTATGGCCATGCAGCGGGGGATGCGGCCCTGGTCCGGGTGGCCGAGCTGATGCGTGACAATCTGCGGGAATCGGACGCGGTCGGCCGGCTGGGCGGGGATGAGTTCGGCCTGCTGATGATGAATGCCGGCATCGAGGAAGGCCGTGACAAGGCTGCGCGTCTGGCCGAGACGCTGAAGACCGAAGGGTTTCACTACGACGGCCGGACGGTGCCCCTCGGCGGGTCGTTCGGCGTTCGGGCCTGGACCGGTCAGGAGGATGTCGAGACCTGGCTGGCCGAGGCCGACGCCGCCATGTGGCTGAGAAAGCCGGGGCGGAGCTGACGCGTCAGGCGATGATGTCGGGGAGGATGCGGTCCTCGATCTTCACGATCTCGTCGCGGAGGGCTAGTTTCTTGCGCTTCAGGCGGGCGATGCGGAGCTGGTCCGGGACGGCGGTCTCGGACAGGGCCTCGATGGCGGCGTCCAGATCGGCGTGCTCCTGACGCAGGCCTTTCAGACGGATGTGGAGGGCCAGTTCCTCTTCCGTGAGACTCGCGTCGTCGTTCATCGCTGCCGATTACCCCTGAAGTCGCGGTTATATACCCGAGCCGGGCTCAGCCCGAAAGACATGCGGCCAGACGGGTCAGCTCCGGTCGCGGGGTGACCGGTGACCAGGCGCGCGCCACAGCGACCAGGGCGGTCAGGGTATCGGTGCCGGTACCCGTTTCCCGCGGCAGGTGCTCCAGCGCCTGCATCAGATGGTGTTCAGCGCGGCGTTCCAGCTCAATCGTCTTCTGGCGGATATCCAGTCGGGCCCCGGACTCCAGATCGGGGTGGGGCGACTTCAGACGACGGCGCAGGGCGCGCAGGGGCTCGACCGTCGTCTCGTCCCAGGCGCGGGCAATATCGCAGGCGGCCTCCAGAGTGTCAGCCGAAGCGGATTCACTGCGCGCCGCCAGCCAGGCCGCCCACAGCAGCAGGGGCACGTTCTGACCGTGCCGGTCCTGGAGGTCAACGCAGGCCTCGGACACGCCCTCGCGGGCATAGGCCTCAAGCGCCCAGTCCCAGAAGCCGGGCGCGCTCACGCCAGGGTCCCACCGGTCAGGCCGCTCCAGCGGCGCACCGGCGTCCAGTCGAGATCGAACAGGTCCAGCACCCGGCCGACGCTCTGGTCGATCATCTGTTCCAGACTGTCGGGGCGGGCGTAGAGGGCGGGCAGGGGCGGGGCGATGATGATAGGGCCGGCGAGTGGAGCCGCTTCGGCGCCCGGAAGTTCGTAGCGGCCGGTCGACAGGCTTGGCGGAAGAAATCGGAGGTTCGCGGCCTGGGGCGTCGGCTTCTGGGGTTTCCCCCTGCCACAAAATGGTCGAGATCGTTTCGGCGACGCCGGCTGAGCAGACGGTCAATCCAATGGGTCGCGGCCGCG
>Ga0115011_10000275_pt1 | contig 45442 bp, 44 predicted proteins | sample TroAtlMetagenome_2_FD_88705 | JGI IMG/M metagenome (GOLD analysis project Ga0115011, IMG submission 88705) | Marine eukaryotic phytoplankton communities from Atlantic Ocean - Tropical Atlantic ANT8 Metagenome | ecosystem: Environmental > Aquatic > Marine > Oceanic | place: Tropical Atlantic... | reverse complement strand
TTTAACAACTATTCCTGAGGTTTCCAGAAGTGCGCAGTTGGCAAATACCAATCACGTGCTTTCGTGCGCTTGGGGGAAATTCAAACCGCGGGCACCCGCCCCGCTTGGTGAAGGGCTAAAAGCGGTTGAGGAAGCGTAGGTCGTTTTCGTAGAAAAGGCGAATGTCGCTGATGCCGTAGCGGATCATAGCGATGCGCTCGATGCCGAAGCCGAAAGCCCAGCCGCTCCATTCTTCAGGATCGTACCCGACGTTCTCAAATACCGTCGGGTGTACCATGCCGCAGCCGGCGATCTCGAGCCATTCCTTCCCCATCTTGCGGACGAGGGCGCTGCTGAAGTCGATCTCGAGGCTTGGCTCTGTATAGGAAAAGTAATGCGGCCGGAACCGCAGCTTCACTTCCTTACCGAGCAGTTCCTTAAATACAAACTCAACCGTGCCCTTGAGGTCGGCCATCGTCACATTCCGATCAACATACAGGCCCTCGATCTGGTGGAAGGTCGGGTTGTGTGTGGCGTCGGCAGTGTCGCGGCGGTACACGCGGCCAGGCACGATGATGCGAATCGGCGGCGGGCTTTGCTCCATTACGCGAATCTGGACGGAAGACGTGTGGGTACGGAGCAGCTGCCGGTCGGCGGTGTCCAGAAAGAAGGTGTCCTGCGTGTCGCGGGCGGGATGATCGGCAGGAGTATTGAGGGCGTCGAAGCAGTAACGCTCGTTCTCGATTTCTGGGCCGTCGGCCACGGCGAATCCGATTTTGCGGAAGCTGCGAACGATCTCCTCGGTGACTTGTGTGAGTGGGTGCTGCTTGCCAAGCGGACGGCGGCGTCCCGGGGCGGTGAAATCGGTGGCGCGTTGCGGTGCTGCGGCGGCGAGTTCGAGTTCCTCGCGTTGTCGGTCGAGCGTCTGGATGAGTTCGGCCTTGGCCAAGTTGACCGCCTTGCCGGCGGCTGGGCGGTCCTCCTTGGTCAAGGCACCCATCTGCTTGAGCAGTCCGGTGAACTGGCCATTGGTGCCGAGGTACTGGACACGCACATCGTCGAGTTTGGGCAAGGTATCGGCGGCTTGGAGTGCCTGCAGGGCGGCTTCCTTTAGCGGGGTAATTTCGTCCAGGAATGACATGGTCAGGTTTCCTTAGTTTGGAAACAAAGAGGGCGGTCATTAAAGACCGCCCACTAAAAAAGTCAACTTGGCCAGGCTATCAACCTTTGGCCTCGAGCGCGCTTTTGGCGTTGTTCACCAGTTCGCCGAACGCGGCCGAGTCGGTGGCGGCCAGATCAGCGAGTACCTTGCGATTGACCTCGATCTTGGCGGCCTTGAGGCCCTCGATGAAGCGGCTGTAAGTGATGCCGGCGTCCCGAGCGGCGGCGTTGATGCGAAGATTCCAAAGGGCGCGGAAGGTGCGTTTTTTGTTTTTGCGATCGCGATAGGCGTATTGGCGCCCATGCTCGACGGCGTCCTTGGCGTAGCGATAAAGCTTGGATCGGCGAAGACGGAAGCCCTTGGCGGCTTCGATCATACGTTTGCGTCTTTTGCGGGAGGCGGATGCGTTGGTGACTCTCATGGCTACTTAAATAAAACGGGTTTGATTGGGCTAAAGAAAGCTCAGTGGCTGAAGGGCAGATTCTCCATCACCCGGGCGTAATCGGTCTTGTCCACCAGTGCTGGGGTACCTAGTTTGCGACGGCGTTTGGCGTTTTTACTGGCCATAAGATGACGCTTTCCCGGGCGATTACGGACGATTTTGCCCGTGCCGGTGATTTTGAACCGCTTGGCTACCGACTTACGCGTCTTGATTGATTTAGGTTTCTTCTGCATCTAAATGTGGCCCCCTTACCTGAAAAAAAGGGAAGGAAATATAGTGAGTCTTCTGGCACTGTTCAAGCCATTTTTAAACTATTTTGTTTTTTGTGACTGGAGTATGCTCAGCCTGGGGGCTACAACTCCGAACCAGAAATTTGCCAATATGAACAAAACAACATTTTTTCCGACGGTGATCCTGTCATTTGGACTGCTTTCAGCCCAAGCGGGGGACAAGGTGCTTTTTGTGGATTCCAGCTTTTCCAAGGAGGGCTGGAGTGAATTCGCTGAGATTCCCGATACCGACGGCTGGGAAGTAAAACGCCGCAACCTCGGCGAGCTCGCTCAAGCCGTGGTGCAGGAAGTCGCGATTGAGGGTGTTGGTGGCATTTTCCTGAGCGCAGGGGAGGGCAGTTATGCCTCCGTGTTCCGCTCGGAAGGCGTGATTTATGCAATGCGATCCCGTAATGGCGAACAATCGCTTGTTGGTCAGGCCGATGTCACCGGCAAGGTTGAACTGCGGCTTGGCTTCGACGGGGCATTTCTCATTTACGAATACCGCTTCGGCGACGAGTGGAGCCGCCTTGGCAAATCCGACATTGTCGGCGTGGTGTCCTACACCGGGGGGATTTCCACCCCGAACCGCGCTAACGGGATGAGCGGCTATCGCGTCGTTGAGATCGAGTCGCTGAAAGGCGTGCGATTTGGCTACACCAACACGCCCAAAATTCCCGGCACGCCGTGGGTGGTACACGACCCGTTCCGCCCGCAGCCTAGACAAATAAACCCCGGCACAGTGTCGCCGCGGGACGAGCCGGGCACACCGCCGTCGGACGCCATCGTGCTGTTCGACGGCACAAACCTTGATGCATGGAGTGATGGCAAAGGCAACCCGCCGAAGTGGAAAGTTCGCGACGGCTTCTTCGAGTGCGGCAAAAAATCTGGCACGATCCAGACACGCCAGAAATTTGGCAGCGTGCAGTTGCACATCGAGTGGGCATCGCCATCGGAGGTGAAAAGCAGCAGCCAGGGCAGAGGTAACTCGGGGGTCTTCCTCGCTGGGCTTTACGAGGTGCAGGTGCAGGACAACTACGACAACCTTACCTACCCGGACGGACAGGCCAGTTCTCTATATGGCTTCCGCCCGCCGCGCGTGAACGTCAGCCGGCGGCCGGGTGAGTGGCAGGCTTACGACATTATTTTCGAGATGCCTGAATTTTCGGATGGAAAAGTAGTTAAGAAGGCGCTTATCACCGTGCTGCACAACGGCGTGGTAACGCAGCACGGTGTGGAGATTCCCGGCATTCTTGGGCACAAGAAAACCCAGCCCTACCGCATGCACGGCCCTGGTCATATCAAGTTACAGGATCACGGCAACCCGGTGCGATACCGCAACATCTGGATTCGGGAGCTAAAGCCGATCCAATAACCCGTGGCCGACGAACAACTCGAAAAAGTCTCTGCGGCGCTTGGCTTACAAACGTTTGAGCGCCATATTCTTCTTTGTGCCGACCAAACCAAACCGGAGTGCTGCTCCAAGGCGGCCGGTCTCGAGTCGTGGGCGTTCTTGAAAACACGGCTCAAGGAGCTCGGCCTCGTTTGTCTAGAGCCAAAAGTCTACCGGACCAAGGCCAACTGCCTCCGCGTTTGCACACGCGGCCCCATAACGGTCGTCTATCCCGAGGGAGCTTGGTACCACTCCTGCACGCCGGAAGTCCTCGAGCGCATCATTCAGGAACATCTCATCAAAGGCCAAGTCGTCGAGGAATACTGCTTCGCCAAAAACCCGCTTGGCCAAGCGGGTAGCTCCTGATTTGACGATCAAAAAAACGCTCAGCCGATAGCTTGAACAATTTGCAGATTCTTTGAATATACGACAAAGTCAGTTTTCGTTTTACTCACAGAGATATCGGAGAATCTCATGAGTGTGGGTTTTCTTCTTGGCAAGAGATGCGCCTTGTTGTCGTATTGGTAGATGAAGCTCTGTAAGCGTCTCGAACTAGAAGGCATCGAAGGAAAGTTATTTTTTGGCTTGTCTTGTGAAGTGGGCGGCGTAGGCACCGTCGGTGTGGTCCTCCACCGGGTGAAGTGAACGCTCGGCGGCGAGTCGCCACCCGGTGTGTGTCTCGAGGAATCGGGCGACGAGTTGCTCGTTCTCCTCTGCCTCGATGCTGCATGTGCTGTAAACGAGTTGGCCGGACAGCTTGGTGTGCGCCGCCGCCTGGGTAAGCAGCTTGAGTTGTTCGTCGGCGAGTCGCTTGGCTCCCCCGGGGCTGAGCCGCCAGCGCAGGTCGAGCCGGCGACGCATCACGCCGGTATTCGAGCAGGGGACATCGACCAGCACCCGGTCATACTTACCGGCCGCCGTGGCATCCGCTTGGCCCAGAGTGGCGCAGGTGACGCGCATCCGGTCGCAGTTTTCACGCAGCAACTTGATCCTCGATTCGCTGTTATCGAGCGCGCTGAGTTGACCTTCGTTTTTCATGCGGTCGGCGATGAGGCAGGTCTTACCACCGGGCGCGGCGCAGAGGTCGAGCACGGCTTGGCCGGGCTTCGGATCGAGAAGGGAGACGGAGAGGAGTGTGCTGGGATCCTGCACATAGAAAAGCCCGTCGCGGAAGCTGCCGAGTGACTCGAGCGGGGGATGTTTGCGCAGGTGAAACAGGTCGCCGGTTGCGGCCCAGTCGCAGTCGATCGGTGACGCTTCGACGCCTTCCTCCTCCCAGCGCTTGGCGAGGCGCTGGGGGGCGGTGAGCAGTCGGTTGACGCGAGCGCAGGTCGGTGCCGGCTGGTTGTTCCATTCCATTAGGCGAAAGGTTTTTTCGCGGCCCCAGCGTTGTTGCCACTGCTCGTAAAGCCAGTCGGGGTGGGATTGGGCAAGCGCCGGTCGAGCGTCCTGCAAGTCGTCGATATCGCGGGTGATTTGTTCCCGTTCACGCAGGAAGCGGCGCATCAAGGCGTTGATGAACCCGGCTTGGCCGAGGCATTTCTCGGCCTTGGCCAAGCGGACGCTCTCATCGACGATGGCGTGCTCGGGGATGCGGCTGAGAAAGAAAATTTGGTACAGGCCCAACCGGAGAATCTCCCGCACAGCTGGCTTTTGTTCTCGGCCCTCGGTGGTGCGCTCGATCAGCCAGTCGAGCAATCGTCGCCAGCGCACGCAGCCGGAGACGAGTTCGCGGCAAAGGCCGGTGTCGGAGGGGGAGAGGGTGGCGGATCGAAACTCGCGGGAGAGGATCGGCTCGACGGCCCTTTGCGTTTGCTGCGAATGCAGCAACGATTGGAGAGCAATTTGTCTTGGTTTCTTTCCCATCACGGCGCTAGGATGCCGGCTTTGGCGGCGCAGGCCGAGTTTTACCTGATGAACGACACAATGACCGAGGAAGTAAAAGCAGAACCAAATATCACCGCAGAGCAACCTGACCAACTCCAGAGCGAGCTCAAGCGACTTGTACTGGACGGGAAACTGGATTCTAAGCTAACGAATCCGCTGACAGAGTTGGTCACAGCCGGTTTTTGCACCCACCGCTCGTGGGGTTCCGGGAAGATCACCACGGTAGATACATTGATGGCCAAGATCATCATCGACTTCCAGGCTAAGCCGGGTCACTCGATGGATCTTGGGTTTGCGGCAACCATTCTCAAGCCGCTCAGTTCCAGCCATATTCAAGCACTCAAGGCCACCGATTTGGCCGGTCTTCAGCGAACGGCTGCACGAAACCATCTTGAGCTGATCAAAGTGGTGCTCGAGAGCTTTGGCGGGCAGGCTACCGTTGCGCAGATTCAAGAGTCGCTGGTGCCGGATGTAATCGAAGAGGACTGGAAAAAATGGTGGGCCGACGCCAAGAAAGAAATGAAGAGCAACGGTCATTTCCAGTTGCCGGTCAAGAAAACCGAGCCGATTGTTTACCATGTCGAGGAGCTTTCCCCTGCGAATAAACTGATGAGCAACATCCGCGATGCAAAAGGCTTGAAGGCGCAATTGGCTGCTGCCACCGAGCTTTACAAGGGTATCGCGGACGTCGAAAACAAGGAATCAGTGCTGAACGAGCTGTTGGAAATATTAAACACCGCGATCAAGAATCATCTGACATTCAAGCCGTCCCTCGCACTTGAGGCGATTTTGTTGCGTGATGCCATCTGCTCGCAATCAGGAGTGCAACCGCAGGAAGGCGAGGCGACCGCCGCTGCTATTTTTGAAAAAGCCGATAATTTGGCCGAAGTGATAGAGGGTCTTTCTGCTGCCAAGCAAAAACTCGCGCTTGAAGCTTACAAACAGGCTCATCCGGATACATGGATCGACACCTATCTGGAACTGGTGAACAAGGCAGGCTTGAGGCTGGTGGGTGAGTTGGGGCAAATGCTCATCGACACCGGCCACTTCGACAAGTTCAAGGACAAACTGGCCAAGCTCATAAGCCGACACGAGGCCAGCACCGACCTGATGTTATGGCTGGGCAAAAATCGCTCCGACAGTTTCGCCGACATACTCGGTCCGGAAGTGTTTCGCGCCATGATGGCAGCCATCGAGAGGGATCGTTTTGAGGATCGGAAAACCAGCAAGCTTGGAGATTTAATTCTTAGCGACCAAGAGTTGATCACCGACCTGATCGGCTCCGCTGATATAGAAGTTGTTGAGGATTTGGTCCGTGCCCTACAAGCGACCAACAGCTTTGACGACATGGACAAACGCTCGCTGCTGGGCCGTATCGTCAAGGCTTTCCCCTCCATTCAGCAGCTGATTTCTGGCGAACAATCCAAGGAAGACAATGCACTCATTGTTTCCTGGGGCAGCCTCGAGCGTCGAAAACTAGAATACGTGGAACTGGTCAAGGAGAAGATCCCGGCGAACTCGAAGGAAATCGCTATCGCCCGAAGCTACGGCGATTTGCGCGAGAACCACGAGTTCAAGGCGGCCAAGGAAATGCAGAAACTGCTGATGGCCCGCAAAGGGGAGTTGGAGGTCGACTTAACACGTGCCCGAGGGACTGACTTCTCCGACGCAACGACTGATCAGGTAACCGTCGGCAACAAGGTCAGCGTTACGAACCTCAGTACAAAAAAGCCGGAGACCTTCATTGTCCTTGGTGCTTGGGATGGCGATCCCGACAATCAAATCCTCAGTTATCTCACCCCCCTTGGTCAGGCGTTCCTTGGCAAGAAACCGGGCGAGGAAGCTGAGTTTGAAGTCGATCACGAAGCCAAGCGTTATCGGATCGAATCAATCGAGCAGTACACCGTCGCCGGGCCAACTGCTGTCGCCGACGAGGAAGACGAAGCATAAGCCGCTGAGGCTGACTAGTAACTCAGCCAATTTTCATTAGGCCGCGGCCGTCATGGCCGGGGCTTTTTTTTCGTTACAGTTCACGCAACAAACGACTGACGATGCTCTCCGCCGCCAATCCGTAACCACCGCCGAAAATGTTGTAATGGTTTAGCGTGTGGTAAAGGCGATAGAGTAGCTTGCGCGTCGGGTAACCTGAATCGAGGGGCCACTCCGCCTTGTAAGCCGACCAAAAATCATTCCCAAAACCACCGAACATTTCGGTCAAACCAAAATCAGCTTCACGGTCCCCGCAGTACGTTGCCGGATCAAAAATCACAGGCTCGCCACACAGCCCGAACGCTACGTTGCCGTTCCACAAATCACCGTGTAGCAGCGACGGCCTCGGCTCGTAGGCGTCGAAAAAACTATCGAGTTGGCTGAGCAAGTCGTCCGCGCCGTTGAGTCGTAGGGCGTTGCGCTTGGCTAGGCGGCACTGAAAACCGAGCCGGTGCTCGCGCAGAAAAGCCACCCAGTCGTCGCCTGGCGGGTTTGGTTGCGGCGTGCTGCCGATCGTGTTGTCGCGCCGCCAGCCAAAGTTCGGCTGCATTACGGCATGCAGCTTGGCTAAGCATCGGCCAAGCTCCGATTGCGAGCCACAACCGCCCAACTCGATGTGCTCGAGGATGAGATATGCCTGTCCGCCGCTGATGCCGAGGCAAATAGGGTGGGGAACGCGTATGGTTTTGGTGGCGGCGATGTCACACAGGCCGTCGGCCTCGGCCTCGAACATTTCCAGTTCCTCGGTTCGGTTGAGCTTGGCGAAAAACGGGCCTCCGACGCCGTCGAGCCGGTACGCCTCATTGATGCACCCGCCGCCGACCGGGCTCGCCTTGGCCAAGCGGAACGCCTTCCCGGTGGTCTCAGAAATTTGCTCGACGATTTCGTCCCACATCGATGGTTAATCGGCGACTTCGTTGCGAACGTGTTCGAGCAAACTGGCGCAGCCGTCCTCGAGCAGGTCGAGCACCGTCTCGAATCCCTTCGGTCCGCCGTAGTAAGGATCCGGCACCTCGGTCGCGGTCGATCCGGTGACGAAGTCGCAAAACGGCCGAACCTCCGCCGGGCTCTCCCCGGTCGGTGCCATGTTCCGGACGTTCAGCAAATTCTCGTCGTCCATCGTCAGAATCATGTCGAACGAACGATAGTCGTCATCGCAAATCTGCCGCGCTTGCCCGCCGGTATTGATGTTGCGATTAGCCGCCGCGGTGTGCATGCGGTGATCCGGCGGGTTGCCGGTGTGAAACGCAATTGTCCCGGCCGAGTCGCACTCGATCCGATCGGCCAATCCTTCAGCCTCGATCAAGTGTCGCATCACCGCTTCACCGGCAGGGGAGCGGCAGATGTTTCCCATGCAGACAAACAACAATCTGTACTGACGCATGGCCGTGAACTTACCCGCCCGCTTGGCCAAGGGCAATCCGGCGCTTGGCTAAGCTTGAATTTGGGAAGTCATGCCGTTAATAAAAGCGCGTGAACCGTCGAACTTTTCTGGGAACCAGTGCGGCTGGTTTGGCTTACTCCTCCATCGCCGCGACTGCGGCCGATATCGCCAAAGGCCCGACCAAGCGCGTGGCGCTGATCGGCACCGGTTGGTATGGCAAAGTGGATTTGCTCCGACTCATCCAGGTCGCCCCCGTCGAGGTAGTGGCGTTGGCCGACGTCGACAGCACAATGCTTTCCGGCGCAGCCGATATTGTGGCCAAACGGCAAAAATCTGGCAAACGCCCTCAGACCTACGGCGATTACCGAACGCTGCTCAAGGAAAATAAACTCGACCTCGTGCTCATCGGCACACCGGATCATTGGCACGCATTGCCAATGATTGCTGCCGTCAAGGCCGGTTGCGATGTGTACGTGCAAAAGCCGACGAGCATCGACGTCGTCGAAAGCCAAGCGATGCTCGCCGCTGCCCGTAAATACAATCGCGTAGTGCAAGTAGGCACGCAGCGCCGCAGCACGCCGCACCTGATGGAGGCCCGCGAGCAGATCGTCGCAAAGGGCCTGCTAGGTAACGTTGCCCACGCCGAAGTTTGTTGTTACTACCACATGCGCAATCGGAGCAACCCGGAGGACAGTCAGCCGCCGGCGAATCTCGACTACGACATGTGGAGCGGCCCGGCGCCGAGGCGACCGTACAGCGAACTTTGCCATCCGCGCACCTGGCGGGCGTTTAACGAGTACAGCAACGGAATCGTCGGCGACATGTGTGTGCACATGCTCGACACAGTCCGCTGGATGCTCGACCTCGGCTGGCCAAGCAGCATCGTGTCGCAGGGCGGCATTCTCGTAGACAAACAGGCCAAAGCCAACACCACCGACACACAGACAGCATGCTTCGACTTCGACGATCTGCAGGTCGTCTGGCAACACCGTGCCTGGGGCCACGCGCCTGACGCTGATTACCCATGGGCGGCGTTCCTTTACGGTGATAAGGGCACGCTGAAGTTAAGCGTGAACAGCTACGACTTCATCCCTCGCGGTGGCGGGGCTAAGCCGGTACATCGGGACGTCAATATGGAACTCGAGGAATACCCCGAGGACAAAACCGAGAAGGCGCTCGAGCGTCACGTCGCCCCGGCGGTGCGGGTACACATGATTGATTTCCTTAATGCCGTGGCCAAGCGCAGCCGCCCCATTGCCGACATCGAGCAGGGCCACATCTCCAGCGTCAGCTGCATTCTAGCCAATCTCTCACAGCGACTGGGCGGGCGTGCATTGCGATGGGACGCAAAGACACACACCGTCATCGACGACCCCGAGGCCAACAAACTGCTCAATCGCCCCTACCGCGCCCCGTGGATTCACCCTACGCCGGATACCGTCTGATGCAGGTCAAGCGCTTCGTCAATGGTGTTATTCGCCGTTGAGCTTTATGCACTGCAGACTTTTCTGGTCTCGGACAAAGAGTTGACTGTCGGCGTAGGCGGGAAAACTCCAGGTTTTGCCACAGACCTGCATTCGGTCCAGTTCCTCGTATTCCTTCGGGTTGATTTTGAGCAGTACCAGTTCACCCATTTGGCCGAGCACGAGCATTCGTTTGCCGTCAGTCAGCGTCGAGGCGTAAAACTTACCGAAGCCGGTTTCCTCCCAGTTCAGCTTTCCTGTGGCGGTGTCAACACAGATGAACCGATTCTTTTCGGCGAAGCTGTAAAGGCTACTGTCCACGACGACCGGTGTGGCGAGGTTGATCTTGAGCTTGGGGGCATTCCATTTTCGGGTGGCTTTGCCATTACTCCCGATGCCGCTCATACAGAACATCCCCTCGGAATGTGAGGCGGCTATCACACAGTTGCTGGTGGCGATCGGCGTGACGACATTTCGAAAATAGAGTGTGGGAACGGGTTGGCTCCAGAGCAGTTCGCCGTTTTCAGTATCCACGCTGAGAATTTTCTCGGTGGCGAGCGTGATGAATTGCCTCTTCCCGGCAAGCGTCATGATCAAAGGGCTGGCGAAACTGGCCAGGTCGTCTTGCGATTTCCAGATGATTTTGCCATTTAATTTGTCGAAGCAAACCACGCCGGTTCCGGGGGCGCCACCGACTTGGCAAATAAGATGGTCTCCTTCGATCAGCGGTGAGCCGCTGTAGCCTCGGCGCGCTGCCGCAGCTTCATTTTGGCTTTTATTCTTGATCCACTTGACCTTGAATTTTTTTTGATAGTCGACGCCCCAGAGCGTGGAGCCGTCCTTGACACTTAAGCAACTGAGTTCGCCCCGGCAGGTCTGCACGTAAATCCGGTCGCCGTCGAAGAGAGGAGTGCAACGTGGGCCTGCGCCGAAGCGATCCTCGTAGGTTTCGCCAAAAGCCTTTTCCCAAAGCAGCTTGCCAGTGCGTTTATCGATTAGGCGTAGCGTCTCAAAGCCATCTTTTTCCTCTGCGATTGCGAGCCGATCGCCCTGTGTCACTGGGGAGGAATGGCCGGGGCCGACATCAATGCGCCAGACGACCTTGGGAGAATTGCCCAGCCTTACAGGGAGCCGATCGCCCTTGGCCACGTGGGCATTCGAGGTGGGGCCGCGCCACTGCGGCCAGTCGCCGGATTGGGTCGAGACGGTGCAGAAGGCAAAAGCGAACGTTGAAATGAATAGGTAGGCGGAGAAATGATTTCGCGGGTTTGATTTTCTCATGAGTCAGTCGGATTTCGAAAAACTAGGCGGAGGGACTCCCGTTCGCAATGTTTTCCTTTTGCCTTGTAATTTGAATGCTGCAGGCCCAGTTTCTGTCAGACCAGTTGGATGATGTTGCAAAGTAGATGCCACCCTCGGAGTGTGATTGGACAAGCGTTCTTGTTAGTGATGGCGCTTTGCTTGGTGCAATCCACCTTGGCCGAAAGGGTTGCCTATAAGTCGGCTGCATACCCTACATTTGCGGATTGGAAGAGTGCTTGCGCAGAACTACCAGCCAACCGCGTCCTTCTTCGTCAAGCGGCAACGACCAAACTTGAGACTGCTTTGCCCGATTTTGAAGAGGTGTCAAATGCATTACTGGCGGCGTTCGAGTTGTTCAAAAGCGGTTCGATGGAATCCGCTGCGAACTGGGTCGGGGTAAAGCCAAAGGTGACTGAGTTTTTCAACACCAACCGTGCTTATTTCCTGAAGCCGCCTATTTCGTTTCAGCCTTTCGCGCAAAAGCTGCAGGTGCCTGCTGGCAGCGAGGTTATCTTTCACGGCGATTTTCACGGCGACATTCACTCATTCATCACCATGCTCGGTTCGCTTAATCAAACCGGTACGCTCGACGGCTTCCGATTGGCCAAGCCGAACAGCTACATGGTGTTTCTCGGTGATTACACGGATCGTGGCAATTACGGCATTGAGGTGCTCTACACGCTGCTGCGGCTGAAGCTCGCCAACCCGGAACAGGTGTTCATGGCGCGCGGCAATCACGAGGATGTGCAGATGATCTCGAACTACGGCTTCCTTGCTGAGTGTCAGAAAAAATACGCCACAAATTTTAAACCAGCTATGATCGGCCGTTTGTACGATTTTTTTCCGGTTGTGATTTACGCAGGCAGCGGCACGGATTTTATTCAGTGCAACCATGGCGGTATGGAGCCGGGATACCTGCCGGGCGCGTTGCTCGATGCTAAGCCAGTGGTGGCGTATCAACTGCTCGGCCAAGTAACTGGGGGATCGTTCTTGGCGAAGCATACAGACCTTCTTGAAACGGCTGATGCTGCGCGGCGGGCTTTCCTTAAATCAACGATTCGTGACTACACACCGCTTACGCCGATGTCGCCGCTGATCAATGGTTTCATGTGGAATGATTTCACCTTGTTCTCCAGCGAGCCGGGGCTCGGTTACATGCAGGGTCGCGGGTTTGTGTATGGTATGGCCGGCACTCGAATCGTGCTCGATGCATCTGCCGGTGCGAAGGCTAGTGTGCGTGGCGTGTTCCGAGCGCACCAACACTCTTCCGCTGTTAACCCGATGATGCGCCGTCTGATTGCGGGTAACGGACTATTTCGTCATTGGCAGGAACACGACAGCCAGGCCAAGGCCAATGCCACGACAGCGGTGCTTCACCGCGAATGCAAACTAGAGCACAGCGCCGTGCGGTCGCTGAAGGACGGCTCCGTGTGGACATTCAACGTTGCTCCGGACAGCTACTATGGACGCGGCAACACTTATAAATTCGACACCTATGGTGTGCTGCGCACAGGAGATGTGTTCACGGACTGGAAGTTGCGGGTTGTCAACCAAGTCGTTCCAATTCTTAAACCTCTCCCAGCAGGCCAATGAGCGATTTGCGATACCAGTTCGAAGTGTTCGAAGGACCACTTGATCTGTTGCTGCACCTTGTCCGCAAGGAAGAGGTCGATATTTACGAGGTGAACATGGTCAGGTTGGCCAACCAGTTCTGCGAATACATCGATCTGATGAAGCGATTCGACCTTGATCTCGCCGGCGAGTTCATCGTCATGGCCTCCACGCTCATGTACATCAAGAGCAAGGAGCTGCTCCCTGTTGATTTGCAGGTGCTCTCCGAGGAAGACGAGGAGGAGGATCCACGTTGGGATTTGATCCGCCAACTCGTCGAGTACAAGAAATTTAAGGATGCGGCTGATGACTTTCGGCGGATAGCATGGGAGCGGGAACAGAGTTTTGAGAGGCAGGGAGCTAAGCCGAAAGTCCCACCTCTGCCGCCACAAGCGGCAAAAGAGGCATCCATTTTCGACCTCATTGATGCCGTAAATCAGGTGCTCAAGCGGTTCGATGAAACGGAAAAACAAAGTGCCGCCAACAGGGGAGAGATTGTTGCCGACCAATGGAGTGTCACGGAGAAGATCTCCCTTATTATGGAGATCCTTGAGAAGAGAGAATCCGTCCGGTTCATTGAACTGTTTGAGTCGGCAGGAAGTCGGCTTGAGGTGATTACGACTTTTCTTGCTGTGCTAGAGTTGGCCAAGCTCAGGCAGTTGATTGCCGTTCAAGGGGAACGTTTCGGAGAAATCGAGCTGGCTAAGCGTATGCCGGATATGAAACCCGATAGCGGCGAACCTTCAGATCTGACTGAGCCGGAGTCGATCGGATTCACTGCCGGAATTTCGAATATTACCGAGACGAGGGAAGGCGAAACTACGTTGACCAGGACTGCGAGTCTGGAGGTTGCCATCGACCCAAGTGACGCTTTGACTATGGAAGTTGGTCAATTGGCACACAAGTCAGACGAGCCGCTGACCTTCTCTCCGATGGAAGAGCCAGAGGAGGAACCATACGATGACCCCAATATACGGGAGTTGCCTCTGGCTTCAGATATTGGCCGAATTGATGCCAAGCGGTTGACCAAGCGCAGTCGGCCCAAGCCTTGGACGGCGGAGCTTAATCTCGACTTTCCAACGAAGGATCGTCTCATCGCCACGACGATCCTTTTGGTGGTGATAACAATCTTGTGCTGCGTGGTTTTTTAGCACTATTTTGATGATACACTGCCTTGCCCGAAAGAGTCGGTGTCTCTAATATCCTTCTCAATGTTCCGGATAAAATATCTTTCTGATTTGACTGTCCAGGGTGTCTTGTTGATTGCCTCCTGGCTGTTGATTGGATTATCTAGTGGCGTCATTGCTGCTCAGGAAGAGAAGCCTTATGGCTTGGCCAAGCGCGAGCCTTGGGAAAACACCCGCTTTGTCGGCACTCCCGAGCCACCCTTGCCGTATTCGGTCGAACCGGTATTTACAAACCAATCTTGGCATGCGCCGATATTCATCGCCTCTGAGCCGAGCAGTGATCAGTTGTTCGCGCTGCTGCATCAGTCGAGAGGTAAGCCAACCGAGTTGGTGGTTTTCCGGGATGAGCCGAAACCCGCGGAGCGAACCCAACTGATCGAGTTACGGGGGCGGATTGCTTACTCGTTCTGTTTCGATCCGGATTATACAGACAACGGCTATTTGTACATCTTCAGCAACCTGCGAATGGACAAGTTCGATGGCGGTAAGGCAAACCGGATTTCACGGTTTGTCGTTCAGCGTGAACCGGAGTGGTTGGTCGATCCTGCCAGTGAGCACGTCATACTCGAGTGGTCGTCCCGAGGGCATGACGGCGGTGGCATCGCTTTCGGGCACGACGGTATGCTCTATATTTCAACCGGGGATGGCACGAGCGACTCCGACAAATGGTTGTCCGGCCAGACACTAGATGACCTTCTCGGCAGCGTGCTGCGGATCGATATCCGCGATAGCACGCCGGAAAAGCCGTACGCAATTCCGTCGGACAATCCGTTTGTTAAACTGCCAAACGCACGGCCAGAGTTGTTTGTCTACGGCCTGCGCAACCCGTGGCGGCTTACTGTTGACGCGCTGACTGGGCAGGTTTGGGTTGGCAACAACGGGCAGGATTTGTGGGAGACGGTACATCTGGTTCGGCCCGGTGAAAACTACGGCTGGAGTGTTTACGAGGGGAGTCACCCGTTTTACAGCAACCGAAAGCTAGGGCCGCATCCGCTTACTTTGCCGACGGCTGAGCATCCGCACTCAGAGGCGCGTTCTATCACTGGCGGCGTGGTTTATCATGGCGCAAAGTGGCCGAATTTGCGGGGGCACTTCATCTATGGCGACTACGAGACCGGCAAGATTTGGGGCATCAAGCATGACGGCGAGCAGGTGGTGTCGCATCGGGAACTGGCTGATACCTCACTCGCAATCGCTGGGTTCGCGACGACGAACACCGGCGAGGTGCTGGTTGTGGACCACTCCAGCGGATTTTACCGACTTATACATCAGCCGAGAATAAGCCAGTCGGCAGCGTTCCCGACGAGATTAAGCGATACCGGGTTATTTGCCGACACCGAGGCTCACGAAATGAAGCCCGGCGTGATTGGCTACTCAGTGATCGCCTCCGGTTGGAATGACGGAGCCTTGGCCAAGCGATGGATGGCGGTGCCTGGCGACGAGCAAATTAGCTCCGATCGAGGCGGCGCGTGGCAGTTCCCTAACGGCACGGCGCTGGTACAAACGCTCTCAGTCGAGCGGGAGCATCATCGCGGCTTGGCCGTACCGTTCCGGGTGGAGACACGGATCATGCTGCGCCAGCAGAACGAGTGGGTCGGCTACTCGTACCGTTGGAACGAGGCACAAACCAACGCCGAGTTGGTCGACCCCGCCGGGGGTAAGGAGATCTTTCGCGTGTCCGATCCCAAGTCGCCCGGACAGTTTCGTCGGCAGGACTGGGTATTCCCAAGCCGAGCCGACTGCATGGTCTGCCACAGTCGGGCGGGTGGATTTATCCTCGGCATCAACGATGCGAATATGAACCGCGAACACACCTACAGCGCGATCACGGACAGCCAAGTTCGGACGCTGTCGCATATCGGGGTTTTCCGCAATGCCTCTCAAGGCCAGCCCTCACGGGCTAGCTCACTGGTCGATCCGTACGATGCGAGTGAGGACTTGGAGCGTCGCGTGCGCTCGTATCTGCATACCAACTGTGCGGGCTGCCACATCCGATCCGGCGGCGGCAACTCGATGATGGAACTTGGCCTTGCCAACTCGTTGCGCAAAATGCACCTCATTGAGGCGCGGCCGCAGCACGACACATTCGGCATTGCCAATGCCATGATCGTCGCACCCGGCGCACCGGGGCAGTCGGTGCTGTTACAGAGGATGAACCGCCGAGGCAGGGGGCAGATGCCGCCGTTGGTCTCGGGCGCGGTCGACCATGCGGCAGTCGAGCTGTTTCGCGAGTGGATCAGCGGGATAAAGCCAAGCTCTGTTTTCGTTAAGAACTGGAAGATGGCCGACCTCGAGCCGGCGTTGATTGAGTTGAATGAAGTTCGTTCCTTGGCTGTTGGCGAGCGGGCGTACGAAAAGGCGGGTTGCGCGCAGTGTCATCGCTTCGAGGGACGCGGAGGCAGCGTCGGCCCCGACCTGAGCGGCTTGGCCAAGCGCATGAATCCGCTCGCTTTGCTTGAGTCGATCCTTGACCCGTCGCGAACCATTGCTGAGGCGTACATGACGGAACAGTTCAGCATGAGCGATGGCGCTGTGCACCTTGGCCAAGTGCAGAAAGAGACTGATACCGTAGTGCGGTTGCGAAGTTTGTCAGCGACGTCGGCACCAGTTACCATTCCCAAGGCTCTCATAGAGAGTCGCAAAAAATTGAACCTTTCCAATATGCCGTCCGGCATGGTGAATACACTCACAAAGAAACAGATACTCGACCTCATGGCCTACTTGCTGAAGTGATTTTTTAAAGCGGAGTCGCTCCATCGCCATTGATCGTTAAGATTTGGTCTTCGGATCCGCGAGTTCGGGAAATTTTTGGATTACCTGCTTGTGAACGGGGTAAGGCCAGCCTTCGTTTTGCTGGGGCGGGCCGGGGGTGGTGCGGCCGTTGCGGAAGGCTTTGGCGAGGTCGGCGACGAGTTCTTTTACCTTGTCCGGATATTTGGCTTGGAGGTTTTTGGATTCGCTGGGGTCACTGCTGAGGTCGTAAAGCTGCAGCATCGGCAGCTTTTGTTCTGCGGCTTCGGCTTCACGCGGAGGGCTCCAGCCGCCGGAACCTCTGCACAGTAGCAGCTTCCACTGGCTCTTTCGGATAGCGAAGTGACCGCTCCCCGAGTGATGAATCACGACGTCATGCAGTGGTTTCTCAAACTTCCTTCCGCGCAACACCGGCAGTAGATTCACGCTGTCCTCGGCGATATTGGCGGAAAGTTCGGTGCCGAGAATGCCGGCGCAACTTGCCATGATATCGGTGAGCACGATAGTCTCGTCGCTGCGTGTGCCCGGCTTGATACGCCCGGGCCAGCGTACGATGAACGGCACGCGATGACCGCCCTCGTAGGCATCGGCCTTCCAGCCGCGCCAGTTAGCATTGAGATGGACACCCGCGGCATCGAGCTGCGGGAAGTTTGCCTGGGGCGAGGTGCCGTTGTCGCACGTGAAAAATACCACCGTGTTGTCCGCCTGGCCGGTTTCATCCAGCGCCTTCATGATTTCGCCCACGGCCCAGTCAGATTCGACGAGAAAATCTGCGTAGGGGCTGATACCGGTGATGCCCTTGAACTTGCCGCCTGGCGCGATGGGCGTGTGCGGCGAAGGCATCGGGAAATAGAGAAAGAACGGCTGCTCTTTTCCTTTGCGGCCACGCACGTATTCCGAGCAGCGCTTTCCGTACTCGAGGAGCACGGCTGAGAAATCCCAGTCCGCCACCGCCGGCCCGGCGGAAACCCCGATCATCGTGCCTTGTTTCATTTGTGTTGAGGGGGTGCCAATGAGCCGCTCATTTTCACGCCACGCGTAGGGTGGCCAGTTTGGCACGTCATCCCCAAAGTAGTAGTCGAAGCCGTGGCTGTTCGGCCCGCCACTGATGGGTTTGGTGAAATCGATCTCGTCGAGTTTTTGGGTGATGCCGCCCCCCTTTTTCGGCCAATTCCAGCCAAGATGCCATTTACCAATCATGCACGTGGCGTAGCCTTGCGCGCGGAACATTTCCGGCAAGGTAAGGCGGGCATCGGCGATTAGAGGGCGCTCCCATTTCCCCACGATGCCGCGCTTGAGACGGCTGCGCCAATTGTATCGCCCCGTCAGCAACCCGTAACGCGTGGGCGAGCACACGCCGGACGTCGAGTGCGCGTCCATGAAGCTCATCCCCTCGCTGGCGAGTCGGTCAATCGCTGGCGTATTCATGCCCATTTTAGGATTGAAAGCAGAAACGGAGTCGAGGCCCATGTCATCGCCCAGAATGACGATGACATTCGGTTGAGGGGCGGCTGCGGCTCGCAAAGCCCCAATCAGAATAGTCGCTGTGATGGCTAGTGTAATAGTGTGTTTCATAGTCGTTCGATGTTGACGGTCCGTCCCGGCAATGATGGCGAATGAATTTCGTGGATGGTTCCGTCTCTGCTTTCGACGACGAATACGCCGCCGATTCTCGCATTAGTTTATGTCCTGTCGCCCGGCTTCACCACGGTTGGCCTGCAGCTTCGTTGGCCGCGCGGGGTTATGGCGTACACCTTGATTACCGCTGAGCATTCATACTTAAGCCAAAATTTGTTCCACCACTTTGCCGTGGACGTCGGTGAGGCGGAAGTAGCGGCCCTGGTAGCGGTGGGTGAGCCGTTCGTGGTTGATGCCGAGTTGGTGCAGGATGGTGGCCTGCAGGTCGTGGACATGCACGGGATTTTCGGTGACGTTGACGCTGTAGTCGTCGGTCTCGCCATAGGTCATTCCGCCGCGCACGCCGCCGCCTGCCATCCAGTAGGTGAAACAGTTCGGGTGATGATCGCGGCCGTAAACTTGCTTAGTCAGTTTACCCTGGCAGTAGATCGTGCGGCCGAACTCGCCGCCCCAAACGACGAGTGTGTCGTCGAGCATGCCGCGCTGCTTGAGGTCGAGCAGTAACGCGGCGGTGGACCTGTCTGTGTCGAGGCACTGGGCAGGCACCTCTTTGGGGGCGTTGTTGTGGGCGTCCCAGCCGCGATGGTAAAGCTGGATGAAGCGCACGCCGCGCTCGGCCAGGCGGCGGGCGAGCAGGCAGTTGTAGGCGTATTTGCCCACCTTCGTGGCGTCGGGGCCGTATTGGTCGAGGATGTGCTGTGGTTCGCGTTGGACGTCGATCAGTTCCGGAACGCTCATCTGCATGCGGAACGCCAGCTCATACTGCGCTATGCGTGTGGCGATGGCGGGATCGTTAAACCGGCCGGCCTGGTCGCTGTTGAGTTTGTCGAGCGCATCGAGCATGCGGCGGCGCTGGTCGCGCGTGACACCGGCGGGATTGTAAAGGTCGAGAATTGGATCGCCCTGGCCGCGGAATTTCACCCCCTGGAATCGCCCCGGCAAAAAGCCCGCGCCCCACAGCCGGTCGTAGAGCGGTTGGCCGGCCTTGGCCCGTCCGTTGGAGGTCAGCGCCACGAATGCAGGCAAGTTTGCGTTCCCGCTGCCGAGCCCGTAGCTCACCCAAGCGCCCATGCTCGGCCGGCCAGGAAGCACCGAGCCGGTTTGGAACAGCGTTGCAGCCGGATCGTGGTTGATGGCATCGGTGTGCATGCTCTTGATTACGCACACATCGTCGATGACTTGGGCCAGGTTGTGCAGCGGCTCGCTCAGCCAAGTGCCGGCCTGGCCGTGCCGGGTGAACTTGAGCGTACTCGGGGCACAGGGGAATGAGGCTTGGCCGGAGGTCATCGTGGTCTTGCGCTCGGCCGGGTAAATGGACTCGGGCACTTCCTCCCCGAAGCGTTTGGTCAAGTGCGGCTTGTAGTCGAAGAGATCCATCTGCGACGGGCCGCCGGACTGGAAAAGATAAATCACCCGCTTGGCCTTGGGCGCGAAGTGAGGCAGACCGGCTTGGCCACCGATGGCGTTGCGCTTGCCCGCCTGTGCGTTGAGTAGCGAGCCAAGCGCGATACCGCCCAGTCCGAGCGTGCCTCGCCCAAGGAAGGCACGGCGAGTATGTTGCGTATGGAGTTCGGTTAGTGGGTTCAAGTCAGTTTTGCGTGATGGCTTCGTCGAGGTTGAGGATGGTGTTGGCCACCAGAGCGTATGCGGCTAGTTGAGCGGCGGGTAGCCTGGGGTTCAACAGCTTCTCGCCAACAGATATGAGCCTCTTTGCCTCATTTGGTTTTTTCCGGAAATCTTTCAAGTAGAAGGAAAAATCTTTCATTAACAAATCTAACTCCGCCTTACGCGGAGCGCGGCTTGTTACGCGGCGAAACGCCTCAGCCACCCGTTGGCGCGGCCGCTGGCCCTTGGCTTGCATCATGCGCTCGGCGAGGAATCTCGCCGCTTCCACGAAGGTTTTGTTATTCATCATTGTGAGTGCCTGCAACGGCGTGGTGGTGAGGTCGTTGCGCACGGTGCAAATTTCCCGCGCGGCGGCGTTGAAGGTCATCATCGTGGGTGGCGGTACCGTGCGACGCCAGTAGGTATATATGCCGCGCCGGTAAAGTTTGTCACCTTTGTCCTGCTTGTAGCTTGCGTTTGAAATGCTCTTCCAAATTCCCGGCGGCATGTACGGCTTCACCGATGGGCCTCCGATTTTTCCATTCAGCAAATCGCTGGTGAAAAGCGCCGCGTCGCGAATCGCATACGGCGTGAGACGCTTGCGCGGGCCATGGGTGAACAGTCGGTTTTCGGGGTCGCGCCGCAGAAGCTTCCGCGAAGTTGTCGAGCGCTGCCGGTAGGTGGCGCTGGTGACAATGAGCCGGTGCATCGCCTTTAGATTCCATTCTAGCCGCACGAACTCGGTAGCTAGCCAGTCGAGCAGCGCCGGGTTGCTGGGCTGTTCGCCCTGCACGCCGAAGTTCTCGCTCGTTTTCACGAGGCCAAGCCCAAAGTAACGCTGCCACAGGCGGTTCACGGTCACCCGCGCGGTGAGCGGATGCGCCGGATCGACCAACCACCGCGCGAGGCCAAGGCGGTTTCGAGGCCATTGATCGTTCCACGGACCGAGCACCGGCGGCGTGGCCGGATGCAGTCGCTCTGACTTGTCCGGTTGGTCATACTGGCCGCGCTCGAGTCGATATGTGTCGCGTGGCTTGGGCAACTCGTGCAGCACCATCACCGTGTTGGTTGCGCCCGGCTGCGGACGCGGCACGGAGGTTTGCACCACCTTGATTTTCATCGGTGCGGGCACTACGAACTTGGCTTCCTCCGCCGACAAAACTGGCCAGCGCTTTGGCACCTCGATGAACGGCGGGCTGTTGCCGTTGTTCGGTCCAAGGCCGGCTTCGTCGATGTTGTTGAAGAAGGCAAAAAGCTGGTAGAAGTCCTTTTGTGTGACTGGGTCGAACTTGTGATCGTGGCAGCGCGAGCAGGAGAGCGTAAGTCCTAGAAACATCGTGCCCATCGTCTCTACGCGGTCGGCCACGTATTCAACGATCCACTCTTCAGGAATCGATCCGGCCTCGGAGTTGATGCGGTGGTTGCGGTTGAAGCCGGTGGCCACCTGCGTGAAAAAGTTTCTGTCTGGAATCAAGTCACCCGCCATCTGCTCGGTGATGAACCGGTCGAACGGCATGTTATCGTTGAGTGCCCGGATCAGCCAATCGCGCCACACCCACATGTAGCGCAGCCGGTCGTTTTGGTAGCCGTCGGTGTCGGCGTAGCGCGATGCCTCCATCCAGCCCATCGCCATGTGTTCGCCGTAACGCGGCGAGTCGAGCAGGCTATCCACCGCCTTCGCGTAAGCCCCGGGCGAATGGTCTTCGAGGAAGGCGTCAAGTTCCACGAGCGTGGGCGGAAGGCCGGTTAGGTCGAGAGTCACGCGACGGAGCAGGGTGGCCTTGTCGGCTTCCGGCGACGGAGCGAGTCCTTCGCGTTCAAGCCCCGCCAGCACGAAGTGGTCGATTCCGTTGCGCGTCCAGTCAGCACCTTGGACCTTTGCCAAGCGGGGTCGCTTGGGCGGCACAAAGGCCCAGTGCCGGTCGTCGCTTGGCCAAGCTGCCCCGGTCTGGAGCCACTCGACCAGTTTGGCACGATCCGCGTCGTTCAGCGGACTGTTGGAATCCGCTGGAGGCATGCGTTCATCCGGATCGTCGCTTGTGAGCCGACGCAGCATTTCGCCGTCGGTAATCACGCCTGCCTCGAGCGCTTTTGCGCGGTCGTGCAGGAGCAGCTTCGCCTTGCGGGCATTGGCGTCGGGGCCGTGGCAATGGTAGCAGGCATCCGACAACACCGGTCTAATGTCGCGGGCAAAGTCTAACTGCGCTCCTGATGCCATGCTCCAAAGGAAAACTGTTGCCAAAAGGGGGATGATACGCACCATTATTTGTGAATGCGTTTGATAGCAGATGCCCTCTTATTTGTCATGTAAGAAGCGATCTCACCTCTAGCCGTGTTGCCTTTTTGAGATTCCATGCCTAGAAAACCCCGTGCAATTAACCCTGTTAATACTGTCGACTAGATCCGATGCTTTTGCCCAAAAACAGAGAAGCTCCTGTCTTGTGTTGGATTACTTTATATTAATTTTTGCAGCTATCAGTTATTTCGCCTTGTCGCCAGTCACGGGGCAAGGCGCTGATACGGAGTTCAAGTCGCTATTTGCTGCCGACACACTTGACGGCTGGGAGACGATTGGCCCGGCAAAGTGGAGGGTGGCCAAAGGGGAACTTGTCACAGGGCAGGACGGCGATCCTAAGCGCTGGGGTATGCTGCAAACCAAGTTGAAATACCGTGACTTTGAGTTGAAGCTGGATTTCAAGATTGACGAGTATGGCAAGTATAACAGCGGCGTGTATCTGCGGCAGCCAATCGAACGTGGAGTGGGTCGGCCGTATCAGGTGAATATTGGGCGGGGTGTCGCCGGTGAGCCTGTTGGCCTGTATCTCGATGACTGGCTTGCCAAGGGCGATGAACACGACAAAATACGCAGGGTGCTGAAGTGGAACTCGTTGCGTATCCGAATCGTCGAGTCACACATTAAGGTATGGTTAAACGGCAAGCAGATTGTTGATTTTACGCATGAAAACCCCAAGCCATATCTACTAAAAGCCGGGCCCATTGCGTTGCAAACCTACGGAGCGGAGGGGTATTCAGGTTGGGTAAAGTTTCGCAATATGCAGCTAAAGGATTTGTCGAAATGAAGCGGTTTCTTTTTTTGTTTTTTTTGATGACTGGGGCGACGGTTTGCGCTGCAGAGCGACCGAACATCCTCTGGATCACGGCGGAGGATATGAGCGCGACGCTCGGTTGTTATGGCGATAAGTTCGCAACGACTCCGAATATAGATCGCTTTGCTAAGGAGAGCGTGCGATACACTCGGGCGTTTGCGAGTGCCCCGGTTTGTTCGCCCTCGCGAGCGTGCCTCATTACGGGCTGTTATCCGACTTCGCTTTCCACGCAGCAAATGCGTTCGGGCTTTTCAATTCCCAAGGACATGCGTGGGTTTCCGGCTCGGTTGCGGGCGCACGGGTTTTACACGAGTAACAACGTGAAGACCGATTACAACACCGGCAACTACGCGGAGATCATTAAGCATTCTTGGGATGATAGTAGCGCGACTGCACACTGGCGCAAGCAGCCGGATAAGGCACAGCCGTTTTTCAGCATTTTCAACCTGATGACCTCGCACCAAAGCCGCACGATGGTGTGGCCTTACGAGCGATTTCAAACCGAGGTGCAGAGCAAGCTGTCGCCCAGTGAAATCCATGACCCGGCCAAGGTGACGTTGCCAGCGTATTATCCAGACACGCCGCTCATCCGGCGAGAGGTTGCGCGCTTTTACGATTGCGTTACCGCGATGGACAAGGAGGTTGGCGCCATTCTGCAACAGCTTGAGGACGACGGCCTCGCCGGAAAAACAATCGTATTTTTTTACAGTGACCACGGAAGCGGAATGCCCCGTCACAAGCGCGCTCTTCTCGACAGCGGCATGCATGTGCCGCTGATGATTCGGTTCCCCGAAAAGTGGCAGCACCTGGCTCCCGGCAAGCCCGGCACCACCACCACCCGTCTCGTAAGCTTTGTTGATTATGCCCCAACCATTTTTAGCCTCACTGACACGCCTATCCCCGCACACATGCAAGGCAAACCATTCCTCGGCGACAAAGCTGTGGAAGCACGACGTTATGTTTATGGACATCGTGATCGTGTCGATGAAGTAAGCGATCTCGCACGCTCCGTTCGAGATAACCGTTACTTGTACATACGCAACTACATGCCGCACCTCGGCTATAACCAGCCCACCGCCTGGCCCGACAATGGCGAAATTCGCCATGACTTTTATCGCTTGGCCAAGCGCGAAACGATGAGCGCTCCTCAATGGAACTTCGCCAGCCCCACTCGAGCAGTCGAGGAACTCTATGACTGCCAAGTCGACCCGCAGAACCTGAACAACTTGACCCAGTCGAGTAAACACCAAGAGATTTTAAGCCGGCTGCGTTCCGAGCATGTACGCCACATCACGTCAACCGTTGACCTTGGTTTTTTGCCGGAGAGCGAAGCGTGGGAACTGTTTACCAAGCAAACCGGCTGGGAACTTGGCCAAGCGGGGAGGGTGCCGTTGGCCGGCATTCTCCAAGCCGCTGCCCAAGTTGGTGTCGCCAGCGAGAGGGTGTTTTTGAAAAACCTGGATTCGGATAATCCGACTATTCGATACTGGGGCGCGATCGGGTTAGCGGTGAGGCCGGTAATCTCCGACTTTTCCAAGCGCAAATTACGACGAAAGATTAGTGATCCATCACAGGCAGCGCGGATTGAGATCGCCAACGCCCTTGCGACTCACGGCGACATTCCGAACGCATTGCCGGCATTGATCGACTCAATTCAACACGAAAATCTTATCGTCGTCACCCACGCCGCACGGATCATCGAGTTGCTCGGAAAAAAGGCTAATAGTGCTAGGCATGCAATTGAAGAAGCCCTCAAACGCGCAGACAGAATCCGCCCGCCTGACACACCAGCGACCATCGTTCTGCCCGGCGACAAGGATTTAGCCATGTTCGTTTCCTTTTCCTGTCGTGCTTTTTTGAACAAGCTAGACGAGTAAAACAATGTTTCGATTACTGAAAACAATCTTCGCAGGAATTGCTTTTTTATTCGCAGAAAATCTCTTAGCAGCACTTCAGCCCGCTAAGATTTTCTCTGACAACATGGTGTTACAGCAGAGGGTGTCTGTACCGGTTTGGGGAAGTGCTGATATTGGAGCGAAGATTGTCGTTGAGTTTGCTGGGCAACGGGCTGCGACAAGGGCTGACAATGCCGGACGGTGGAAGTTGGAGTTTAAGCCATTAAGCGTGAGCACAGAAGGACGCCCGCTCTCAATTCGTAGCGACAGCGAACGTCTGTTTTTTAAAAATGTCCTTGTGGGGGATGTGTGGTTTTCCGGTGGGCAATCGAATATGGGGTATAGCGCGGGTAGCATGGCCGAGCGATTACCCAAGGGGAAGGAGTTGGTCGATGCAGCAGATTATCCTGGCATCCGGTTTCGGAAAGTGAATGAGAAAAATATGCCAATGCCGCAGGAGGATTTGAAAGGTGGGAGTTGGTTTGTTTGCACGGCAAATTCGGTGAAGAGCTTTTCAGCAGTTGGATTCATCTTCGCCCGAAGATTACATGAAAAACTCCAAGTCCCGATTGGCATCATTGATTGCTCCTGGGGAGGCACGCCGATTGAGCCTTACATTCCTGCTGAGGCATTTACCGGGCATCCTACATTGGAGCGCCTAGCCAAGTTGTCAGAGACGAGGGACTATGAGGCTATCAAGGCTATGCGGGGCGGGACGTTTGTTCGTAATGACGCTTGGCTCGCCGGGGCAATTTACAACGCTCGAATCGCTCCCGTTATTCCGTATGCGATTCGCGGTGCCATTTGGTATCAAGCGGAGTCCAACTGCGGCACTGGTGAAGACCCGCGCGATTATGCCCATAAAATGCGGGCGCTCATTCATGGCTGGCGAGGTGCTTGGGATTGTCCAGATTTGCCATTTTATTATGTGCAGCTTCCCCAGTGGCGTAACTACGCATGGACGTATGCCCGTGAGGAACAACGGCGTGCGATGGATATGCCAAACACAGGCATGGCGGTAACAATCGATTTGGGTTTTAACAACGATATTCATCCGCCAAATAAAATCGATGTGGGGGAGCGCCTGGCCCTATGGCCTCTGGCCAAGGTTTACAGATATTCCACGCCTTATAGTGGACCGACATTTCGATCTGTTAAGCGTAGCGGGAATGTTATGTCTGTGATGTTCAATAATGTGGATGGAGGATTGATTGTTGGCCAAGCCAGTGTAGGTCAGGTGATAGAGATCAAAGAAGGCAAATTATTTGGATTTGAATTGGTCGATGAAGAGGGGGAGTGGCATGCCGCGAATGCGCTTATTCGTGGTAGCACGGTTACTGTCAGTAGCCTTGAAGTGAGCGAGCCAAGGGCGGTTCGATACGCTTGCTATCCACAAGCACCGGAAGGTAAGCAGTGGAATCTTTACAGCGGAGGCAAACTTCCGGCCTCCCCTTTCTGCTCCGATTGGAGCCTGATGCCATACGACCCCATGCAAAACCCAATGCCAAAATAAAAAACGAGGAATGCTCGTTTCATAAAGATTGGTCAGGGGCTTGTTGGCTCAGCGTTCACTGATTGGCTGGAACTTGAGATTGTCCGGGCCGTCATAAACGCCGCTTGGTCGAATGAGGCGGTTGTCGGCCAGTTGCTCGAGAACGTGTGCGGTCCAGCCGGAAGTGCGCGCGATCGCGAAGATTGGTGTGAACAGGTCGGTCGGAAGCCCGAGTGAGTAGTATACGGTGGCGGAGTAGAAATCGACGTTCGGATAGAGGTTCTTTTCGCGCAGCATGATCTCGGCAATGCGCTCGCTCATGTCGAGCCACTTGGTTTCGCCGAGCTTGCCGCCGAGTTTCTGGGCCATGCTCTGCAGGTGCGGCGCGCGGGGGTCGAGTACCTTGTAAACGCGGTGGCCTATGCCCATGATTTTCTTTTTGTTCTTCAGGGAGTCGGCCACGAATTCGTCCACCTTGTCGAGGTCTCCGATCTCCAGAAGCATCTTGATGACGCCTTCGTTGGCTCCGCCGTGCAACGGCCCCTTAAGCGTGCCGATGGCGGAGGTGATGGCCGAGTACATGCCGCTGAGAGTGGCGATGGTGACGCGCGCCGAGAAGGTTGAGGCGTTCATGCCGTGGTCGGCGTGCAGGATGTAGCACATGTCGATAGTCTTTTCCTTTTCCTCAATCGGTTTTTCGCCGTCGATGAGGTTGAGGAAGTTCGCCGCCTCACCGAGGGACGGGTCGGAATCGGGCAACGGCTTACCCTGCCGGGCCAAGTGGAAATAGGCGGTGATGACGGGCACCTGCGCGATGAGTTTTATGGCGCGCATTGTCTGATCCTCCAGTGAATCTTGCGCCTCAGGCGGTTCGTAGCAGGCGAGGGCGGAAACCGCGGTGCGGATGGCGCGCATCGGGGAAGTTTCCTTCGGAAGCAACTTGATCAGATCCACCACGCCGCCGGGCAATTCGCGGGCAGCGGCCAGTTCAGCCTTCAACGAAGCCAGTTCCTCTGAGTTAGGCAGTTTGCCGCGATGCAGCAGATGAACGACCTCCTCGTAGGTCGCTTTCCCGGCCAACTCGTTGATGTTGTAGCCCCGGTAAATCAATTCCCCGTCGAGTCCGCGCACGCTACTAAGTTTCGTGGTTGCGGCTACGACGCCCTCCAAGCCCTTTGGGGGCGATGGTTTTTCTGTATCGCTCATGTTTGTAAAATTCTGTGGAGAATGCCCACTGAACGGGTCGAAGATCTTAATAAAAAACGGTTTTCAGGGCAACGGTTTTCGGAACTCCTCCGCTTGGCCAGTCGCTCATTCACCCCTGTAAACACAGCGGGCGGTGCAGGTTTCGGCCACTTCCACGGCGGTTAACAGCGGCAAACTTGGCTTCAATCGCTCCCAAATCCACATGGCGACATTTTCACTCGTCGGGTTTTCAAGGCCGTCAACGTCGTTGAGATAACGGTGATCGAGTTGCTCCCAGAGCGGCTTAAATACCGCCGAGATGTCGGCGTAATCGAGCACCCAACCCAGTTTTGGGTCGCAATCGCCCTCGACAACGATCTCCGCCTTGAAGCTGTGCCCGTGCAGTCGCCGGCATTTGTGATCCTCCGGCAGATGCGGCAGCAGGTGGGCGGCTTCGAACTGAAATGTTTTTCTGAGTTCCATGATTCGGTTATGCGGTTTCGAGATCGGCCCAGCGGATGAGTTCGCCTAGCGGCGGTCGTCCGTCGTGCCGCCAGGCCAGCGGCGGCCTCTGCATCTGGCCAAGCGGACAAATCCTCGGCACACCCCACTGAGCCAACGGCAGTGCCAAATCCCGCATCCGCGCCTCACTCGCGGCCAGGCCGACAGTGGACACCGACTCGCGGATCGGCTCCAGCACGTGTAGCACCTCGTCGATATGCTCGATCGGCTTGACGAATATGAACCGGTTCAGCGGCGAGGTATGGAATTGCTTTTCATCCTCGTGCACTACCGTCCAGTCGGTCGATCCCTCGCTCTCCCAAAGTGCTGCACTGGCGTTGTTGGCTGCGCGGATTTTATAAAAGCGCCGAGCCGTCGAGATCGCCGCCGACTCCCTAGTCGAGATCAGCCCGCGCGGCATGGTCTTGTTTCGCGCCTCGAGTTCTCCAGAGAGCATTTCAGCGAAGCGCGCCGGGTTGAGGCTGCTGTTTTCCTCCACATAAATCACATGCGGCGACAGGCAGCCGTGCTGATTCCACGCGACGACGTCGTCGGCGGCATGCGAGATGACCGTCTGTGTGCCCATCACCTCGTTGGCCTGTTTTTCCACGTAGCCGAAACTGACACGGTGGCCGTAGCCTGCCAGGCGCTTGGCCAAGGGTAGTCGCTGACGGATCAACTCCACCGTTTTGTCGCCGCCATTCACTGTCACGCAATCGGCCTCGCTGAATAATGCTGACTCGAGCGACTCGTTGCCGCCATCCCACTCCGCAATCTCGAGCGCCGTCGCCATGCCGGGCTCCACGAAGTGCAGCGAGTGGCCAAAGAGCCGCGGTAGCAGCGACTTGCCGGAGGCGCACTTGACGAATTGCGCCGACCGCAGCAGCAACCCAAACGCGATCGACTGAAACACCGGCACCGGCAAATTACCCGGCGCGATGTGCGCGATCAGTTGCGGGCCGTTTACCATCGAGTAAGTTCGGTTCGGCTGGCTGGCGAATGACAGCAGCCGCGTCGGGTCGCCGAATTCCTGCGTCAGCAACATGAAAAACTTTTCCTGCGTCCAGTCGGCGAAACAGGCGTCCAGCCCGGATGCGAGCACTTCTCGCGGGAAGCCGGTCTCTTCCGGATCGGCGTCGAGCGCCATTTGTCGCAGAGGATAATCGGGAGAACGCCACAGGTCGGCCACCTCGGCGAGTTTGGAAATGATCTGCTCGTTGCCCAACGTGGCGAGATACTCGTTGCGGTTTCGGCGCAGCGTTTGGGATGCCTCGGCAATCAGCGAGTGCGTCAGTTCCGCGCCCGGTTTGTCGGCCAAAAAATAGTCCAGTGGTTCTTCAGGCATGGCTCAAATTCATCAGCGAACAGCCTCGGGACTCCGCCAACTCGGCCCGGCCCAACAGTTCGAAACCGCAGGCATGCTGTCTGGCCAAGTCTTCGGTCTGGAGGCTCAGCGCCGAGCCGACGTTGGCCAGGTCGACGACCTGTAACAGGCCGGCTTGGCCAAGCTCAACATCCACCAGAGTCTCTGGCGAGACGACTCGGGCGCGTGCCCAGGGCGGAAACCGAAATAGTCGGGGAGCGGTATTCGCTTGGCCCAGTTTGCCGTCATAGGCCTGCGAACTCAATTCGCACATGCCGTATTCGCAAATAATCCGTGCGCTCGCGACACCGAGCTTGGCGGTGATGGCTTGGTGGAGCTTGGGCCGGGGCATGTCACGAGAGCGGCCCTTGTAGCCGCCGGTCTCCATCACCGCCGAGCCGCTGGGTAGTTGGAAATCCATCGCGTTGGCGTCCAGATGGTCGAGCAGATGCACAAATGAAAACGCGGTACCGAGAATTGTAACCGGTTCGTTTTGCATGGCGCAGTCATGCAGAAAATCGACTGCGGCTTTGCCGTCGATCCGCCATTGGCCGTCTGTGGCGAAACAATGTTCGCGCTTCGTCAAGCGCTTGGCCACGGTGTCCATCATGTGCACCAGCGATGACTCCGGCGCTAGGCCAAGCTTGGGAAATAGAAACAGCAGGCGGTTCGCTGACTCATCGACCAAGTGTCCTGCAAACCAAGGCCAAAGCGAATTGTGATATACTGCCAAGGTTTCCGCGCAGTGAAAGTGCCGGCTACGATCGACTTGAGTCGTGCCGCTTGAGCGGAACAGCGTCCCTCGATCGGTTTCTAGAAAGACACTTAAGTCGAGCGACTTGAAGGCGCGCGTATGCACCGTCGGGATGTCGCGCCAATCGCTGACCGTTTCCGGCGTGAGATTCTCTGCTTGGCAAAGATTAGCGAAAGGGGTGTTGTGAGCGAACTGAAACGCGAATAGGCCAATGGCAAGTTCGCCGAAGCCGGCTGCTTGCGGATCACCGACGCTCCGCTGAATGAAGGTGCTCACCGCGTCACAGGCTTCGGTTAATGAAGTGAAATTTGTCATGCGGTTTTTTGTGAGCGCTTGCGCGCTATGGCTGGTTTTCCGCCACAGCCAAGGTCGAAGAAAATACGGTCAAGACGCAGGCTTGGCAACAAATGGTTTTGTCAGCGGGCGAAGCCTGTGGTTTGCTCTCGCCCATGAAGGGTTTCGTGTTTTTTTTGGTTTTGTCGATGGTGCTGGTGGGTTGCAGCGGTGGAGACGCACCGCCTGTGGAACAGGGAGAAATGCCAGCGCCAGCGTTGCCTGAAAATATCACAATTACACCGGTTGAGGATACCGCACCATCAACAAGCGAAGCCGATGAACCAGGGAAACTAACACTCGGCAAGCCTCCCAAGAAGATACAACCCGGGGTCAAGACGACTTCCAAACCTAACCCGGAAACCAAGCCTCAAGGCAGCGAGGCTGTTGCCCCGAAAGAGGCTGTTACTCCTGCTAAGGTCCAGGGCGAGGGCAGTTTGACCAGGGAAAACGGTCTGTACACTGCGGAGGGCTCACCGTTTGAGGGGCAGTTTGTCGATCACCACGACAACGGCACGAAGTCGGTCGAAGGGCAATTCGTCAATGGCAAACAGCAGGGCATCTGGACGTTTTATCACGAGAACGGAAAGTTGTTTCGGACGGGAAAATACGTCGATGGACAGGCCGATGGTCAATGGGCGATTTGGCGTGACGACGGCAGCAAGTGGTCGGAGCAGGTTTACACGAGTGGCCAGTTGAACGGCGTCGAGACGCGCTGGCACCCAAACGGCCAGAAGCAATCCGATGTCACTTGGCAAGGCGGCAAGAGGATCGAGAAGATGGAATGGGACGAACAGGGCACGCCCAAGCAATAGCAGCGCTGCTGCTTGGTGGAAGGCGCACGGTTGGATCCGAACCGGAGGTGCATCAAACACACCGAGGCGCGCGACTTTTACAAAACGGCTCTGTGCTGAGCGAGGTGCTGGCGCAACCGGGAGCGACTGACAGTGTCTTTGATGTGCTCGCTGCAAGCGTTCGTAGTTTTTCGCCAGGAGATCGAGTAGGCATCCTTGGTTTCGCCGGCGGCGGGGTGATCGCGCCACTGCGCGCCTTAGGTGGACGGCATCGACTTAGCGGAGTGGATCTCGACCGCGCAGGCTACGAACTTTTTTGTAACCTCAGCTCCGGGTGGATGGGTGCAGTGCAGTTTGTGCAATCGGATGCCGTAGAGTGGTTGCACTCGCAGCGCGGCAAGTTTGACTTGCTGCTGGAGGATCTTTCCGTCGGCCGCAATGGCGACGTTTTCAAGCCGGATGTCTCGATCGACACTTTGCCGCGCTTGATCCAATCGAAACTTAAACCAAGCGGTGTAACCGTTTTTAATCTGCTGCCCGGGGACGACCGGACGTGGGCTGAAATGACTGCCAAGGTTTGCGCTCCGTTTGGATTTGGCGTGCAGATTTTATTCGAGAGCTATTACAACCGCGTGTTGTTGCTGGGAAACGAGGCGTTGCCACCGGCTCGCGAGGTGTCGCGGTTGCTGCGTGCTGAGTTGACAGCGATTGGCTCGGAGATGGCAGCCGATATCAGCGTGCGCTCATTACGCCTGGGCAAGCGATGAAGTGGCGTAACGACAGAGCCTTCACGCTGATCGAGTTGCTGGTGGTCATCGCCATCATTGCGATTCTTGCCGGGATGCTGCTGCCGGCCTTAGCCAGGGCTAAGGGCAAGTCGCAGTCAATCAAGTGCGCCTCGAATATGCGCCAGATTAGCCTCGCTGTTACGATGCACGCCGACGAAGGCGAAGGTTTGTTGCCGATCGCGACGAACTTCGCCGTGCCCAAGTCGTCACCGCACCGGATTTGGGTGACAGCGGTTGCGAGGTTTATCGGTAGTCGGGAGGTATTCCTCTGCCCGACGTCGAAAACGGCCAAATTCGGCGGTGACTGGTACGCCCGCAGTTGGCACCCGATCGGCTACAACGGAGCGACGACGTTCGATCCTCGTGGAGTGGAGGGGGCGGCCACGAAGCCCAAGTTGGTGAGTGTGCCGGAGCCAAGCTTGGCCGTACTGTTCGCCGATACACCGAGCGGGCCGATTGAAAAGAAGTACCGTGGCTATGTGTTCAGCCCGAGAAACGGCAAACAGAACCAACTCGACCCCCGCCGCTCGACGCCGCTGATTTCGGATCGTGATCTCGTGGGAGAGATGAGCGGCAAACAGCCCAGCCAACTCAAGCCGGTGATGGCGAGGCACGGGGCCAACGGCGACGACACGGGCCGGAGCAACCTTGTCTTGGCCGACGGCCATGTGGAAGCCCAGAGCGCCTTGTCGATTCTTCGACAGGACTCGGGTGCGAACCTGGTCTGGGACTTAGGGAGGAAGTAAGTGAACCCGGCCAAACTGCGTCAAGGGCGGGGTGGGTGAATTATCATTGGCGGATGTGCCCGAATTTGCTGTTGCGGCGAGATCGAGACTCCTGAAATTTGGGGGTGTAGATCGTTTTGCTGTTGGCTTGACTAAGGTACAGGCTCATCAGGCGTGAAGAGGACAACGGTGCTCGCCGAGTGGAAAGCAAACGGCTGCAGGCAGAAACAAATGTGTAAAAGATTCTCCTCACGTATCCAGAATATCCAACTCCACAAAACTAGTCCACGCATGGTCATTTTACAAATTAAATGTATTCACAACACCGATTATATTGTGAATAAGGTGTGGATGAGCAGGGAGGTGGCTAGGTATAACTACGACAATCAATCGCCGACAATCGAAACGCCGGAGGATGTGCCGATGCGTGTCGCCCCGGCTTTGATCATTGCCATCGCTGTTTCGCGGTCGCGAATGCCGCCGGACGCCTTAACGCCGGCGAATTGTTTGACTGTTTCGCGCATTAGTTGAACATGCTCAATGGTCGCTCCACCAGGGCCGAATCCGGTGCTTGTTTTGACGAAATGCGCTTCGGCGGTGACGGCCAGTTTGCAGGCGGTTGCGATTTGTTCATCGTTAAAGTAGCCGGTCTCAATGATGACCTTCACCCGCCGGTCTTCCGCTGCCTCGACGACGTCACGAATCTCGCGGACGATGTATCGGTGATCGCCGTCGATGAAACGACCAAGATTCAACACCATATCAATCTCGTGTACGCCGTTGTCGACGGCGGCTTCTGTTTCATAACGCTTTGAGTCCGAATCGCTTGCTCCAAAAGGGAAGCCGATCACGGTGGCGATCAACACGTCAGTGTCTTCGAGGTATGTGGTAGCGTGTTGGACCCAACTACCGTTCACACACACGGCAAACAACTGGTGTTCAATCGCTTCGGTACAGAGCTTTTCGATGTCTGCAGCGGTGGTGTTGGGGCGCAGATTGGTATGGTCGATGTACGAACCGAGTGGCGTTTCCGGCGTATCGGACATGAATCAGCCGGGCAAGAGTTCTTTGACCATCTCTCGTTCTTCCTTCAACTCGTTCACTGTAGAGTTGAGTTTACCCTGGCTGAAGGCATCAAGTTGGACGCCCTGCACAATATCGAATTTGCTGGCGACGTTGCGAACTGGGAAGGAAGAAATCAGTCCTTCATCGACGCCGTAGCTACCATCGGAACAGAGGCAGACGCTGTGGAAATCACCGCCACTGGTGGGGTTGATGATGGAGCCGACCGAGTCCACCACGGCGTTGGCCGCGCTGGCCGCACTCGAGGCTCCACGCGCCTTGATGATCGCCGCACCGCGCTGCTGCACCGTTTTGATGAAATCGCCCTCGAGCCAATCGCGGTCGTCGATCACGTCCGCTGCGGCTTGGCCGTTGATTCTGGCATTCGTGAAATCGGGATACTGCGTGGCGGAGTGGTTGCCCCAGATCGCCATGTTGGTGACTGCTGTAATGTCTACCCCGGCCTTTTGAGCGAGCTGCGTCTTTGCGCGGTTTTCGTCGAGGCGCGTCATTGCGAACCACCGGTCGTTCGGCACATCCGGTGCGTTGTTCATGGCGATCAGGCAGTTGGTGTTGCAAGGGTTGCCGATGACGAGTGTGCGGACGTCGCTGGCGGCGTTGTTTTGGATCGCTTGGCCTTGACCTGTGAAAATCTTGCCGTTGATGCCGAGCAAATCGCCGCGCTCCATTCCCTGTTTTCTGGGGACACTGCCGACAAGTAGTGCCCATTGCACGCCGTTGAATCCGGCGTCAAGGTCGGCCGTCGGCACCGTGCCTTTGAGCATCGGGAACGCGCAGTCGTCCAGCTCCATGCAGACTCCATCGAGTGCCGGCAGCGCGGGTTCGATCTCAATCAGGTGGAGGATTACCGGCTGGTTTGGGCCGAACATTTGGCCAGAGGCAATACGGAACAACAGGGCATAACCGATTTGGCCGGCTGCACCGGTCACCGCAACACGTATGGGTTCTTTACTCATAAAAAAGCGGCGAATACCATACGGGACACCGTCCACCCCGACAAGGTTTTCCGCTTGATCAAGCGCTTCGGAGGGATCGCCCGATGACTTTCCAGAGATATTGTTTCACTTGATTTCAGTTGGAATGTTTTTGGCGGTTGGATACGTTTGCCGCATCCGATTATGAAAAAATTATTAAGTCTGATAGTTGCTTTCTCCGCGGTTGGTTGCAGTCGTGAAACCGCGCCGGAGCCGTTGGCCAACGATCTGCCCATCGTTAAACCGGTGGCTGAAGTCGTCCACCCGGACCCGCTCACCGAACCTCCCAAATTGACCACTCCTCCGGCGATTTCGATTTGGGATGCGTCCCAGGCCGGTGATCTCGGTGCGGTGCGCGAACATATTGCGATCGGGACGAGATTAAACGAGCCAGACGAAACCAATCCGCTAAAACAAACGCCTCTGCACTTTGCTGTCGAGTATGGCCACAAGGCGGTTTCGGAACTGCTCCTCTCAGAGGGAGCCGATGTCAATTCAAAGCGGGCGGACGGCTTAACCGCGCTTGACATCGTGCTTAAGGCAGACCCCGATGCAGGCGATGAGGTTCGAGTGGTTCGGAAGGCAATCGCCTCTTTATTGGTTCGCAACGGAGGTATAGCAGCGAAGCATAAGTAATGGATCAACGATTTATGAACGATTCAACTTTGGAACGTTCCAACAGATCGGAACAACAAGAAGTTTCAAGTTTCAAGTTTCAATTTTTTAGAGGTGCCGTCCGGTTGGCACAGGCAGTTGTTTTTTCATCTGCGCTGGGGGTGTTCGGTGCAGCGGCTGAGCCGTTGCGGGTGGCCACGTTTGACGTCGATGCCACGCCGCCGGTTGGCTACATGATGGCCTACGATCCCGTACTGCGGCTGGACGCAATGACGCTGCGATGCAGGGGCATAGTGTTGCTTGGCCAAGCAGCGCCGATAGTGCTTTGCGCTGTCGATTGGATCGGCATTGCCAACGAGGCGCATGACGCGTTTCGTGAGCAATTGGCGAAGGCGGCTGGGACGACTCCCGACCGCGTGGCGGTGCACACGCTGCATCAGCACGACGCACCACTTTGCGATTTCCTCGCGGAGCGCCTGCTCAAGGAGGCCAAGGCAAAGTATCTTGGCGAACTCAATGGTGATTTTTGCAGGCAAACCTTGGCCAAGGTTTCCGTTGCGGTAAAGGCATCGCTGGCTTTTGCCAAGCCCGTCACCCATTGCGGTTGGGGCGAGGCGGAGGTGAAACGGGTCGCGTCGAACCGCCGGATCTTCGGGCCGGACGGCAAGGTGCGCGCCGTACGCTACACCACCTGTGCGGATCCGAAACTGCGCGCCGAGCCGGAGGGAGTGATCGATCCCGCGCTGTCGATGCTGACTTTTTGGAACGGGGACACGCCGCTTGCTGTGCTGAGTTATTACGCCTGCCACCCACAGAGTTATTATCGCACGGGAATCCCGAGCCCGGACTTCCCCGGTATCGCCCGGTTCATCCGCCAGCAATCCGAGCCGAAGGCGTTGCACGTTCACTTTAACGGAGCTGGCGGCAACATCGGCGCTGGCAAATACAACGACGGCTCGCGCAAAAACCGCATGGAGCTGGCCCTGCGCTTGGCCGACGGAATGAAGGAAGCCTTTGACAGTACAAAAAAATTCGTTGTGCAGCCAAGCGACCTGCGCTGGAGCGTCGCACCGGTGGCCCTGCCGGTGGCCAAACATTTGAACGAAGCCAAGTTGATGGCCGACGTGGCCAAGGGCTCGGTGCCGCCGGTCGCTGTGCCGGCGGCGGAGCGGTTGGCCTTTTTGCGGCGCTGCAAGTCGGGTCACAAGATCGACTTGACGCAGCTTGCCATTGGCCACGTTCGCGTACTGCACATGCCTGGTGAGTTGTTCGTCGAATATCAGTTGGCCGCCAAGCAGATGCAGCCAAAGCTAAATGTGGCGATGGCAGCCTACGGTGACTACGGGACATTTTATATCGGTACCGAACGAGCCTACTCGGAGGGCGGTTACGAGACAGAGCCACGCTCATCCAACGTTGCCCCTGAGGTGGAGTCAGTGCTGATGAAGGGGATCCTCAAACTACTGCGAGAGGAGTGGCCTTTATTCGATTCGGCCGGCGACAAGTGACTCTACGACGGAGGGGTCTGCGAGGGTGCTGGTGTCGCCGAGGCTGTCCATTTGCCCCTCGGCGATTTTCCGGAGTATACGGCGCATGATTTTCCCGCTACGCGTTTTGGGCAGGCCGGGGGTGAATTGGATCTTGTTGGGTGATGCGTGTGGTCCGATGTCGGCGCGGACTTGCTTGACGATTTCCACTGTCATTGTGTCAGTGACTTCATGCCCTGTTTTCAGCGTGACGTAGGCATAAATGGCGTTGCCTTTGATGTCGTGCTCGTAGCCGACGACGGCGGCTTCAGCGACGGCGGGGTGGCCGCCTATGGCGCCCTCGATTTCGGCGGTTCCGATGTTGTGGCCGCTGACGATGATGACGTCATCGACACGACCGGTGATCCAGTAGTAGCCGTCGTCGTCTCGGCGGCAGCCGTCGCCGCTGAAATATCTGCCGGGGTATGCCGCGAAGTACGTGTCGAAGAACCGCTGCTGATCGCCGTAGATGGTTTGCATTTGGCCGGGCCAACTTCCCAGCATGCAGAGGTTGCCGGTGACACCGTTGCCCTCGATTATATTACCTTTGTCATCGACGAGTGCAGGTCGGACGCCGAAGAACGGCAGGGTGGCTGAGCCGGGCTTGGTCGGTGTCGCGCCGGGAAGGGGAGTGATGAGGATGCCGCCGGTCTCGGTCTGCCACCATGTGTCGACGATCGGGCAGCAGCCTTGGCCAATGACGGTGTTGTACCAGTTCCACTCCGGCTCTTTGATCGGTTCGCCGACGGTGCCGAGCACACGGAGACTAGAGAGGTCGTGTGCGCTTGGCCAAGCGTCGCCTTCTTTCATGAGTGCACGGAGAGCGGTGGGTGCGGTGTAAAAAATATTGACCTTGTGCTTCGCCACGATCTGCCAAAAACGTCCGAAGTCAGGGTAGTTCGGCACGCCCTCGTACATCATCGTGATAGCGCGGTTGGCCATCGGGCCGTAAACGATATACGAGTGGCCGGTGACCCAGCCGATGTCGGCCGTGCACCAGTAAACGTCGCCGGGGTGGTAGTCGAAAACGTAGTGATGCGTCGTCGCCGCGTAAGTGAGATAGCCGCCGGTGGAATGCAGCACGCCCTTTGGTTTGCCGGTGCTGCCGGAGGTGTAAAGGATGAATAGCGGATCCTCCGCGTCCATCGGTTCGGGGTCGCAAACGGGGTCGACTGCGTCGAGGGCATCGTGCCACCAAATATCGCGGCCGTCTGCCATGGCGACGTCGGATCCGGTGCGTTTGACGACGAGAATTTTCTCGATCGACGGTGTACTGGTGACGGCCTTGTCGGCGTTGGCCTTCATTGGGATGTCGAGCTTCGTGCCACGTACACCAGTGTCCTGCGTGATAATTGCCTTGCACTCGGAGTCGTTTATGCGGGTGACAAGGCTATCGGCGCTGAACGCACCAAACACAATCGAGTGTACCACTCCGATGCGTGCGCAAGCGAGCATGGCGATGGTTAACTCGGGAATCATCTGCATATAAATACAAACGCGATCGCCCTTGGCCAAACCGAGGTCTTTCAGCGCGTTGGCGGCTTTTTGCACTTCAGACTGTAACTCGGCGTAGGTGAACGTGCGGCTTTCGTTCGGGTCGTTGCCCTCCCAAATCAGCGCGGTGTCGTCGCCGTGCCCGTCGTCCACATGACGATCGACGCAGTTGTAACAGGCATTGAGTTTGCCTCCGATGAACCAGCGGATTTGCGCTTTTTCAAAATCCGACTCGGTCAGCGTGTGCCATTTCTTGATCCAATCAAGCCGCTCGGCCTGTTCCGTCCAGAATCCATCGGGGTCGCTGATTGAGCGATTGTACAACTCATGGTACTGCTCTAGAGAGGAGATATGGGCGTTCGCCGCTGCTTTGGCGGTGGGCGGGTGAACCTTGAATTTGGAATCGATGCTCATGGCTTAAATCAGGTCGGGCAGTTTATGCCAGCCGAGCCGTGGGTCAACGCCAGAACTTGCGATTTGAGAACGGGATGCCATTGGGTGTGCGGATCGGCATAGTGAAGCTGATGGTCTACAGTAATTCGGGGAAGCACCGATTTTTTCATTTTTACGTTATGCCAGCATATAGAAGGGAAGTAGGATAAGGTTTTGCGTTCTTGGGGGTCAGCCTTGAGGTCGTAAAGGCTGTTTTTGATCAAAGAACATGGTAAGGGGGTTATATATTGAGGTCTGCGAGGATCACCAGCGTACTTGGCGTAGCGGGAAATATTTATCCCCAATAAAACTGGTATATAAAACGCTCACTCTAGCCATCTACATCTTGCTCAAGCCTTGGGGCGGGTGGGTGTTGGGAATAGAGTTGCAGCGAGCCGTATCAGGTGATGTATGCCGGGCCGGAGGCATAGGGAAAACCCCAAGCGAGCGAGATGTTAGTTTGCCAGTCAAGGGGATTTCCGTATTCTGCCGTTCGTGCGCTTGGCTTTGAGATTGGCTGCTTTAGTAGTCTGCTGTTCCGGATTGAGTTTTTGGCTTGGAGGCGGTTTGCATATGGGCTGGTCTAAGTCCACCGAAACCCGAACTGAGACTGATGAGTTCACCGGTTTGGAGTATCCCGTGACAGTGGATAAATATGTCTTTGGGGTGGAATTACTCGGTGCGGCTTTGGCAGTGAGCGGTGGGCTTTTGGGATTGTCCTTTGCCTTCTCCAAGCCGGCCCGACCGGGTAACCTATCTGGCGCCGAGGTATAAATGATCTAATTATGAAAAAGCATAACAATGGAAAGTTGGTGTGGTTACTGATCTTGTCAGTTGCCCCAGGAGTGTTAAGTGCGGATTCGATGAAGTTCGATTTCAAAGATCCAAAGAAGGTGAACAATGTAGTGTTCTTGATGGACGCTCCGCTGGAATCTATAAGCGGTACCGCCGTGGGAATCAGTGGCACCGTCTCATTCGATCCAGCCAAGCCGGCATCAACCACCGGCAAAATTGTCCTAGCGACTTCATCGATGCACGTGGACAATCCGGTGATGAAAAAACACATGCTGGATGAAGGCTGGATGCACGTGTCCAAGTTCCCGACAATCGAGTTTGTTGCTGGGGAAATGACCAACATCAAAACCAGTGGCACCAATATAACCGGGACAATCGCTGGCAAACTGACCGTCAAAGGTGTCACCAAAAAAGTGAGTGTGCCGGTCCGATTGACCTACCTCAAGGGGATGTTGATAAAACGTAACCGAGTGCCGGGGGATTTGCTTGTGTTGCGCTCTGACTTTACGATCAAAAGGTCGGACTATGGTATTAACGCTGGCAACAACGAGGAAAAGGTATCCGACGAGATTGAACTTAAACTAAGGGTGGCTGGTGCTGCACCTGAATAAATTTACGTAATTCAATCCAGTGGAGATGGTCGAACTTGAAGGGTTGAGAGTTGTCGTGGATCGGGTGGTTTACCAGTCGGACATGGCCACACCGGAGGATCGTCCCCACTGCTTTGCCTACTTCATCACCATTCGCAACAATTCCAATATCAGCGTCACTATCAAGGGGCGCAAGTGGGTGGTCAACGAGGCAGACGGCAACAAGACGGTGGTCGAGGGTGATGGAGTCGTGGGTATGTTCCCCGAGTTGGGGCAAGGAGAGTCATTCGACTATCACAGTTTTCACCTTTTTAGCGGGAACTGGGCTGTGGCGACAGGCAGCTATATTGGCGTGGACGCAAACGGGCGATCAGTGATCACTCGCATCCCGGAGTTTCGTATGGATGTGCCGTCGCATTTGCATTAAAGGGGATTTAGACTCAGATCAAACACTTGGCTAAGTCTTGATTTACTCGATTTAGTGTCTTCGTTCAATCCTCTACCCGGGCGTCATGCCGGTAAAGGTTCACTTGTGATTACTAGGGTCTGTTGTTTCGGGAAGTTGCTATCGCCAACCGGTTGGTCATTACCAGTGAGATTAACACAGCATAATGTTAATATCTGATGGCAAGAAACCGATGGCCGAAATTGGCTCAGCCCTGTTTGAATTCCCCCTGCAGCAGCAAAATCTACGAGCGATTATGACGGGCGCGGGTGTTGTACGGATGGTGCTCGATTACGCCAGACAGGCGGGCGTTTGACTCAGCGAGGCGGATGGAGGCCAGCGCAACTCCGGCGAGAGGGTGATCCGGTTCTATAGCCAAGGCCGTTTCATACGCCTCTACAGCACGTTCATTTTGCCTGGTTTCTTGATGGCACTTGCCAAGGTTGTGCCAGGTGGCGGCATCGCCGGGGTTCAACTTTGTCGCTTGCAGGAACGATTTCTGCGCTTTTTCAACGTCACCATTTTTGAGCCATGAAAGACCGAGTTGGTGGTGGGCCATGGCGATATCCGGCCCTGTGTCTGTTGCCTTCTCGAAGCAGGAGTGCGCCCATTCGGCTTGATCCCGATCGAGCCAGACTTGGCCGATTGAGATCCATGCGAGGGCCGTGTCGCTGTGGTTTGCCGAGACGGTTTCGGCAGTCTTTAAAATGCAGGAGAGGGCTTTGAATAACTCCGGTGGCAGCCGGTCCAGCCACTCCTTTTTTGTCGAGTCATCGACCAGCAGTGCCCAGTGCAGCAGACATTTCTGTGCCCCGTCGGTTTCGCCGGACTCGAGATACGCCGCCGCCTTTTCCCATAGCTGATCAGGTGTTGGGCTGGAGGTTTCGTCCGGCATAAACCCGTGAGCGTTATTGCTGAATCCCGCGCTTGGTCAAGCGCGGGGTTACTGGGGCCACTGTCCCTCGACCATCGGCTGGGTGAGCAGCTTGGCTGGGTCTATGACGACATGCTTGATGTTCGTGCGGTTGTGGGTATACGTCACGTGCACGTTGCCGTCACTTGTCTGGATGACTGCCGGGTACGAGTACTCGCCCGGCTGGTTTTCCAGCACGAGGGCGGCCTCCCATATTTTGCCATTCGTTGAAACGGAAACATTCAATGGCGAGCGGCCACGCCGGGTATGATTGTAAACAAGCAGTGCGCGGCCGTCGGCTAGCACGGTGCCGTCAGCCCCGGCGTTGGGGTTGGGAAGCTGGGTGCGTTTCATGCGGGTCCATTTTTTGCCGCTGTCGTGCGACCAACACTCGGTGAGGCGGCCGGACTTGGTGCGGCACAGCGTCTGGATTGACCCGTCAGGGTAGGCGAGCAGAGTGGGCTGAATGGCGGCGTAGTCTAGCGGAGAGTTGAGCGGCTTGGATTTGCTCCAGTACCGGTTCTGCACATAGCGCTCCATTTGCACGCGCCAGCCGGCGTCCTCGAGGCTTGATCCGCAGAGCAGGGTGCCGTTGGCCAATTCGATGGGCTTGTTCTTAACCGGGCCGACGTAGCCAGCCGGCAGACGAACCGCCTTGTCCCACGTCAACCCGTCGTCCTTCGATTTTTGCATCATGCCCCACCACATCCTCGGATTGGGGCCAACTTTGTAAAAGAGCAGTAGCATGCCGTTGGAGCGCTTAAACAACACGGGGTTCCAGCACGGATACTGGATTCGCTTGGCCTCGTCGATTCCGTTTGCGACCGGCTTGGGCTTGGACCACCCGTCGCCTTCGTTGCGCGACATCCAAATGACCACGTCGTAAGCGCCTTCTTCGGCCCCGCCAAACCAGGCGGTCACTATGCCGCCCTCGATTTCCTCAATGGTCGAGGCGTGAACGCCGGCCACCGGCATTTTCTCGGCGATCATTTCGCTGCCGTACATCCCGGCCTGTTTTTCGAGAGAATCGACCACGTCGATGTTCACCGTTTTGGCAAGAGCCTTTTCGGCAGTTTGGGAAAGAACCGAGCTGGGCCAGGCCAGAATCGCAGCCGTCACGGCCAGCATGATAGTGTCATTGAGATAACGAATCATAATGGATGTTGGAGTACAGGAACTTCGTTTTTGTTCAAACCAAACGAGCCTCCTTGCACGGCCGTCAATGCTGCCCAAGAACTGGCCAGCGTCAATTCAGAAAAACCTATTTTGGCATCAAATCGCAAAAAAGTTGGCCAAATCTCCCTCCCCAAGCCAGAATACACCGCTTTTTAACCCGATGAGCAAAAAGGAAAACAGCGATTCAGCGGTTAGCAAAGACGTAGTTGTCCAAAATCAACTCGGTCTTCACGCTCGCCCAGCGTCGATGTTTGTCAAAACAGCGACCAAGTTCGCCAGTGAAATCATGGTGGAAAAAGAGGGTGAAAGCGTGAATGGCAAAAGCATCATGGGCCTGATGCTGCTGGCCGCAAGCCACGGCACCACCCTCACCTTGACTGCCGTGGGCAGCGATGCAACTGACGCCGTCAACGAGCTTGAAGACCTTGTTGACCGGAATTTCGAGGAGGAATAACCCCGATCACCCTTATGGCCAACACCGATTTTGACATCCAGTACGTTGCCAACTTGGCACGAATCGCCCTGACACCTGAGGAGGAGGACAAGCTAGGCAATCAACTCGGCGACATCCTCGGTTACGTGAAAAAACTCGAGGAACTCGACGTCACCGGCGTCGAGCCGATGGCCCATGCCGTGCCATTGGCCAACGTCCTGCGTGCCGACGAGGTGCACCCGTCTATCACGCAGGAAGCCGCCTTGGCCAATGCGCCCAAGCAGGCCAACGGCTTGTTTATAGTGCCCAAGATCGTCGAGTGATGCTGCACGAACTCACTCTCTCCGGCCTCACCTCCAAACTTGCCTCCAAGGAAGTTTCCTCCCGCGAGGCGATGCAGGCATGCCTCGACCGCATCGCCGCCGTTGATGGCCAAGTCAATGCCTTCATGAGCATTGACCGCGAAGACGCGCTTGGCCAAGCGGACGCCGCCGATGCCGCCTTGGCCAAAGGCAACACTCACGCCGCTCAACCGCTGCTCGGCGTGCCGATCTCGCTGAAGGATCTGTTTTGTGCCAAGGGCCAGCCGACCAATTGCTCATCGAAAATTCTTGGCGACTTCAGCTCGCCGTACGACGGCACGGTCGTCCGCAAGCTGCGCGACGCCGGCGCGGTGCTTTTCGGCCGTGTGAACATGGACGAGTTTGCCATGGGCAGTTCGACGGAAAACTCGGCGTTCGGGCGGAGCAACAACCCTTGGGACTTGGAGCGCGTACCGGGCGGTTCGAGTGGTGGGTGCGCGGCATCGGTCGCGGCGCAGGAATGTTTTGGCAGCATCGGCACCGACACCGGCGGCTCGATCCGCCAACCGGCGGCGCTGTGTGGCTGCGTCGGACTCAAGCCGACTTACGGGCGCGTGTCGCGCTTCGGAGTGGTGGCGTTCGCCTCCTCGCTTGACCAAGTCGGCCCGTTGACAAAGGACGTGCGCGACTCTGCGACGTTGCTCGGTGCGATGTCCGGCCACGACCCGCACGACTCAACCAGCGTGCCGGAGGCCGTGCCGGATTACGCCGGCGAACTCGGCTGCGACTTGAAGGGAATCAAGCTTGGATTGCCGAAGGAATTTCTTATCGACGGCATCGACCCCGAAGTGCGCGCAGCGTTCGACGCGGCTGTGAAACAGTGCGAGGCGCTTGGTGCGGAGATTCACGAGGTCAGCATGCCTCACACCGAGTATGGCGTGGCAACCTACTACATCGTGGCTACCGCCGAGGCCAGCGCGAACCTCGCGCGGTTCGACGGCATCCGCTACGGCGACCGGGTCGATGGCGACGACCCGTTTTCGCTTTACTGCAATACGCGTGGGCAAGGCTTTGGCGAGGAGGTCAAGCGGCGGATCATCCTTGGTACGTATGTGTTGAGCAGCGGTTATTATGACGCTTATTATTTACGTGCGCAAAAAGCGCGCACGCTGATCAAGCGCGACTTCGAGAAAGCGTTCGAGACGGTTGACGCGTTGATCACGCCGACCGTGCCGGCTCCGGCTTTCAAGGCCGGCGAGAAAATGAACGACCCGTTGCAAATGTATTTGTCTGATATTTTTACGATTTCATGCAACTTGGCTGGCACTTGTGGCATCAGTTTGCCGTGTGGATTCACGAGCGAACCGAAGCTGCCTATCGGCCTGCAATTTCTCGGTAAACCATTCGGCGAGAGTCAGTTACTTCAGATCGCCCACGCCTACGAACAAGGCACGCCATGGCACACGGAAAGGGCGTCGCTCTGATGGAATACGAGACGGTCATCGGGCTCGAGACCCACGTTCAACTTAAGACAAAGTCGAAGATGTTTTGTAGTTGTGTCAACCTGTTTGGTTCGGAGCCTAACACGAACGTCTGCCCTGTTTGCCTCGGCATGCCCGGCGTGTTGCCTGTGCCGAACGAACGTGCAATGCAACTCACGGCTCT